>Ga0157375_10005665_pt1 | contig 10868 bp, 8 predicted proteins | sample M35metaG_FD_115311 | JGI IMG/M metagenome (GOLD analysis project Ga0157375, IMG submission 115311) | Miscanthus rhizosphere microbial communities from Kellogg Biological Station, Michigan, USA - M3-5 metaG | ecosystem: Host-associated > Plants > Roots > Rhizosphere > Soil | place: USA: Michigan...
CGCACCCGTGGCCGGCCGATTCCCACGGGGGTGCTGGATTACCGCCAGGCGCTGCTCTTCGCCGCGGTGCTCGCTGCCGCCTCCATGCTGATCCTGCTGCTTTTGGTCAACGCGCTGACCGCCGCGCTGACCTTTGCATCGCTCATCGGCTATGCCGTGGTCTATACAGTCTGGCTCAAGCGCGCGACCCCGCAGAACATCGTGATCGGCGGGGCCGCGGGCGCCGCACCGCCGGTTCTGGGCTGGGCGGCGGTCACCAACAGCGTCGATCCGCACGCCCTGCTCCTGTTCCTGATCATCTTCGCCTGGACGCCGCCGCATTTCTGGGCCCTGGCCATCGCGCGGCGCAACGACTACGCCAAAGTCGAGATCCCGATGCTGCCGGTGACGCACGGGGTCGAGTTCACGCGGCTCCACGTGATGCTCTACACCGTGATCCTGTGCCTGGTGACCCTCCTTCCGTACCTGACCGGCATGAGCGGCCTGATCTACCTCGCCGCGGCCCTGGTCCTGAACGGCCGCTTTCTCGCCCAGGCGATTGCGCTCAAGGTCACGCGGCGCGACGATCTGCCGATGCGGATGTTCCGCTTCTCGATCAGCTACCTGATGTGGCTGTTCCTGGCGTTGCTCGTCGATCACTACCTGCCGACCACGCACCTGCCATGACGCCTCGCGCGCAAGGGTAAGCACCATGATCATCGAACGCATCTGGGCCGCGAATGAACTGCGCAACTACCACTACGTGGTGGCCTGCGGCGAGACCGGCGAGGCACTGGTCATCGACCCGCTCGACTGGCGCGCCTGCCTGGAACGCGCCCGGCAGCGCAACTGGACGATCACCCAGATCGTCAACACGCACGAGCACAACGATCACACCGCCGGCAACGCGGCGCTGGTGCAGGCGACCGGCGCGAAAGTGCTCGCGCACCAGCGCGCCGCCGCCCGCATCGGCGGGGTCGACAAGGGACTGGCCGCGGGCGATGTCATCCACGTGGGACGCAGCGTCGAGCTCGAGTGCCTGGACACCCCGGGCCACACGCTCAGCCACGTGTGCCTGCTGGCGCACGCCGATGGGCCGGCGCTGTTCTCGGGCGATACGCTCTTCAATGCCGGGGTCGGCAACTGCCGCGGCGGCGGTGATCCGGAGCTTCTGTATGAGACCTGCGCCAAGGAGCTGGCCGGGCTCCCGCACAGCACCCGCATCTACCCCGGACACGATTACCTGCTCAACAACCTGCGTTTCACGCGTCACGTCGAGGCGGGCAACCAGGCCGCGGCCGAGTGGCTCCGGCGCTCCGAGCACGTGAGCGCCGAGCAGCAGCCGATCCTGACGCTGGGCGAGGAGCTGGGATTCAATTCCTTCTTCAGGCTCACCGAGCCCGGGCTCATCGAGACGTTGCGCCAGCTGGTGCCCAAGCTTTCCGCGCGCCCCAGCCCGCGCGAGGTGTTTTTGACCCTGCGGGAGCTCCGCAACAGCTGGTGAGGGCATCCAGCCGCCTCCGCTGCGGCGGGCTTAGGCGGGGTAGAATCTCACGCCCGGTTGCCGCCTAAGGCCTCATGGACCTATCCCCGATCCTCAATCCCCTCAACGATGCCCAGCGCGCGGCCGTCACCGCGCCGCTGGACGCTACGTTGGTGCTGGCCGGCGCCGGAAGCGGCAAGACGCGGGTACTGATCCACCGCATCGCCTGGCTGATCCAGGCCGAAGGGGCGAGCCCCCACGGGATCCTTGCGGTCACCTTCACCAACAAGGCCGCCGCCGAGATGCGCTCGCGGGTCGAGGCGCTGCTGGGTAGCTCGGGCTCTGCGCTGTGGCTGGGCACTTTTCACGGCCTGGCCCACCGGCTGCTCAGGCTCCACTGGCGCGAGGCGGGGCTGGTGCAGAGCTTCCAGATTCTCGACAGCGAGGATCAGCTGCGCCTGATCAAGAAAGTTGTCAAGTCGCTCGAACTCGACGAGGCGCGCTTCGTGCCGCGCGACATCCAATACTTCATCAACAAGCACAAGGACGAGGGCCGCAGGCCGCAGCATCTCAAGGAAGGCGGCGATCCCACCGAGCGTACGTTGCTTAGGGTGTATGGCGAGTACGAGCAGCTGTGCGCGCGCATGGGCGCGGTGGACTTCGCTGAGCTGCTGCTGCGCGCCTTCGAGATGTGGCGCGATCATCCGGAGCTCCTTCACCATTACCGCGCGCGCTTCCGCCACGTACTGGTCGATGAGTTCCAGGACACCAACGCCATCCAGTATCAGTGGGTGCGCTTGCTGGTCGGCGATAGCGGCTATCCGTTCGTGGTCGGGGATGACGATCAGTCGATATACCGATGGAGGGGCGCGCGCATCGAGAACCTGCACCGCTTCCAAAAGGACTTTCCCGAGGCGCAGCTCTACAAGCTCGAGCAGAACTATCGCTCCACCGGAGCGATTCTCGAGGCGGCCAACGCGCTCATCACCCACAACTCCTCGCGCCTCGGCAAGGAGCTGTGGACCAGCGGCGCGCGCGGCGAGCCGGTGCACCTGTACTGCGCCTACAACGAGCGCGACGAAGCGGACTTCGTGGTCGGCCGGATCCAGCAATGGGTGGCCGGCGGCGGACTCAGGCGCGAGTGCGCGCTGCTGTACCGCTCCAACGCGCAGTCGCGCGTATTCGAAGAGGCGCTGCTGCAGGCGCGCCTGCCATACCGTGTCTATGGCGGCTTAAGGTTCTTCGAGCGCGCCGAGATCAAGGACGCGCTCGCCTATCTTCGGCTCATCGCCAATCGCGACGATGACGCCTCCTTCGAGCGCATCGTCAACCTGCCGGTGCGCGGCATCGGCGCGCGCACCCTCGATATCCTCCGTGAGGCGGCCAAGGGCGCTGGATCTTCACTGTGGCGCGCCGCCGGCGCGCTGCTCACCGACCCGCAGGGCGGCGCGCGCGGGGTGGGTGCGCTCGGCGCGTTCCTGGCGCTGATCGAGCGGCTCGGCCGCGACATCGAAGGGCTTCCCCTGCACGAGCAGGTGGACCATGTGATCAACAACAGCGGGCTCATCGAGCACTTCCGCAAGGACAAGCAGGATCGCGGCGAGGCGCGCATCGAGAACCTGGCTGAGCTTGTCAGTGCGGCGCGCGGCTACGAGCCCGAGGGCGAGGATCTGCCGCCGCTCCAGAGCTTCCTTGCGCACGCCGTACTCGAATCGGGCGAGACCCAGGGGAGCGAGTGGGACGACTGCGTGCAGATGATGACGCTGCACACCGCCAAGGGACTGGAGTTCCCGGTGGTGTTCCTGTGCGGCATGGAAGATGGGTTGTTTCCGCACCAGCGTTCGGTCACGGACTTAGAGAGCCTCGAGGAGGAGCGCCGCCTTTGTTACGTGGGCATCACCCGGGCGATGCGCGCCTTGTACCTGTGCTACGCCGAGCAGCGCCGGCTGCACGGCATCGACAGCTACAACGTGGCCTCGCGCTTTATCCAGGAGATCCCGCCAGCCCTGCTGGAAGAAGTGCGCCCGCGCATCCACTACGCCGCCCCCATGCTTGATGTTACCCGCCGCTCGGAAGGCTCACCCGCACGCGCACGCAAGTTCCACGATCCTGCCGAGGCGGCACCCGGCGGCATCCGCCTGGGTGCGCGCGTGCGCCATGGTAAATTTGGCGAGGGGATCGTGCTCAATCTCGAGGGTCAGGGCCCGCACGCGCGTGTCCATGTTAATTTTGAGCAGCAGGGCGCCAAATGGCTGATGATCAGCATGGCCCGGCTCGAGACGGTGTAACGGGGCAAGCATGAAGATACTGATTCTCGGGGTCGGCCAGGTGGGCCGCAGCGCCGCCAACAGCCTGGCACGCGAACCCGCCAACGAAGTCACCGTCGTCGACATCAACGAGCCGGCGCTGCGCGAGCTGCAGGACCGGATCGACGTGCGGGCGGTGGCCGGCAATGCCTCCTACCCCTCGGTGCTGGAAGCGGCCGGCATTGCCGACACCGACATCCTGATCGCACTCACCAACAGCGACGAGGTCAACATCGTCGCCTGCCAGATCGCGCAGCTCCTGTACCGCACGCCGACCCGCATCGCGCGCATCCGCGCCGCCGAGTACACCAGCCGGCCGGTGCTGTTCGCCGAGGGCGCACTTGCGGTGGATGTGTGGATCAGTCCCGAGGAGCTGGTCACCGATTACATCGTGCACCTGCTGTCCAACCCGGGCGCGCTGCAGGTAGTCGACTTCGCCGACGGCCGCGTACAGCTGGCCAGCGTGCGCGCGCGCGTGGATGGATTGCTGGTGGGCAAGCCGCTGCGGGTTTTGCGCGAGCACCTGCCCGGGAGCGACGTGCGCGTGGCCGCCATCTACCGCGACGGGCGGCTGATCGCGATCGACGGGGACACGGTGATCGCCGAGACCGACGAGATCTTCTTTGTGGCCGCACGCGATGATCTAAAGAACATGCTCGCCGAGCTCAGGCGCCGCGAGCCGGCGGTGCGCCGCCTGGTGATCGCCGGCGGCGGCAACATCGGCCTTAGGCTGGCGCGCACGCTGGAGAAAACCCACCAGATCAAGTTGATTGAGCGCGACCCGCGTCGCGCGCGTAAAGCCTCCGAGATCCTGCAGAACACCATCGTGCTGCTCGGGGACGCCGCCGACGAGGAGCTGTTGATCGAGGAGAACATCGACAGCGCCGATGTGTTCGCGGCGCTCACCAACGCGGACGAGGCCAACGTGATGGCGGCCATGCTCGCCAAGCGCCTGGGCGCCCGGCGAGTGATGTCACTGGTCAACCGCGCCTCCTATAGCGAGCTGATGGACAACCGCAGCATCGACGTGGTGATCTCGCCGCAGACCATCACTATCGGCTCGCTCCTGGCGCACGTGCGGCGCGGTGATGTCGTGCGCGTGCATTCGCTCCGGCGCGGCGTGGCTGAGGCCATCGAAGTGGTGGTGCACGGCTCGGCCGACACCTCGCGCGTGATCGGCCGCCAGATCAGCGAGATCGAGCTGCCGCCGGGCGCCAGCATCGTGGCGATCGCGCGTGGCGAGGCGGTGGTCATGGCGCATAAGGACACGCGCATAGACGCCGAGGACCACCTGATCGTGTTTCTTGCCGACCGGCGGCACGTCGATGCCGTGGCGCGCCTGTTCCAGGGCGAGCGCTGAGCAGAATTTAGACACATGCGTTCGCTCTTCGGCGTCGTCCATCTGCTCGGCTCGGTGCTGGCAATGTTCTCGATGCTGTACCTGCTGCCGATCATCACCGCGCTGGTGTTCCACGAGCGCGCCATCACGCCGTTTCTGGAAGGTGCGGTGCTGTGCCTGGTGGCAGGTCTTTTGGTACGCGCGCTCACCATGCGCTTTCGCACCGACCTGAAGCCCCGCGATGCCTATCTGCTGGTCACGCTCACCTGGCTGGTGCTGGCGGCGATCGCGACCATGCCGCTGATGATGCTGATGCCCTCATTGAGCTTCACGCATGCCTTCTTCGAGAGCATGTCGGGCCTGTCGACGACCGGATCGACGGTGCTGGCCGGGCTCGACACGCTTCCGCACGCCCTCAACATGTGGCGCGCTTCTCTTAGCTGGCTGGGCGGCATGGGAATCATCGTCATGGCGGTCGCCATCCTGCCGCTGCTTGGGATCGGTGGCATGGAGATGTACCGCTCCGAGACGCCCGGGGCCGTCAAGGACGCGCAACTCACCCCGCGCATTGCACAGACCGCACAGCTCCTGTGGTTCGTGTACGCAGGGCTTACCGCGCTGTGCGCGGTGTGCCTGAGGGCTGCGGGCATGCGCTGGTTCGATGCGATCTGTCACGCCTTCGCCGCGCTTTCGCTCGGTGCCTTCTCCACCCACGATGCCAGCGTCGGGTATTTTCAGTCGCCGTTGATCGAGTTGATACTGATGGTGTTCATGCTGATCGCCGCCATGAACTTCGCGACGCACTTTATGGCGCTGCGCAAGGGCGAGCCTGCCAACTACAAGCGCGACCCGGAGGCCAAGTGGCCGCTGGTGTGGATCGGCATTAGCTGCGTCGTGGTCAGCATCCACGTCTGGCTGCACAACGTCTATCCGGACTGGAGCACCTCGCTCCGTTACGTGAGCTTCAACCTGATCTCGCTCGCCACCACCTGCGGGCTGGTCAACGCCGACTACGGGCACTGGCCGGTGTTCGCGCCGATGTGGATGCTGTTCTTAAGTTGCGTGTGCGCCAGCAGCGGCTCGACGGGCGGGGGCATCAAGGTGTTCAGAGTGCTGGTGCTGGTCAAGCAATCCTTAAGGGAGATGTTCGCGCTGGTGCACCCGCAGGCGGTCGCACCGCTCAAGATCGCCGGCCAATTGGTGTCCAATCGCGTTGTGTTCTCGGTGCTGGCGTTCATCTTCCTGTACTTCATCACCAGCGTGGTGCTGACCTTCGCGCTTCTGCTCTCGGGGCTCGATTTCACCTCTTCGGTCAGTGCCATCGTCGCTAGCATCAATAATGCGGGGCCGGGGCTGAACGTGGTGGGACCTGGCACCACCTACGGCACGCTCAGCGATCTCCAGCTGTGGGTATGCACGGCGGCGATGTTCCTGGGGCGCGTGGAGGTGTTCACGGTGCTGATCCTGTTCACGCCGACCTTCTGGCGCAAATGATGTACGCCAGGTGCCCCGAGTGAAGGCCGCGGGATCCTCGCGCCTGCGCGTGCGCTGGATCATCTTCGGCTACATGTTCTGTTTTGCCTTCATCATCTATCTGCAGCGCACCAGCTTCAGCGTAACTGCGGTGCAGATGATGCCCGAGCTCGGCATTAGCCAGGTGCAGCTGGGCTGGCTGTTCACGGTTTACCTGATCACGTACATGCTGTTTCAGCTCCCCGGGGGCATCTTTGGGGAATGGCTGGGCGCGCGCAAAGCGTTAGTGGTGACCGGGCTCGTCGGTTTTGGCGCAGCCATGGCCACGCCCCTGGTACCGCTGGTGCTGACCGGTGCCGCCATGCTGGTGGCGCTGGTGGTGGCGCGCACCGTGCTCGGGCTGGCGCACGCGCCGCTGTTCCCGGTCTCGACGGGCGTGTTCGAGAGCTGGTTTCCGGTCGGCCACTGGGGATTTCCGAACGGGTTGCAGACGGCGGGTCTGCAGTTCGGCTCCGCGGCAGCGACCCCGCTGATCGCCGTGCTGATGGAAACCCACGGCTGGAAGAATGCATTGCTGTGGACGACTCTGCCGGCCCTGGCGGTGGTCCTGCTGTGGAGCTGGTACGGGCGCGACAGCCCCAAGGAGCACCCGAGCGTCTCGGCCGCAGAACTGGCCGAGCTCAAGGGCAACGGCACGGCGCACGCGGCGGGTTTCGACCGTCGCGTGCTCATGCGCGTGCTCGCCAACCGCGACGTCCTGCTGCTGGCCGTCTCGTACACGATCATGAACTACGTGTTCTATCTGCTCAGCACCTGGTGCTTCCTGTACCTGGTTCAGGAACGGCACCTATCGGTTCTGGAGAGCGGGTGGCTGGCGAGCCTGCCGTTCATTGCCGCCGGTGTCGGCGCCGCGATCGGCGGCAAGGTGTCCGACTCGCTGGCGGTTCGTTATGGCTTGAGCCGAGGGTATCGGGCGGTGCCGGTGGTGACCTTGCCCCTGGCCGGGCTTCTGCTATTCGTGGGCGTGGAAACCAGCAACCCGTATTTTGCGGTCGCCGCCCTCTCGCTGGCCTTCGCTGCGGTCGAGGTCACTGAGGCAGCGTACTCGGCGGCCACGACCGCGGTCGCGCGCGAGCACACGATGACGGCCTGGGGCGTGGTCGGCACGGGCGGCAACCTAGGCGGTGTGATCGGCACGCCGCTGGTCGCAGTCCTCTCTGCACATCACGCGTGGACCGCGGCGTTCCTGACCGGCACGGCCTCGGCAATTATCAGCGGCGTGCTGTGGTTCTGGATCGACGGCGGCCGCCCGCTTCAGATCGAGCGAAGCAAAAAAACCGCTTGAGCTGCAGCGATGCTGCGGCGAATTAAAACGGCCCGTACAGCACGCGGACCAGGTCCACCACCATCGCCCGAACGAGCTGTGCGTTGACTTCCGCGACCGGCATATTGCTCAGTGCGCTGGCCCCACGACTGTCGACCGTATTCCGCTCAAAATTTATCCGCCGGGCGCCGCGATCGGCCCGCACGCGAAGAAAGGGATATCCGCCCTGGCCCTGACCCAGCCGCGCGTGCCTGCTGACCGGGATATCAATCCGCACGGCATCGGCATCGGCAATGACCCGCGCCGCCACGCCTCGCTTGTTGAGGGCATCAACCATCTGCTGGAGCGCCGGCGCAATCACTTTCGACAGGCAGTCCGCGGCCGCCAGCGTGAAATTCTCCTGGGCTGAAGTCTTGTCGACCGCGTCGGTGCGAGCCTGCGCCACGCGCGCGTTGTGATGGGCGAAGATGCCGTCCAGCTCTTGCTCGAAGTCGTCGGCCATGATCAAAAAGTCCTAGTGCGCGTCCTGATCGAGAGCGTGCACATCCGCCGCCGTGATCTTGTCGGTGTAAGTGTTGCCGAAGTGGCTGCGCACGTAGTTGATCACGGCCGCAATCTGCTCCTCGCTCAAGGTCGCAGGCGGCCCGCCGAAGCCGATGGCGTGCTTCTCGCCGAACGCCGGCATGTTGCGCCTACCCTTCAGGATCGTTAGGGCCATGTACTCGCGCGAGGCAAGCGTCGGATCGTTTGCCAGCGCCGGATAATGGCCCGCGCCTTCCGCACCGCGGGCACCGTTCATGTGGCAGCCCTGGCAGACTTCCTCGAAAATCTTCTGCCCGTCAGTCGTGTCCAGAACGGCGGCGTTCATTATTCCGGCATCGTTCGACCGCGCCGGCAAGTAAGCGATTGCGAGCGTGATCACGATCGCAACGAGTGCGCTCCTGGCAGGAAACTTCATGCTTTTGCTCCTGCGGCGAGCGCCTTGCGATGCAGGCGGCTGATGGCATCGAGCGCCGAGGTCACCGCGCCTTCCTGCCAGGCCGGAAGATAGGAAGCGTGCTCGCCGGCGAGCACGATGCGCCCGTCCAGCTGGCACAGGTTGTCGTAGTGCTCGGCGCGCAGCGCGTCGCTCCACAGCGCGAAGCAGCCCAGTGCGCTGGGCACCCGGTGCCACGCGACGCTGATGCCATTGTCGAATTCCGTCTTGTATTGCGGATGGATCTGCGCGCCATATTCGACGGCCTTCGCCACGCGCTCGGCGGGCGAAAGCGAAGTGAATTCGTAGGAATTGAGCAGGTCCCAGATGTAGGCGCCGAGCAGCACGCCCTTGCCATCGCTGAAGTAGTTGCTGCTTGGATAGCTGATCTGGCCAATCGGCAGGTCGGTATAGGTGACTCCACCGTAGATACGCTCATCCTGCTCCCAGAAACGGCGCTTGAACTGCAACCCGACCTTGACCGAGGTGCAATAGGACACCGCGGCGATGGCCTTTTGCATCGGACCGCCCACGTTCATCGGTATCTGGTCGAGGATCGAAAGCGGAATCGTGCACACGCACCAGTCGGCCTTGGCGCTTTGCCGGTTGGCTCCGGTCTGTGCATCGACATACGTCGCCGTAACGCCGCGCTCGTCCTGGGCGATATCGATGACCTTGGCGTTGTAGCGGATCAGCGTTCCGAGCTCGCGCGCAAACGCTTCGCCCACCCTGCCCATGCCCCCGACGGGCTGGAACATGGTCGGCTGCATGTCGTATATGTCGGTGAACGGGAGTCCCGCCCACAGCCCCGACTTGAGCAGGTCGTGAGTGCTGATGGGTTCCGAGAATTCCGGCCGCGCGCTCAAGCCCCCACTGGGATCCTTTGAAAAACCCCGCCGGTCACTGCTTCCCGCGCCCTTGACGTACTTGAAGTCTTTGTCGAGCGCGCCCCAGAACTGCAGCGAATCGAGTAGCAGCGCGCGATCGTCCGCGCTCACCTCCGCATCAAGCGCGTTGCTGCGGGTGGCCTTCGCCAGCAGCTCGGCAACGTGCCCGTGAAAGTCGGCTTTGACGGCGCGCAGACGCTGCGGCTTGCCGCCAAACGCCTTGCTGCTGTGCAAATAAGCGTTGGCGTTGATCTGAATGAACGGCTCGAGCGCCACCCCAAGGCGTTTGCAGTAACTGAGCATCCCGCGGTGGTGATAGGGCAACCGCCACGGTCCCGGATTGATGTACAGCCCTTCATCAAACCGGCACTCCTGTGCCTCGCCCCCCAGCTCCTGGTACTTATCTCCCCCGCGCAGGGTCCAGTTACGGCCGCCGGCGCGGCCGTTGTATTCGAGCAGCTGCACGCGATACCCGGCATTGCGCAGCTCCAGCGCGGCCACCATGCCGGCAATGCCAGCGCCCAGCACCAGGACGGAGGCCCCCGGCGGTGCGCTGCCCAGCCGGATGGGATCCTGGAAGCTCGAGTCGGCCGCAAAGCCCATGCTGTGCATGGCCTGATACATCACGGAACTCCCGGCGCTCAGACCGATCATGGTTAGCAACTGTCGCCGCGACATAGCCGGACGCTGACTTGCGCTCATGCACCACCCTCTGCGATTGTGCCGACGAGCATAGCGCCGTTTGCTCCGGCTCGCGATAGACCGCAGATGCTGCGGTAGGGAGTAGAAGGAATGACGGACAAAAAGGAAACCGTGCGCGGGCCCAAGGCCACGATCCATTTCGAGACACGCAAGTGCGTGCATTCGCGCAACTGCGTCTTAACCCGGCCCGATGTGTTCGTGCCCAACGTCGAGGGCGAATGGATCCACCCGGAACGCGCAACGCCCGATGAAGTTGCCACCCTCGCGCTGAACTGCCCGTCGGGGGCCATCACCTACGAGCGTTTCGACGGTGTGGAGAACGAGCGCGCGCCGCTGGTCAATACCGTGCGCGTGCGCGAGAACGGCCCGCTCGCATTCCATGGCGCCTTAAAGGTACGC
>Ga0157375_10005669_pt1 | contig 10865 bp, 13 predicted proteins | sample M35metaG_FD_115311 | JGI IMG/M metagenome (GOLD analysis project Ga0157375, IMG submission 115311) | Miscanthus rhizosphere microbial communities from Kellogg Biological Station, Michigan, USA - M3-5 metaG | ecosystem: Host-associated > Plants > Roots > Rhizosphere > Soil | place: USA: Michigan...
AGAAGACGAAGAGTTCGTGGTGTCGGTGGCGCTGCCCAAACTGCGCTCGATCCAGCGCGTACTCGGCCTGGCCGGCGGCCTGAACAAGGTGCAGGCGATTCGCGGTGCGCTCAAGGGCGGCTACCTCGATATCCTGATCACCGACCTCGACACCGCCCAGGCCCTGAACCACTAACCCCTTTCAGGAGGCTGCCGCCCATGAAGTCCAAGCTCGAACAACTCAAGCAATTTACCACCGTGGTTTGCGACACCGGCGACCTGGAAGCCATCAGCCGCCTGCGCCCGGTAGACGCCACCACCAACCCTTCGCTGTTGCTCAAAGCTGCCGCCATCCCGCAATACGCCAAGCTGCTGCGAGATGCGGTGAACCTGTCCAAGGGTAATGTGGACTTGGCCTGCGACCATTTTGCGGTGTCGGTGGGCGCGGGCATTCTGAAGGTGATTCCGGGGCGCATCTCTACTGAAGTCGATGCACGCTTGTCCTTCGACGAAGAGGCGCTGTGGGCCAAGGCCAACCAGTTGATCGCCCTGTACGACCAGGCCGGTGTGAGCCGCGACCGCGTGCTCATCAAACTGGCCTCCACATGGGAAGGCATCCGCACCGCCGAACGCCTGGAAAAAGCCGGCATCCAGACCAACCTCACCCTGCTGTTCTCCTTCGCCCAGGCCGTGGCTTGCGCCGACGCGGGCGTGTTTCTGATCTCGCCGTTCGTGGGCCGTATCTACGACTGGTACCGCAAAAACACCGGCCTGGATTACACCGGCGCCGACGACCCGGGCGTGCAGTCGGTGACGCGCATCTACAACTACTACAAGGCCAACCAGATTCCGACCGTGGTCATGGGCGCAAGCTTCCGCACCTTGAGCCAGATCGAGCAACTCGCCGGCTGCGACCGCCTCACCATCAGCCCGGATTTGCTGCAAAAACTGGCTGACGATAACGGCACGCTGGAACGCAAACTGGCGCCAGGCGTCGACGGTGAAGCACGTCAACGGTTCACCGAAGCGCAGTTCCGCTGGGCGTCGAATGAAGATGCAATGGCGACGGAGAAACTGGCGGAAGGGATTCGCCAGTTTGCGCGGGATCAGGAGAAGCTGGAGGCGGTGTTGGCGGCGTTGTAAGGGGCTAAAACCGCAGCGGTCAAAGGTGGGAGCTGGCTTGCCTGCTCCCACAGAAAAGCCAGCTCCCACAGGTTGCTCTTTGCCTGCTGGGTGGCTGGCTCAGAACGGCCCTTTCGTCATCACCCGCTCATCAATGAACCCGCGCAACAGGCCTATCCGCTGCGTATAAGCAGCGCTCAGGCAACTCACTTTCGCCCCGCAGGCATGGCGCCTCTTGAGCCACTCGGCTTGCCCGTCCATCAATGAACCGCGCCCACCCATGGCCATAAAGTGCTTGTTCAGGTCGTAGAGCAACGCCATGGTCACGTCCTGGTCGTTGAGGCTGACGTTCTTGCAGATGGTGATTTCGTCAGACGCCCTGGCTTTGGAACAGTCGAAACTGGCGGCGAAGCTTGAAGGGCTGAACAGCAGCGCCGCTGCACTGGCAAACAGCGCAAAAACAACAGGTTTGATCATCACAGTCACTCCTCAGTTACGCGCAACACCCGTCCCGAACCGCCGAATCGCCAGGCAATACCCGATCAGCGCCACCGCCGCCAGCAGCCCACCTGCCGCACCGATCCAGGCGAAGCCGAAATGGCTGCCGACCCAACTGCCCATCAGGGCGCCGCCGCCGATACCGATGTTGTAGATGCCGGAAAACATCGCCATGGCCACGTCGGTAGCGTCCGGCGCGAGCACCAGCACCTTGGACTGCATGGCCAGGCCGAACCCCATGATGGCCATGCCCCAGAACACGCTCAGCACCACCAGGTAAGACTCGGCGCCGCTCAAGGGCAGCAGCAACGCCAGGCACGCGGCGAGCAGGAACACCGCGCCGACGACAAACAGGTGGGGATTGAAGCGGTGCACCAGGCTGAACAGCAGCGAGCCAATGATGCCCGCGCCGCCGAACACCAGCAGGATCAGGGTCACGGCACCGCCGCCCATGCCGGCCACGCCTTCGACGAAGGGTTCGATGTAGCTGTAGGCGGTGAACTGTGCGGTGACGGTCATGGCGGTCAACACATACAGCGCCACCAGCGCCGGACGCTTGAACAGCAGCGGCAGGCTGCGCAGGGAGCCGGAGTTCTGGCTTGGCAGCAACGGCAAGGTGCGCGCGAGCCAGAACACCAGCGCCGCTGCGAACGCGCCAATCACCAGGAACGTGGTGCGCCAGCCCATGGCTTCACCGAGCAGACGGCCCAGCGGAATGCCCAACACCATCGCCAGCGAGGTGCCGGTGGCCAGCAGCCCGAGGGCTTGCACCTGCTTGCCTTCCGGCGCCAGGCGCACGGCCAGCGAGGCCGTGATCGACCAGAACAACGCGTGAGACAGGGCAATGCCGATACGGCTGAGCATCAGAATGCCGAAACTGGTAGCGACACTGGAAAGGACGTGGCTGGCGATAAACAGGCTGAACAACACGATCAGCAGCTTGCGCCGCTCGACGTTGCGGGTCAGCAGCATCACCGGCAACGAGGTCAGCGAGACGATCCAGGCGTAGATAGTCAGCATCAGGCCGACGCTGGCGATAGGCATGTCGAAGCTGGCGCCGATGGCGCTGAGCAGCCCGACGGGTACGAATTCGGTGGTGTTGAACACGAAGGCGGCCAGCGCCAGGGCGATGACCGGTTGCCAGTTGGCTTGGGGGGTTGCGGCTGAAATGCTCATTTACGGGTGTCGTACTCGGTTTCCGCGTTGATCAAGCCGACCCAGTGCCGGCCCTTGAGCAACGCGGAAAAATAGTATCACGACACTTCAGGGATCGACTTGCCCCATCAGCTCCGGAATCGACTCCGGGCGTTTGGCGTAACGCTGGGCCAGCGCCGCGCAGACCATCAACTGGATCTGGTGAAACAGCATCAGCGGCAGAATCAGCACGCCCATGGTTGCGCCGGCAAACAGCACCTGCGCCATCGGCACACCGGTCGCCAGGCTCTTCTTCGAACCACAGAACAAAATGGTGATGCGGTCTTCCTGACTGAAGCCGAAAGCCTTGCCCAGCACAGTTGACGCTACCAGCACCAACGCCAGCAACACGCAGCACGCCACCACCAGCCCACCGAGTTCCCACAGCGGAATCTGGTGCCAGATGCCTTCATTGACCGCCTCACTGAACGCGCCGTACACCACCAACAGGATCGAGCCCTGATCGACGAATTTCAGCCAGGCCTTGTTGCGGGCAACCCATTCGCCGATCCAGCGTCGGGCAATTTGCCCTGCGACAAAAGGAAGCAGCAGTTGCACGCTGATTTTCAGGATCGCATCGACGGTAGAGCCGCCGTCACCGTGCACGTTGAGCAATAAGGTCACCAGCAACGGCGTCAGGAAGATGCCGAACAGGCTGGAGGCCGCCGCGCTGCAGATCGCCGCCGGGATATTGCCGCGTGCCAGCGAGGTGAAGGCAATCGCCGATTGCACGGTGGCCGGCAATGCGCAGAGGTAGAGCATGCCCATGTACAAATCTTTGCCGATCAGCGGCGACAACACCGGTTTGAGTGCCAGGCCAAGCAGCGGAAACAGCACAAATGTCAGGCTGAACACCAGCAAATGCAGGCGCCAGTGGCCGGCGCCGGCGACGATGGCCTGGCGCGACAGTTTGGCGCCGTGCAGGAAAAACAGCAGCGCGATGGCCAGGTTGGTGACCCAGCCAAAGGCCACGGCGGTTTGGCCGCTGGCAGGCAGCAGGGACGCGAGGATCACCGTGGCGATCAGGGTCAGGGTGAAATTGTCGGGTAGAAAACGCGGGCGGGTCATAAGCAAATCTTCCAGGGGTTGCCAAGAGCATCGCTGCGACTCTAACGTAACGGCTTGTTACCGACTAACGCCAATGAGCCAGTAAATGCCGCCTAAAGGACATGAAAAGACCATCCGCCGCAGTGTGCCCGGGCTTTCCAGCCTGCCACGGCCGGTGTATGGGCGCACCGAATCCCTGCCCAACCGGGCGCTGACCCGCCGCCACAGCCACCCGTGGGTGCAGTTGTCCTACGCGATTTCCGGGGTGCTGGAGATCCAGACCGGCGCTGGCCGTTTCGTCGCCCCGCCGCAGCGCGCCGTGTGGATTCCGGCTGGCGTGCCGCACCGGGTGTACAGCTCGCCCCACACGGAAATGCGCAGCCTGTACCTCGATTGCAGCGTGACCGCGTGGGCTGCAACCCATTGCCATGTCCTTGAGGTGAGCAGTTTATTGCGCGAATTGATCCGCAGCTTCGGCGAATTGCCGGTGGAGTATGCCGAAGACGGACCGGACGGGCGCTTGGCGCAGGTGGTGCTGGACCAGCTTGCGGCGGCGCCTCAGGTGGATTTGATGCTGCCGCTGCCCCTGGACCCGCGTTTGCGGCAGATTTACCGCAGCCTGAACCTGCATCCGGAGCAGCAAACGACCTTGGGTGATTGGAGCCGGAAACTGGGGGTGAGCGAAAAAACCCTCAGCCGGTTGTTCCTGAGCGATACCGGCCTGACCTTCAGGGCATGGCGCCAGCGGCTGAGGCTGCTGACCGCCCTGCCCGCCCTGGAGCAAGGCGAGCGGGTGACGGATGTGGCGCTGGCCTGTGGGTATGAATCCACTTCAGCGTTTATCAGTGCATTTCGCCAGCAATTTGATGCCACACCGGGTGAGTTCTTCCGCTGATTCTCAGACGATACATATCAACTGTGGGAGCTGGCTTGCCTGCGATAGCAGTCTCTCAGTCAACACAGTTGCTGGCTGATACACCGCTATCGCAGGCAAGCCAGCTCCCACCTTTTAGACTGCATTGCAAAGGCCTGGAAAGGCTCAGCTGCCATTCCCGCCATGGGCTTCTTCAAAGAAGTAGTCCTTCCAGCTCGCTGCCTTGTTTTTCAACACGCCCAGTTCCTGCAGCTTCTCGGCATAGATAAAGGTGCGTTGCGGCACGATGGTGAAATCGATTTCCGGGTCCTGGACGATTTTCTCCACAAGGTCCAGCGGCAGCTTGGATTCCTCTACGCGAATGTAGGTTTTGGCCGCAGCTGGCTTGTCGGCCTTGATGATCTGCTCGGCCTCGGCCAGGGCATCGTAGAACGCCTTGTAGGTCTTGGGGTTTTCGTCATGGAATTTCTCGGTGGTGTACAGCACGTTGAACGACGCCTGCCCGCCCAGAATGTCGTAGGAGCTGAGCACCTTGTGCACGTTGGGGTTCAGCAGCTCCTGGTACTGGAACGGCGGGCTGGAGAAGTGCGAGTTGATTTCCGAACCGCCGGCAATCAACGCCGCCGTGGCATCCGGGTGGGCGAGGCTGATGGAGATATCGTCGAACTTTTTGTAGTTGGCATCGCCGAATTGCTTGGCGGTTTCGATCTGCAAGGTGCGCGACTGGAAGCCCACGCCGGCGGCGGGTACGGCGATGCGGTCTTTTTCGGTGAAGTCCTTGAGGGTCTTCACGTTCGGGTTATTGGTCAGCAGGTAGTCGGGCATCGAGCCCAGGGAGGCGATGGCCTTGACGTTCTGCTTGCCCTTGGTGCGGTCCCACAAGGTCAGCATCGGCGGCACACCGGCCGACACCACATCCAGCGCGCCGGCCAGCAGCGATTCGTTCATGGCGGTGGCGCCGGAAATGCTGTTCCACTCCACCTTGATGTCCAGGCCCTGTTCCTTGCCGTGTTTCTCGATCAGGTGCTGGTCGCGCACCACGTCGAGAATCAGATAGCCGATACCGAATTGCTGGGCGATGCTGATCTTGCCTTCGGCCTGGGCGCCGGTGCTGAGCAAGGCCGTCGCAGCGGCCAGGGACGCGGCCAGGAGAGTCAGGGAAGTACGTTTGAGGGTCATGGAGAATCTGCCGCGCTTTTGAGAAGGTGAACGAGGGTAGCCAGCATTTTTAATACTGGAAAAGAATATCGGGATCTATTGTTATGCAAAGAGTCCCCAAAAACCCCTGCGGCTGGTATCGTGCCGCGCTTTGAAACACAGCCGAACCTGCGAGGAAATGGACGTTGAACACTGACGAAAAAATGACCGGAGACCTGTTCGAGGTCGATAAACGCCTGTCACTCAAACCCGTGGTGGACTTCAACGCCTACCTGCGCGCCGCGTTCGGCGATGGCCCATGCACCTGCGTACGCTGCACCGCCGCCGGTGGTGATGAGACCGGCTACGCGTTCCAGCACACCTTCACCTTCGACGCCAAACCCACCCACCGCCGCTTCGCCTCCACGGCGGGCAGCGATGTGTTGATGGCATTGAAGAAAGCGTGGTTGTCGTACACCAAGGCCGAATTGCCCCTCAGCGGTGTACTGGTGCTGGACACGGTGAAAGAGTTTGTCGAGCCGCAGTTGCACCGGCGTTTGGCGCCGCTGTTTTTGGCCAGTGAGTTGGTCAAGGACGTTGATGGCGAACTGCAGATTCAACCGCAAGCTGCGTAACGTCGAAAACATCACCCATCAAAATGTGGGAGCTGGATTGCCTGCGATGGCGGTACACCAGGCAGAGATTTGTGGGCTGACAGACCGCTATCGCAGGCAAGCCAGCTCCCACAGGCGATCTGTGGTGCAGGGTTTAAACACCCGCCAGCACTGCCGGATCACCCGAGCGCCAAATGTTATCCACGGTGACACGCTGGATCAGCCACAGATTTTCCTGGCGGACCAGTTCAACGTCATAACGGTTCTTCATCAAATAATGTAGCGACGAATCACTTTTGGGCACGTGCTGCGCCTCCACCAGTGCGTCCAGGCGGGCGCTGTCGCCATCGAGCGTCACACGCGGGTTGCTCACCGAATGCGTGGTGTCGAGCTGGCTGAGTGCGCCGGATAACGCGGCGACAATGGTCTCCCGACCTTCCAGCACCGGGTATTCAAAACCGGCCTTGGCAGCGGCGGGCCGGAAATCAGAGACGGCATCGGCGGTGAACGCCGAGGCGAGCAGCACCGGGTCATGCAGGTCGATGCCTGCGGCGAAGCGATAAAGGGTGTCGACAACCGTGAGCTTGTCGGCGGCTGTTTGAAGGTTGAAAGAGGTCATGGGGTTTTCCTGTGGGTTCAGTAATCGATGATCCGCGTGCCGGCAATTGTCTGGGCAAAGCCCACACCGAACAGTTTCGCGGGGGTTTCAAAGCCGGCACGGCGTTCGCCGCTCAGCACCCGGCGCGCCGCTTCCACGGCGGCCAGCGGGGTGTAGCTGTAGCCATTGACGGTTTCGATCACCGAACGCGCAACCGTGCCGTCGGCACCGGTAACTTCGGCCACGGCGCGGGCGCGATGGGCGTCACGCTGGGTTTGTGTGGGGCCGTCGGGCAGCAGTGACAAATCGCCTTCGGGGAAAGCCTCGCCGGTGACGTGCACGAACATCGCAATATTCGGGATGGCGCTGGAATGCCAGGCGCTGACCAAATCACCGAAGGACAACGGCGCACATAGCGCCAGGCCGTCACCGAAATCCAGGTGTTGCAGTGGCGCGTCGGGGGTGGCGACCAGTTCGCCGTCGACGCGCGCCATCACGCCTGCACCGATGATCTCGCCCACACTCATCGCCGAGCCGCGCGACATCGTGCCGGGCACCTGCAAGGCGATTTTCAGTGCGTGCGGCTGCTGTACGCGGCTGGCAACGTGCATCGCCAGGCAGTCGGTGGGTACCACGTCCCAGCCGACGCCGGGCAGCAGCATGACATCCGCCCCGCTGCCGAGTTGTTCAGCGAGGCGGTACACGTTGATCTCGGCGGTGATGTCCAGATAGTCGGTGCCGCTGGCGATGCAGGCGTGCATCAACGGTTCGGCGGTGTGAGCGAAGGGGCCGGCGAAGTTAAGCAATACGTCGATACCGTCCAACTGGCTTTTTTGCGCGCTGAATACGCGGTAAGGCACGTCCAGATGGGCGGCAAGGGCTGCCAGCCGGGGCTCGTTGCGCCCGGCAATCACCAGGTTCAGGTTGAGCTTTTTCGCCTGCTCGGCCGCCATGCGCCCGGTGTAGCCGGTGGCGCCGTAAATCATCAATGTTTTCATGAAGTGTGCTGCCAATTCTTGTAGACGAATTCAAGGCTGTAGCCGTCCGGGTCGAGGACGTTGGCCGCGTAATAGTTGGGGTCGTAGTGCAGACGCGCACCCGGCGCGCCATTGTCGGTGGCGCCGTTTTCCAGCGCAGCGGCGTAGGCTGTTTCCACCTCGGCGCGGCTTTTGGCGACAAATCCCACATGCACTGCCCGCCCCTCGACCACGCCTTCGCGCAGCCAGAAAAACACACGCCCGTTGGCGCCAAAGCCCTTGAGGTCCGGATGTCCGGGTGGGCCGTCCTTGCCGTCGTAGTCAAGGCGCGCGGTGATGCCTAATGGCGCGAGCGTTGCTTCGTAGAAGCGGATGGAACGCTCGATGTTGCTGACCGAAATAAACAGATGGTCCAGCATGGTGGTGGCCTCGCAGTTCAGATGAGGTAGCCGCCCGCGACTTCGATAGTCTGGGCATTGATCCAGTGGCCTTCTTCCGACAGCAGCAGCGCGATTACCCGTGCCACGTCTTCCGGTTCTCCTACGCGACCCAAGGCGGTTTGCCCGGCCAGCAGCGCTTCGAACTCATCGTTCAAACCGCCGCCCAACTCGGTACGAATGGCACCCGGCGACACGGCGTTGGCACGGATGCGGCGGTCGCCAAACTCCTTGGCCATGTAGCGGGTGAGCACGTCCAGGCCGCCCTTGAACGCGGCGTAAGGTGCAACACCCGCTGTAGCAACACGCGTTGTGGCACTGGTCAGGTTGACGATGCTGGCGTGCTGTTGCAGCAGTGGCAGCAAGGTTTGGGTGAGAAAAAACGGGCCTTTGAGGTGCACGTTGAACAGGCTGTCGAATTGCGCTTCGGTCACGCTTTCAAGAGGGTTGAACAGCCCGTAACCGGCGTTGTTCACCAGCCCGCTCAACGTCCCTACGCCCCAAGTGGCATGAAGGGACTGCACAACGGCATCACGGAAGGCTGCGAAAGTGCTGACATCAGCCACATCCAGTTTCAACGCCACGGCCTTGCCGCCCGCCGCCTCAATACGCTGAACCACCGCCTGCGCCGCGTCCGGGTTGCGGTTGTAAGTAAGTATGACGCCATGCCCCTGGCGAGCGCACAGCGCAGCAGTACGGGCACCGATGCCACGGCTGCCTCCGGTTATCACGATGACGCTCATGGCCTGCTCCACTGTCGGAAAGTTGAGTGACCACAGTAACGATCGCCTTGAATGCCGACGCAGCCGTTCCTGCCTCAATCCTGCCTGTTTCTGCTTTTCGCTTGCGCAGCGCGCGTGGTAAGGAACAGCATGGCCGCCATGAATACTCAATTGATCGAACTGCGCGCCTTGGCCGCAAACGCCGAAAACCGCCGCACCGAGACCGGCATCCCGCGCGTGGCGATGGTTCAGGGGGCGATTCCGGAACATATGCTCGCGGCCGTTTACGAGCCGATGATCAACCTGATCCTGCAGGGCACCAAGTGCATGACCGTGGGCGACCGCACGCTGCACTATGACCCCGCGACCTATTTTGTGATGTCCATTGAGCTGCCCGCCGTCGGGGTGGTGAACCCGGCGGCGACCGGCGAGCCCTACCTGGCGGTAAGCCTGACCCTGGACCCGACGGTGCTGACCACCTTGCTCAATGACCTGCCGGCGCCAAGCGGGCGTTGCGAGCAGGAGGCCGGGTTTTCAGTGGCCGCCGTGACACCGGCGCTGATGGACGCGTGGGTGCGCATGCTGCGCCTGATGGGCGACCCGGTGGCGATTGCCGCGCTGGCACCGGCCTATGAGCGAGAGATTCTTTATCACGTGTTGCAAGGCCCGCACGGCTGGATGCTGCGTGAGATTGCCGCACCGGACACCGCCATGGCGCGGGTCAGCCGGGCGATTCAATGGATTCGCAGGGACTTTGCCGAGTCGATCCGGGTGGAAGCGCTGGCGCAGGAAGCGGCGATGAGTGTTTCGGCGTTTCACCGCCATTTTAAGGCGGTGACCAACTTTAGCCCGTTGCAGTATCAGAAACGTGTACGCCTGTTGCAGGCGCGCACCTTGATGGTGGCCAGCGCCAGCAGTGTGACCAGCGCGGCGTTTGAGGTGGGGTATGAAAGTGCGACCCAGTTCAGCCGCGATTATGCGCGGGTGTTCGGGTTGCCGCCGGCCAGGGATACGGCGCGGATTCTGGCCGATAACAGAGGTCGGGCCTGAACTTACTATGGCCTGCGGGCTTGTGTGGCGAGCGGGCTTGCCCCGCGTTGGGGCGCGCAGCGGCCCCATTACAGGCGACCGAGTTCCTTCATATAGGCCTCAGTCGCCTGTTTTTGGGGCTGCTTCGCAGCCCAACGCGGGGCAAGCCCGCTCGCCACAGGAAGCCAACTCTCTACTGAGAGCCTGTGATTACTTACGCGCCGCCTCCCACGACTTCAGCAAATCACCATAAGCCACGGTTTCCCCTTTGGGCTTCTCGTTCGCCAGTTTCGGCTTCGGTGCGCCCGGTTGGTCGAACCAGTATTGCGCATCACGCTCGGGGTTCATTTTCGGGCCGCAGACCGGTTGCACCTTGGAGCGCTCCAGACGCGTCATGATCGCGTCCTGCTCCTTGGCCAGGTTGTCCAGCGCCTGTTGCGGGGTTTTCTCGCCGCTGGCGGCCGCGGCGATGTTGCTCCACCACAGTTGCGCCAAACGTGGATAGTCCGGCACGTTGGTGCCGGTCGGCGTCCACTCGACGCGGGCCGGGCTGCGGTAGAACTCCACCAGACCACCGAGTTTCGGCGCCAGGTCGGTCATGGCCTGGGAGTTGATGTCAGACTCACGAATCGGCGTC
>Ga0157375_10005671_pt1 | contig 10862 bp, 10 predicted proteins | sample M35metaG_FD_115311 | JGI IMG/M metagenome (GOLD analysis project Ga0157375, IMG submission 115311) | Miscanthus rhizosphere microbial communities from Kellogg Biological Station, Michigan, USA - M3-5 metaG | ecosystem: Host-associated > Plants > Roots > Rhizosphere > Soil | place: USA: Michigan...
CGATGCGGGACTTGCGGCGATGATCCTGCCGCGGTCGGGCCTCGGACACAAACACGGCATCGTGCTTGGCAACCTGGTCGGCCTGATCGACTCCGATTACCAGGGACAGCTGATGGTCAGCTGCTGGAACCGCGGCAGCGAGGCTTTTGAGCTCAAACCGATGGAGCGGCTGGCGCAACTTGTGCTTGTGCCGGTTGTTCAGGGCCGATTCGAGGAAGTCAAATCATTCGATTCCTCGACCCGCGGCGAAGCCGGATTCGGGAGCACCGGGCGATGAGCGAACGTAGGTCAGCGCTCGACCAAAGATAACCATGACTGCGCAGGAATCCAGCACATCCAGAACCTGGCTGGCGTGGATATTCCAGGAGATGTTTCGTCTGTTGCATGTCCATGAGCAGGACAATTTCGATGATTTCCGATATCCGGAAAGGCATCGCAACGCATTTTTCCCCGATAGCCACGCGCAGTACTTGGGTCTCCTGGTCGACAACGCAGATTCCTTTCATGCGGCAAGAAGCCTGCTGGAAGATCAGATGTCACGCGATTTGTTTGATAGGTTGATTCTCTTCCGGCTCCTTGGGCATCTTCACGTCAAACTGCCAGTGGGCAATAGAGAATCACTGCGTCAGCGCACGGTGCCCGGAAAATGGAAGATCGACGATACGGGGGATGTTGGCATGTTCGGGCCCCTGTCCATTTTCTCGGTGCCGTATCAGGGAGAAGAAGTCTGGATAAAGGGCGGGCCTTCAAACGTTGCGGCTGCTTTTTTGAGCGGCCAATACCACTTTGAAAGGGAGGGAGTGCGAATTCGGCCCGAACCCGGCGATTACGTCATCGACGGGGGCGGCTGCCTCGGAGATACCGCGCTTGCATTCGCAGCTGATGTCGGTATCGACGGTTGGGTCTATACCTTCGATCCAATGCTGAGACACTGCGAGATCATGCGTGAAGCGTTCCAGATGAATCCCAAGCTGGCGGCCCACATCAATCTCTTCGATGTCGGCTTGGCCAATGTGGACAGTCCACGCGACGCCTCGCATTCCACCCCGCAGGCGATAAATCCGGGTGCTCGCCTCGAAGAGGGATTGCCGACGCGTACGATCGACGGCTTGGTGAGCTCGAACGAAATCAAGCGGATCGACCTCGTCAAGATGGACATCGAGGGCAGCGAACTTGGCGCACTCCAAGGTGGTGAGCATTCGCTCAGGCGTTGGCGTCCCAAGTTGGCGATTTCCCTTTACCATCGGCCGGAGGATTTTTTTTCCATACCCCTCTGGCTCAAGTCACTCGACTGCGGGTATCGCTTCTTTCTCGACCACCACAGCATCCATCATGAAGAAACGGTTCTCTATGCCACGTCGGTCTCAACCTGAGATTCCGTTTCCGCTTGCTCGCGTCATCCTGCGCGCGTTATCCCGGCGCTGGACGCGTCTTCCGATCTAGATATCATGAGTATTCTCAAACGTGTCCTAACCGAGGCCCTCGCATCGCCATTCCGAAAGCCGGTCGACGGGATTGCTCAGGATCGCCGCGCTGAGGGGACTGGACAATCTGATCGGAGCCCTCAGCAAATAAATCCTCCGATAAGCTCGCAGCCATCCGCGCGCGGTCGAAAAGTCGTGATCCTCAACTGGAAGCGCGGCGAAAATGATCCGTTCAGCGTGGTAACCGCCACGGTTAAGGAACATTTCCGCGCGTGCGGCAAAAACGTCGAAGTGATCGAGATCTCAGATGGCAATTGGATCGCCGGACTTAGTGAACTTCTTCCGAGCGTCGAGTTCGCGCTAACCTGGCAAGGGCTGGGCTCAAGCGTCACAGTCGGTGAGGGTCGTGAAAGCCTTTGGGAACATTTCAAGATCCCGCTCATATGCATTCACGGCGATCATCCTTCCCACATGCCCTTAAATCACGAACTGGATAGTCGGTACTGCTTTCATCTGTATACAAATGCAGAGTTTGCTCGATATTCGAACCGCCATTTCCGCAGGATACATAGTGCGAGCGTGATTGATATCCCTCAGCTCCACCGAGAACCGCGACTTCAGGTACGGGCCGGCGACCACTTCGTGGTTGCCAAGAACATCACCGATCCTCTAGATACCGAGCGTCGTTGGCGGCAACAGTTGGACAAGACAGCATTCGATGCATATATGATCGCCGCGGAAACTTTGAAGTCCCGATTTGCGCGTGAGCCCTATGTCGAGATTCACGACGCGCTCGATGAGTTAATCGTCCAGCACGATCTGACGTGGCTGGGTCCGGCAACCAATCTGAACGGATTTCACCGTTACCATAGTGAATTGGACCATTACTTGCGCTCCTACAAGGGTGTCGTCGCATTGACCGCCGTCCGAGACTTTCCAGTCCACGTCTATGGCCGAGGTTGGGACCGGGTCGCCCAGGGTGCGTCTGCGTCTCACACTTTTCTACCCGGTAGAAATATGGCGGACAGTCAGGATCTGTATTACACCCGATTCGGTTTGATCGACATAAGTCCTGCTAAAGGTTTGCACGACCGAACTCGTCGAGCGATGGCCAACGGCGGCGCATTCCTTTCAAGCGCCAATCTTGAAGATAGTTTCAGCGATGTGGCACCATTTGATTCACTGTTCTTCAGCTTCATGCCGCAGGATCTTCCCGAGAAGTGTGCGGCGGCGGTCCGTGAACCAGAATATCACCTCCAGTTGTCGCGATCGTTTGCGGAGCTATATCACAGCAGATTTCACTTCAAGGCTTTCGTAAACCAAATCGACCTCCACGCAAAAATGGTTAATCCTCTCTAGGATGCGACTCCGGATCGCGTACGAAGGATTTCTGTGAATACGGCTGGATTGCCCGACGCGATAGGCGGATATTTTGAACTGGATCTGCCTCAGGGTGTCGGCGAACGCTACCCGACTGCCTTGAAATATCAGTCTGCACGTGCCGCGTTCGCGGCCCTGTTGCAGCACGCGCGACCGAAAGAAATCTGGATGCCGTGGTACAACTGCGACACCATGCTGGAGGCTCCCGAGATCGCCGGGATCGCTGTCCGACGTTACGGGCTCGATAGCGATCTCTATCCGAAGGGTGTGGATGCCATTGCTTCCGGCGACTATCTTCTCTACGTCAATTACTTCGGAGTCTGTGGGCGGCAGGTCGACCGCGTGTTGCGCAATTTTCCGCGCCAACGAGTGATCATTGATCACTCACAAGCTTTCTATGCGCCTCCGCCAGACTGTCTGGCGACGCTTTATTCACCGAGAAAATTCTTCGGCGTACCGGATGGCGGGTATCTTGTGACGCATCTTGAGATTCGCCCCCCCAAGGAACGCGATACGCAATCGTTCGAGCGATTGGAACCGTTGGCCGTACGGTTATCCGAAGGACCGGAAGCCGGATACGCGGGGATCCAGAAAGCGCGACTTTCTCTCAAGGGACAACCACCCAAGATAATGTCCGTTCTAACGGAAGCGATGCTCCAGCACATCGATTATTCGGCGGCTTTGAAGCAGCGAAACAAAAACTTCACGAAGCTGCACTCCGCACTGAAATCTAAAAACAGTTTTCCGATCCCCGCAAATACTCCCGATGGTCCGATGTGCTATCCGTTCTTCGGGGAAATCCCGAATTTGCACGAGTGGCTCATTCAGCACCGGGTGTTCGTCGGACACTACTGGCCCGGCGTTCGCGGGCCGCTCGACCGGGACGACGACCTAGAGCGGAGGCTCGCGCAGGAATGCGTGCCTTTGCCCTGCGACCAACGCTACGGCAGCGCGGAAATGGAAAGGGTTATTGGGTTGGTACAATCCTGTCCAGCGGCTCCTGAGTGCCGATAACCCTTGAGTGACTTGCAATAGCGCCCCGGATCACTGCGGGTTCGTTCCACATCATTACGTCCACGATCGACAAGCCTTCCTCGAATTCATAGGAGTCGGTGGGATAGACAAAATTTCTGAAGTCGAGGAACTTCAGGGCAACTCCCGCCGCTTCGAAATCTGCTTGCCTGAAAATGGAGCGGCCGCTAATTGGATTGATGTATTCCGTTGCGCCTAGACGATGACTTATGGCGGGCGCCCAGCCGCCGGGATAGTCGAATTCGGGCAAGCCCAGATCCAACTCTGACGCGCGCGCATGCTCAAATCGGATGCCGAGATAGCGGCACACAAGATCCAGGGCGCGCACATTGAGTTGGACTAACGAGTCGGTGCCAACCGAGAATATCTCCTCGATCAGTTGCTCGACCGAGCGATAAAACGGCGCCTTTTTCTTGTAGTGGGAGAGCTTGCCGAAAAGGCTCTGCGCCAAGTCGTCGAAGCGAAGAATCCTAGCCTCGGCGGTCTTGATCGAGATCGACGAATTGGCGAGTGGCACCGAGATGTAATTCCAGCCCTGCTTGGGATGTAGGATTCGATTTCGGCTCATCCACGACTTGGGCGTGTACTGAGTAATGTCGAACACGACCCATTTTTCGCATTGTGCGATGAGCGCGAAGTGGCCGAGATACGGGAAGAAATACGGTTGCATGATCGCGAGCTTCATGCCGCCTCCGCGAGCTGGCGTCCGATAACGTTGGCATCACGCTGAATCGACCCCAGCAGCTCGATCAATCTTGCGGCATCTTCTTTCGTCAACGCCTGGTTCATTGGCAATTCGATGGTGCGCGCGCAATAGTGCTCGGTGTGCAGGAGGCTGTTCGTCGGCGACTCGTGTGTGGATAACGATTGATGCATCGGGGGATAGAAGCCCCTACCGGCAAGAACATTTTCGGCACGCAAGATTCGCCATAAGTAATCGCGGCGCAAGCCAAATGTCGCTTCGTCGATCAGGCAGATAAGATTTTGATAATTGCTCTCGCTGACACCGCTCGGCACCCGCACCGCAAGGCCCGGAATGCCAGCGAGCCCCTTCCTAAACGTTCCAAAGAGCTGCTCGTTGCGCTGCTTATATTCCGCGTAGTGATCCAGATTGAACAGCGCCACTGCGGCCTGGGCCTCGGACATTCGTCCGTTGCCTGTCTTGACCACTGGGACGGGAGGGCCCATCCCGTAGTTGCTGCGCATATTGCGAACGCTTGCCGCGAGATCATCACTCTGAGTACAGATGACCCCTCCCTCGCATGCGCTCAGGATATTGTCGGAGTGAAAGGAAATGACCTCGATCGCACCGAAGGTGCCCACGGGCCGGCCGGCGATCTCGCATCCGAAACCATGTGCGGAATCGAGGTAAAGAGGAATGCCATATTGGTCGGCGAGCGCCTGAAGACCGGTTACATCGCAGCAATCGCCCCAGGGATTGACCGCGAGAATTGCCGATACCGACTGCCGTGAGAGCAGCGGCGCGACAACCTCAGCGGTCATCATCCCGCTAGTGGGGTCGACGTCGCAGAACAGGGGTCGGGCCTCGGTCCAGTCGAGCGAACGTGATGTTGCGACAAAAGTGTGCGCTGGAACGACGACACCGCCGCGGACACCGAGCGCCTGCCCACTCAGCGCTAATCCGATGAATCCGTTCGTTACGCACATGGCGTGGCGAACGTTTAGTCGCTCGGCGAGACGTCCCTCGAGTTCTTGAGCGAGTGGTCCGTGGTTCGTGTAGTACTGACGCTCGAATATGTCGCGGAACATCGATTCGTATTGTGCCCACGACGGGAAGAAACGTTGACCCTTCGCGATCGGACGCTCAAACATCGGGGTGGCGCCGAACACTGCCAGAGGTAGGATCTTTCTCATCGTGCCTGCGGTGCGCGACGCGCTAATTCGCCACCGTGGCTATGGATCGCGCGCAGGTAGTCGCACACCTGACCGACTTCCTCTTCGGAAATGAAGTATCCGCAGGGAAGCATCAGGAAGCGCTTGGCGAGATCTTCGGTCTGGCTCAGATCGCTCCATACCATCGCATACCCAGTCGACTTTTGGTGCAGTGGCGGATAGTAGTAGGGTCGGCAGAGCATGTTGTCTTTATGCAGGAGGGCGAGCGTTAGGTCGCGACTGATCGGCCAGTCATCCAGCAGCTCGACGACAATATTCTTGTAGCCGTTGCGCTCGCGCTCGTCAAACGGGACGAGCCGGACTCCCGGAACGCTTGCGAGGCCGACCTTGTACCGGTCATAACGCCTGCGATTGACCTGGACTTGCTCGTCCACATCGTCCAACGCCGCCAGCGCCATCGCCGCGTGAATTTCATTCTGTTTGGCATTCATTCCCGAAGCGGACAACTTTCCATCTGCGTCGAAGCCGTAGTTGCGCGCGGCTCTGAGGTGAGATGCGAGCGCGTCATCGTTGGTCGTAACGTAACCGCCTTCGAAGGCGTTCAGGAGTTTGCTTGACTGCATCGAAAAGCACTCTGCCCGGCCAAACGTGCCGACCCTTCGCCCGTTAAGTGTCTCGTAACTCGATTCCACCGCATCGAACAAAAGAGGAACGCCGGTCTCGGCCGAAAGTGCCTCAAGCCCTTCCCCATCGCAGGAGTTGACGATCGGGTGCACGCCTAGGAGAAGCGCCGTGTTGCCATTGATGCAAGGGCGCGCAGTTTCAGCAGTGATGCAAAGGCGCAGAGGGTCGACCTCGCAAAAGTGGGGGATAAGGCCCGCCCAGGCAACGATATCTGCGAGCCGTCGATACGTCAGCGAGGGCATCACCACCTCCGTCCTGCCCTGAAGCGCCAGGGCCTTCATTGCCAGCACCAGACCCCAAAATCCTCCACAGAAGGAAACGGAGTGCCTGACCTGATGAAATTCCGCGAGACGTGATTCGAGTAGTTGTTCCACGCGCCCACCACCCGAATAGCACTGATCTTCGAAAATCAATCGGGAGTAGCTAAGAAATTTGTCAAAGTCTGGCTGGACCAGATTCGAGATGGAGCGGATCGAGTCGAACAAGGGCTGTCCGCCGAACAACGCAAAGTCTTCGGTTCTAGGTTTGACTTCCATTTTATGGTCTGCCCCTGTCAGACCGGCCGTTCGAAGATTGCGTTGTAGCGATAGTGCGCCTGGTAAAAGGCAGATGGCATGTGCTGGAATCGTACATGCCACCCCGTTTGCGCGGCCATTGCGGCCAATTGTTCTCTTGACCTCCAAGCTCCAATCTGTGACTCCGGATTATTGAGTTCAACACGCTCGCTATCGCCGTCCTTGAAAAAAGTGGTTGCACATTCTGGATCCGGAACGTTACCGACAAAGACGGAGCGAACATTCAGGAAGCGCTCCTTGAGAAGGGCGAGCGACCGCTGTGCGCTTGCATCGGACAAGTACGAAAACACAGCGAAGCACAGGACCTTGCTAAAGCGCAGCGGAACGGATTCCCGACCTAAGTATTCAAGCGCGTCCTGGTAAATGAACGAGTGGCGAGAACTGGAGAAACGCGCATTGGCAACTGAGATTAGATATTCGGAGAAATCTACGCCCACGCATTGACCGCAGTAGGGAAACAGACGCGCGGTTAACGCTGCGTTCCCGCACCCGATGTCCAGCAGCACGTCGACCGAGTTTAGCCCCAGACCCGCAATAATGGCATCGACCATCATCTTGATCTGGTCCTCCGACACCGGCTTGCCGTAGACCGTCCTTCGCACCTGACCCCAAAGATCGTCGGGGGGTAAGGTCTTCGGATACTCCTTGTAATCCCACTTTGGAAACTGGTCCGCCGCCATTTTCGTCCCGCGACGCTATCTGCCTGTTCGCGGCAAAGATGCGGGCTTCGAGATCACCTTTAGCACTCTGTCCAGATCGCGCTGATGGAGACCGGTAGATATCGGGAGGCAGAGCACTTCACCGGCGACACGGGTCGCCACAGGCAAATTGTCCCTGTGGGCCGAAGGTAATCCCCTGTACATCGGAAAATCGGAGATCAGCGGATAGAAGTACCGCCGGGGATGCACATTGTGGTCTTTGAGCTCCTGGTAGAGGGCGTCGCGACTGACCGGATAATCGCCTTCCACGAGTATCGGGAAATATGCGTAATTGGCCAGATGCTTATCTGCGTCAGGCAGACACCGGATGCCGCGGACGCCCCCCAGCCGCTCCCGGTAGATCGCGTCAATCTCCTTACGTCGCGCGACCGCTTCGTCGATGTATTTCAGCTGCAGAAGGCCGAGAGCTGCATTCACTTCGGCCATCTTCCCGTTTATGCCTGGGGCAACGACTGTAACTTCATCGACGAAGCCGAAGTTCTTCAGATGGTCGATGCGCTGCTTGGTTTTCGCGTCGGGACAGACAATGGCGCCTCCCTCGAAGGTGGTGAATACCTTCGTTGCGTGGAAGCTCAAGACCGACAGGTCTCCGTGCCTGAGCACACTCGCCGATGGGTACCGCACGCCGAACGCATGGGCTGCGTCGTAGATCACTCGCAGGTTGTAGTTGTCCGCGATCTCTTGAATTGCGTCGACGTCGCACGGTCGCCCGTAGCAATGTACCGGCATGATGGCCGTCGTCTGCGGTGTGATGGCCGCCTCGATCCTATTGGGATCCAGGTTCAGAGTGTTTGGATCAATATCAACAAATACCGGCTTGATGCCATTCCAAAGCAGAGAGTGGGCAGTCGCGACGAATGAATAGGGTGTGGTTATGACCTCGCCAGTGATGCGCAGGGCCTGAAGGGCGGTTACTAGTGCTATCGTGCCGTTGGTAAACAGGGCAATGTGATCTACACCGAGGAACTCGCACAATGCTTTTTCAAGTTGCCTATGAAACGGGCCGCTATTGGTAAGTTTCTTTGTCTCCCAGATTTTTTCCAGGTAAGGAATAAACTCATCCAGCGGAGGTAGAAAGGGCTGGGTTACATAAATTGGCTCTTCAGTCTGGTCGACCCGATCGTCGTTAAGAGCGTCCCTGATCCTAGTTGGAATAGCTGGCATGTGTTTGCCTCGCGACTGAATCCTTATTTGCCGGTACCCGCGGGTGCTGGAAAGGCATACGCACGATCGAGAACGGCGGTGCGGTGACCTCTGCGATGTGACAAAGCATACCGAGGCGGCTCGTAGTGATTTTCGGCTGTGAACGGTTCAGAGAATTGACCCTTGACCAAGTCCTTTCGGACAAAAAACGCATTTACGCCGATGAAATCGCATCCGACCAGCTCGTACCCAAGTTGGCGACCGAGCACCTCGAATGCCTTGAGGCTTGCACCGAAGTTACTCGTCCCGTTCCAAACCCGATTCGATTCGTAATGCACCTTCCAATCGATGTCGGGCGGCAGCAGCGCGTTGTATTCGACTACAACAACGCGCGGCCTATACATCCCCAACGCCTCCCACACGTAATAGGTGTTCTGATCTATATCGACGGAGAGCAGATCGAACTCCTCCGGCACGCCGAGCTGAGTGAAGAGTTCCGCGACGTTCTCCTTGGTGACGAACGATACGGCCGATTTGACACAGTCGCCCTGGAGATCAGGCCTGGTGCCGAGCATTCTCAGAAATGTCTTGTCGCCGTCCACCCAGAAACCCGTCCAGCCTTGGGAAAGCAGGAACGCCGTGTTGTTCTCGGTGCCGTCGCTGATGCCTATTTCGGCAAAGATACGTTTGCCCGCACCGATGCGGCGAAAGATCTCGTGGATCATGCCGTCCTCGGCGTTCTGCGAGTTCACCTGGAAGCCGAACTTCAGCAGGCGTCGCTCGTCTTTGTAGCGAGGATTGCGGTCGAGCTCTAAGTCGACCAGGCGAACGACGTTCGCCGTGTTGATATTGTTAGTCGCCGCGCGCACTTCTCGGGCGCGCAGCTCGACGTCCTTCGCAAGGCGGCGGATTTCATCGGCAAAGCTCTCGTCTTTCCGGGAAAATTCTGCGTCGGCGAGTGAGGCGTCGCCCTCCGGTTTGCGCCGGTATATGTCCTTTAATATTTTGCCGAGCATGGGAATGGGCTCTTGCGGTTCATCGAGTGGCCTGTGACGGAAGCCGCTATGCGGACGGCCACCACTCCTGCTTGTTTGCGATACGGCGCAGCTGCGGCATTGGCAACTTACGCTCCGACGGGATGCCCAGCACCATCAGCGACATGATGTTCTTCGGTGCCCAATGGTTGACCGGGTTACCGAAGAAGTTTTGCTCGTCGAATATTGGCGCCGGATGCCAGTACAGATCGTAGCCCAGCTTTTCCATCACGTACGACAGCAGTTCCGCCGACGCCTCTTTTACGTCGTTCTCGAAATACAGCACCGGCCGATAGCGCTCGATCTGCATCTCGCCGCTTTGCAGAACCTCCAGCTCCTTGCCGTCCACGTCGACCTTGATCAGGTCGCACGCACTCAATTCGAGCGAGTCCAGTGCCAGAAATTGCGTGCTCCAACCCTCGCTTACGTAAGCAAATTTGCCCCAAACGCCGCCGCCGGTGTCTACCTTGTCGCTGGTGGCAACAAACGCGTTGATAGCGCGGGTATTGCGGATCGCGTTAAGAGCCAGATTGGCGCACAGGATGGTGATGTTGTCCGGATGCGATTCAATCGCGAACACCCTGCCCGATTCGCCGACGATCCTCGCCAGCGGCAGCGTTAGGTCGCCGATGTTGGCTCCGACGTCGATCACCGTGCCGCCTTCGCGCAAGAACACCCGCATCAGCGCCACTTCAGATTCACTGTACTGCCCGTACAGGTCGAAGCACTTGCCGATAAACGGACCCTTGAACAGCATCCAGCCGTACTTGCATTGCTTAAGGGTCAGTTTGCCGAATTGCATCATCGCTGTTGGCGGGTCGTGGTAAGCGAGGTGTTCTGACGGTCGCGGCAGAATCCCCGTCACTTGACGGCAATCCGCGTAATCAGATCCTTGGTGACGCGTTCGACGAATTCCGGACTGTAGCCGATTTCCTTTAGCTGCCACTTGAACACGTTGCCCAGCTTGGCTTTCTTGTAAATGCCGAGATGGTGCTGCTCGCGATACCGAACCGCGCG
>Ga0157375_10005680_pt1 | contig 10853 bp, 8 predicted proteins | sample M35metaG_FD_115311 | JGI IMG/M metagenome (GOLD analysis project Ga0157375, IMG submission 115311) | Miscanthus rhizosphere microbial communities from Kellogg Biological Station, Michigan, USA - M3-5 metaG | ecosystem: Host-associated > Plants > Roots > Rhizosphere > Soil | place: USA: Michigan...
GGCATGGGCACCTTCCCGTGCAGTCTATCACTGATTCGTTATGTGATCAGCCGGTCGCCTCCAGCATAAACGTTGAAGTGGCCGCCGCGGACGAATCCGATGAGCGTCACGCCAAATCTAAGCGCGGTTTCAATCGCAAGGCTGGAGGGAGCGCCCACCGCGATGACGATTGGGATGCCGGTTGTCACCGCTTTCTGAACCAGCTCGAAGCTAATGCGGCCGCTGAGCATCAGTACATGATCTGCGAGCGGAAGGCGGCCTTCGAGAAAGGCCGCGCCGATCAGTTTATCGACGGCGTTGTGCCGGCCGACGTCTTCACGCAGATACAGGAGCTCGCCCGCGGTGTTGAAGAGCCCTGCGGCGTGGAGGCCGCCAGTATGTTCGAAGATCGCTTGGGCTTCGCGCAACCGCGTGGGGAAATGCGGGACCAGATCCACGGCAAGTTTCGGCTGACCGGCAGGCATCATCGCGCAGCCTGAGGCGGCCAGGGCGTCGATGGAAGCTTTTCCGCAGATCCCACAACTTGAAGTGACGTAGAATCGCCGCGCGTCAATGTCCGGCACGAGGCCGGCGACAAGAGACACCATCACAGCGCCGGCCTCGTCTACACGAACGTCTTCGATCTGATCGAGACTCGCCAGCATACCTTCCGTATAGAGGAAGCCGAGCGCCAGCTCGCGATCGTGCCCTGGAGTGCGCATAGTGATTGCGACATCGGACTCGCCAAGACGGATCTGCAGAGGCTCTTCGACAGCCACCAGATCCTGCGCGCGGAGGCTCGCGCCGCTGGACTCGATCTTTTGGATGGGAACGGTGAGAATGTTCCGCTTCATGAGGAACGCTTCAAAGAGATCACGACGCTCTTGAAAGCTGGCGTGTTGCTCTTCTCCGCCACGCTGCCTATGGGAACCAACGCATTAGTTTCCGGGAAATAAGTTGCGGCACAACGCCGCGGAATCGGATACGGGTACACCGCAAAACGCGGCGCAGTGCGCAACTGGCCGCAAAAATGGCTGGTGATATCCACGAAGTCGCCGCGGGCGAAACCGGCCTCGCGGCAATCTTCCTCGTTCAGAAGAATGACGCGCCGGCCGTGATGCACCCCGCGATATCGGTCTTCAAGACCATAGATCGTGGTGTTGTACTGATCGTGGCTGCGGATGGTCATCATCAAAAACTGACCTGATTCCAGCCGCAGGCGCGGAAGTGCCGTGACCGTGAACTGTGCCTTCCCGCTAGGTGTCGCGAAAACACGATCGCGAATCGGATTCGGAAGCTCGAATCCGCCAGGTTGGCGCACGCGCTGGTTGTATCGCCCAAAACCAGGGACCACGCGCTCGATTGAATCGCGGATGCGCTCGTAGTTCGCGACCACGCCATCCCAATCCGTGTGCGAGTTGGAAAGCGTAGCCTTCGCGATGCCAGCCACAATCCATGGCTCACTCCGCAAATGCTCGGAGGCAGGCGAGAGCGTACCGCGCGAAGTCTGTACCACCGCCATCGAATTCTCAGTCGTGACAAATTGCGGCCCGGCCGCCTGGATATCGCTCTCCGAACGTCCGAGCGCGGGCAGAATCAGCGCTTGTTGCCCGGTGATCAAATGGCTGCGATTCAGCTTAGTCGAGATCTGCACCGTGAGGCGGCACTTGCGCAGAGCAGCCGCGGTGAAATCGGTGTCGGGAGTCGCCGAAAGAAAGTTGCCGCCCATCGAGACGAACACGTCGATGAGCCCCGCATCCATGGCGCGAATCGTCTCGACTGTATCCAAGCCGCCTTCGCGCGGCGGAGAGAACGCGAATTCGTCTCCCAGCCGGTTGAGAAACTCGTCCGGCATTTTAATTGAAATGCCCATGGTGCGGTCGCCCTGCACGTTGCTATGGCCGCGCACCGGGCACGCGCCGGCTCCGGGACGTCCAAGATTGCCGCGCAGCATCAGGAAATTTACGATCTCCTGAATGTTGCCGACGGCGTTCTGGTGCTGCGTCAGCCCCATGGACCAGCAGCAAATGACGTTCTTGGCTTCGATCGCAATCTCAGCAGCCTGACCGATCTGCTCGCGCGACAGCCCGCTCTGTTCGACGATGTGATCCCAGGAAACCTGCTTCAGCGCCGCGTAGAATTCGCGAAACCCCACGGTATGCTGCTCAATAAAAGTTCGGTCCAGCACCTCGCCGGGACGGCGCTGCTCCTCTTCGAACATGTGTTTCATCACGCCTTTGAGAAACGCGACGTCACCGTTGATGCGCACCGGCAGATGCAGGCAGGCCAGCGGCGTGCCCTTGCCGAAAAACGAAAGCGGTTGCTGCGGATGCTGGAAATGATTCAGGCCGGCTTCAAACAACGGATTGACGCTGACGATCTTGCATCCTCGCCCCGCCGCCGCTTGAAGCGTCGTCAGCATGCGCGGATGATTGGTGCCGGGATTCTGGCCAATGATGAAAATTGCATCCGCGTGATCGAAATCACCGAGCGATACCGTGGACTTACCCCGGCCGATGGTTTCGCCCAGCGCCGTTCCGCTCGATTCGTGGCACATGTTGGAACAATTCGGCAGATTGTTGGTGCCGAATTGCCGCACGAATAGCTGATAGAGAAATGCGGCTTCGTTGCTAGTACGGCCGGAGGAATAAAAGGAAGCCCGCGAGGGCGACGTCAACGCATTCAACTCCCGGCCGATCAGTCGAAATGCGTCTTCCCATGTGACTGGCTCATAGTGACTCGCTCCCGCGCGCAGCACCATGGGATGCGTCAAGCGTCCCGCTTTGCCCAGCCAATGGTCGGATTGCTTGCTGAGTTCCACCACCGACCACTGCCGAAAAAACTCCGGCGTGACTCGTTTGAGCGTTCCCTCTTCAGCCACGGCCTTCGCGCCGTTTTCACAGAATTCGGCCATCGATCGGTGCGTATCGGGATCGGGCCACGCGCAACCCGGGCAGTCGAACCCTTCAAACTGATTCAAATCTCGCAGGAGCTTGATTCCATTGACGACCCCGGCCTCACCGATCGCATGCTGCAAGGCGCTGGTGATGGCGGGGAGCCCGCCGGCAGTAACCTGCGAGTGGTCGAGTTGCAATCCGTCGGTGTCAATAGGATTCGTCGGACTCGCAGGATCGCGTGACGGGGGCATTCGTATACAGAATAGCGCCTGTTTTCGTCGTTCGACATGCAGTTCGACATAAAGTGGGAGCGCTTGACCCTTCGGCGATTTTTGGGAGTAAACTTGTTTGCTGAGGTGCACGACATGAATCGCACAGTTAAGGTTGTCCCCTTCCTAACAATGGTTCTGGCTGGCGGAGTCGTATTCATCGCCGCGTATCGACTGAGCGCGCAACAAGCCACATCAGTCACGACAGCGCCCGCGCCGGTGTCAGCCGAAAGCCGCGCCTTCAAGCCAGGGTCGGCCCCCGGATTGAAGGTGACCGATCTCGGGCGTTCCTCCGGGCACACCTATCGCATCAATATGGTTAAGGGCGACGAAATCATTTCCGGACTGCTGGAGTTTGCCGAGAAGAATCACATCAAGAACGGCCACTTCACTGGCTTGGGTGCGATCGACAAGGCGACCCTCCGCTGGTCCGATCCCGTAAACAAGACCCCCTCAAAGACTGAGATTAATGAGGAAGCCGAAGTGGTTTCCCTGGTCGGCAGCATCGCGCAGGATAAAGACGGGAAGCCGGGCGTGCATGCTCATACCGTCTTCGCGCTTCAGGACGGGAGCACACGCGGCGGTCACCTGCAAAGCGCGCGCGTGAGTATCATCGCCGAAATCTTTGTCACCGACGAAGAGAGCACAAGCGCGGTCACCAACGCCAGCCGGTAAACGCCCAACCGCGAGCGCGGCTACTTGGCCATGTCCGCCGGAATCGGCTGCGTGACTTTGCCGGTGGCCGCCCATTCGGCGCCGCGTGCGAATGTCACCTTGAACGTCGCTTGGGACACCGCGGGGATGTCGTGGCCCAAGGCGGTGATGAATACGCGGCCGTTGCCGAACTGGGTGGTCCAGAGCATCGGCTCATCGACTCCCGCTCCCGACATGGGCTGCTTGTTGCGCGCGTCGGAAGCCTTCTCGTCGTAGCGCGAGTGGTCGTCATACGCAGTGGCCAGCACGTGATAGCTACCCTCCGGCTGCCACTTCAGGTTGGCGTACAACTCGTCGTTTTGCACGGCGAGCGGCGACTTCAACCCGGCCGTGATCGGATGACTAGCATCCTTAATATCCACGGTGAAATCGTGGCGTGAGGAGTGATGGCCCTTGGCTGGCCTCCAATTGCCTGCCGACATCTTTTCGTAGTCGGTCCAGCCGTTGAACGCAGCGATCGAGAAGTGATAAAGGACCAGTCCCTTGCCTGAACGGACGTATTCCGCAAAGGCGCTATTGGCACGCTCACCCCACAGAAGTCCCGGCTGGTTCCGCTCGAAATAATTCACGACGACCAGGTCATACGGCGCGAGCGTCTCGGGTCCGGCTCCGCGGAACTCCTCGGTGACGCGAACCTCAAAGCGCCCGGTGTCTTCCAGCGCCTGCTTCAGGATAGGCGTGGTTCCTTTCCAGTCATGGCCATTCTGACCGGTGATGATCAGGGCTTGGAGTTTCGGCGGGCCGGCGGGGGCGGTGCCCTGCGCGCTCAGAAGCGACGCGCCGAGAGCCGTCAGGAGTAGAAGTCGAGTAGCTTTCATAGCTGCCTATTCTGTCCGCAACCAACGCGGCTGTCAACCGCCCCTACTTGCCTGCCTGCTGTCCGGACTGATCCGCCAGCGGGAGCTGCAACGTGATGCGATCGTCCGCCCCAATGACTTTGGTGATGTGTCCCTTGCCAGTGACATCTTCGACCAGATCAACATGACCCGGCCCGACGTTGACCTTCTTCCCTCCGGCGACTTCGAGCTCCGCGTGCCCAACCAGCGTGATCACGTACTGGCGGCGCGGGGCGCGATGCCAATCGATAACATTCCCCGGCGCTGCCAGATGGAGCTCACCCGAAGTGATCGGCAATAACTTTAAAACACCGCCGGGGAAATCCATCGCTACTTCTTCAGAGTGCGTCAGGTTGTCCGGACCCGTGAAGAGCCGCGTCATGAAGACCGGTTTGTGGGATTGAGCCTGAGCGACGCCCACCAGTGGAGTAGCCGATGGAGTGGCCACGTGTCCCACAATCGCGCCCACCGCGAACGCGAACAAAAGCGCCAACATTTTGCGAGTCATACTTGTCTGCATCCCGTCGAGCAAGTATATCAGGCGGCGCTCAAGTGCGGAGTGCGGTAGTGTCTCAGTTTGACTAGAAAGCCTCAAGTCCAGCCCTGCTGACTGCATCGGCTGCGAGCGCAAGGCGGTCGTTGGCTACCCCGATCCGGAACACGTCAGCACGAGCTATATCGAACGCGCGAATCTTACAATGCGGAGGAGGATGCGCCGCTTTACCCGTCTCACAAACGGCTTCTCGAAGAAAGTTGAGAATCACAGCGCCGCTGTAGCGATCCACATGATGCACTCCAATTTCGCCGCATCCATAAGAGCCTCCGTGTTACGCCAGCCATGGAATCGGGGGTATCCGATCATGCTTGGTCGCTAGAAGAAATCGCCAAGCTATCAAACTAACTCACCAGTTAACATTACAGGCAGATTTGTTCGACACACGGAGGTAACGGTTTGATGCGTAGCGTGATGACGTAGAAATTTCGTTGCTCACCTGCATCAATCTGGAGGTAGGGAATTGTCTCACTCAGGAACCCCAATGCACCGATTTGAAGGCGATACGTACCGGGCAATAAGCCTAGAAACTCGAATCTTCCTTTCTTGTCAGTTTGAACCGTTGTCATTGTCCCGTCCGAAGCCTGAAGCTGGACTGTTGCAAGGTGAATGGGCGCGGTTGTGGGATCGACTACCCTGGCGGTTAGCGATGCCGCCTGTTCCTGTGCCGCGCACGTTGAGATTAACAACAGAGCGAGTAATGCCCTCATACTGCTTCATTCTATCCGCAAATTCAGGATGTTTGCCGGGTAGTCAGATACATTTATCTGACTACCGTTTGCCGTCGATTTTCAAACTGAGATACTACCGAGTGCCGGGCGCTTCTAATCCAGTCCGAAAGTGACGATCAGATCTCCCGCCGGAATCGACACCATCTGCTTTCCGTTGGCTAGATAGCTGATGGGCGACGCGAAGACGGGTCCATTGGCCGCGAAAGTCCACAGGCGATCGCCGGTCGTCGCATTCAGCGCGAAAATCACACCTTCGAGCGTGCCGCCAAACACAAGATTCCCGCCAGTCGCCATCACGCCACCCCACGGCGGTGTGAGCACGCGGTGCTCCCACTTGATATTTCCCGTGCCGGGATCGATGGCGAGCACCTTGCCCCAGCTCTCCTCAGGCGCTCCGGAGCTTTGAGTTTTCGCGCCGCCCAGCGCTGGATCGTAGGCTCCTGCATTGGGCAGGGTTCCGGGAGCCAGCGGTCGATCCGGCCCTTCGGTGGTCGGATGCGGAACCGCGTTCTTTGAGAACATGCGGTGTTCCTCGCGCGCAAACACATACAGCGACTTGGTGAGCGGACTGTAGCTGTGCGACATCCAATTCGCGCCCCCGTCCACGCCGGGCCAGATGTGATCGTTGCCTTCGGGCGTCGGGTCGTTCCCCGGAATCACTTCAGGGCGGCCGTTATCGTCGAAGCCCTTCGCCCAAGTTTGTTTGACGAAAGCCTTCGCGGTCAGAAATTTTCCGTTAGTGCGGTCGAGCAGATAATAAAAACCGTTGCGATTGGCCCACGCGAGCGTCTTTCTCATTTGGCCTTGGAACTGCGTGTCGAGCAGAATCGGGATCTGTGTCGAATCCCAATCGTGCAAATCGTGTGGCGTGAATTGGTAGAACCACTTCAGCTTCCCGGTATCAGGATCGAGCGCCAGCACCGAGCACGAATACAAGTTGTCACCGGCGCGGTAATCGTCGTTCAAGTCCGGCCAGGGATTGCTGGTTCCCCAGAAGATAGTGTTGGTTTCCGGATCGTACGATCCGTTGTTCCACGTGGTGACGCCGCCGGTCTTCCAGGAATCGCCAGCCCAGGTTCCGAAGTTCGGCTCACCCGGTTGCGGAATGGTGTTGAAGCGCCACAGGCGCGCCCCGGTCTTCGGATCGTATGCGTCCAGAAATCCGTTCACGCCATGCTCGCCGCCCGCCATGCCGACGATCAGCTTGTCTTTGACGATCAGCGGCGCGCCTGGAGCCGCATAGCCTCCCGCCGCTAGGTAATCACCCATCTCGGTCTTCCACAGTTCATGGCCGGATCGGGCATCGACCGCAACCACATGCATGTCGAGCGTATTCATGAACAGCGTATTGCCCAGAATCGCCAGGCCGCGATTCACCTTGCCGCAGCAGTTGTAGGTGCGCGCCGGGTTACGGTATTCGTAGCTCCAGAGTTGGCGTCCCGTGGCCGCATCCAGCGCATAGATAGCATTTTCAGGGCGCGTCAGATACATGATGCCGTTGACTACCAGCGGCGTGGTTTCAAATTTTTCGATGTGGCGGCCCTGGAAAATCCACTTGAGATGGAGTTTCTTCACGGTCTGTGGATTGATCTGGTCCAGACTGCTGTAGCGCCAGCTGTTGTAGCTATGCGAATACATGAGCCAGTTGCCAGGCTCATCCGCGGCCTTCAGCAGCCGCTCGTAAGTTACGGGGCCCTGCGGTGCGGAATTTTGGGTTGGCGCCTGACTGAAGGCCACCGCCGCGGCGAATACTGCGGCTCCGAGCCGAACGCTCCACTTGTGCATGTTCTTCTGCGCCCCCTTCAGGGTATTCGAGTAGCGCTTACATAAATAGCATGTCCTTCGGCAACGCTACAACTGCCCTGTAACCACGATCTGCTAAAATTAACGGCGCATCGCGAACTCGTCTGTTCGCCACTTCCATGCAGAAGAGAGGTTTCCACATGCTCTACACTCGGCGTGATATCGGCAGGCTGGCGTTGACGGCGGTGCCCTTGGCCGCCTTCGCGGCAAAGCCGGATTCGAAATACAACGGCGTCCAGGTCGGCACCATCTCCTACAGCTTTCGCGAAATGCCGGAACCCAATAATTGCGAGGCCATCCTCAAGCACATGACCGATCTGGGACTCAACGGGATCGAGCTCATGAATGCGCCTGCCGAAACTTTCGCCGGGGCGCCCGTGCTTCAGCGAATGCCTGCCGGTCCTCCGCCGCCTCCGGGTGCGCCGCGCCCCGGTCCGACGCCGCTCACCGCCGAGCAGCAGGCTGCGCTGAAGAAATGGCGCTTGTCCGTGTCGATGGACAAGTACAAGGCCTTGCGCAAAATGTACAACGACGCCGGAGTCGACATTTACGCTTTCAAACTCGGCCTCACGATGGCGATGTCGAACGAAGAGTACGACTATACCTTCAATGTCGCCGAGGCGTTAGGAGCGAACCATCTCACCATGGAATTGCCAGAGGATGGCGCACTCACCAAGCGCGTCGGTGAGTTCGCCGCCAAACGCAAGATATACGTCGGCTACCACGCTCACACGCAGGCGACCCCTACGCTTTGGGACCAGGCGTTGTCGCAATCGAAATACAACGCGATCAACCTTGACTTGGGACATTACACCGCGGGCACCAACGGCAGTCCCATCCCCTTCCTGCAGAAGAATCATGGCCGCATCGTCAGCATGCACATGAAGGATCGCAAGTATGAGACTCATGGCGGCGAGAACATGCCGTGGGGCCAGGGAGACACGCCCATCAAGGAAGCGCTCCAGTTGATGAAGAAGGAACACTATCAATTTCCGGCGACGATTGAACTGGAGTACAAGACTCCGGCAGGATCGAACGTGATGGCGGAGATGCGGAAATGCGTTCAGTATTGCAAGGACGCGCTCGCGTAATCGGCTCGCCGTTTAACCAGTCTTCTTTGTGAGTCGTGAGAACGACTCGCCGCCCTTGCGAAACGTAACGCCGTGGGCTTCGGGGCCGAGACCGATGATCAGCGAGCCTACCACGAACGCGACTGCTGCGAGCCCTCCCATGGCCTGGGCATACGTGAAGTGTTCGCCGAGCCGCGCTTCAAGATAGGGAGCGATTCCGGCCAGCAGCATCCCAATCTGATAAGCGAACCCCGGCACGAAGCCGCGGAGATGCGCGGGCGTCAGCTCGTTCATGTGAGCCGGAATAATGCCCCACGCCCCTTGTACGCAGAACTGTATCAGAAAGCCGCCGAGCACCAGCAACGCGGTCCCGGGCGCGGCGATCCACAGCGGGATAAGCAGCAGCGCGCAGAGTACGGCGCCGATCATGGCGCGGCGCCGCCCGAAAAGATCGGAAAAATAACCGATCACCAAGCCCCCCAGAGTCGCGCCCACCATAGACATCATAGTGGTCAAAGCCGCGGCCTGTTGCGAGAATTTCCGCTGCTGCATCAGGAACGTGGGGTACAGATCCTGCGTGCCGTGAGAAATAAAACCCATCGCGGTCAACAGCAGCACCAGGTAGAGAAATCGCCGCCATATCGACGGCAGCGACCGCACGTAGGTGCGCCAGTCGGTACGATGCTCTTGCCATGCCTCGGACTCCTTCACGCGCTTCAGCACGAAGATCGAGAGCAGCGCCGGCAATCCGCCGATGAAGAACATGACGCGCCACGCATAATCGGGATGCGAGCTGTGGATCGCAGGATACACCGTGAGGAATGCCAGCGCCGCCAAAAGATTTCCGATCGAGTAGCCCTGGTGCAGCATCCCCGAGATCACTCCCCGCCACTTCGGTGAAATCGATTCCAGTGCCAGCGAGGCGCTTACGCCCCACTGTCCGCCCATTCCAATCCCGAACAGCATTCGCAGAATCAGAAAGACCCCGAATGTAGGGGCCAGGCCGGAAAGCGCCGACGCCACGGCGTAAAAGATGATGTTGAGCATCATCGGAAGCCGTCTTCCGAAGCGGTCCGCCATCACTCCAAACAGCAGCGCGCCAACCGGCCGCATGGCGAGCGTGAGTGTGAGGGTGAGCGCAACCTCGGGACGCGTCTTTCCGAACGCCTTGCCGATATCGGCGATCAGAAACGTCAGTACGAAGAAGTCGAAGGCATCGAAGGTCCAGCCGAGAAAGCCCGCGAGGACCGCGTTGCGCTGATCGCGTTTCTGCACGCTGATCGGAATATTGGTAGAGGATGCCACTAACGCGACTCCATGACGCTGTAGTATACCCCAGGGTCACGCGCTGCGACCCAAGCTGCGATGGGCGAGTCTGGGTTATTTGCGTTTTGGCGTCGCGCTGGCCGCTTCCTGGGATCAGGCAATACAAAGGTGAGCGGCCGGAGACGACACTTTTGGGCCGAAGGGGTCTTCCAGGGGCTGCAAGGTTTTTTCCTCCAGATCGATATAACCAAGATCGTAGTCCATAAAGCTGACGAGCCAGATACCGTCATCGACTTCCTTGATGCTGACGGCTTGGCCGGCCAGACAGGTGCTGAGATTGATCTTCTTGCGATAAAGACATAGCCGGCCGCAGTGGGTGATGACGACGGTCTTGTTGTGAAACGGGTAGCGTGGTTCGCCGATTCCCTGATAGGGGCGGCAGGAAGCAAAATAGACTTCCGCAGGACATTTCATGGCGAGCGCTTCGTGGGGACGCTGGTTGTTGAACTCTTCTAAGAAGGTGTCGAACTTGGCTTGCTGCTGCAGCAGGTTGGCGCCAGCAGGGCGCGTGGCTTCTTGTTTGAGCGTCATATGCATGCGCTCATGCCGGCCGTTCTGCTGCGGATGACCAGGACGGATACGTTGGATGCGGATGCCCAGTCGCAGCCACCAAGGCGAGAGCCTGGAGAGATTGAACAGGACGTTGGGCGAGGCGAAGGGGACCCCGTTATCGGA
>Ga0157375_10005682_pt1 | contig 10851 bp, 9 predicted proteins | sample M35metaG_FD_115311 | JGI IMG/M metagenome (GOLD analysis project Ga0157375, IMG submission 115311) | Miscanthus rhizosphere microbial communities from Kellogg Biological Station, Michigan, USA - M3-5 metaG | ecosystem: Host-associated > Plants > Roots > Rhizosphere > Soil | place: USA: Michigan...
GGTGGCGGCGCCTGAAAATCCGCATTGGGGTAGCTCATCAATAATCCTCCTAGGAGAAGACGGGGAGACAAATTCCGTCGAAGTTATCGGACTCGGTGATACGGATAGCGGAAAAATAATGTTTCACAAGGATTGACTATCCACAGATTACGCCGATTTGTTTTACGAAGAGAGTAACCCAAACTGTTCTAAAAGAAATCTGCGTCGGCGTAATCTGTGGATGGCATTTTTAGTTTTTAGCTAGTCTCTGACCAGCCGGGGACTCGAATACATGCGACTTCATGTCCCGGAGTTACTTCCCTTAAGTCCGGGTCGATGTGTGCACAGTCTTCGATTGCGATCGGACAACGCGTCCGAAATCGACAACCCGAGGGAGGATTGATTGGCGTGGGCACATCACCCTGCAAAATAATTCGATCCCTCTTCTGCTTCGGATCAGGAATCGGAATTGCCGACAACAACGCTTGCGTGTAAGGGTGCAATGGATTTGCGTATAGCTCCGCTGCAGTTGTTATTTCGACTATGCGCCCAAGATACATCACTGCAACGCGCGTCGAAATGTGTTCGACAACAGCCAACCCATGGGAGATGAATAAGTAGGTGAGATTGAACTCTTCCTGCAAGTCCTGGAGTAGGTTTACAACCTGCGCCTGCACAGAGACATCGAGTGCGGAAACTGGCTCATCAGCGACTATCAGTTTGGGGTTTAGCGCCAGAGTTCGGGCCACTCCGATGCGCTGCCTTTGACCGCCTGAAAACTCATGAGCGTAACGATTTATGTAGTCAGGATCCAGACCAACCCGACGTAACAGGTCCGCGACTCGTTCGCGCCGTTGATTCTTCGTTCCCTGCTTATGAATTACCAAGGGCTCCGCAATGATATCTCCTATCTTCATGCGCGGATTTAGAGACGCATAGGGATCCTGAAAGATGATCTGCATCTCACGCCGGAGTTCCCGCAACTCGCGACGATCCAACGCGAGAACATCGCGACCGAGAAAGTTAACCTCACCTGCAGTTGGTTCAATAAGACGGAGTAAGCAACGACCAACCGTTGACTTCCCACAACCTGACTCACCGACTAACCCAAGCGTTTCCCCGGCGAAAATTTCGAACGACACTCCGTCAACCGCTTTCACAACGTCGTCAGTACCTTCGACTGGAAAGTGTTTGACGAGATCGCGAACGCTGACGAGAGTTTCAGACTCGGTGGGCACTATTGTCTTCGTAGCCAATTCGATATTGTTTTGCTGAATCATGCAGTCGCGTTCGCTCTGGCTTTCTCTGTGCCCTCTGTGTCTCCGTGTCTCTGTGTTGAAGAAGGGTCGCTAACGCCGAGGGCTGAAGTTAGCCAACGCCTTCGGCGTACAAGCGCACTTTGAAATCAAAGTCCTCATCATCGATGCGCATCCAGATCAACCTTATGATCAGCTGCCACTGCCGACGCCAGATCGTAAAGCACGCACCTCACGCTGACATCTCCATCCAACCTATAAAGCGGAATGTCTTCTTCCGTGCAGCGCGGCATTCGATAAGAACAACGCGGCGCGAAGTGACAGCCAGGCGGCAAATCGGTCGGGCGTGGAACCGTTCCCTCGATAGTTTGCAATCGCTCATTCTTAATCACGTGCTCACTCGTCAACTTCGGCACAGAGCAAAGCAGTCCCTCAGTGTACGGATGCTTCGGACGCTCAAATAACTCTTCAACTGGAGACTCTTCCACAATTCGACCTGTGTACATGACCGCAACGCGATCAGCCACCTCGGCAACAACACCGAGGTCGTGTGTTATCAACAGCACGGCCAGGTCGCGCTGTTTACGCAGTTCATCAAGCAACTCAAGAATCTGTGCCTGGATAGTTACATCAAGAGCGGTTGTTGGTTCGTCTGCAATCAATAGTTTTGGATTACAGGCCAAAGCCATTGCAATCATTACACGCTGTCGCATCCCCCCTGATAGCTGATGTGGGTAGTCGTCGACGCGCCTTGCCGGATCCGGAATTGCAACCTCGCGCATCGCCTCAATCGTCGCTTGCCTTGCTTGTTTGCGAGACATCTTTCGATGCAAACGAAGGGCTTCGGCAATTTGCTCGCCGACAGTATAGACGGGATTGAGAGATGTCATTGGATCCTGAAAGATCATGGCGATGTCGTCGCCGCGCATTTGACGCATCTCTGAGTCAGACAATCTCAGCAGGTCTTTGCCGTCAAAAAGAATCTCACCGCTTACGATTTTTCCCGGTGGTGACACCAAACGCATCACCGACAGTGCGGTCATGGATTTCCCGCAACCCGATTCGCCTACCAGTCCGAGAAGCTCACCACGATCCAAGTAAAAGCTGATCCCGTCAACTGCTCTTACAAGTCCGGCTCGTGTGGGAAAGTGCGTGCTTAAATTTTTGACTTCCAGGAGATGATCCATTCTCAGAGTCCCAACTTTTTCATTTCACGCGCCACTACGTCACCATCTTCTGCGGGGTACTTCAACGAACTGTCGAGTTTTCCGTTAGCTTTGGCCAACGCCCACAAAATACTTTCACCGGCCGGAAGCACTTTGGGTTTTGCGGAAAAGACTGGATCTGAAAATGCTTCTTCTGCGTCAATCCACTGCCAGCCTTTCGACTGGAACATCTTGATCAGATCGTCAAGAAACAACCCATTCAGCAAATTGTAGTGCACCAGGATCGTGTGCTTCACCGGTCTGCCAAGAAGAGTACGCCCGAGCGAGTTGTAGTATTGAGCCCGGTCCCACATGTGCGCGAGATAATAATCGCGGAAGGGTTTTTGATCTGCCCGTGGTTGCTCTTTCAGCCGATCAGATAAGCGAGAGGAAATTAACCAGTCGGAGGTGTCTATCGTCACATGACCTATTCGATAGTTCAGGTGATCAAGAAAGGAGCGCACGCCGTCACGTTTCGCAGCAGTATCACCTTCCTTGAGCATTGGAAAACGAAAATACTTTTGAAAGCCCTTCACGTCTTTCAACACTGCTTCTGCGCGGAGAATATCTTCAGTGTAAGCGGGCAGGGTTGTGGATGGAGCATTGAGATTCCAATGGGAGTAAGTATGGTTGCCAATAAGATGGCTCGCCCTACTCCATTCAGTTAGCAGCCGTTGGCCCTCATCGCTTTCTGCATTGTGTCCTATTACGAACAGGCCTGCCTTGAGTGAATGTGCCTGGAGAACTCCAAGGATCGACTTGTTGCGCTCGGCGGCTGATTGATAGACCGCGTTGCCGTAGTTGAAGTCGTCCATCGTGATCGAGATCTGTGGCGCTGGCTGACTTGCCCTGAATTGACGGCTGCCAATTGCGGCGACCGCACTCAAACCGATGAGCTTGCTGAAATGTCTACGGTTCATATGAGATCCGGGACTGCTTACTTCACCAAAGGTACCACGCCGTCGGCCCGAAGATACCTGGTCAATAGTCCCCATGGAACGATCGTCTTGTCGAAAACAGCCATCACGTGAGGAAAATCGAAATAGACAACGAAACCTTTCGCGCTCACTCCCCAGGTAGCCATTTCTGGAAGTTGATCTGCTGACATTACCGGCTCGTCGCGTTTTTCCGGTTGGCGGTTATTGCGGCGAGCCTCCTGCCTGTCCATCTGTTCCGCACGACGATTGATATCCTTCGCAACGAACCCAGCAATAACTGTGTTGTATTCATCACCCTCTCTAAATACATCGTTGAGACTCAGCGGCTTGTTCGTCTTCAAGTTGTAACTGACTGTCCAGAACCTGCTGTTCGGATGGGCCCCGCCAACATCCAAATACTCCACCATTTCCACACTGACTATTTCGTCATTACACAACAGCACATTGTAGTTAGTATCAAAACTGGAATTGGCCACGCTCTCCGGTTGGAATGCTTTGATCGCAGCTTGAAGCTGAGACTCGATGAGCCGATTGAAACCGTTCATCGCATCTGTCATCAACGGCGCCTTCAACTGAGGAATCGAAGCGAATGCTTTGGTCTTCTGATCGAGAATGACCTTTGGAATGAGTTCGGTACCGCTTTTGAACTGAATCCACTGCTCAACCAGGTAAACCATCCGCTTTCCAGTCCCATCGACTCTGGACCACTCGCACTCAAGATCAGTGTCGGGAGCTTCCGGTTCAGCCTTGCAAACAAATTTTCCTGTTTTCTTTTTTCCTGCGCCTTCACTAAGCGACAACTCGCCTTTTGAGTCGTAGGTACCTTCGAGCTTTATGTCTTGCTTGAACTGATCGTAAAGGTAAGTGCCATCAACCTGTGCGCCAGAGATGTTAAGACGCATCTCGATATGTTTGTCTCCAATTGCTCCGCGGTAGATCCTGGTGGGTGCGGTCTGACTTTGCGCCACGGAGAACGAACTGAAGATCAACAACGCAAGTAACGTCAATCTAAACAACTCAACAGTCTTCTCTGCGTCGCCTCTGCGTTCTCTGCGTCTCAGCGGTATAGGAGTCAGCACTTTCAACCGCTGAGACGCAGAGTACGCAAAGGAAGCGCAGAGAGATGTCTCCGCTTTCATATCGTCGATGTTTCCTTGTATTCGCCCCAAACTCGTCTCAGTGTATTACTGATCTCACCCACCGTAGCGAAAGACTCTACGCACTCGAGGATGTATGGAAGAAGGTTCTGATCAGAAGAAGCTGACTGTTCAAGACTTTCGAGTGCAGCCGCAGTTTGTTTCGAATCACGCCTCGCACGCAACGCGCGAAGTCGTTCAACTTGCGCCTGCTCGAGCGCTGGATCAATTCTTAGAGTCTGCACCGGTTGCTCTTCATCAACTTGAAACTTATTCACGCCAACAACAATCTCTTGCTCTGACTCGATGGCACGTTGATAACGATAGGCCGATTCCTGAATCTCACGTTGCACATAGCCAGTCTCGATCGCGCGAAGCATCCCACCCATCGCGTCGATCTTCTTTAAATACTCATTGGCACGTGCCTCAATCTCGCTAGTCAATTGTTCAATCGCATACGAACCAGCCAACGGGTCTGCTGTGTCCGCCACGCCCGACTCATGCGCGATGACCTGTTGTGTCCGCAACGCGACGCGCGCGGCAGCTTCAGTCGGTAATGCCAATGCTTCGTCCATCGAATTGGTGTGCAGCGATTGTGTTCCACCAAGCACTGCGGCCAGGGCTTGAACGGTCGTTCTTACGACATTCACCTCGGGCTGCTGTGCAGTGAGAGAAGAACCAGCTGTCTGCGTGTGAAAACGAAGCATTAACGAACGCGGATCTCGCGCATTGAAACGCTCCCGCATGATGCGCGCCCAAAGCCTTCGAGCTGCGCGAAACTTCGAGATTTCTTCGAGCAGGTTATTATGGGCGTTGAAGAAAAAAGAAAGACGAGGCGCGAAATCGTCGATCTCAAGTCCCACACCGAGCGCTGCCTCGACATAAGTGATTCCATCGGCAAGTGTGAATGCAACTTCCTGAACTGCGGTCGAGCCGGCTTCCCGAATGTGGTAACCGCTGATCGAGATCGTATTCCAATTCGGCACCTGGCGCGCGCAGAAGCCAAAGATATCTGTTACCAAACGCAGTGATGGTGCGGGCGGATAGATGTACGTGCCACGGGCAATGTACTCCTTGAGGATGTCGTTTTGCAGTGTCCCCCGAACCTTTTCAAAGGCAACTCCCTGTTTACGTGCAACCGCAAGATAAAGGCACAGCAATATCGCCGCAGTCGCATTGATGGTCATCGACGTTGAAACCTGGTCGAGTGGAATATCAGCAAAGAGACGCTCCATATCTTCGAGCGAGTCGATGGCCACGCCAACCTTTCCGACTTCGCCCCCTGCTAGGGGATCATCAGAATCGAGTCCGATTTGTGTTGGTAGATCGAAGGCTACAGACAGCCCCGTGGTTCCGTGTGCGAGAAGATATTTGTAGCGCGTGTTTGACTCTTCGGCCGTCGCGTAACCAGCGTATTGGCGCATCGTCCACAAACGACCGCGATACATATTGCGGTATATGCCACGCGTGTAGGGAAACTCGCCCGGTGAACCGATGTCGTTCTCATAGTCAACTTCGTCAGTATTTGAAGGATTGAACTCGACGGGAAGTTCGATGCCGGACGTAGTTTCAAAACGTTCACGTCGTTCATCTTTGGTTTTAGTGGACATGATGTACCAGGGCCAGCGAGAACAATCGAAGCCTAGCATAGCGTGATTCGCAGTGCCAATTTGAGTGTTGGTCAGTTGGTCAGATGAGCTTTGTACTTTGTGCTTGGTACTTTGTGCTTTGGTTAATTTGACTACTGACTACTGACCACTGACAACTGACGACCGGCACGAAGTACCAAGCACAACGTACAAAGGCCATCTATCCGACCACTAACCACAAGTAGCAAATCACAACAACGTTATGTCAGAGTATCCGACCATGAACACTGCGGTAGTAAACAAACGTGGCGCAACTCGCATCCGGCAAGGGCATCTCTGGATCTATCGGAGCGATGTTGTCCAGGTTGATGCTTCCGGTGGTGCAATAGTTCTAGTTTCTGATGAAAGCGGAAACTTTATTGGCCAATCTTTTTATAGCGACGCATCACAGATTGCGTTGCGCTTTCTTTCTCTCTCAAAAGACGAAATTGATCGCGAGTGGTGGCGGGGAAGAATCAAAGAGTGCGCTAGACGAAGAAACATCCCCGGCGACACTAATGCATATCGAGTGGTGTATTCAGAAGGAGATCTTCTGCCTTCTTTAATTGTTGACCGTTACGCGGACGTACTCGTATTGCAAACTCTTTCGCAGGGCACCGAAGTAATCAAATCAATGATTACAGAACTACTCGTTGACGAGTACGCGCCAAAGGCAATCATAGAACGGAACGACGCCCGCGTTCGCCTGCTCGAAGGCTTGCCGCTGATTTCCAGCACACTCTACGGCAACGCTCCCGAAGAGTTTGAGATTCTGCAACACGGCTTACGGTTCACCGTTGCGCCTTCTGGCGGACAGAAGACCGGTTCGTTTCTCGATCAACGTGAGAATCGACTTGCGGCACGCGCTGCTGCACAGACATCAAATCGTGGGAGAGCGCTCGATTGTTTTACGTTCAACGGGGCGTTCGCGCTTCATCTTGCCGGTGTGTGTCGAGAGGTTATCGGAATCGATATTTCTGCGGATGCGGTTAGTGGTGCAGCACGAAACGCCGTGCTAAATCACATGGAGAACGTTGAGTTTCATGAAGCCAATGTATTCGACGCGCTTCGTGAGATGGAAGCAACCGGAGATCGCTTCGACACGATCGTTCTTGATCCGCCGGCGTTTGCCAAAAACAGGGCCAGCCTGAAGGCGGCGATCCGTGGATATAAAGAAATCAACCTGCGCGCACTAAAACTTTTGAATCCGGGTGGTGTCTTGATAACCTGCACGTGCTCGTACCATGTCTCGGAGGGCTTGTTCCTGGAAATCATCGCCGCAGCCGCAGTTGACGCAAAACGGCGCGTGCAAATCATTGAAAAGCGAATGCAGGCCAGTGATCACCCGGTGCTTCTAAACATGCCTGAGACTTACTATTTGAAGTGTGTGATTGCTAGAGTTCTGGGGTAATCGTTTGATGCGGGTGTCGCATCATAGCTTTACCAAAGCGGTGCAGGGGCACCGCACTCCAAGGAATTTATCAGCCATGAAAAGACAAACAGACGTGCTTAATCTACGCGTTGCTTCACCTTGTCATGTTGGTTGGGAAACAATGAGTGGTGACGATCGCGTGAGGTTTTGCGATTCTTGTAAGCTCAACGTTTACGACCTGGGTGGTTTGACAACCACCGAAATCAAATCGCTGATATCAGAAACAGAGGGTGGAATATGCGGAAGACTGCACCGGCGGGCCGATGGAAAAATCATCACTCGTGACTGTCCGGTTGGTCTACAAGCAGTTCGCCGCAGAGTCAAGCGTCTTGCTGTCGGCGTCTTTGCAACCATTGTCAGTGCTTGCTCCGTTGTCTTTTCTCAATCCGCTAAGAGATACCAAACCCAACCCTTTCAGCAACTAAAACTCGAGCGCGACAAGTTGAATCAAGCGCAGATCGGTAAGTTCAGCGGACTGATCGTAGACACCAATGGCGCCAGTGTCCCATTCGCTAAAGTGTCTTTGAGAAGTCCGGCCAACGGTAATAAGGAGCGGATCGTCTATACGGATGATAAGGGCGTCTTCACATTCTCGGATGTTAAGGATGGACGCTATATGCTGAAGGTGTCCCGTCCAGGTTTCGTGACTTTTGTCGCAGACTTTGTAGAGATCAACGCCGACGAATTTACCAGCACTAAAATCACACTCTCGGTAAGTGGGCCAGAGTCGCCCGTATACATCACAACCGGATTCGTGATGTCAGAACCCGGGCCAATACTCCTTCAACCTAAAAACATCTGGAAACTCCCAATCAACAATTAGCCTGTCCATCTCATGAGCGAGTTTCACCTCGTCGAAGTCACGCGTTTTAGTTCTGAATTGGCTAAGCACTTCGAATCTCTCAACCGCGAGTGGATCGAAGAGTACTTCGTTATCGAAGAAGCAGACCGGGTTATTTTTGCCGATCCTTTTAAACAAATCGTCGAACCGGGCGGGCAAGTCTTTTTTGTGGTCTCAGAAGGTGAAGTACTGGGGACGTGCGCGGTAATCCGATTAAGCGATCAAGACTACGAGCTTGCGAAAATGGCCGTTAAGTCTGTGGCGCGCGGTCGGTGATACGGAGACTTATTAATCGTGAGTGCGATCCAGTTTGCCACCGAAGCAGGTGCGGAGCGTCTGATACTGTTATCAAATACTCGTTTGCATCCCGCGATTGCTTTGTATGAAAAGCATGGCTTCAGGTCTGTGCCAATCACTGACGCGCATGACTATTCAAGAGTGGATATACAGATGGAATTGAAACTTTCGGGGCAGTAGCCCGACTGTTAATGAGGGCTTGATTGGCGATCCAAGCCCTCCCTGTCGGGGCTACTGCCCCGTCCGCCTTGCTTACATGCCCGGGTCGTTTTCAACAACGACTTTAGTGGTGTAATCCTTACCACCAACACTGAGCTTCACCTGATAGGTTCCGGCTTCGAGTGGCAAGCCCTGGTTGAAAAATCCACCAAAGCCACCGCCACCTCCACCACCTCCTCCGCCACCACCACCTCCTCCGCCGCCACCAAATCTACCGCCACCTGCCGGTCTTGGTGGTGGATCACCACGCAGGTTCCATTGAACTCGATTGAGACCTGCGTCTTTGGTAGCCGCGATAGTGCGGACGACCTTGCCACTGTAGTCGGATATCGTCAGCTTTACATCGCCCGCCGGCGCTGACTTCAAGTAATAAGTAATTGCGGTTCCCGGACTTGGATTTGTGCCGCGATAGTTCTTCGATCCGCCTGTGTATCTTCCCAAACGCGTATCGTTGTTCCAGATCGTTCCCGGCCTTACCTCGAAGAGAAACGCGTCTGATTCCGTTACCTTCGTAGTAAGCGACTGGAGCGCAGAGATGTCGTCAAGTATGTAGATTCCTCTACCATGCGTCCCAAGGATCAGGTCGTTGTCTCTTGGATGAATAAGTATGTCGTCGATGCGCACAGTTGGCAGTCCTGACATCATCGGTTTCCATTCGGCGCCGCCGTTCAGGGAGACAAACAAACCAAACTCGGTACCCGCGAACAGCAGATCCTTGTTCTTTGGATCCTCGCGAACAACATTGACCGTTCCCCATGTCGGCAGATTGTTAACGATAGGTGTCCAAGTCGCACCGTAGTCTCGCGTAACGAACAGGTAAGGCTTCAAGTCGTCGAAGCGATGACCATCCACTGCCAGGTAGCAGGTCGCGGCGTCGAAGTGCGAAGGTTCCACCCGATTGATGTGATAAGTGTCACCAATTCCCGGAACGTTCTTGTAAACGTTGTTCCAACTGGTACCACCATCACGACTGATCTGCACGTTTCCGTCGTCAGTTCCAACCCAAATGACCCCCGGCAGTTTCGGAGACTCGGCAATCGTCACGATGTAGCCGTAGCTGGTATAACCATCGTGCTTCGACGCCATTGGATCTTTTCCTGGCACTCCCATGATCGATAGCGTGTTTCTATCAATGTGCTTGGTCAAGTCAGCGGTGGCGGTCCACGTGTCGCCGCGATCAAGCGACTTGAAGAATCTATCTCCACCTGTATAGAGGACGCGCGGATTGTGAGGCGACAAAACGATCGGCGTGTTCCAGTAGAAGCGATACTGGTCACTGGCAGACGGAGTTGGCACAACGTTCGATGGAAGATTTCCCGCGCCGAAGCCACCGAAGCCACCGCCCAATCCCTGGGCGGCCGCGAAGGCAGCAAGCTGCGCAGTCGTATCCGGCGTAGCCTCCGGCGAAGGCGAAGCCCCCGGAGAGGGACTTGGCGCAGCAGCAGCTCCACCTCCACCACCCTGTCGTCCACCTCGGCCCCTTTGCTGTAAACCACGCGGACGAATACTGACGCTGCGACCAGTTCGCAAGTCGAGACGATTCATCGCTCCATTCTGTGATTCCGAATAGACGATGTTGGGATCGGTGGGATCAGATTGGGCGTAGAAACCGTCACCGCCACCAACGCGATACCAATCGGCATTTGTTATTCCGGCCTGCAGAGAACGTGTCTGACTCGGACCGCCCCATGATCCGTTGTCCTGTAGTCCACCGTAAACGTAATAAGGTTTACGCATGTCTACTGCGACGGCATAGAACTGCGCCGCAGGAATCGTGTTCACGAACTCCCACGTCGCGCCTTGATCGTACGTGACGTCCAACCCGCCGTCGTTTCCTATCCAGAGGTGATCTCCGTTATTGGGATCAATCCAGATTGCATGGTGGTCACTGTGAGCTATGCCCGGTTGCAGCGACTTGAA
>Ga0157375_10005684_pt1 | contig 10851 bp, 10 predicted proteins | sample M35metaG_FD_115311 | JGI IMG/M metagenome (GOLD analysis project Ga0157375, IMG submission 115311) | Miscanthus rhizosphere microbial communities from Kellogg Biological Station, Michigan, USA - M3-5 metaG | ecosystem: Host-associated > Plants > Roots > Rhizosphere > Soil | place: USA: Michigan...
GTGCCGATGCTATCTGTTTTAGAAAGGTGCACTTTATTGTTGGCGACATCAGCAAATACTTTTCGATCCCGCTGACCAGGTGGTTCACTGGGTGTTTGAATGTCCATTACAAGGTGTTGTATGCTACCGTCGTCGTTGAGATTAACTACGGTATGGCGTATCTCCACCCGCGGAAAGCGATCGACTTCATCACTTGTTAAAGTATTGCCCTGGCGGGTTGTACTCTCTATCGAAATCGTATCATGCCCAAGCATCGTAAGAAAACCGTATCGTTCTGCTGGTGGTGTATTGCAGGAAAGCAGCGAAACCACTGCAGCAAGGAAAAAGCAAATCATAGCTGGCTTAACGGGATAAAAACTTTGTGATTGAGCGGTTGTATTATACATGGAACAGGTATAAATATTGCAAAAAGAAAAATGGCTTAATTATTCACTTGACCGTGCATTTTCGTGCTATTTACAAAACTGCTTGCCCGAAAGAATTTCAACAACAGCAAAGCGTATCCACTTTGGTTATTCCTTGTTAAACTACCGAATTACTTCATATTATTCCTAAACAAATTGAACTGTAACCCTAAGTTTATTTAAGTGGTTTATTGAAGGGCTGGAAGGTGACATGCAAATAAATGTCGGCGAAGAAAAAAGCATGGTCTCATCCTTTAATCGACAATAAATCTTTTTCTAGTGTCTAAAGTAATACGGTGCCTTAAATTGGCCACTTATCTGCAGGTATTGCAGAGCCCCGCCTTGGCCTGCATTGATCGGTGGATTTAATTCGCTGAGAAAGCTTCCTTTTAGTGTATGGTTGCCGGAACTCTCAATTTTCAGAACGCCACCTGTTCCGGTTATGTTGTAAAATCCCTTGTATTGACCCTCCATCAGTCTTACGCTAACATCGGCAAATTGCTTGTAAGGACTTGGTAGTGGATATGGCAAGAAGGACTCATGTACATATGTACCGCTGATATTGCCTTGGGGATATGAAAAACCAATAAGTTCAATAGCGTTCCCTGTCTTTGTGTCTTGGCCTCCGATATATATTGAATAGAAGTCCGGATCACTGCTATCGGCAAAGGCAAAAATACTGTCCGGGCTAAAAGACTCATTGGCGAGCTGAACTTTGAAAAAGTTGTCTTCGGAGGAATTTTTTTTGCAGGAAAATGCCAATGATAAAAGTATCCCGGAAAGCAACGTAATACCAACAAAAGATAAACACTTCATAAATAATCTTAGGTGGATTGTTTTACAAACTCAACATAGCAGCAATCTATTATCAATCGTATTGAGGAATTCTCTCTTTGCCTTTCGCAAACATAAGTAATACAGAAAACCCCAGGACCATCCAGAAACCAAAGTCAATCTCGGAAAAAACATTGTCGCCAGAACCGGGTTCACGAGTAAGGTATTTCATCACCAACACAAATATTGATACGAGAAATGGAAGGACAGACATTAAATTTCTACTAAGCAGGTAATTTTCATCGTCTAATACTCCGAAAAAAAGAACCACTGAAGAAAATGGGACGAGTAATAAAAAATACTTGTAAGAGGGGATATGCGTTGAAAGTATATAATTCGGTCCGCTCATTTCAAAGGAATGCCATTCAAACAAAGGCATAAAAAAACTACAGAAAACGGCAAATGATAATAGCAGTGTAATTTTTTTCCTGTTCATAAACAATTTTAAGTGGTCTAATGCGAATTTAAGCAATATTATAGCATGGGTTATCCGTTGTAGTCGGTATTCAGTGTCATCCCAGACCTGATTTGGAAGGTGGCTATCTTCAAGTTGAAAAGCAAAGGCAGACTTTTTTATTTTTGTGTCTTGACAGTCCCTGCGCAACCAAATCGCATAACTGATAATGGAGATTTAAATGACTCACCACAATAGAAACGACACGGACTTTGATCTTTTGATCGCTAACCTCTCAAAACATATTTCCTTAACTGCGGAAGAAATAGATTTTTTTACTTCATTATTGAGGTCAAAATCTATAGCGAATGGAGAGTTTTTGCTTCGTGAGGGAGATATATGTAAATATGAATCTTTTGTGGTCAAAGGTTGCCTGAAAACATATTACCTGGATGAAAATGGATTTGAACATATCATAGATTTCTCCATTGAAGAATGGTGGGCAGATGATCTATACAGCCTTTTAACTCAAACTGCATCCAGGTCGAATATAAAAGCCATAGAGGAAACGGACGTTTTGCAAATAAGTAAAACTGACCTGGAATTGCTCTATCAAAAGGTCCCAAAGTTTGAACGCTTTTTCCGGATACTTTTTCAAAACGCATACATCACTCAGAGAGAACAAATAAATTTAGCCTTATCTGCGTCAGCCCGGGAACGATATCTTTTGTTCATAAAAAAGAAACCATACGCTGAAAAACGATTCTCTCAAAAAGACATTGCCTCTTATTTAGGTGTCACCCCTCAATTTTTAAGCACTTTAAAGAAAAAACTGGGTCGAGTTAATGTAGATTAACTTTCAATCCATATTGTCCCTTTTATTTTGTGATAAATGAGACGATATGACAAAAGAAAAATTATTAAACTCTCAATATATTTCAATTCAATTATTCAAGGCTATTGAACAGTACAATTTAATTACTGCAGGCAAATCAGAAGAACAGCTAAATGCAGAGGTGTGTGAATTGGCTTTGAAAGGATTTGGAATAGAAAAACATTGGCACAAGAAAATTGTAAGAAGCGGGAAAAATACTTTAGCGATGTATCCTGACAACCCGCCAAACCGGGCGATAGAGAAAGACGATATTCTGTTTATTGACCTGGGGCCAATAGTAGAAGACTATGAGGCTGATATCGGCAGAACTTATGTATTAGGGAACAATCCCCGGAAGCTAAAACTAAAGAGTGATGTTGAAGCTGCCTGGTATGACATACAGGAATGGTATCAACGACAAACGACACTGAAGGCATCAGAGTTATTTCAATACGCTGTTGAAAAAGCAGAAGAATTTGGTTGGGAATTCGGAGGTGAAATTGCAGGGCATATTGTGGGGAAATACCCTCACGAACAACCACCAGATCCCCAAAGCCTGGAATTGGATATTCATCCCGAAAATCATAATGATATGTTCCTGCGCGATGCAAATGGCAATAAGCGACATTGGATATTAGAACTTCAGTTTATAGACAGAGAAAATGAGATCGGCGGATATTTTGAGCAACTATTATAGTATTAAATACCGAAAATGAGTATTTCAAGATCAGATAAGCCCGCGTTAATCCTGGTTGATATTCAAAAAGGCTTTGACAATATTGAGTATTGGGGTGGTCAAAGAAATAATCCGGATGCGGAAGAAAATGCAAGTGAGCTTTTACAAGTTTGGAGAGAAAATAAACTCCCGGTTTTCCATATTCAACATTGTTCGCTCAATCAAAAATCTTTGCTTCACGAGTCAAATGGGGGAAATGCTTTCAAGCATCTTGTGAAACCAATTGGCGGCGAGCCCATCATCAAAAAGAATGTGAATAGCGCCTTTATCAGGACAGATCTGAAAGAACAACTTGATAATTTAAAAATCACAAAGCTTGTTATCGTTGGTTTGACCACCGATCATTGCATATCAACAACTACAAGAATGGCGGGCAATTTAGGTTTTGACACCTTTCTTGTTTCTGATGCAACAGCTACTTTTAACAGAAAGGGTTTGGAAGGGCAAAATTATCCTGCGGAGCTTGTGCACGCAACTTCGCTCGCAAGTTTGAATAACGAATTTGCGACGATAGTCACTGCAGAATTTTTGAAACGAAACATGTATTCATCCTACCGTTAACTGTAGCAAGGAATAGGAACAGCGTAAATGTTATTATGCCCGCGGTGTATGACCTTGAGCGAATGTTGTGTTCTGCATTTCCATGGACAAGCTAGCTGAAGCCGGTTTCTTGCCCAGTAACCGTATCAATCTGAAATGGGAAATCACAGCCTGCCGCATTGAAGGAATACAGTTATAAGGAAGATTGAACGCTTCGCATTTTTCCTTTACTATCTTGCTCAGGGCGGGGTAGTGTACATGACTGACACGGGGAAAGAGATGATGTTCTATCTGGTAATTCAATCCGCCTACCAGCCATGAAATGATGGCGCTGTTTGGAGAAAAATCGGAAGTGGTTTTTACCTGGTGAATGGCCCATTCATTTTCTATTCTTGTGGTTTCATCAGATGGAGCAAATTCGAATGTTGTCTCTTCTACAACATGTGCCAGTTGAAATACAACGGCGAGTGTAAGGCCAAGTGCAACATGCAGACTTATAAAAAACCAAAGCCAATTCGTCCAGCCCATCAGCCACACGGGTAATGCGATGTAGAACAAGATGTAGAAGACCTTGCTGATCCAGAAGATAAGATGGTCTTCTAATTTCATTTTGGCCAGCGCTATCGTGTTTATTTTGTGAAGGAAGTATTTTTCAAAGTCCTGGAAGAGTACCCATATCATAGAACTTGTCGCATACAACAAGGGCGTATAAATATGCTGAACCCGGTGCGCGGGCACCCAGGGCTGCGTGCTGCACATACGTATAAATGGGCTCTTGGCAATATCATCATCCATACCATCCACATTGGGATAAGTATGGTGAATGATGTTGTGTTTGAACTTCCAGATGAAACTATTACCGCCTAATGCATTCAACGTCAGACCGAGCAGGTTATTGACCCGCTCACTGGATGAATAGCTGCCATGGTTGGCATCATGCATTACATTGAACCCGATACAGGCCAATGTAAAACCAAACGTGCAACTAAGTAAAATGATTGCCCATACCGCGAAAGAAGAGAATAATATTACTGAATAGAGGGCTAAAGCAACCAGGAAAAGAACGGCTGTTTTTATATACAGGCGGCTATCGCCTGTTCTTTGAAGCCCTTTCCGGTCAAAGTAATTATCGGCTGCTTCTTTCAGTGACTGAAAGAACACCGCATTTTTATTATTGAAGATTACCTTCGGCAAAAGTTTTCAATTGTCGAGTCGGCCAAAGGTAGTCTTTTTTGAAAGGGAGGGCTGTAAAATGTTAGGAAGAGCTCAATCGCTCATGGATGATGGCCATTCGATCTGTCTTCCTTGGCCACTATTCATTTTTTTTTAATTTGATAGGGCATATCTAACTTTTCTTAGATTGTCTGCCTTTCGCTTCTCTTTTGCCTGCCGAAGACAACTATTTTCAAAAAGGGTCTTTACTTCAGATTGGGAGGCATTCTTCTTACGATCATCTTGTTGTTTGCATAGCCAGGTGGTTGAACGCATCTTATTGTATTTTTCCCGAAATGCGTGGCAAAACTTATCTTTTTAGGTAAATTTAGTTGTGCTGCGGCGGCCCACCATACTGCTTTTTATATGCTGCTTTATTACTCCACAGGTAAGGTCACAATTATATCCTTTTGTCAATTATACTCCTCGGGATGGATTGGTTGGAAATATGGTTCGGTTTATAACGCAGGATAGTAAAGGCAGGCTTTATTTCGGAACCACAAACGGTTTAAGTATCTATGATGGCTCGAGGTTTACAAATTATAACACAGAGAATGGCCTCGCTACTAACCTTATAAACGGAGTACTGGAGACGGGTGATGATTCGGTATTTGTGATCCTGAACAGCCATAGTCTTCAATACATTCACAATGGTAAGGTCAGGAATGTTTTTCTAAAGGATTCCTTGTGTCCAGTCATAAACCAGTTTATTAAGTGCAGTGATGGCAATTACTATGCGATCGCCGATGAAGGCTTATTTCGTTTTGAAAAGGATCATTTTTCCAAAATTGTATTAAACGGGTTGACAAATATTAATGCTGATAAAAATTTGTCCCATGTCACGGAGTTCGATTCCCTTCTCATAATAAACATGGAACTGTTTAATCCGGCATATCGTGCCCCAAAGCGATTCATTGTTTATAATTATCATACGGGAAATGTTTTGACAGATACTCTTTTTCCCGATGTTTATTATTCTGAAAAAACCCCACAAAACGAATTGCTGCTGGCTACCTCAAAGGGTATTTTCAGTCTCGATCGGAAGGTGTTAGAAACAGGAAGGTTCAAATTAATTCCAGCATCTTACTCCCTTCCTTTAAATCTAACAACTGACCGCCTGTATGTTGACAAGGAGCAAAATCTTTGGATTAACAGGGGAAAAAGTATTCTTAGAGTTTCTCCCGGGGGATCAGGCAAATTATTCTCCAAAGAAAATGGAGTCGTTGACGGAGTTGCATCTTGTTTTTTCCAGGACAGGGAAGGCACAATGTGGTTCGGGAGCAGCATCGCGGGTGCCATGAAACTGGTAGATCAGAGCCTCGAATTTTATAAGGAATTTAAACCCGGCTTTTTTACTTACGATGTTTATATACAGAAAGGGACGGATTCAGTATGGATGTACGACCAGGCACATCATCGTCTTTTACTGGATCACCATCAACTTGTCACTGAATTTTCTATTCGGGGAAAGGACATTCTTTACAGGATCGTCATGGGCAAAAAACGATATTATGGGCTTGCCCCATATGCGCTTTACGAGTTGCAGCCTGCATCAAACCATAGTTTCATCACTTCTCCGCGTTATACGAGTTCACCGACTAAAGAGGCGTTTAGTTGTTTACTCATAGATAAGAATGATAACCCAATCATTATAGGTACTTCAGTCACCGTTGTTCTTCCGGGACATAAAATTATCCGGGAACCTTTGGATTATTTCGTCGACAAGGCGGTGCTGACCAGGGACAATTTTCTTTTTGTGGTTACGAGATCGATGACTATATATATTTATAAGATCGATCCGTCAAACCAGGACAATTATCTGCATCTCGTAAAAAACTATGATTGGCGGGATCGTAATGTCGAACCAAGATCAATTGATATTGACAGTTCGGGCAGGCTGTGGATGGGGACACGACAGCGTGGCCTGGTTTGCTATTCCTTTAACAATGGTGAATTGAAATTCCTCCGGCAGTTAACCGTCAAGGACGGCCTTACAGAAAACTTTGTCAAGTATGTATATTGTGATGATAAAGGAAATGTATGGGCAAGCACTCCCACGGGTCTTGATAAGATTAGTTTTGAAGGCAAGGGTGTTCAAATAGAGAATGTCACAAAAGCCTCCAATATATATCTTGATATGTGGAAGAGTGAGGGTGACAGGGAGGGGGTGATCTGGGCCGTTGCTTCATCAGGACTTGTGAAAGTTTATCCGTCCGGGAAGTCATCAATTCCGGGTACACCTGAAATTATTCTTTCAAAATTTACAATCAATAACCAGGACCAACCGTTTCAGCGAGAGAAATTAAACCTTAAATATTTTCAAAACAATCTTCTCTTCCAGGTAGCTGTCCCAAGTTTTTTTGATGAAAAGAAAACCTTGTTTAGTTACAAGTTAGATGCGGAGGGAAAAACAGGCACATGGACTGACCCTTCTTCAAGTCCCGAGATCAGTTTTTTGAATCTCTCCCCGGGGCATTATGTTTTGAAGGTAAAGTCTGTTTTTTTGAATGGAAAATACGCACCGGTTGAAGCAGGCTATTCCTTTACTATCATGTTTCCCTGGTGGCAAACCTGGTGGTTCCTTTGCATCGAATTTCTTTCCTTGCTTGCGGTGATAGCTATTTTCTTTCGGTTATACTACCGCAACAAATTACACAAGCAAATGATCAGCCTTGAAAAAAAACAGGCCATTGAAAAAGAACGCACACGCATTGCCACGGACATGCATGATGATATGGGTGCAGGGTTATCAAGGATTAAAGTATTAAGCGAAACGATCAAATTCGAAAATCAAAAAGGCATTGTTGATCCTGCTCACCTGCAAAAAATATCCTCTTATTCAGAAGAGATGATGGACAAGATGGGGGAGATAGTTTGGGCCCTGAACCAACGCAATGATAGTGTGGATGACTTGCTCGGCTACACAAGAGCGTATGCAACCGATTACCTGACCACTCACGATATCCATTGTAATTTCCACGCACCTGCTGAACACCCGGAAATTTTTGCAAGTGGTGAAATGCGCCGCAATATTTTTCTTTCAGTAAAAGAAGTCTTGCATAACGTCGTGAAGCATGCCGGAGCGACCGGCGTAGACATTACCATTACAATAAGCAAGGATCTATGCATCCTGATTCATGACGATGGAAAAGGAATTAACCTGGAGAACATAAGGAAATTTGGGAACGGGCTTAATAACATTACCAAAAGGATGACTGAAATTGGCGGATTTGCGAGGTTTAAAAATGAGAATGGAACGTCAGTGGTGTTGCAGGTATCATTGGAAGAATTGGGAAATACGGAATAATGAAACGGTTGTCTATAATTTTCGTTATAGTTTAAGGAATAGAGTAAGACATATATTTACGCTATGTTGCCAATTACGCTCTCCATAGTAGAAGACCTTGATGAAGTTCGCGAAGGCCTTAGCTGCTACCTTGGCTCAAAAGATGAGTTCCTCATACTGGAAACTTTTCGGAGTGCCGAAGAAGCTGCCGCAAAATTACCGGAAATTGAACCAGACATTGTGATTATGGATATCAATCTTCCGGGCATGAATGGTATTGATTGCATACGGGAAGTAAAAAGAAAATGCAATACCATCCAGTTCATCATGTTTACGGTGTATGAAACCGATGATAAGATTTTTGAAGCACTGAAGGCGGGTGCTTCAGGTTATCTTCTGAAAAAATCAAATTTTGATGTTATCGCAAGTGCATTGAAAGAACTGTACGCCGGCGGTTCACCCATGAGTGCACATATTGCCCGCAAACTTGTGAATGTCTTTCATGAGAAAAAAAATTCGATGGATGTTTTGTCAGCCCGTGAGAACGAAATACTTCATCTTCTTGCTGAAGGCTTATTATACAAAGAAATTGCTGACCAACTCAGGATTACTGCAGGCACGGTAAGTCAGCATATTCACAATATATACGAGAAGTTACACGTACAGAACAGAACGGAAGCGATTAATAAATTTCTTGGCAGAGAATAATCCAGCACTTTCTTGTTCATGTACTTTAAAGTTAATGTACATTAAGATTTCACACACACTTTCATTCCTGAATACAAAGACGTAGCCAGTCATACCCATAGATCACCGCTTGTAACTATGACGCTATAAGTAATCTTATATTGACTTGCACTGCATCACAGAATAGTTTTGCTCCAATCAAATCATTAATCAAAAAAAATTTTTTATGAGAAAGATGTACATGGTTTTGCTGGCGACCATTTTAGTCTCAGTCAGCAGTTTTGGACAGAAGGGTAAGAACTACCTTGGAGGTGGTCTCGATCTGTCGTTACCAACAGGTGAATTTGGCAGTTATTTTAAAACAGGAATCGGCGGTTATGTGAAAGCGATGCTGGGAGTTGGCGAAGCCGGCGCGGTCACCTTTACCACTGGGTATTCGAGTTTCAAAGAAGCCGGAGATTGGGAAGGTTTCAGCGCCACGCAAGGTGTCGCTCCTTTATTGGTTGGTTACAGACACCACTTCAATGGATTTTTTGTAGAGCCGCAGATTGGTTATGCCATTTTTAATTACAAGGAGAACTCCATAGAGAACGGTTTTTATACAGAGAGTGGCGGCGGATTTACGTGGGCAGCCGGTGTGGGATATGTATTCAACAATAAGATTGAAGTGAGTGCACGCTACCAGACAGGCGGCAACGAGGGCTCGAGTCTTTCCATCTTTGGTTTAAGGGTGGGTTACAACTTTTCGTTGGGGGCTGCGAAATGATTTCCATTCAATCTGATCATCATTACTATTTTATAACTAAGAAAAATTTTTTTATGAGAAAGAGTTTTGTGGTCTTGCTGGCGATTTTAATCTCGGCCGGCGCCATGGCGCAAAAAGGTAAAAATTACGTTGGGGGCGGCGCCGACCTGTCTTTGCCCTTAGGTGTTTTTGCCGACGATTTTAACAAGGGCGTGGGCTTTTATGTAAAAGGTCTGCTTGGAGTCGGCCAGTCAGGCGCGGTAACATTTACGGCCGGATATACGGCTCTCAAAGAAATAGCAGATTTTGATGAGACCAGCACAAAGGCAGGCATCGTTCCCCTGTTAGTTGGTTATCGTCACAACTTCAATGGATTTTTCGTAGAGCCTCAGCTAGGGTATGGCCTTTACCCGTACAAGCACAGTTCATGGGAAGGTTTCTACACAGAAACCGGACATGCTTTTACCTGGGCTCTTGGGGCAGGGTATATGTTCAACAACAAAATTGAAGTGAGTGCACGTTATCAAAGCGGCACGTCAACCGGGACGACTATTGGGATATTTGGTTTGAGACTGGGATATAATTTTTCATTGGCCGGTACAAAGCAATCGGGCAACAAATAAATTCCAGGAGAATAGCTTTTGCTCATCGTCAGTCTCTTGGTGACATGCGTCAAAAATTTTACACTTATTTTTTAATTAATACAAAAAAATTTTATGAAAAAGATCATTGTGTTCTTACTGGCAGCTTCGCTATTCTGCGCCAGTAGTTTTGGACAAAAAGGAAACAATCAGATCGGGGTGGGTGCAGACATCTTAATTCCTACCAGTGATTTTGGCACCTATTTCAAAACAGGGATGGGCGGTTATGTAAAAGCCCTGTTGGGCGCCGGCCACTCAGGTCAGGTCAGCTTCACCCTGGGCTATACGGCGTTTAGTGCTGCCGGCGGATTCCCATTGAAATTAGGCTTTGCTCCTTTACTGATTGGTTATCGGGCCAACCTCAATGGGTTTTACCTGGAACCTCAAATTGGGTATTGCCTCATTAACGCCAAATTCGATGGCGGAGACGAGTTTGGTTATATGACCGACTCAGGGGGAGGGTTCATGTGGGCAGCTGGAATAGGTTATGTTATCAAC
>Ga0157375_10005685_pt1 | contig 10851 bp, 10 predicted proteins | sample M35metaG_FD_115311 | JGI IMG/M metagenome (GOLD analysis project Ga0157375, IMG submission 115311) | Miscanthus rhizosphere microbial communities from Kellogg Biological Station, Michigan, USA - M3-5 metaG | ecosystem: Host-associated > Plants > Roots > Rhizosphere > Soil | place: USA: Michigan...
CGGTGCCGAACCAGTCCAGGAATGCGTTCCAGTTGCGGGGGTAGTCTTTACCCGCCTCGGGCACTACGATATGCTGGATATCCATCCAGTAGTTCCGGCGTTGCTGGAGCTAATAGGATATCCATTACATATATACAGTACTCGCCGCAAGGTTTCGGTTCCTGCACGCATTTGTCTTCGTCGATCTAGCTGGGACCAGATCGCGGATAAAAATTCACTCTTTATCAGACCGGGGAACACCATGCATGACAGCGACACCGAAGGCAAGCGCCTTCCCATCAAGCTGGACAGCACCTCCAACGGCGAGTTCGCGCCGGTGCCGCTGTGGCCCGCGAATGTCGAAGCCAACCGCCTGGCGCATGAGACCGCCGCAATGAATGCCCGCCAGCTGGGCTGCTCCAAACGTGCGTTCCTGACCTCGTCCTGCGGTGCGGCCAGCACGCTGCTGGCCTTCAACGCGGCCAACGCCGCGGCCGGAAGAACCGGCGGCTTCTTCGACCTGCCCCGCGACGCCGCACTGGACATGCAGCTCGCGCGTGCACAGGTCGGACCCGCCAAGAACGAGTTCATTCTCGACGTCCAGGGCCACTTCATCGACACGCCGAAGGGCAACTCGAAGAACGCGGATGTCTTCGTTAAGGACGTGTTCATGGACAGCGACACCGACGTGATGGTGCTGTCCTTCGTCCCCTCCGCCCGCAGTGCCGAGCCGGTCACGATCCAGGCGGCCGACGAAGTCCGCAGACTGGTCGACAAGCTGGAGGGCACGCACCGACTGCTGCTGCATGGGCGCGTCAACCCGAACCAGCCCGGAGACCTCGAGGGCATGGATGAGCTGCACGAGAAATGGCGCATCAGCGCGTGGAAGACCTACACGCAGTTCGGCCCGAACGGAAAGGGCTATTTCCTCCACGACGACGTCGGCATTCGATTCATCGAGAAGGCACGCGCCCTGGGCGTCAGGAACATCTGCATCCACAAGGGGCTGCCTTTCGGCTCACGCTCGTACGAGCACAGCCAGTGCAGCGACATCGGCGTCGTTGCCAAGCGCTTTCCGGACGTGAACTTCCTGATCTATCACTCGGGCTTCGTCAGCACGGTGACCGAACAGGCCTACGACCCGAGCGGGACGCGCGACGGCATCGACACGCTCATCACGTCGCTGCACCAACACCAGATCCGGCCGAACAGCAATGTCTACGCGGAGCTCGGCAGCACCTGGCGCTTCCTGATGCGCGACCCCGAACAGGCCGCCCACGCCCTGGGCAAGCTGATCGTGGCATGCGGCGAGGGCAATGTGCTGTGGGGCACCGATTCGATCTGGTACGGCTCGCCGCAGGATCAGATCCAGGCCTTCCGGACGTTCCAGATCTCGCCGGCGCTGCGCGAGCGGCACGGCTATCCCGAGATCACGCCGACCTTGCGGGCCAAGATCTTCGGCCTCAATGCCGCGAATGTGTACGGCTTGACGCCGACCGACGTGAAACGATACACCGCACGCGACTCAGTCGCGCAGAAGCGCGCGGCCTACCTGGAGAAGCCCGACCCGCACTTCAAAACCTACGGACCGAAGACGCGGCGCGATTTCCTCCGGGTCTTCGATCCCGCTGGCTGAGGAGACATCGATTGCGCGGCTGAGCCATCACCCTGATCCGCGAGTCGTACGTGCACGACGCGTTGGCGTGATCTACAACGACGTTCCGTTCGCCGGTCCCTTCGACGCGACAGCCGTCAGCGCGATCTCAGCGCTTCCGTCACCGCTTCGAAGAAGGCGTAGCTCTCGAGTCGACTCGGGTCGTGCACCGGTTGCGGCCACGCGCCGTGCACGACGATGACGACTTCGGCGTCGACGTCGATGTAGATCTGCTGGCCGAAGATGCCGAGCGCGCCGAAGACGCGCCGAGGCGCGAGCTGTGGGAACGTCCACCACTGATAACCGTAGCCCAGCGGTTCATACCCGGGCAGTCCGCCGGGCGGCGCGAGCAGCGAGCCGGGCACCACCGCGGTGGACTCCGCCATCCAGCGATTGGGGAGCAGACGCTGGCCTGCGACGATGCCGTCGGCCAATACGAACACACCGAAGCGACCATAGTCGCGCAATGTCGCGCTGAGGCCGCTGCCCGCGAACTCCTGGCCGCCGTCCGATTCGAGCTGCCAGTAGGCATCGGACTCCATGCCGCAGGGCCGCCAGATCTTTTCGGAAAGATAGTCCGAGAGCGGCCGGCCGACGGCGCCTGCGAGGATGGCGCCGAGCAGGAAGGTCTCGGCGGTGTTGTAGTTGAAGCGTGTTCCGCGTTCGGCGACGCGCGGTAGACGTGCAAGGTAGTCGAGCACGGCGCCGGGACGCTCCTCGACTTGCAGCGCCATGAGCTTGCGCCGATCGGATTCGGGGTCGAGATACGTCTCGACCCAGCCGACACCAGTGCTCATCTGCAGCACGTCACGGATGCGCACGCCGTCGTAGGCCGAGCCGCGCAGTCGCGGCACCGTTCGCACGACCGGGTCGTCGAGGCTCTCGATCAGCCCGTCCTGCAGCGCCACGCCGAGCAGCGTCGACGTGACCGACTTGGCCATCGAGAACGAGATCCACCGCGTCTCGGGCGCGTGGCCGGCAGCATGGCGCTCGCAGACGATCTGGCTGCGATGCAGGATCAGCAGGCCTGTCGCCGGATAGCGCCGGATGAAGTCGTCGATGCCGAAGCGCCGTCCTTCGGCCGCGTAGACGACGTCGATCTGCGGCCCCGGCGCGAGCGTGCGCGGCTCGGGCCCGCAGCGGATCACGCGCGTGGGGTAAAGGCCGCGCATGTCGGCGAATCGGCGCAGACGCACTTCGGCCGGCTCGGTGAAGAGGCTCGGGTAGTTGCCGGTCCGGGTCATGTCGTGCCGCCTTGGGGTGATGTCTGCATCAAGGCGTTCTGCAACAGCTTCGGGACGCTACCGATCGGTCCTCTCCGACTAGACCGTTCTGCGTTCCTTCAGGTTGAACCGATCGTCGTAGATCGGCCGGCCTCCGGTGCTCGGCCCAGGGGACGATGAGGATCTCCCACCCGTCTCGGTGCGGAACTCGTCCTCGAAGTGCGGATCCGGGTGAAAGATCATGCTTCCCGGGCCGCACTCATGAGCGCCGATCTTGAATGTTCCTTCGAGCACGTACCAGACTTGCGCAAAGTCGTGTTTGTGCAGCGGGTGGTGCCCGCCTGGCTCCAGCTTGAGAATCCCAGCATTGGGCTCGGTGGGCCGCTCTGGTCGAGGATGAAACATCATCTTGCCGGTTTCGCCGGGCCAGCGAATGGTCTCCCATTCCAGCTCGTCCCGATGGCGAACTTCCATCGCTTGATGTGTGACAGCTTGCGGCTCAGACGACATGGGCGCTCCCTGCGGTTGATGGCTACGTGTCCACGATACTCGCGGTCCGCATGACTCGCCATTGAAACGCTCGGCGAGATCAGTCTGACGTGTCGAGATCCGATCTCTCGGATGCAATTCATGAGTCAGCCGAGGCAACGGAGTGATGCGGCCCATTCCAAGGGGGATGGACCACCGCGCCGTTCAGCGGCCTAGCGCTCTCCGCGGGACGGACGCGATAAAAGGCCGACATGTCCGCCATGATCTCGCGCGGTCGCGCCGGATTGGTGTCCACGAAGATGGTGTGGCCGGCCTTGGAGTGCTCAGCCACATGCTTCATCGCTTCGGTGTACATGAAGAACAGCATGTAGTTGGGATCGACACCGGCGTTTTGAAGTTCGTCGACTGCATCGTGGATGCCCACTGCAACCTCACGCCTGAAGTCCGCCAGTCCTTGCCCTCGGAGCTTCCAGGCGTGCTTTTCGGCATCCGCCTTGATCTTGATGAAGGCGCCATCGGCCTCGGCCTCCTTGGTCTTGCGGATCAGCAGGGCCGCGCCTTCGTTCTCGGCAGCGTCCCGCTCGTTGATCGCTGCAACGACGGTCGCCATCGACTTCGTGATGACCTCATCGAACCGGATGTTGTTGTAGCGGAGGTCCTCCACCCGATAGCCCCAACCCTCGATGCGGGCGTCGACATTGGCCTTGATGCGGTGCACGACATCCTGCGAGATCCCGATCATTTCGGCTTGCCGCCGGGAGGCCACATAGGAGCGCGTCTCGTCCTCGAGGAGCCGGCGAAGCGAGAGCGTGAACTCCTCCTGGCTTGCAAACGCATACGCAGCGCGCTTCACCGTCGACTCTCGACCGTCGGCGACCGCATACAGCAACATGCAGTTGAAGTAGACGTTCGCCTGATCGATCGTGATGGCCGCGAACTCGAGATCGATCGATCGATTCTGCAAAGTGATTGACTTGGGTCGCTCGAATGGCAGCAGGAAGCTGAAGCCGGGGACGATGAGGCGCCGATAGCGCCCGAACCGCGTGACGACGGCGACGCTGCCTTCGGCGATTCGCGCCGACATGCTGAGGAACAAGACGGCGAGCCACAAGAAGGCGAAGCACGCAAGGCCGATCGTGATGAGTTCCATGGGGACCTCCGAAGCTGGATGGATGGGTTGACCAGTGCTGGATGGACGCAGATGACTCGGATCAGCGAGCCCTGGCGCTGTTGACCGCGGGCACATCGCCCTTCACTTCCTGCCACATGGGCTCGTACGGTCCTTCGCGCAGCGTCACCAGGTTCTTTCGGATGCAGTCGCGAAGAGAGGCGACAGCACGGCCGTAGGCACCGCCCGGCGTGAACGGTCGCGTCATCAAGGCGTTCGGGACACCCAGGAACTGGTGCCTGAAGCTGTCGATGTTCTCGTAGTTGCGGGTCGAGATCAGGTACGGCTCCTGCACCTTCAGGTCGAAGCGCACCAGGTGCAAGCCGTCGCTGCGCCTGAGGGCCTGCACCGGCCCACTCGGCCAGCCGCTGGTGCTCAGCAGGGCGGCAACCTCGCCGCGCTTCACCTTGGCCAGCCCGTCATCGTCGGTAGCCACGTCGACGAACTGCAGGCCGAGGCCCTGTGCGCGATCGAGCTCGCGGGCGAGCGAGCGGGCGGATCCGACCACCGCCACCGGCAAGCCCCTCAGTTCACCGAAGGTCCGCACGAAGACCACCTTGCGGCTCAAAGTGATCTTTTCCATCATGGTGGGCGGCGACTCGTAGCCGCTGCTGCGCGCAATCACATGCAGCAGGTTGGCGTTCATCGGCATCACTGTCTGAAGGTTGGCGATGCTGGCATCGCTGTCCTGCATCGCCGCAAAGGTGTCGACCTGCACGAAGCCGAGATCGGCCTTGTTGGCCGCCAGCGCTGTCAGGTTCTGCAGCCCACCTTCGGTCTCGATCTCGACCATCGATACCGCCGCTCCGCAGACATTGCGAAGGTCCGCAAAGACCTTTGAAAAGCCCTTGCCGGGTTTGCCTGTGGCGATGCGCAGTTGCACGGTAGAGGGGCCGGTCGGCGCCGGTTGGGCCGCGGTCGGCAAGCAGGTGCCGAGCACTGATGCAAGTGTGAGAGCGGCTACTAAGCAGCGTGTCGTGGGAGTGTTCATGTCAGTTCCTTGAGGTATAGGTTGTCTAGAGGCCGCGCGTTGCGCCAGGCAGAGCCTTCGATCGTTGGTCCCCGTCCGCCTGCCGCATTCCAGCGATGACGGTGACGAGCCAAAGCACGATCAGTAGCGCCGAACCGATCCATCGGGCGCGTTTCCAGAAATTCATGGCGTTTCTCCTTGGGTTGAAGGGTTTGCTACGGCGCGAGGCGTGACGAAAGGCAGTGGCCCGCCGGTGCGAGAACGCAGCTCGAGGGCCTCCATGCGCTGCCAACCGGTCTGATCGAGCAGTTGGCGGGTCGGTGCGTCGACGCTGCACATCTGCACGTCGAGCTCGGCGAAGACGGAGTTGAAGCGTTCCTGAACGCTGCGCAGCGCGGTATCGGCCAGCAGGTCCTGCAGCAGCCCTTCGGCAGCGTCCGGGTCGAGCGCTGCGGTGGCCTCCTCGATCGCCAGGGCGATGCGCCACTCGCTCTCCTTGCGCTCGATGGTGGCGCTGAACTCGCCGAGCGCCTGCTCGGCGTTGTTCAACCGGCGGAGGTTCATCTCCTGGAACTGCTGCAGTCTCAGCAGCGCACTCTGCTGTTGCTCCAGAACATGGGCGGGGTCGCGATGCCGGCGGGCCGCGATCATCTGGCTGATCGACTCGATCTGCCCGCTCACCGTCACCAGCGCGCGACGGAACACCTTCAGGCGATCGGCACGTCGCAACAACTCGCCTTGCAACTGCTCGATCGGATTGCGGCGCGCTTCGGCTTTGCGAGCCGCAAGCAGCCGGTTCTCCAGCCTTTGTGCGACCAACGGCAGCGTTTGGATGGCCGCAAAGGCGAGCGCCAGCAGCAGGCCAAGGGCCAGCAGCCCGGCGCCGCCGGCGGCAGCCAGCCAGACCACCGGCGCGAAGACGGCTAGCGTCGCTATGGCACCGGCGGCGCACAGGCCGCGCAGCCAAGGTAGTTGACGCCGACGGGACTGAGACTGAATGCTGGAGATCGGTACGTTCATTTGGGACTCCTTGTTGGATAGCGGTGAACAGATCGGTCGGACGCCAGGCAAGGCTCCGCCTGCACCGCCTCTCGGGCGGTCTGCCTATCAGTCGGGATTGAGGGTTAGCCGCCGCGGCGGCCTTCGCGATCGGTCGTCAGGGCGGCGCTCCGGCGGCCTGCTTCACCGCCGCCAGCGTGTCGGCGTTGATCCAACTGCTTGTCGCGCTGTATGTAGGCGCCATCGCATCGCGCCAGCGTTCGAGCTCTTGCACGGTCGGCTTCGAGACCGCGATGCGGCCGCTGGCAGCGATGAGGCGAAGCGCTTCGATGTTCTCTGCCTCGGCGATCTGATTGGCGTAAGCCGTCGCGTCGCGCATGGCTCCTTCGAGCGTCGCCCGAATGCCCGCCGGCAAACCGAGCCAGAAGCGCTGGTTGACGATCACCGCATAGCCCAGGTAACCATGCTTCGTCACCGTCAGATGAGTCTGCGCCTCGTGCAGCTTCTGGGTGTAGATGTTGCTGGGCGTGTTTTCCTGCCCGTCGAGCTCACCATGGCGCAGCGCCGCGCGCACGTCGATCAATGGCGAGACCGAACTGCGCGCACCCAGCACATTCATCTGCGCGACCAGGACGCGCGATGCCTGCACGCGCACTCGCAGACCCCTTACATCCCGCGGATCGTTCAACGCCCGATTGGCGGTGAAGACCTTGAAGCCGTTCTCCCAATAGGCCAGGCCGAGAATGCCATTCTTCTCGAGCTTGCGCAGCATGGCCGTGCCGACGGGCCCTTGCGTGACGGCGCGAAAAGCGGCCTGATCCTTGAACAAGAAAGGCAGGTCGAACACCTCCATGTCGCCGCCACCCACGCCGGCCAGTTTCGACAGCGACGGCGCCAGGATCTGGACGGCCCCACGGCGCAACGCATCGAGTTCCTCGCGATCCTTGTAAAGCCGGCTGTCGGGATGGATCTCGACGCGCACCCGCCCTGCCGTGCGCGACTCGGCCAGTTCCTTGAAGCGCTGCGCCGCTTTGCCCTTCGGCGTATCCGGCTTCACGACATGGCTGAACTCGATGAGGATCGGAGCGACGGTCTGCGCGTGAACCGTTGCGACCATGAACGCGATGCTGACGACTCCGAGGCGCAGTCCGCGTCGAAAAATGTCGGGGGGTGACGAAAGCTCGGCGTGTTGCATGGTGTCCTCTCGATGGGTGGCAGTCTAGGCACTCGCCGGCAAGCGCCAAGTGTGGGGGTCCACACGTGTGGGAACCCGAACGTCTGTTCCCCGCGAGATGCGGCATGCGCTTGATAGAGTCCCCGCATGGACCGCGCGACGAACCCGGGTGAGCTTGCTGGCATCACCCATCGGAGCGTGCGGCCCAACTTGTTACGGCGCGGTCTGTGGCTGTTGCCGTTGGGACTCTGCCTCGTGTTCATGCTGGTGGTCGGCCTATGGGCAGCTTCCAATGAGGCGCACGATCGCCAAGCGCTTGCGCGTCAACTGCAGGCGGATGCCACCAGCGTGCAGGTGCAGATGGAGGCCCGACTCGATCTGGAACGCGCTCGCCTGCGCGAGGTGGCGATGCGCTTGTCCGCACAACCCGACCCGGCATCGACGGACTTGAAGGGTCTGCCCGAGGTGATCGCCGGGTTCGATCGGCTGTGGAACCGGGTGGTCTGGTTGGACGCCGATTTGCGTGTGCTCGGGCTCGCCGATCGCACTGTCGGAGCGGCCGCCGCGCCATCGACAGACGTCCTGCGCGTCCAGGGCCGCGGTCAGGCCGATCATCTTGAGCAGGCCGTTCCGGCAACGGCCGGCTTGCGCGAAGGAAAGGTGCTGGCGCGCTACGACCTGACCGACCTGCTGGGCAGCACGGACCTGGCCTGGCTGAGCGGTCGCTATGAGGTCACCTTCGTGTCGGAGCTCGGCGAAATCATCGCCACGACCGCGCGCGCCGACCGACAGCCCCAGAACGCGCCGTTCGAACGGTCTCTCGCCTCCTTCCGGGACGCGACGTTGCGTCTGGCCCCTTACGAAGCGCCGCAGCCCTGGTTCCGTGGCGGCGGTGTCATCGCGCTGGTGACGGGCCTGCTCGGACTGGGCATCGCGGCCTCGCTGCTGCTGCGGCGCGAGGTAGGACAGGTGCAGCAAGCGGAGACCGCATCCCGAACCGAAGCGGCATGGCGCCGATCGATGGAGGACTCCGCGCTGGTGGGCCTTCGCGCGCGCGACACGGAAGGCCGCATCCTCTACGTCAACAAGACGCTGTGCGAGATGGTGGGCTACAGCCAGGAGGAACTGGTGGGTCTCGTGCCGCCATTGCCCTTCTGGCCGCCCGAGGCGATCGATGCCCTGATGGCAACCAACCTCAATACGCTGGCCGGCGCCGCACCCGCGGCCGGCTACGAAACGCGTTGGCGCCACCGTGCGGGGCACGCTGTCGACGTCGTGATCTTCGAGTCGCGCCTCGTCGACGGCGAAGGCCGGCATCTTGGCTGGATGGGATCGATCGTCGACATCGGTGAACGCAAGCGGTTGGAGGACCTCGAGCGCCGCCACACCGAAGCACTGACCCAGCATGCGAGGCTCAACGACCTCGGGTTGATCGCGTCCGAACTCGCACATGAGTTGAATCAGCCGCTGGCGGCACTCGCCGGCTACAGCACAGGGCTGAAGGTTGCGCTCCGCAAAGGCACCACCGTCGACGACGAGGTCCTGGCCGCCGTCGAGGCGTTGCAGCGCAACGCGACCAACGCCGGAGACATCGTCAATTGGATTCGCCGCCAAGGCGCCCGGGCCGAGCCGGTCCGACAACCCTGCGACCTGAACGCGCTGGTGGACGAGGTGCTGCAGCCGCGGCGCCGATTGATGCAGCGCCTGCAAGCGACGGTGCGGCTTGATCGCGCCGAAGTTCTGCCGCTGGTCATGGCCGATCACATCGGCATCGAGCAAGTCCTTACCAATTTGCTGCGCAACGCGGCGGACGCGATGGCCGGCCGGCCCGGACAGCCTGTGATCGATGTGCGGACGCGGTTGATCGCATCGGATGAAGGAGAACGCAGCGCCGTAGAACTAGCGGTCTGTGACACCGGACCCGGATTGCTGGGTCAAAGCCTCGATGACCTTTGCGCCGCGTTCTTCAGCACCAAGCGCGAGGGCATGGGCCTGGGGCTCGGCATCTGCCGTTCGATCGTCGAACAGCATGGCGGACGGCTCGCTGCCGCCGACCGCCCGGATGGCGGCGCCTGCATCTCGTTCACGCTGCCGGTGGCGGTCTCGATGCACAACCTGGAACTCGCATGAACCCGACCATCTTTGTCGTGGACGATGAGCCCGACGTGCGCAACGCCGTCGCCTTTGCGCTCAGGCAATCCGGTCACACCGTCCGTACCTTCGCAAGCGGGCACGAACTGTTGAACGAGGTCGATTCGCTGCTCCCTGAGTTGCGTGCCGTCTTCGTGCTCGACGTCCGCATGGAGCCGATGTCGGGTCCGGCGCTGCATGACGCGCTGATCGCGCGCGGCCTGCGGGAGCGAGCACCGGTGCTCTTCTTGAGCGGCCAGGGTGACATCCCGCTGGTCGTCGCAGCGATGAGCAAGGGAAGCCTGGATTTCGTCGAGAAGCCGCACATTGATCGCCTGGTGGGCAAGGTCACGTCGGCGCTCGCCCAGGAAGCCGAATGGTTCGACACATCACGACGCGCCGCTTTCCGCCTCTCGTTGTGGGTAAGCCTGTCCCCGCAGCAGAAACGCGTGGCATGTCGCGTAGCTCAAGGCAAGCTGAACAAAGTGATTGCCCACGACTTGCACGTCGGGGAACGCATGATCGAAGAGCACCGGCGCAAGGTCTTCGACAAGCTGGGTGTCCATTCAGCTGCAGGCCTGGCAACGACGCTGGCTGAGTTGAGGGCAGATGGGGTGGAGCCGTGCGACGAGGAGGCAGCTTGAGCGTGAGCGTGAGAGCCCATTGGACGTTGAGTGCGAGTTGCGTGCCTAACCCAACCACCGGAACAGGAACGGCATCAACACCGAGGAGATAACCACCTGCAGCCCCAGCGCAATGCCGGCATAGGCCCCGGCATTCGGGTGGACCTGGAGCGCGCGTGCTGCACCGATGCCGTGAGACGCGGTGCCGAGCGCAAATCCGCGCACCGCCCAGGAGTCGATGCGCAGCAGGTTGAACAGGTACTTGGCCGATAGCGCGCCCACCATCCCGGTCACCACCGCAAAGACCGCCGCAAGCGCCGGAACGCCGCCGATTCGGTCGGCGATTCCCATCGCGACCGGAGCGGTGACCGACTTGGGAGCCAGCGAGCGCAGGACATCGAGCGGCATGTCGAAAGCCCAGCCGATCGCCACCGCGCTTCCC
>Ga0157375_10005686_pt1 | contig 10850 bp, 7 predicted proteins | sample M35metaG_FD_115311 | JGI IMG/M metagenome (GOLD analysis project Ga0157375, IMG submission 115311) | Miscanthus rhizosphere microbial communities from Kellogg Biological Station, Michigan, USA - M3-5 metaG | ecosystem: Host-associated > Plants > Roots > Rhizosphere > Soil | place: USA: Michigan...
GATACATATCCTGAAGGATCCAGGTGCATGATGTGATCAGATCCCATCGACAGACCTGTACCTGCGATGAGAGGATCTAACGTCAAGCCACTAGAGCTAGCCAGAAGACCAGATTGGGAAGGAAGTAGAACTCTGAGCTGCTGACTGGATGACAGTGCGCCGCCTCCGGCCAACCCCACTCCTGCCGTGACAGATATAGATGTTCTAACAACTGAAGAATCTGTTTGTATATCAGATCCTACAAGAACGATACCATTGCTGGCTGTCATGCCAGATATAGCTGAGCCAGGAATTAAGCCATTTACGATGACCTGACCCGTAGTGGGATCTGCCTGTATGAATGGGACTGCACCAGTTAAATCCCATCCTGATACTAGCTTCCAGCGACCTCCGTCAGATACGTCTATCCCTGCTGTATAGATCCTAGTTCCAACCTTCCAATGGAAGACAGGATCACCAGGGGACAGCGTTTCCATTGTGATGCCAGTGTTCTGACCCATAGAGCCAGAGTTGTCATAGACGTGTAGATTCTGATTAGTGTAGAAATTGGTATCTGAACCAATCATTACATGGGCAGATGGGAAGCCAATGTCACTTGTGAATCCTATATGCGTCCACTGTGTACCGATGTAGGTGACGCCACCAACTTTCCCATCCCATCCTCCGGCAGCCAATCTTATCCCTATGGATTCAGTACCACCCGTAGCATCTAAGCTCACACTTGCTTGGGTCGTGCCGTAGGAAGAAAGCTGAAGACGCCTATCTCCAGGATTGCCCCAAGTCCCAATCTTACCAGTTGCGAAAGCAGATGGGATATTAGACAGATCGTCATACCAAGCAATCACACGTTTGACATCACCATGTATGACAGCATTATTAAGAAGCGACATACCGTAGGTACGATTTAAGTTCGTAACTACGGTCGTCCCCGTCATGATATCTATATCTGTATTGTAGAACTTAGCTCCCGAGACAGCATCTATAACTACACCACTGAAGTTACCAGATGAAGGTAAGATGCTCAGATCGTTGCCAGCGGCGAAACCCCATACGGGGGAAGTGAAGCCAACTGCCGTCTGAAGATTACCCATCCGTACTTTGTTCTGAAAATGCGGTGAAGTTCCCTGGATGGAATCAAAGATTTGCATTTCGATGAACGGCCCGAAATCAGGCTCGTACAGCGAAGACATATAGATTACACCCTGTCCGAGCTGACCACCCGTCATAGATGTAGTAGGTAATCCGAAGTCAGCTCCTACTTCACCCTTATGGATCGTAGCTCCTGTGAAGCCACCATCCTTTCTACGTAATCTCCATTGCTGAAGTGATGGCGTATCTTCCGTAGCGGCTGTTCTGGTGATGTAATCAGAAGTTGCTGCACCATCAAAATCTACAGCTTGGAACCAGACGGTTTGGATGACAAGACCAGTTCCCCAATCTATAGTTCTAAACTCAATCCAGTTATTAGCTACGAAGAGCTTCGCACTTCCCAGTCCTGGAGCTTCCTCAAACCATACATCTACGGTAGAACCTACGGCAGGAACTAGAAAGTCCTGATGTACAATTCCATAGGAGCGAGTTAAGAACCACTCACCCCGCTGGACTCTAGCCTCGTCTGCCGTAAACTTGTGTGCGAAGAGATTATCTACCAACAAATTAGATATGGTAAGCTGATGCTTGAAGCCACCGAGCCACGCCAGATTCCAACCGTCAATCCCCGCTATGAACTGATTGAAGGTAGGAGTACGAAGCGTTTGATCATCGGGAAATACTACATTCCCACGTGATACAGGTGATGTGGGTGCATTGGGGAAGATAGGATCTACGTAGCCAGTAGGACGTGATTCCAGATACAGATCAATCTTGGGTTGGATATGAAGACTGTTCTGCGCTGTGATATTGCGATCTACGCCCACACCCATGAAGTCTATATCTGCATAGACTTGCGGATCTGTATTGAACTTCAGAACGCCATTGTTGAAGGTAGCGTTCGTATTGAACACGGCAGACCCGTTGAAAGTAGATGCAGCACCTACGATCATTGTGTCTGCCGTAGCATTGATCACCAGAAGAGTACCGTCAAATGTGACCTGATGAGATCCTGGAGCTACGGCAAACAGACCAGATCCTAAACTAATCCCACCCGTTGAATCTGTATGTATAATCTTCTGTGTGCTACCTGGATTGGAAGAGGAAGCTAGAATCCCGAGAGCATTAGTAGCAGATAGCCCAACTACATCATACTGAGCTCCCACCACCGTATGGACAGCTCCAGGATCACCATCTCCCGTGATTATATTATGGGATCTTTTGTGATGCTGGTCTACCGTGACGTTGGTAAGAAGACCGTGATCTCTAGTTGTGATATCAGCTAGTGAAGATCCGCTCTTATTAACACTAGACCAGTTGAGCTGTCCTGTATGATGTACGCTCTCATGAGGATGAGGTGAGGGTGCGCCTCCGGCCCCACCAGGAGGGACTACGTTCACCCACTGACCAGTAGATGAGTTGTATTGTAGCGTCTGACCATTGGCAGGGGAAGCTAAAGTAACATCTGTGAGAGCGTTAAGATTGGTAGCTCCCCCGCCTCCGCTCCCGCCAGATCCCGCAGCATAGGCACTAGCTTCACGGATGACTAGCTTGCCGTTCTCACGGCGCATCCGCACGAAGGTATCTGCTACCTTCGCTACGCCTACCGCATCATAAGCTGTGGCTATCCCGTTCTCGCCTGTATATCCCAAGCGAACATAAACCATTTTGGGATAGCCATTTACATCTATGAGTCCACCAGCAGGTTGATTCCCAAGATGACCAGGAATCCAGTTATCTTCAGAGCTACTGTTCCAGAGATCGCTAAATTGCTTTCTAAGATTATCTGCAATCATTATATGTTAATCCCAGGTGGCTTCAGTATACTTGTAGCTGGAGGCCCATTTGTTTCTATCTCCAGAGTAAAATCTACATCACGTACTAAGCCACCTCTTTGATAATCGTATGTCCAAGACATCTCTTTGATCATCGTGTAGAAAGTAGTGCTAGGAAGAGGCTTCGGTGGTTGTTCTTCATCGATAGTGAAATCTAGCTGGACTCTTCCCATATAGCCAGGATCCATATTACCGAATTGATTGGAATCCCACGGAGCCTTAACTCGTATGACGCCCCAGGGAGAATTAAGACGAGCGTATCTATTACCTTCTACATAGAGAAGAGTGTACTCTACATCTACTAAATGATTGGTGCTCTGCTGTGAAACTGTACCTTGTCCCCTCCCACCCTTCCCAGGACAGATGCACCAGAAAGTAGTTACAATAAGATTGGGAGGGGTTGCCGTGTCATAGGTGTAAGCGGTCTCTTCGCGGATAGCTCCGCTCATAAGTTCATATACTCTGGGAGCTCTCCGAGCATCTACACTTACACTGTTCCAGTTACCAGATGAGATGATCCCCTGCATCGGTGCAAAGCTGTCACGATCTGCCATAGCCATCAAGCCTACATCTACAGATAATCTCATCTCTCCAGTTCGCAAGCAAGTTAAGTAGAAATCTGGAACCATCATATTTGCGAGCTTGTTGACTTGACCATAAAGATTATCAGCATCAGCAGTAACTCGTAGATAGGTCAGCATAGGTAGTAGATAGTTATCCACCAACAGATCACATATGTCTAGTGCTGTACTCTGCCAGTAGAGCATGAAGCAAATAAAGTATAAGACATTATTATAGGGTGTTCTGTTCCACTCCCCAACGGCAAGAGGAATCCCAGTAGCTTCCAAGTTCATCTCTTGCGAGAATCCTGGTGTTTGCTCTAGCTTACCATTTATATCTACGAGTTTGAAAGTAGTATCTCCATAGCTCCCACTTCGTTCATGCTCGAAGCCGCTAGTATCTTCTAAATGCCATCCTGCAAAGATCATTCTATAAGCTGGAACTAGATCATCTTGCTCTTCCCAAATCAGTACCATAGATCCATCCCGATATACGTCAGGATCCATCTTCTGAAATACTTTTAAGCCAATCTCCTGACCATGAGGGCTTGCCGTGTGCGACACGATCTGATGAGGAAGTGTTATATCATTGGCTGGATCTCGCACAAATATAAGTCTATGAGATGTATGTGAAGAACCATAACCAGAATTAACCGTGAGATGGGCTACGTAAACTCCAGGATGATAGCGAATGGTAGCTGTCCTAGAGGTTGTAGATCCAGATATAATACTGGCTTGTCCCGCTGTATAGCCGAAATCCCATGTGATAGCACCGTTCGCTATTGCGCTGAATCCATAAGTATTAGCAAACTTGAAGCTATTTTCTACGGTGAACGTTACATCAAATCCACCCGTTACAGGATCTTTAGTTCCAGCGATATGCGGCCCAACATTACTAACAGGAGGAGGGAAAGTAGAAACTGATCCAGCTCTTATATCATTATCCATATAAATTATGGGAGGAACCGGATTGCCGTCAACATCATCAGGCTGAAGCTCTATTCTGGGAATCTTAGCCCATAGACGATATTCATTGAGAACCGTTACATAGGTTCCCACAGACATCATAGCTTCACCGTCGTGAACGCCGTTCTCGGCCCACCCTATACCAATCGCAGGATCATGGAAAGCATCTCCGATGGCCGTCGCTTTCGCTCTACATCTTCCTCGGTCGCTCTTCCCAGGAGCACTTCCAAACAATATAGTCTGACCATTCTTGACGAAGGAAATATCCATCCCACTTCCTATATGATCAACTCTAATAAATCTTACAGGATAGACGGAATCAGAGTCATTCCAACTAGATACTCTGGCTGTGAATACAGTAGGAGGCTGATGCCAGTAAGCGTAGATGGTCATCCTATTTGCACCAGATTCTTAATCAGGATTGTGATATCTCTTGGAAAGTATTCCCAGCTCGCATCTGTTCCCAGGAAAGGTCTTACGGCCAACCCATTATAGATATGATAATTCCAAGTATCATTTCTCGCAAGAAGCGTTACGCTCCTCCAAAGGGAATCATCTAGCCCTACTTGCGCTAAGATACTATTATAGGTTTGCATATCATCCAATGCGCTCCACTGAAGTTCTATATACGGCCCTTCAGCGTAGGGATTCCCACCGCCTAGATAAGTTACTCTAGTGTACCTAAGACCTAGAGATCTAGGTTGCGGGGAAAAGAACTGCAAGCTCGAAGTAAGAGCATCATGACCTTCTGCAATTTTATAAGAACTTTTTGCTCCGTAAAGATTTGACGCTGTCATATCACCACCTAGTTTGATTACTAGATTTAGCTGCTTCACCGACCCAATAGACCATCGCATCACCTACTAATTTCTTAAGATCATTGTCGGTTCTATTGCCTATATCGCCAAGTGATATTGTAATCGTATCTATAGCTACCGTATAGCCACCGTAGGATTGCGCTGATCCCGACGAGACAGCTGATGAAGATACCACAGGTGGGGAATCTGTCTGTATGACTACGTTATCCGCACTCGCAGGATTGACGCCACCCACTTCCCATCCTGGGAGGTGCTTGCCGTAAGGAGCTAGCGCATCGTTGATCTGAGCTAGCAATCCATTGAGGCGAGTTATCTCAGCAGAATCCATACGAGCAACGGCAGTACCCATCTGGGTAGTAAGATCATCCCCATACTGAAGTAACTGCCCGACCAGAGCATCTTCTAATGTAGTATCTCCAGGCTCTAGTGGCGTTCCCTTCATTATATTGTTTTGATTCTTCCACCATTGCTGGAAGATCGCAAGGGAGGTTTCCTGAAGAGCGTTCTGTTGCTTGATGAAAGCAACAGATCTGATCCCTTCACTTGCCATCTGCTTGTTCCACTCATTTTCCAGAGTGAGCTGTTCTGCCGCTTGCTGCTTTTTGATTTGATCTATACGCTTATCGTGTTGCGTATCTAATTCAGTAAGCTCGTCAGTATGATGATTCTTCTGCCGTGTTAACTGCAATCCGTAATCAGTCTCTTCTTGCGTTTTCTGATTTTCATGCGCTGTCTGCATATCAGAAAGACGCTGATCATCTGCGGTCTTAGCGTCTTCCAGTTGTTGAGCTAGAGCATCTTGCTGATCTGATATTTGTTGCTGAAGAGCATCATTAGCATCAGAGACACGCTGATCATACGCAGCTTTTTCGTCAAGATTGCGCTGATTGTTGGCATCTTGCATATCTTTAATCTGCTCATCATAAGCAGATTTAGCATCTTTGACTTGGGTATCGTGAGCTTCTTTGGAATCTGCTAAATCTTTATTGTGATCTTTTTCTCGCTCTTGAGATTCTCTTGCAAATCTACGTTGCTCGTTGTATACGGCAACCGCATCTAAATGTGAAGCAGCATCTAAAAGATTATCATAATGCGCTCGTCTTGCTTTTGCATTTTCCTCATTGAATTTATCATTGATATCTTTTACCTTCTTATTATAACCTTCCTCTTCCTTTGTTTTCTGCTCATTAAACTCGCGAGTAGCTAGAGTTTCTTGATGCTTCTCATCCCGTGTATTGTTGGCTACAGATTCATTGTAATCACGAAGCCACTTCCCCTGCTCTATGCTGGCATCACGCTTCTCCCGATCTATTTGCTCATCAAGATTACGAGCTGCTTTAAGAGCTTGAGCATCTGCATCGCGATGGATCTTCTCTACCTGATCTTGATAGGCTTGCTCTTCACGCTCTAGTTGTCTATTATGATCCTCAGCTTGTTCTGCCATTTGCTGATTAAAGGATTTGTTACTCTTAGTAACGGAATCTTGGTAATCCTGATCAGCATTAAACATCTCAGTGTAGGCTTTATCGTCAATTTCTAATTGCTTCTGACGATGCTCTACAATCATATCTATGTCTTGCTCTTCAAACTTCTTGATCCCTATTGGCCCTTCATTCTCCCCTGTATTATGTCCAGGCATAAGCATAGGATTCCCGCTGGAGGGCAGAGACGGCCCTCCTGGAACCTTGCTTGCATTAAGCATGAAAGTAGCATTGGCTCTTGCCAGATCATTACCAAGCTCTGCTAACTCTTTATCTATTTTATTTATATTATCCTGGAACTGACCCATACCTCCCACAACAAATGGGGATGGTTTATTTAATGCTTGCTGATTTATAGCTCTATCTGATAGGAGTTTTTGTCGTCTTGTCTCCAGATCAGTCAAGCTCATATCTGTGCCAGAGCTGAATGGGGAAGTAGCTGGATTTTTATTCTGAGTACCTGGAACAGGTGTGCTTCTTAGATTCTCTAAGGTTTGCTGAAGAGCCGCATCAGTTCCTTTTTTAATGAGGCCATCAAGAGCATCAGCAACTTTGTCTACGGCAGGAGTGACCAGCGTAGACATGATGAGAGCAAAGTTTTTCCAATCTGCTTCCATCCGCTCTACAGGGGATTTCTGCCCAATAGCAGATTGAGCCAAAGCTCCGAACTTCTTAGTCGCAGCTTCAATGATGGCTTGCTCAAAAGCCATCTGGCGAGCCATCCCAACATTGGCTTTCTGAAGCTCGTCTGTTCTGGTAGTTACTTCTGCTATGCTCAAACCAAGCTGATCTAAGCGACGGGTGCTAAGATTACCAATTGCCAGAGCAATCTCGTTCGTCACCTCATCTACGCTCTTACCCATTGCGAGCGAGATGCCTCTTGCTGCCGTGACGAATTGCTTTACTTGGCTCTCATTCTTGGCAAATCCCAATGACTGAAGCTGAATCATATTGGTAAGAGCTTCAGTCTGATCTACCGCCCCACCAGATGCTTCAACATAAGCATCCATCATCTTAGCTAAATTTTGCTGACCACCCGCAAGATTGGTTGCCGCTACCACTTGACGCTGATAAGCTACTGCGGTCTTCTCCGCAGCAACTCCCGCCGCAAATAATTGCTTGGCGGTATCTACAAGAGCTTTATTAAGATTTACTAAACTTACGATAATTCCAGGAATATCTGCCGTTAGCAACGATCCGGCAAGCCCAACCACTCCTCCGGCAACCCCACCTAATCCCGAACCCACTTGGGTCAGCGCATTACCAATCCCACCACCACCACCCCCACCAGGAGGTGTAGATGGGGGAGTAGTTCCGATCCCAATACCGCCTCCGCCGCCGCCTCCCCCTCCCAATCCACCTAATGTCTGACCAGTCCTAATCCCTCCGCCGCCGCCTCTGGAAGCTATCGCTTGCGCTTGCATCTGCTGATTGAGCATCTGCATTTGCTTTTGATGAGTTTGCTTCTGAGCAGCTTGCTTGGCTTTTTCAGCGTCTTGCACAGCACGTATATCGGCTTTGACATTGAGAAGCTCGATATTCAGAGCTTGCTTATTCGCCATCTCTTCTGCTCTAAGAGATGACTTAGTAATCATAAGTTCTTGTTCTGCCGTTGCTTTTGTAGTTACAAGACGCTGCTTGGCTCTCGTTTCCGACAGATTAGTCTTTCGCTTTTCAGCTTGCTCTACCTGCGTTAGCTCTTGCTGAGCTTGTGCGTTTACCGTCTTGGCTTCTACCGTAGCTTGTTGAATCTTAGCTATTGAAGCCTTCTGACGAGCAGTCATCTTTCCGGCTTCAGCTTTGACCACCGTAGCAAGTTCTTTGGAAGTTTCGACTTGAACTTGCTTAGAAGCCTTCGTAACCTTTTCAGATCCAGCCGCCATCTTGTCAAAGCCTTTTTCAGCTATGACACCAGCCTGGACAATTTCCTGCGCTCCTTTAGTTACGCCAGATACATCAGCATCTATTTTTGCAACTGTGATATTATCGCTCATGCGGCTTCACCATCACCATTACCATTAGATTCTGGCGGAACGTATCTCCAGGTTTGAATCCCACGTACACCCTCAGAAGCCAAAGCCAAGACCTGAGCAAATCCTCCCTCGAACGGGGGAAGATCCTCTTCACGCATTTTAACCATCCGTACAGGTCTAGCCGGATCTGGTAGATAAAATTTATTATCCAGTAATTGATCTAGGGTATACTTAGATTTCCATTCGTGCTTATCTGCTGGCCCTACAGATACACGCTCTTGAAGGGCATTGTCCATCATGATCCCAAAGGTTACAACGCAACTATCTAGAAGATAGGCTTCTAGCTTATCCTTGATCCCCACTAACTGCGATGGACGGCTGTGGGTCTGCTGCGCCGTTTGACGTAACCTCCACATCTGTGGGCGGTTCGTAACGAAAGTTTTTCAATGCTTCGGCAGACACAAAGGTCAGCCGGAAGATGTAGCTTCGATCGCTAAGTTCTATATCATCTATAGAGATCTCATTGTCTTTCGTTGGATTCTCTACGATCTTGGGTGCGACGAGAGCGGCAACACACACTATCCTCAGAGATTCTAGCATGTCCATCGCAGCTTCAACATCTTCGCCAAGAGATACGAAGTTATCCATTTTCTCGCCGTCCATACGCCCGTAGATTATATCTACCATCAGAGCAGAAAGCGGATTAGGGATCTTTCCCAAACGAAGCAACTGGTCGGGCCGTACAGTTCTTATCCGTACGATCTTGCCGCTATAGGGAAGCTGAACAAGCTCCCCCTCCTCACGGTTACGACGCCATTCAAAAGCACTTGTGATGGGGAGTTTGTCGTCCATGATATCTTCCTAATTCTTACGTCAAATTGGGCTTCAAGTTAGATGGCGGGAAAGCGTCTATATTAGTATCAATAACATGCGTGATGATATTGATAGCTCCGTATTTATCATCATCCACAACTTGCATAGTGACTTCGGGGATTGTGAAAGCACCGTATTCCATCTGAGCAAGTGTGAAGTTAGACATGATCTTACACTTGGGAAGCCAGAGCCAAGTATCCCCGATCTCAGCAGAAAGAGCCTTCAGAAGAACGCCAACAAAGGGCATCTTCTGACTACCGACAATCTGCAATTGCTTGGCAGTTGAAGATAGAGATACAATCGTAGTTCCCGTGAGTACGGCAAGCGAGGACAGGTTCAAGCCACCCCATCGCATCTGAACAGAACCACCGATTGCTTGTGCCGCAATAGATGTCTGCCGATCATCACCTGTGAGGATAGCGTTCACAAGCTCCATCGTAACTTGTCCCATCTGGATAGACATGATATCTGTACCAGTAGGAGGAAGATACGTCGCTGCTGCCGCAGGACTTGCCGGAGCAATCCACTGTGCAATTTTCCCATCATTAAGACCGAACTGTGGTGATCCTACGTCAAAAGGCATTATCGTTTTCTCCTAGTTTTCTTACCCATCGAAATGATTCCCAGATTTACTAAGTTCTGCAGAGTAGACTGAGTCTTGCGTCCCCAATAATCCAACGCTGGACGTATGATTGAATATCTACCCTGATTGGCAATTTCAAGCCAGATCACGTAATCTAAAGTAGTGCTATGGGAAATAACGATAGTTCCGAGTGGCCCCGTTGTCTCGTCTAGGAAAGCATGAAGCCCCTTGCGAGCAAGAGTTGTACGATCTTTCCACGGAGCATGAGGCCCTAGCCACTCATCTATCTCACGAGCTTGTCTATGAGCTGCGTTCTTGCCCGACACTAGAACTGTATGCAAGAACTCTTCCGCTACTTGTCCCATCATAACCGTAGGAGGGATGTTGTAAGTCACTCCCATAAGTAGATCCCTTCTCGTCATGTATAAGATTGATCAACTCGGCAGCAGAGTCCATCCAGGTCTGGTGTCCCATAAGCCAGTTCCTAGCTTGGAGACCAAACTGTGAAGCTCTCTCTGGGAAATCGTAGACAGAGCGCATACGATCTGCAAGCTCATTGATATCTGCAATCATCCAGTTCCCGCTACCGCCCAATCTTCCAGCTTTGGGGATGGCTTCCATTCTGCCACCCTCTACGGTCAAAGCCCATTCTTCCGTATGACCATCATTTAC
>Ga0157375_10005688_pt1 | contig 10848 bp, 12 predicted proteins | sample M35metaG_FD_115311 | JGI IMG/M metagenome (GOLD analysis project Ga0157375, IMG submission 115311) | Miscanthus rhizosphere microbial communities from Kellogg Biological Station, Michigan, USA - M3-5 metaG | ecosystem: Host-associated > Plants > Roots > Rhizosphere > Soil | place: USA: Michigan...
AATTAACCATCCAACTCGAAACAGAATTTACGAGTGAAAATTCAGTGACTCTTTTTGATAAAGAAAAAAAGCAAACTGAAAAGATCCCTGTAAAAGCTATCAATCATTATAAGATAAAAGATAACTACTATTTTCTCAAGGAGATAGACATGGACCTTAACGGTGTGAACCATTTCTTATTTGTAAAACGGCTTACTGATGAAAATTCCAGGATCCAGTTATATGAATTACAACAACGTTATAAAAGCACTGAGACCGGCGAAGAACGAAAGTTATATTTTATTTCTTTCCCTGCTTCGGATAAATACGAAGCATTAAATATTTATAGCAAGCAGCTCTCTCAAGAGTTTGAATACAAAATGAGTGAAATAGTTAAGGACTGCTCTTCCCTGGCAGATAAAATAAGAACAAAGACCAAGGGTTACTATATTCCTAATGCCCCCAGCTTATTATTTCCTGATTCTAAAAGAATAGAAGTATATAAAAAAATTATCGAAGAGTATAACAACTGCAAGTAGTCCATGTAAATGATATTTTGCTACATCCTACCCCGATGGGTGAATGTGATAGAGTCTAATTTTTATTCTCTTGCATATACCTGTTTACCATTTACAACAGTCCGCAACACTCTCACATCTCTTATATTTTCAGGAGCAATTTCAAAAATATTTTGATCCAGCACTATAAAGTCTGCAAGCATTCCTTTCTTTAACATGCCTAATTTATTTTCCTGGAAACCTGCATAGGCATTGTTGATCGTATAACATTTCACCGCCTGCTCAACAGAGATTTTTTGCTCAGGATACCAGCCATTTTGATTTTTATCATCCAGTGTTCTCCTGGTTACGGCTGCGTAAATTCCTTGTAGTGGTTTCAATGGCGCAACTGTCCAGTCCGAACCAAAGGTCACCATTGCCTTTGTATCCAGTAAGCTTTTAAAAGCGTAGGTTCTTTTCAGTCTTGCATCATCAAGTCTTTTATAAGCCCACCGTCCATCATCAATGGCGTGGTAAGGTTGCATCGATGGGATCACATTCAATTGAGCAAACCGGGGGATAGCTTGTGGTGATAAATGTTGCGCATGTTCAACACGAAAACGGTGATCACCGGGCCTCTTCTTTTCCGCTTCTTCATAAACATCCAGGATAAAATCATTGGCGCGGTCCCCGATAGCATGAACGGCAATGTGCAGCCCGGCAGAATCAGCAGCCAGTACCCAGCGGCGGATATCATTTGTATCGGTGACATTTAAACCAGTGGTTGGTGCATCAAGAAAAGGTTGATAAAACCACGCTGTGGTTGATCCTAACGATCCATCCATAAAACCTTTTAATGCACCCCATCGCAACATATCATCTCCCTTGCCTTCATTTTTGCAAAACGAATCCAGCTTTGTCCATGTGCTCAATGGAACAAATGAATAAATACGGAGATCTAGTTTTTTGTTTGCATAATTCCTCCGATAGGTGGCCAGGTCGATCCAGCCGCCATAGCTGCTTACATCATGCACTTGCGTCACGCCATTCTCAAACGCATGTTTCATCGCAGCCTGCAGGTATTCATCCAATTCTTTTTCTGAAGGATCGGGAATGACTTTATAAACCAGGCCCATTGCTTCATCTTTCAGCACACCTGAGTATTCACCATTTACATCTTTTTTCATTTCTCCTCCCGCAGGAACCTTTGTATTTCTGTTTATGCCTGCAAGCTCCAAGGCTTTCGAATTGGCGAGAGCCATATGTCCATCATAGCGGCTGACCAAAACAGGGTGATTGCCCGTTACCGAATCGATCCAGCTACGTGAAGGAAGTTCACCGCCCCATGCTTCATGATCCCAGTCACCACCCAATACCCAGCGGTCATCGTTCCGCTGTTGGCAAAATTCTTTTAGAAGGTAAATGAATTCCTGTTTTGTCTTTGCCTTGCGAAGATCTACTGATGAAAGATTATAACCGCCACTTAAAAAATGAGTATGGTTGTCGATAAATCCCGGTAACATTAATTTGCCACCGAGATCGATCATTTCAGTGTTGCCTCCTTTTAACGATCCGTAATCTTTGCCGACGTAAAGGATTTCATTTCCTTTTATTGCTATAGCATCCGTCCACGCATTGGTAGAGTCACCGGTCCAGATCCTTGCATTGAAATAAATCTTATCTGCGTAGCCGTTTTGTTTTTCGTTACAAGAAAATAAAATGCAAATAAAAGAAATGGCAACAAGGATTCTTTTCATAAACAGTATTGGTAATTTTACGGGAATAAAAATTCTGATCTGGAGAAATTTTAAAAATAAGGTGAATATCGTGATTTATTGCAATTCATCAGTATTGACCCTTATCGACCATTCGCTGTGTTTATCATACGGCGGTACCAAAGCTGCCTGTTCAAGATCGCAAAAGAGCCCTTCATTTCCGGTAATTTTTTAGATACATGATAATTGGCTGATAACGCAGCCGGCAGTCGGAGCGATTTTTTGTTTACCTTTCTCACCTTATTCGAATGATATGTACACACTGCAAATTGAACATCCCATTCCCAATTTTGAAGGCTGGAAAAAGGCCTTTGACAACGATCCCGTGGGCAGGCAAAGGGGTGGAGTGCTTCGTCATAAGATCTCGCGAAAAGTCGATGATCCAAAATATGTGTTCATTGAACTCGCGTTTAATAAGTTAAGCGAAGCTGAAAGCTTTCTTATTTCATTACAAAAATTGTGGGGCAAGGTTGAAGGTACAGTGATGAACAACCCCATTGCCCGCATCGTTGAAGAGATTGAGAGCAAAGAATATTAAATAAAGATTTCACCAGTGATTATCCAAAGCGATCAGATTTGATCTTTATAAAAATCAGGGCAAAATGAAATTTCTTTCACTCCAGCCATTTGTTCCGTCAGGCAGCAATTTTGAAGCTTCAAAACAATTGTTCCTGGAACTTGGTTTTAATATCCGTTGGGATGGCGGAGATTATGTTGGCTTTGAAAACAACGGTTGCAAATTCATTTTGCAGAAATTCGATAACAGAGATTTTGCGGAAAACTTTATGGTGACCGTCAACGTCAGCAATGCAGACGAATTCAGGAAACAAGTGATCGAAAAACAATTACCACAAAAGTTTGGCATCCGGATCGGCGAGGTTTCTGATATGCCTTATGGCCGGGAGGTCAATATTATTGATATAGCAGGAGTGTGCTGGCATTTTGTAGAGTGATCATTTTCCCGCAGGCAATTATTGTATAGAAATATTCTGGCATCATTTTTAAATGTATACAGAACAATAGATGTCTTACAATTTTAAAAGGTCAAAATGAAATATCTTTTTATTGTGTTTACACTGGTCGCTTGCCTTGACTGCACTCCTAAACTTTCTCCCGATTCAAACTGGAGTGGCAGACGTTGGGTACTGACTGAATTGAAAGGCGTACCTGTACAGTTAAGCGGGGGACGCAGGGATGCATATATTAACTTCGAAGCTGCTGAAAAAAGATTTACGGGCAACGGAGGTTGCAACCAGGTGAGTGGCAATTATAGTTTGGATAAAAAGAATATCCATTTTGGTGAAGTGATAAGCACAAAAATGAGCTGCGAAGATATTCAATTTGAAAACACATTTCTTTCCACTCTGAATAGCATTGACCATTACGAACAAAGGGGAGACGACCTGCTTTTAAAGAAAAAGAAAGATGTGCTTCTAAGGTTCACGGCCAGGTCAGGTTTTTGAACCTTTTTTTGTGAGTGGTGGTGAATCGTGAGGAAATTTATTCACGACTGACGACTCACGATTGACGGCTCACGATCAGCGAATACTGTCGCGATCGATTTTCACAGCTTCTTTCAACAACTTGACCATCGCCATTTCATCAATTTCTTCCGCCTCTTTATAAATTTTGTAAAATACTTTTTTATTGGTGCCATGGGTGAGATAATGGTCTTCATCTTTTAATTCATTGCCCCGCCAAAAGCCTAATAGCACGCCTTGTTTAAATCCACCGCGTGGAATAGAGGCGGGCCAAACTATGCAGATGCCTTTGTGACCATAAAAAAAGGGGACATTGAATGCCAGTTTTTCTTTACAATAGCCTGGTAAGTTCTCGCTAATAATTTGTCTGAGTACGTCAACGATGATGCGTTCGTTTTCCGGCAGGCGGTCAAATAGTTGTACCAGCGAAGTGATCTTGTTACTGTAACCTTTCTTCATTTCTGTAAAAATAATAAGCCTGCCAGGATATTGTTTATTGGGAATTGAAACGCCTTAGTTTTGCTTTATGATAAAAGACCCACAGAAAGTAAAAGTATTTGTTACAAGAGATCTACCGGGTGTTGGAATTGAACTATTAAAGAAAGAAGGGTTTAACTTATCAGTATGGCCGCACGATAGGCCCATGAATCCCGGAGAACTAATTGAAGAAGGGAGAAAAGTAAACGCAATTTTAACGTTACTTACTGACGTTATTGACGCTGATTTTCTCAATGCGTGTGCGCATCTTGATATTATTTCTCAATTCGCAGTTGGCTATGATAATATAAATATCCCTGAAGCCACAAAGTTGGGCATTGCTGTTGGCTACACTCCCGGAGCGATGAGCGATGCAACTGCTGATACTGCATTCGGGTTGATGATAGCAACCTCCAGGAAAATGTTTTACATGCATAAACGTATAGCTAAAGGAGAGTGGACATTTTTCAGACCAAAAGCAGACTTAGGGATCGAATTAAAAAATAAAACACTTGGTATTTTTGGTTTGGGACGCATAGGGTTGCAAATGGCCATGCGCTGCAAAGGAGCTTACAATATGAAGGTCATTTATCACAATCGGAAACCCAATAGAGATGCGGAAAAACTTTTAGGCGCAGGTCTTGTAAGTTTTGATGAACTGTTATCGCAAAGCGATGTGCTGTCTGTGCATTGTGCTTTAAACAATGAAACCAGGGGAGTTTTTGATCAAACAGCATTTTCAAAAATGAAACCGACTTCAATATTTGTCAATACCGCAAGAGGAGGGATCCATAATGAGAAGGACCTGATCGAAGCCTTGAATGTTGGGAAGATCTGGGGAGCAGGACTGGATGTAACCAACCCTGAACCGATGGATGCAAACAATCCGTTGCTATCGATGCCCAATGTGGCTGTTTTACCTCATATTGGTTCCGCTACCGAAGAAGCAAGGAATGAAATGTCAAGGCTTGCGGCAATAAACATTATAGAATTTTACAAATACAATCACATGCCCAATGTGGTGAATCCTGAGACCCTCACAATGGTTAAGCCCGGTTTAAATACCTGATCTATTAAGTTTACCTGCTTTCGGACCGGTCAATTAAAACAGATCAAATCTCCTTGATCTAAAGATCGGCTTTGAATAAAAATCTGTCTCCAGTTTGCCAGGTTCTTGTTTCAATGGAGTGACGGATGAACTTACAGGTTTTGTCAATAATTCAGGCGACGTGGAAGCGCTTAATGACTTCTTTGCTTTGGCAGCAATGGTATCTTTTTCCTTCTTCCCCATAAGCCGAGAAATAAAGGTTTCAGAAAATTTAGACAAAAAGAATGACTGTTTCCAGTAAACTTATTAACAGGTGTTAGTTTAGCTGCGCAAGTGTCACGTTCAATTAGAAGAAAATCCCTGGCTACCTGATCTTCGGCTGATAAGATTCATCACATTTTCCTTATAGTTAATCCCAATGGGGATCGTAGTCTTTCCCAGTTCAATTGAATTGCCATAGATCGTTTTGATCTGCGCCAGCGCAATGATGTAGGATTTATGAACGCGGATGAATTGGCTGGCAGGTAATAGTTTTTCCATTTCGTTCATGGTCTGGTGGGTGACCAGCGTATATTCAGAAGTATGAATTTTCAGGTAATCTTTCATACCCTCTATGTAAGTGATCTCTGAAAAATTTACTTTAAAAAATTTGTTGTTTGATTTAATAAAGATATGATCCTGTGATGAGCGGGCTTGATCCTTACCGGCCTGGGAAAATAATCGCCCGTCTTTTATTTTATTCACTGCTTTTGAAAATCTTTCAAATGAGATAGGTTTTAGCAAATAGTCGATCACACTGAATTCATAACTTTCAAGCGCATATTCAGCGTAAGCTGTTGTCAGGACCACCAACGGTGGATCAGGCAGTGATCGCAGCATATCAAGACCCGTCATCCCCGGCAGGTAGATATCAAGAAACATCACATCCACTTCGTTTGAACGAAGCGCTTCCATGGCTTCCGGTGCATTCCTGTAAATGCCTACCAATTCAAATTCCCTGATCTTCCGGAGATGATCTTTGATAACATCCTGGGCGAGAGCTTCATCTTCTACTATGATACATTTTATCAAACGAGTTGGAGTTTATGATTAGAGAAACAGCAAAAGAATTATTATTTAAAATTACATCAAGTGTATAAGAATCCGGGTAAAGTATCTCTAACCTTTCTTTAGCATGTCGCATTCGTAACCCGCTTGCCCTGCTTTTTTCTTTCTCGGTTTGAATAATATCAAGAGAGTAGGAGTCATTGTATAACAGGTCAAGCAAACTTTTACTTGTGGTCAGTCCTTTGCCATTTATCCTTTTCGCCTGGACCTCAAGATCGACATTGCTGCTGTTGACTACATTCAGCACCAATTGCCCATTAACTACCTTCAGAGTTATGTAAATAAAAGGCTCCCCGAAGGAATTGTCCATCGCGTGTTTAAATCCATTTTCAATAAACGACATGAAAAGGAATGGTTCGATCATGATACCCTCTGTTTCTCCTTCTACTGTAAAACGAACATCGGCTTTATACCTGATCTTTTCAATTTCGATGTAATTTTTAATGAACTCTACTTCCTTATTCAATGGAATTTTTTCTTCATCACACTCATAAATGAGATAGCGCATGATGTCTGACAGCTTCACCACCACTTCGGGAGCCTTGTCTGATTTCTGTAAGCTCAGGGAATAAATGCTATTAAGTGTGTTGAAAAGAAAATGCGGGTTGAGCCGTGCACGGAGATACCGAAGCTTGAAAAAAGTATTGTCACGTTGAACGTCCTGCAACAGGTCTTTTTCGTCCAGAGCTTTCCGGATAAAGAAGATCGCAATAGCCAAAGACATGTTCAAAACACACCACAAGCATTCGCGGGTAATAGTACTCTTGCTATAAGTAAAATAAAATTTTTCAAAAGCTGACAAGGGGAATTTTAAAACAAGTGAATAAACGGCAAATAAAAAAGTAAGTATGACCAGGAAGAAAAGAAAGCTAAGCAAAATAAAAAATACGTAACGTCGCCGGAAGAGTAGCATCGGTCCCGCAATGTTTGCATATAACAAGTACGCAGGGAACATGACCAGGTTCACGATGAACAATACCCACCATATCCCCGCATCATAAAAGAAGATCGTAAGAGAATTGACGAGTGGATTGATAAGAATTAGTAACGCCCAATAAAATATTTCAATCCTGTAATTGGGCCTCACCGGCCGGTCATTGTCGTATTCCATAATAACTAAAGCTAACATTACTTATGGAGCGTCGAAAATTTTTCGACCAATTACAGATGAGATTCGATGAATTTAGTTTTTGACTCAGTTCTCACTGATTTCACAGATGAATACAGATGTTTTAAAACTGTCTGTGAAAATCCCCGCCTGCGACTGGCAGGAGTGTAATCTGTGAGCGTCCGGGTACGGCAGTTTATTCAATAAAAAAAACAGGCGTTTCAGCCTGTTTTAAATTACGGGTAGTTTTCTTTTTAATCACCGTTCCTCGTGTCCGTTGTATTTTCCTCTTTATTATTATCAGGGTTAGTGTTCAATACTCCATCGGTACCTACGACTTTATATGATAACCTGTTATTCTGGTCTGTCTCCTCCTTATAAAAAGTCCCATTCAGTTCATAATATTTCTGTCCATCGATCACTCTGACTTTAGCACCGGATGGCAATTTATTGACGACAGCACCCAATGGCGGAGCGACAACCTGGTATTGGTTTGCATTCGGCCTGTAAAAAATTCCATTGAAATAATAATAAGGATTAGGCCCCATGTAAAAACTCATGTATCCATAAGGCAGAGTCGAGATCTGTATGCCAAAAGGCGGGGGAACAACCTGGAAAACGGTACCGTACGGCCGATAGAAGCATCCCTGCTGGTAACGATAAACATATCCGCCATAAGGGATCGAAACATAGGGATGACCATAAGAATAAACCGGGTAAGGGTAATAATGTACATGGTACGCCTTGTTATACCTATATGGCCCTTTTTGTGCAAAACTTATCGTGGAGAAAAGCAAGCAGGTTATCAATGTTAAAAGAAAAAACGGGGAGCATTTCTTCGTTTTCATATAGTCAGTTTAAAATTGTAAACTAATTTAAGAAACTCACGGTTGCAGAAAAGTTAATAGTTTTAAAACTCTCTGCTCTTACCGGAATTTTTGACGCTTTTCTGACCTGGAACTTGCTTCCGTTATAATGTCTTTGCTATTTCAATAGATCTCAACTGGGAGATGGTTGCTTTAGGATCCTTTGATTGAAAAACTGTATTGCCCGCTACCAATACGTCAGCGCCGGCAGCCATGATGTCCTTCGCATTTTCTAAGTTTACGCCTCCGTCAACTTCGATCAGAACCGGTAAATTCCAGTTATCGATCAGCTTGCGAAGCTCACGGATCTTTGAAAGAGAATGGGGGATAAATTTTTGAGCTCCATAACCCGGGTTTACACTCATCAGGCAAACTATATCGATATCCTGCAATATATCGATCAATGATGTAACAGGCGTGTGTGGATTTATTGCTACGCCTGCCTGCATACCCAGGGATTTTATTTGCTGAATATTACGGTGAAGATTGGGACAGGCTTCTATATGTACCGTGACGTGATCGGCTCCGGCTTTTTTAAATTCTTCGGCAAATTTTTCCGGCTCAAGGATCATCAGGTGAACATCACAGGGTTTGCCGGTGGTTTTCCTGACAAACTCAATGATCATGGGACCGTAACTGATATTGGGGACGAATCTTCCATCCATTACATCAAGGTGAAACCAGTCAGCCTCTGATTCATTGAGCATTTTGCACTCTTCTTCCAGTCTTAAGAAATTAGCTGCTAAAAGTGATGGAGCAACAATAGCCATGGAGATAATTTGCGATGCAAGATAAATAAAACGAATCTGAAAGACCAGGCAATTGTTCCCCAGTAATGTACAGTTTGATTTGATTCACCACATAGACCATAGACTGTGGCACGAATTTTTTAACTCAACGAAAAAACATATTTATGCCAGGAGAAAAAGACAAAAACAAGGATAAAAAACCTGGGGAATTGCGTGACGAAGCAAAGATCGGTGGCAAATTACCCGGTCGCAATACCAGTGAAAAAGCAGACATTGAGCAGACGAGGATCGAAAACAGGAGAGAAGCCGATCTCGAGGACAAGACACCGGGAGGAGACGGAGGCCCGGAGGACAATCCCGATCAACGGCAAACAAATGATCCGATCGGGGAGAGTAACTATTAGTCGGCAGTAGGTAGTTAGCAGAATGCAATAGGCAATACGCAGTCTCGAAGAGCAAACATTGAAAATTGAATATTGAGTGTTGATTATTGAGTGTTTCAGCACAGCCATTGTAAAAAAATATTCAATAATCAATATTCAATGCTCAATATTCAACAGCTACTTTAATCTCTCAGCTGCTTCCTTTGCTTCGGTCAGGGATTTATCAAGTCCATAGGCCCGCTGGTAGTTAAGGCTCGCGTCTTGCTTCTTACCCACAGCTTCCTGGCACTTACCCAGCCAATAATAGGCATCGGCATAAGCGGCTGAAACCTTTAGGGCTAATTGAAATACATTAATGGCTTCAGCATATTTCTTTTCATCGTACAAAACTTGTCCTTTATCCATATACGCGTCAAGAAAGGAATAATCAAACTGAATAGCCTTGTTAAAAAATTCCAGTGCCTTTGCTTTCTCATTGATATTGCTGTAATAAAGACCCTTAAAATACCAGGGCTCTGCTTTTTTTTCTATCGTATCGTGTTGCAGCAGGGAATCACATAGCGTTAATACTTTTGGATTTTTACTTTGAGCAAATTTAAAAGCGAGATTATAACAGAGCTCTTCGTTGGAAGGAGCCAGGCGATAAGCTTGTTCCAATGTCTGAATAGAACCTGTTGTATCATTTTTTTGCTCCAGCAGATCTGACTTCATCATTAACACAGCTACCTGGTCGGGATGTTGTTGAAGAACTTTACTGCAGATCGCCAGGGCTTCGTCTGTTTTTTGATCATCGGCGTAGGCCTGTATGAGATCTATATGCAACGGAATACTTTGTGGCAGCATCTTTAATGCATCCTGCAAAAAAGAAATCGCAGAATCAGGTTTATCCAGCAAAATATTGCTTATGCCGATCGCGTATTGTTCTTTTTTGGTTATTGACCATGCTCTTTTCAGATCAGCCAGGGCAGGCGGGTGATTGTTATTTTTAAACAACAACATACCGCGACGGTAATAAAGATCAGGATCGGAAGAATTTTGATGAATGCTGTCGGTTAAATTTGCATAGGGTGGACGGGAAAGTAATTCTTCATAGGGAGACGAATCATTTGAATTGTTGCAACTGGTAATTGCCAGTGAAATGCAGACAGACTGAATAAAAAATCTCAAACCCATTTGGACAAAACTAAATGTTTTATATGACCGTAACCTGACAAAACTAATATCGGCAGTTTTTTTACTAAAATTATCTTTGCCGACCAATTGCACAGATCATTTGAAAACAATTAACGAATTCGCATGAAAAAACTTATCCCCGTTTTAATTTTATTTTCTGTCCTTGCTTTTTTCTCATTCAAACAAAAAACTGGCGCTCACTCAT
>Ga0157375_10005689_pt1 | contig 10847 bp, 2 predicted proteins | sample M35metaG_FD_115311 | JGI IMG/M metagenome (GOLD analysis project Ga0157375, IMG submission 115311) | Miscanthus rhizosphere microbial communities from Kellogg Biological Station, Michigan, USA - M3-5 metaG | ecosystem: Host-associated > Plants > Roots > Rhizosphere > Soil | place: USA: Michigan...
AGGTGACCAGCACCGTGTGGCTGGTGCCATCGGCGACCAGGTCCACCACATTGCGCCCGGGTTTTTGCACGTGGCCATCGACCGTGAGCTGGACGAGGGCATTGGGGGCCGGCTGGCTTTCGACCGTGATGACGTACGGCGTGCCGCGGTGGCGATAATGGATGGTGAACCCGGACCATTGCGCGGGCACGCAGGGCGCGAGCTGCAGCTGATCCGCGCGCAGCCGGAATCCGAGGATCCATTCCAGGCCGGCGCGATACAGCCAGCCCGCCGAGCCCGTGTACCAGGTCCATCCGCCGCGGCCATCGTGCGGCGCTTCCGAGTACACATCCGCCGCCACCGCGTACGGTTCCACCTTGTATTTCTGCGCATCCGCGCGCGAGGTGCTGCGGCGGATGGGATTGAGCATGGAAAACACTTCCATGGCGCGATCTGGCTTGCCCTGCAGCGTCAGCGCGATCAGCGTCCACACCGCGGCGTGCGTGTACTGCCCGCCGTTCTCGCGGATGCCACGCGGATAGGCTTTCACGTAGCCCGGTTCCTGCAGCGACTTCTCGAACGGCGGCGTGAACAGCAGGGCGAGTGGTGGCTCGCGTTTCAGCAGCTGCGCCTCGAGTGATTCCATGGCGCGAGCCGCGCGCGTGGGATTGGCCGCACCCGAGATCACGCTCCAGGACTGCGCGATGGCGTCGATACGGCACTCGTCGTTCCCCGCCGATCCCAGCGGCGTGCCGTCGTCGAAGAAGCCGCGCCGGTACCAGTCGCCGTCCCAGGCATGCTGCTCGAGCGCGCTGCGCAGGCGCGACGCGGCTTCGAGCCAGCCCCCCGCGAGAGTGAGTTCGCCGCGCTCGCGCGCGATCGGCGCGAAGGCGCTGAGCGTGGCATGCAGGAACCATCCCAGCCAGACGCTCTCACCGCGGCCATGTTCACCGACCCGGTTCATGCCATCGTTCCAGTCGCCGGTGCCCATCAGCGGCAGGCCGTGCGGTCCCATGTCGAGCGCGCCTTCGAGCCCGCGCCGGCAATGTTCGAAGAGAGTTGCAGATTGCGAACCCGGTGTGGGTTCGAAGAACGCGTCGTGCCGATCGCGCGGCAGCGGGGGACCCTCGATGAAGGGCAGCTCGACGTCGAGGATGTCGCGGTCGCCGGTGAGCTGAATGTAATGAGCCGTCACATACGACAGCCAGACGCGATCGTCGGAGATGTGCGTGCGCACGCCCTGGCCGCTGTGCGGCAGCCACCAGTGCTGCACGTCGCCCTCGGGGAACTGGCGACCTGCGGCGCGCAGGATCTGCTCACGCAACAACTCCGGACGCGCCACCGCCAGGGCCATCGCATCCTGCAGCTGATCGCGGAAGCCGTACGCGCCGCTCGCCTGGTAAAACGCGGCGCGCGCCCAGGTGCGGCAGGCCAGCGTCTGGTACAGCAGCCAGCCGTTCATCATGATGTCGAAGGCGCGATCGGGCGTCTTCACCTGCAGGTGGCCGGTGAGATCAAGCCAGCGCGTGTGCGTATCCTCGAGCAGGGCTTCGAAATCCGCGCCGCGCAGGCGCGTGACGAGCTCGCGAACGGCGGCCGCATTCTCTGCCTGGCCAGTCAACACGATGAATTCGGTGGCGGCGCCGGGCGCGAGCTCGAAGCGGCTGCGCAAGGCCGCGCAGGGATCGAATGCGGGGCCCGTGCGGCCGGAAAGCTTCGCACCTGCAACCAGCGCCGCGGGTGCATCGAGTGATCCATGCCGCCCGAGGAACTCGCGCCGATCGCAGCTCCATTCCTGTGCGCGGCCGCCGAGGTCGATGAAGGCCACGCCGGGAAAAGCGTGATTCCAGGGATTGCGTGCCAGCAGGACACCGGTCTCGGGGTCGCGCTCGGTGATCACGTGCGAAGCGGCGAGGGTGCGGGCAGTCCCCAGCACCCACTCCAGGTAGGCCGTCACCGAAAGACTGCGCTCTCGCATCGACTCATTGCGTACCCGTAGCCGGCAAAACTTGACGGGATCATCACCCGCCATGAGCAGCGTGAACTCGAGGGATATGCCATGCGAGCGCTGCAGGAAGCGCGTGTAGCCGAAGCCATGCGTGCAGGAGTAGTGCGCGTTCTCGAGGCGGATCGGCGCCGGGGTCGGGCTCCACAATTCGCCGGATTCCTCATCGCGCAGGTAGATGACCTCGCCAGGCCGGTCGCTGACCGGATCATTGCTCCACGGCGTCAGCGCGTTTTCACGGCTGTTGCGCGACCAGGTGAAACCGGTTCCCTCCGCAGACACATGAAAGCCGAAGCCGCGATTGGCGATGACATTGATCCACGGCGCCGGTGTCGGCTGCGCGGCGTTGATGGTGTATTCGCGCCCCTGTGGGGAGAAGCCACCGATCCCATTGAAGAATTCCAGCTCTCGTACGGCGTCGGGCTCGGCGCCTGGCGGAGCGAGCGTCGTCGCGGCCACGCGGCGCGGCAGGCGCGGCGGTTGTGACGGTGTGGGATGCAGGCGTTCCACCTGGTCGGCGAGGCTGCCACGACGGGCGGAGAGCACCACGCGTGCGACGGCGAACAGCGCGCCGCGCGTTTCGGAAGTGATCAGATCAGAGCGCAACACGAACACCTTGCCGCGCGCGTCGGTACCGGCAATGCGGGGTCTGCCCTGTGCCACGCGCACCATGGCTTCGAGCGCCACCTGCAGGTCCTGCACGTACGAGGAACCCCGCTCGTTGAGGATCACGAGATCCACCGACAGGCGCTTGATGTTCCAGTACTCGTGCGCCTGCAGGAGCTGGCGCACCACCGGAAGGTCGTCCGGCCCTTCGATGCGGATGAGCACGATGGGCAGATCGCCGGATATTCCCTGCGACCAGAGCGGCTGCGGACCCGAGGCACCCTGTCGAATGATGTCGGTGGGAGCGCGCGCGACGGCATCGGCAAACAGGATGCGCCCCGCGAGTTGCTGAAAGAGATTCGCCTGCGAGGCATCGATTCCCAGGTGACGCAACTGCACCTGCGCCTGCGTCCAGGCAAGTGTCGCCGCGCGGGTGTGCGCATTGATGTCGCGATGCTTGTCCGCGAGCTCCATCACCTGCGATCGGCCATGCGCCACGCAGGTCCAGAAGGCGATGCGTGCCGTTCCACCGGCGGGCACGCACACCGTGTAGCGCAGCGCGAATACGGCATCGAGCACCGTGCCCGCCGAGCCCGACAGCGTGCGGCCCTCGAGCATGGCCAGCGGCGCGCGCAATTCCCGCCCGCGGCCGATGAACCGCATGCGATCGGTTTCGAACTCCGGTCCGGCCGTGATCACGCCTTCGATCACCGCGTGATGCGAACACCAGACTTCGGGCTCATCCGGCGCGCGACGGCGCCGGTTGGCCAGCAGCACGCCCTGGCGCGGCAGGAATTCGGTGCGCACGAACAGCTTCGCGAATCCGGGGTGTGCGATGTCTGCGGCCTGGGCACCGAGCACCAGCTCGAGGTAGGAGGTGACTTCGATGTCCCGCGGGCGCGCGGAACCATTGCTGATCGACACGCGGCGCACTTCGGCATCGTCCTCCGAGGACACCTGCACCTCGAGCGTGGTGACGATCTCGCCATCGCTGCGAATGATTTCGGCACGATCCTCGGTGAAGCTGACTTCGTACGTGCCGGGGGGCGCGGCGCAGGGTTGAAAGCCCGCCGACCACACACGGCGGCTCTCGATGTCGCGCAGCAGGAAGAAGCTACCCGTGTCGTCGCGGGTCGGATCTTCGCGCCAGCGGGTGATCGCGAGGTCGTTCCAGCGGCTGTAACCGGAACCTGCGGCGCTGACCATAACCGAGTAACGTCCATTCGACAGCAGGTGGGTCTGCGGCGCCGAGTCGTGCGGACTGGTGAGCCGGCGCACCTCGGGCACCTGTGGATCGGTGGTGCGGGCTGCGGTGCCCACTTCCTCGGCGCGCGGATGCGCCACGGACACATCCCGCGGCGTGCGTTCCTGCAGCAGCAGCTCGGTGGCCTGCACGGCGGCGTCGGCATGGAAACGCTCGCGCATGCGGCCGTCAAAGAGCGCATTGGCAATGGCGACGATGCTCATGCCCTGGTGATGCGCCATGTAGCAGCGCACGTGCACGCAGTCGGCGCCTTCCGGCACCCGGCTGGGGGTGAAGTCCACGGCCTCGAAGTAGCCATACCGGCCGCGTGCGCCGATGGCGGCGAGCGCATGGTAGTTAGCCAGCGCGGCTTCACCGTCGACCATGGCGGCGAGGCCCGTGGCGTACGGGGCCACCACCTTGTTTTCCGACAGTCCGCGCTTCAGGCCCAGGCCCGGTACGCCGAAGTTCGAGTACTGGTAGGTCAGCTCGAGGTCGCGGGCGTTGTATGCCGACTCCGAGACTCCCCAGGGCATTCCGAGCTCTTCGCCGTAGGCCACCTGGCGCTTCACGATGAGCCGGCTGGTCTGCGCCAGCAGGCTGCCGCCCGGCGCCCGCAGCACCAGGTCCGGCATCAGGTACTCGAACATCGAACCCGACCAGGACACCAGCGCCGCGCCGGCGCCGATGGGTGTCACCGTGCGCCCCAGGCGGAACCAGTGACGCGCCGGCAGATCGCCCTTGGCGATGGCTACGAAACTGGCCAACCGGGCCTCGGACGCCAGCAGGTCATAGCAGGAAGGATCCAGCGTGCCGTCGGTGGCGCGATAACCGATGGACAACAGCTTGCGCTGCGTGTCGAGCAGGAAACCAAACTGCATGGCCTGCGCGGTATCGACCGCCTGTTTCGCGAGCGACTCGAGATGTTCGACGATGAATCCGGCCGGATCGCGCGCCAACAGGTCGCTGCGCCAGCTGTCGATGGTACGGCGCGTGGCCTCGACCCAGTAGACCAGGTCGGTGTGGCGATCCGCGTGCGCTTCGATCGCGAGCGCGCGCACCAGGTCGACCAGCGTCGAGGCGCGCTCGGCCGCGGTGGCGAGATCGTCGTCCTCCGGATCGAAGCGACTGGTGCGCGGCCGCAGCGCCGCTTCAAGATCCGAAAACGCCGTTTCCAGCATCTCGCGCGAGATGGTTTGCCCCGGGACGAACGGGAAATTGCGCAGCGCCTCGCGCGCCAGGTCGAACGCATCGCCGAGCCCCGCGATCGCCTCCGGCGTCGGGCGCGGGTTCTGCTGCCATTCACGAAACGCGCCCGCGAGTGTGATCAGGTGGGCGGCAAGATTGCCGGAGTCGACCGAGGACACGTAACGCGGTTCGAGCGGCCTCAGCTCCTGTGTGTCGTACCAGTTGTAGAGGTGACCGTGGTAGCGCGCCATGCGATGCACGGTGTCGAGGGTCTCTTCGATGCGGTCGAGCGCATCGCGCAGGCCACACCAGCCGAAGTCGCGCGCCGCGACTACGGACAGCAGGTACAACCCGATGTTGGTCGGCGACGTGCGACGCGCGACCACCGGACGCGGATCTTCCTGGAAATTGTCCGGCGGCAGGTGATTGTCTTCGGCCGTGACGAAGGTCTCGAAGAAGCGCCAGGTGCGTCGCGCGATGAGTCGCAATTCGCGCTGCTGTTCCTTGGAGAGCTCGGACTTGGCGGCTGGCGGCGGCGTCCGGCTGATGCGCCACGCCACGGCCGGGGCGATCAACCAGAGGACCAGGAAGGGAATCGCGATGTTAGGCAATCTGCCGAGCACCAGCCAGGTGCCCAGTCCCAGCGCGAGCGCCAGCCATACGCCGCGCGACATGCGTGAGTAGAAGCCGGCGAAGCTGTTGCGCATGTTGCCTAGCAGATCCGCAGGCACCCACTCGAGCATGTTCTTGCGCGTCACGAACACGCGCCACAGCGAGCGACCGATGGCGTCGCACATGAGCCAGGCCTGGTAGGCGAGCATGGTGGTGAGCAGCGCTGTCTGGGCGAAAGCCAGCACCAAATCATTGCGGATGGCGCGCAAGTGACTGCGCAAGGTGACCGTCGAGCGGCGCGGTACCAGTCCCGCGAAGGCCGGCAGCAGCGCAGGCAGGGCGAGTGCCAGGATGATGAACGCGCACCACGCCAGGCCGGCATCCGGCGCCAACAGCCATCCGGCCACCAGGGCCGCCACGCTCATGGGCGCCAGCAGCGAGCGGCGCAGATTGTCCAGCATCTTCCACATGCCGATCAGTGGCGTGCGGCTGCGGCCGCGGGCGTACATATCGGCGCCGGCATCCCTGCGCCCGAAGATCCACGGCAGCAGTTGCCAGTCGCCCCGCACCCAGCGGTGCTGGCGCAGGGAAGCGACGTCGTAGCGCGCCGGGAATTCCTCGACCAGTTCCACGTCCGAGGCCAGTCCGGCACGCGCGAATATTCCCTCGAACAGATCGTGCGAGAGCAGCGAGCTCTCCGGCACGCGCCCGGCGAGTGCCGCCTCAAAAGCGTCGACATCGTAGATGCCCTTGCCAGCAAACGAACCTTCGCCCAGCAGGTCCTGGTAGACGTCGGACACAGCGGCGGCGTAGGGATCGACGCCCGAGGCGCCGGAAAAGCAGCGCTGGAAGGGCGAGGCCTCGAAGTTCACCGGCAACGAGAACGCCACGCGCGGTTGCAGAATGGCGTAGCCCTCGACCACGCGACCGGCTTTCAGGTCGAAGCGTGCGCGGTTCAAAGGATGCGCCATCTTGCCGATGAGCCGGCGCGGCACCTCGCGCGGTACGCGTGTGTCGGCGTCCAGGGTGAGCACGTAGCGCACGCCCTGGGGAACCCAGGGAATCCTGCCGGTACTGGTTACGTAGGTGGTGTCGGTAGCGCCCCGCAGCAGGCGATTGAGCTCCTCGAGCTTGCCGCGCTTGCGCTCCCAGCCCATCCAGCGTTGTTCGCTCTCGCTCCACACGCGCCGGCGATGCAGCAGCAGGAAGCGTTCGCCGCCGGCCGCGGGACCATGACGCCGGTTGAGCCGCGCGATGCCGACGATGGCGATGTCGAGCAGTGCATCATCGTCCGGCGTGTGTTCCGTCGCCGCGTCCAGCCAGTCCGTCAACAGCGCGAAGTGCAGCTGGTCGTCGGGGGAGGCGAGATAGTGAATCTCGAGCCGATGCAGGTGGTCCTCGACGGCCGCGCGCGAGTTCAGCAACACTGGCATGGCGACCAGCGAGCGCAGGTGTTGTGGAACACCATCGCGCAGGGCCAGCCCCGGCAGGCGGCTCGCGCCGACGCCGCGAGTCACGGCGCGGTTCACCAACGTCATCGCGATTTCAATCGCCGGCACGGCGACGAGCAGACCTAACAACCACAGCACCGCCCCGTGGAAGCCCGCCTGCTGCATGAGGCCGAGCGGCACCGCGATCAGCAATCCCGAGGTGATGGCGATCGCGGCCACATAGTCGGCCGCGCCCGCCCTGAATCCGATGCGGCTCGGAAGGTCGCGCAGCGACGGCCGAAAACCCACTTCGTGTTCAAACCGGGCGCGGCCCTCGGCGATCAGCCAGAAGCCGGGATCGCGCTCGCGCAGATTCTTCGCCTCCGCGGCCCGCGCGATCACCCGTTTGGCGATGGCCAGCTCCGACAGGTCAGAGCCGCGGCCCAGGATTTCGATGGCGCTGCGATACAGGTTGCGCGTTCCGAAATCCATCGAGGTGAAATCCCCGGAGGCATTCAGCGCGGCGTCGACCAGGCTCACGCTCTCGAAGAACTCGGCCCAGTCGACGTCCGACATGAGCCGCATGCTGGTGATGATGTTGCGGACCGTGACGTTCGAAGCACCCTGGCGCTGGTGCTCTTCCTGTACGAGGCGATCGGTGTCGAGCTGTTGCGTGCGCAGCGCGTCCTCGATCCAGAGCAGCGCCGGAGTGAATTTCGGGTCCTGGTCGCGCAGCCGCTGCACCAGCTGCACGGCAAAGGCCGGGGTCATTTCTCCCGAGCGCCGCGTCCACTCGATCAGCGCATCCGTATTGACCGACTGGCCGTTGACTCCGAGCAGGCGATCGGCGACCGCATCCGCCTCCTGCCGTGCCGCGCGGCTCGCCACGATGCGTTGCGCCACGCGCCGCAGGTTTTCCACCAGTACGATGCGCAGCGTGATCGCCACGGCCCACAACTCGCCGATGGTCAGGGGTTCGACGGTTTGATAGGCGCTCACGAAGCGCCGCAGGAATTCCGGATCGAAGCGGCTGTCGGTATGCGCGACGAAAGCCCAGGCAATGCCGAACACGCGGGGAAAACCCGCGAACGGGCCTTCGGCGAGCTTGGGGAGCTGGCGGTAGAAGCCCGCCGGCAGGTCCTCGCGAATCTCGCGGATCTGCTCCTCGATGACGTGGTAGTTGTCCAGCACCCATTCGGCGGCCGGCGTGATGCTGCGGCCCTCGTCGACGGCGCGCGCGATCGAGCGATAGGCCGCCAACAGTACCTTCTCGTTGTTGCGCAGGCGGGCGCCGAGCGAACGGCGGAAGCCGGGCTGACGGGTGATTCCCTGGGCCGCGGCGAGGCTGCGGGCGTGCTCTTCCAGCCGCTCGATGCTGAAGATCTCCTCGCGCAGGATCTGCTCGCTGTTCCACTGCGAACCCACAGAGATCCGCTCGAAAAATCCCTTTAGTGATGGGTGCACTCGTCCGCCGGCCTGTCAGTCGGAAAACCTTGATTACGCGAGACTTGCTGCCAACAGTGCCATACCTTCGCAACCTTTAGCACTGTAGGAGTGCGCTCACAGGAATATCGCGCCTGCTTCGACACGCACAACGCGAGCCGCCGCCTATGCTGCGGACGATGTGGCCGTTCCAGCGTAACCCTTCTAACCGCATTCGCTCCAGCGGACCTTATTTCCTGTTGCGCAACGGCATCGGTGATGCGCGCCCCGCGCTCGAGCAGTCGACGCAGTGTGATATCGCCATCATCGGAGCAGGAATCACAGGCGCTCTGGTGGCCGATGCGCTGATCGCCACCGGCGCTTCCATTGTGATGCTGGATTCACGTGACGTCGCGCTCGGGAGCACGGCCGCGACCACGGCGCTGCTGCAGTATGAAATCGACACTCATCTCACGGACCTGGTGCGCGAGATCGGTGCGGACCGGGCAATCCTGGCTTACCAGGCCTGCGCCGCCAGTTTCGAAATCCTGGAGCGGCGTTTCCCCGAGCTGTTGAAGCTCGCCAACTACCAGCGGCGCGAGAGCCTGTATCTGGCCGAAAACCAGGCGGCGGTCGCCCTGATGCGCGCCGAACTCTCGGCACGCCGCGGCATCGGCTTCCACTGCGAGTGGCTCGACAACCCCGAGCTCGAACGTCGCTTTGGCTGTCGGCGACCGGGCGCCATCCTGTCGTCTCTCGGCGCAGAGATCGATCCGGTGCGTTTTACCCTCGGGCTGATGGCAGGAGTCGAACGTCATGGTGTCAGGTTGTTTGCCCGCACGCGGGTCGACGCGATCACGGACAAGGGTGAACGCCTGCGTCTCACCACCGTGCGTGGCCACACGGTCGATGCCCGGCACGTGATCATTGCGGCCGGCTTCGAGTCGCTGGATTTCCTGCCGCGCAAGGTCGCGGCCGTGAGCAACACATATGCGCTCGTCACCGAGCCGCTGATCGATCCGCGGCGCGCCGGCGCGCTGCCCCTGATCTGGGAGAGTGCGCGCCCTTATGTCTATATGCGCAGCACGCCCGACAGGCGACTCATGGTGGGTGGCGCCGATGTGCCTTTCAAGGACTCCGCGGCGCGGGATGTGCTGCTGCCGCGCCAGGTGCAGCGGCTCAGCGCCACCTACCGCGACTTGTTTGGTGTGGACCTGCCGCCGATTGCCTATGCCTGGGCCGGCAGTTTCGCGGCCACGCCCGATGGTTTGCCCTTCATTGGCAGCGTGCCGGGCATGCACCCGCGCCTGCAATTCGCCCTGTGCTTTGGCGGCAATGGCATAACATTCAGCACTCACGCGGGAGAGATCATCCGGGCGGCGGTGGAAAATCGTTCGAATGCACTCGCGGATGTATTTGGCTTCGGGCGGGGAAAGTTGCGCCACCATGCCCGGAAAGATGGTTCTCGCAGCACGGAAAACGTTTCCGTGAGGGCAGCGGACTAAGCTCCATGTTCGTAAACGATACCGCTCGGCTGCCTGACTCGGGACGGGTCTGCATCATGGGCTATCAGTCCGAACCGACTGCGGCCAACACCTGGTACAGCATCACCGTCATCGCGGCCCGTGCGGAGGTGGAGACCATGGCCGAACCGCGCAATCCTGCGCACGTGCTGGGCGTGGGCAGCATGATCCAGGGCGTAAAGGGTCCGGTATTCGCTGCCTATTTCGCGGCATCCCGCGAGCGCTTCGATGCCGAACCAAACTACAAGAGCGGCCTGTTCGTGGTAGTCGACGGGGCCGTGTACGGCGTGCGCCAGGAAAACATCACCACCACCCTGCGCCGCGGATTCAGCACGCGGCGCTTCACGCTGCTGCGCGGCGATCGCCCGCAACGCAGTGTCGAATACGCCTGGCCCTGGTACCGCGAGCCGTTCAAGTCCGGTGAGCCGGGCCCGGTGCGTTCGCGGGATTTCCTGCGCGAACTGGCCGTCATGGTTCGCGCCTATGGCTGAGGAGAGCAGCATGCAGACGCTCGGCATCATCGGTCTCGGGCGCATGGGCGCCAACATGGCGCGGCGCCTGGCACGGGCCGGAATTGCCTGCGTGGCGCACGACTCGCGGCCCGAGGCGGCGGACGCGCTGGTAGCGCCTGGCATCACCGCGGCACATACACTGCCAGAACTCGTCAGCGCACTCGCGCCGCCGCGCGCCATCTGGATCATGGTTCCCGCCGCGGTCGTGGACAGCGTTCTCGATTCGCTGTTGCCCTTGTTAGGGGCGGGCGATACGGTGATCGATGGTGGCAATTCCTTTTACCGCGATGACATTCGCCGGGGTCAAGCGCTCGCCCAACGCGGCAT
>Ga0157375_10005690_pt1 | contig 10846 bp, 9 predicted proteins | sample M35metaG_FD_115311 | JGI IMG/M metagenome (GOLD analysis project Ga0157375, IMG submission 115311) | Miscanthus rhizosphere microbial communities from Kellogg Biological Station, Michigan, USA - M3-5 metaG | ecosystem: Host-associated > Plants > Roots > Rhizosphere > Soil | place: USA: Michigan...
AACAACCTGGAGCTACCTCGATTTGACGCCGCTCGGCCGTCAGGAGATTTGGGAGGACTCGCCGGATGGTTACCCCCAGACCCCGCCGTACAAGTGGTGGAACTGGCACGATAACTACGACGCCGAAGCGTCGCCAGCCGCGAAGTGGGTCGAGGTCTCCGAGGCTGGAGAAGCCGCTTTCCGAAAGCGCGACGCAGAACCTAAAGCATGACTGCGGTTAACAGGAGCCACTCAAGAGCGCTCACACGTCTGGATGTGTTACACAGGTCCAGATGCCTGCCGCGACCAGCACTGCCGAATCCAGAAACATGCGCAAGGCCGTCGCCACTGGATTCCTCGGCTGGACGATTGATGCCTTCGACTTCTTCGTGCTGGTCTTCTGCGTCTCCGCCATCGCGAAAGACTTCGGCCGCTCGGTGCCCGACGTCGCGCTCACCATCACCGCCAGCCTGATGACGCGCCCCATCGGCGCATTCGTCTTCGGTCTGCTAGCCGACCGCTATGGACGGCGGCCGATTCTGATCGCCAACATCGCGTTCTACACGCTGATGGAAGTGCTGTCCGGCCTCGCTCCCAGTTTCACGGCGTTCTTTCTGCTCCGGTTGCTCTACGGCATCGGCATGGGAGGCAACTGGGGCGTGGGAGCCTCGCTCGCGCTGGAATCGGTCTCGGTCAAGTGGCGCGGCATCGCTTCGGGGATCCTGCAGGAAGGCTACGCAGTCGGCAATGGACTGGCCGCGATTGCGTACTTCACGATCTTCCCGCACTTCGGCTGGCGATCCATGTTCTTCGTCGGCGCGATCCCGGCACTGATCACCATCCTGCTGTGCCTGAGCGTCGAGGAATCCCGCGCGTGGAAGGAATCGAAGACCGACGCCGCTTCCTACCGCGCGATCATTTTCTCGAACTGGAAGCTGTTCCTGTACCTGTGCCTGATCATGTCCGCCATGAACTTCATCTCGCATGGCACCCAGGATATGTATCCGACGTTTCTCCAAAGCCAGCGCGGCTTCAGCCCGCAGGACGCGTCGGTGGTCACCTTCATCGGAGTTCTGGGCGCGATCATCGGCGGGGTTACGCTGGGACATTTCTCCAGTACCTGGGGCCGCCGGCGCATGATATCCAGCGTTACGCTGTGCGGGCTGCTGGTGATTCCGCTCTGGATCCTGGCGCCCACCAAGCCGCTACTGATGCTGGGCGCGTTCCTCATGCAGGTGGTGGTGCAGGGGGCGTGGGGGGCGATTCCCGCGCATATCAACGAACTCTCGCCGCCTGAGGCGCGAGGCTTCTTCCCCGGCTTCGGCTACCAGATCGGCGTGCTGGTCGCGTCGGGTTCGGCGTATATCGAAGCTCGCTTTGCCGCGGCCTTCAGCTATTCGACGGCGATGGGAGTGATGGCGGCGCTGGTGTTGCTCCTGGCGGCGGTTACGGTGGGCCTGGGACCGGAGAAACGCGGGCGGGAATTCGTCAGCAGCAAGACCTAGTGCTATGAGCGCCTCGCGGGGCTAACAAAAATCAAGAGACTGGAAGACATTTGGCGACACTTACTTGTGATGCCAATGAAAGTGCGCGAGGTGATTCGTTTGCTTGAGCAGCACGGATGGGTAAAGATGCGATCCAGGGGAAGTCATAGGCAGTTTAAGCACCCGAACTGACCCCAGGTGATCACGGTACCGGGCAATCCAGGACAGGAGCTCGCGCCCGGCACACTCAGCGATATACTGAAGACGGCGGGGCTAAAATGAGTGTGAGACGCTATCCAGTAGTCATCGAACCAACAACCACGGGCTACTCTGCGTATTCACCTGACGTTCCTGGCTGTGCCGCCGCTGGCGATACCGAGGAAGAAACTCGACGGAACTTTCAAGATGCCCTGATGGCGCACTTCGAGGCCATGCGTGAGGTCGGTGGGTCAATCCCGGAACCACACACGTCCGTCGATTACGTGGAAGTCGCAGCTTAGCGGCTACTTTACAGGAACGGCGCGCAGCCATAAGCGATACCCAGCCACCCAGCGCGTATCGCGAGTCACTACTGCCCTGCCGACGGTGCTGGGGATGCCGGCGGCGAGTTATAAGCTCGCAGCCGCGACTCGAGCCAGATCAGCAGCAGCAGAACAAACACCACCACCGATCCGATCAGAGGGATCAGCATGATCATGCGCAGGCCGTACACGGACGCGATGTAGCCCATCATTCCTGGAGTGAGAAGGCCTCCAGCCATAGCAAGAGAAAAGATTCCGTTATAAAAGCCAGGGTGATAGTACGGGAAGCGGTGGCCGATTTTTTCGACGACCAGGGGATAAATTGGCGCGAACGCCAAGCCCACCAGCAGGACGCCGGTGATGGCTCCAAACTTATTGTCGGTGGCTTCCAAGATAATGCAGCCGAACATGGCGGCGGTGATCGTTGTCAGCAGCAATCGTCCGTGCTTTACGCGTGGGAGGATCCATTGCGAAGCGGCGCGTCCTACAGTTAATGCGAGCCAGTACAGCGCCAGCATTCCCAGCGCCGAGGGCGGGCTGATCCCGAGCCTCTGGCTCAAGAAAAGCGGCAGCCAGCCAGCCAGCGCCCATTCGTTCCCCAACTGAAAGAACAGCAGCAGGCTCAAGAGCACGGCTCCCGTGCTGCGAAGTTCGGATAGCGTGTTATGCGGCGGGGACGGCTCGAGCGCAGCCTCGGCGGGTTGAGCCGGGAATGTGGTCCTCCGGTACATCCATCCGAACATCGCGGGGATCACGGCAATCCAGACCTGAACCGCCGCGGCCGTGTAGAGATAAAACGTCCCCGATATCACGATGGCCAGCGCGAAACATCCGGAGCCGAACAGGATTCCCGCCAGGTTTACGGTGGCAGCCGGATCGTGGCGGTACATGGGTGAGATGGCGTGGAAGATCGCCGTATGAAGCAGACCTGCGGCGAATCCCACGATCACCATGCCGCCCACGCGCCACCACGGCGAAAACGGTGGCGAGACAAACGCCAGGTAGAGGAACGCCGCTCCGGCGAGTCCGCAGGCAAGGGCCAGCGTCCAGCCGAGACCCTTGCGGCGAAGCAGAGCCGGCGATAGCCGCGCGGATCCAACCAACCCGGCGATCAGCCCGGCGTAATACAGCCCCACAATTCCGTACTGCGATGTGAGGTGATGCTGCCAGGAAAACAGGATGGTTCCCAGGAACGACAGCAGCACTCCGGAGACGAAGAATCCGGCGAGTGCGCGGCGTGCGCTGGAGGAGCCGAGAGGATCGCCGCTAGGGGACGCAGCCGCGGTCGGTTCGGAAAAGTGAACCTGCATTAGCAGCCCTGCCGAATCAGAGTACGCCGTCGCCTTGCTCGGCCAGCGTCACCTTCACGTCCATAGTTCGGCCGTCGCGCCAGACGGTCAGGTTGAGCGTTTCGCCCGCGTGCTTCAGCGAAACGGCGCGGGTGATCGCATTCTCCTCTTCCACTTTCTTTCCGTCGACGGCGGTGATCAGGTCGCCACCGACCCGCAGCAATCCGTTACCGATGCGGACCACCTGAGTGCCGCCGCGCAAACCAGCGTTTGCCGCCGGAGTCCCTCGGCCCACCTGGCCGATCAGCAGGCCACCGGCGCGGGGCAAATGCAACGCCTCCGCCCAATCGCCGGAAACGAGATAAGTGGATACGCCGATGGTGCTGGAGGCCGGCTGCCGTCCGGATTTGAAATCGCCCAGCATCACCTTGGCGCGATTGATGGGCATCGCAAACCCGATGCCAACACTGCCGCCGTTGGGCCCATAAATGGCTGTGTTGATCCCGATGACGTAGCCTTGCGAATCGAGCAGCGGACCGCCGCTATTGCCAGAATTGATGGCGGCGTCGGTTTGGATCATGTCTTCCAGATCGCTGCGTTCCTCGCTTTGAATTTTGCGGTGCAGCGAGCTCACGATACCGGTGGTCAACGTACCCGCGAGACCGAACGGATTGCCGATGGCGAGCACTTTCTGGCCCACCTGGAGATTATCGGAATCGCCCAGCTTGAGAAAAGAGGCGAGCTTCTTCTTGGGCTCAATCTGGATGAGCGCAAGATCGTGGGCCGGATCGCGATGCAGCACCTTCGCCTTGTAGCGGCTCTGGTCGGGAGGCATGGTCACCTCCACGTCGGAACTGCCGCTGATCACGTGATAATTGGTAAGAATCTGGCCATCGGCGTTAATCAGGAATCCCGAACCCAAACCTTGCACGGCCTGCACTCCGAAGAAAAAATCCCGCTGATACACGGTGCTGGTGATGTACACCACGCTTTCCTTCGAGGCCTTGTAGATGTCGATGTTGTTGGTCTCATCGGGGTTGAGCCCGGCGGAGTACGCCACGGACGGCTCGGTCCACGTCGCACCCCGATTGGTCCAGAGATTGCGTACCGGCGAATTCTGGCGGCTGGTGAGATATACAAACCCGCCCACCAGGGCCAAAGCGATTACGAACGTTCGTAGCTTCATGGATTCAATCCCGGCCCCTTAACTAAATTTTGTAGGGCTGCATACACGGTCTGAACTTGCTGAAGGGTATTTTCCTTGCTTCCGGAGGTGTCGATGATGAAGTCGGCATGCTTCACCTTCTCTTCAAGGGGCATTTGACGGCTCAACCGTTTCAGAACTTCTTCGCGGCTGACTCCATCCCGCTCTATCGACCGCTCGATCTGCTGCTCAGGGCGGCACACGGCAACAATTAAGCGGTCGTAATCCCTATAACTACCCGTCTCGACCAGTATCGCAGCTTCGGTCACGGCGATGCCATCGGGATGGGTGCGGGCGAATTCGTCCGCCAGGTCGCGTTCCCGCAGCTTCACGGGCGGATGCACCAGGGCGCTGAGCTTGGCCAGTTGCTCGGGATCCGAGAAGACAATCCGCGCCAGCAGCCGCCGGTTGATCTTCCCTTTAGATGGGCCGTCGAGGTCGAGAATCTGGTTGCCAAAGGTGGCCACCACGGCCTCGTAGGTTTCCCCGCCCTGTTCGAGCACCTGGCGACCCAGCACGTCGGCCTGGATCAGAAGGCAGCCCAGATCGGCGAGGGCGCGACCTACGAAACTTTTGCCGCTGGCGAGGCCGCCGGTGAGGCCGACTTTAAGCATTCGTTCGGGACGCGACACCCGCCTGATGCTGCTCCGCGAGCTGCACGGTGTTCGCCATCAGCATCGCGATGGTCAGAGGGCCCACGCCGCCCGGTACCGGGGTATACGCCGAAGCCACACGAGCGACTTCCACGGGATGAACGTCGCCGACCAGGACGGAGCCCTTGCGATCGAACTCTTCGGCCTTGCCCAGACGTTCCGCCGTGGCGCGATCGGTGACGCGATTCATGCCGACGTCGATGACCGTGGCTCCGGGAGCCAGAAACTCGCTGGTCACCATACCGGCTCGGCCGATGGCGGCCACCAGAATATCGGCACGATGGCATTCGTCGGCCAATTCCGAGGTACGGGAGTGGCAGATCGTCACGGTGGCGTTTTCATGCAGCAACATCAGCGCCATCGGTTTACCGACGATATCGCTGCGGCCCAAGACCACAGCGCGGCGTCCATCGACGGGAATCTTGTAGTACTTGAGCAGTTCCATGATGCCCGCGGGAGTGCAGGCTCGTGGCGCGGGCCGGCCGGCCACCAGATGGCCGACGTTCACGGGATGAAACCCGTCGGCGTCCTTATCCGGCGCGACCGCTTCGAGCACCCGGCGCGTGTCCACTTGCTTGGGGAGCGGCATCTGCACGAGAATGCCGTCGATATCGGGGCGGAGGTTGAGATCGTCGATCAGCGCCAGCATTTCATCGGTGGTGATGGTTTCGGGAGGCGTGAGCTTATCGCTGAAGATACCGATCTCGCCGCAGGTCTTGATCTTGCTACGAACGTAGACCTCAGAAGCCGGATTGTGGCCTACCAGAACCACGGCCAGCCCGGGTTTACGTTTGAGTTTGGCGATGCGCGGCTTCAGCCGCTCTAGGATTTCGTTGCGGACGGCGATGCCGTCCAGTATTTGAGGCATTCACAGCGAGTGTAACAAATGATGCCGCAATCGCCGCCAAACAAGACGAACCGGAAAGAATAGAACCGAGGTCCAGAACAGCACACTGGGACCATACGCAAGCAAGAACGAGGCAGCCCCGGTCACACTCTCCACCGTAGTTCTGTAACCCTCAACCGCGGCGTTGCGAAGCCGGTAGGATAAGGAACCGGGCACTTGAAGCCCAGCCCGGGACTCCTCGAAGAGTTTAATGTTGAGGGTTGCAAAATCCACACGGTTCGCGAAATTCTTCCTCTCTGCCTCCATGCGCTCGATCTCGCCGCGCACCCGCTCGATTTCCTTTTCGACCGCCAGAACGTCCGCCAGCTTCCCCGTTCGCTCGCGCAGGAGGTCAGTCAGTCGCTTCTCCGAGTTCCGCGCATTGGAGAGTCGAGCTTCCAAATCCACATATTGCTGTGTGATCTCTTCCCCGGTCTGGGATTCTGATTCCACGCGTCCAAGTGCCTTCAGCTCCGCCATCGCCGTATCGAGCTGATCGGACGGAACGCGCAACATCGCCTCCAGCACCGGTCCTGAGTCAACGGGAGAACTGATATTCGATTGCCCCAGGTAGCCCCCGTGCCGCTTCAAGATCTCGTCCACAATCGGCCGCGTCTTCGCGAAGTCTTTCACTGCGATGGTGAGCTGCGTCGTGCGTGCGATCATTGGATTCCGCGCACGCACCTCGTCAAAGAACGTATTTGCCTTCGAATCGCGGATTTGTAACGGAAGCGGGTTTCGAGCCCTAGCGAAATCGATCTTTTCGTATTGCGGGGTAGATCTCGGCTGAATCAAGATCGCCACGACGAAAGCCGCCACACTCAGACCTCCGGCCCACGCCCAGGCCTGGCGACGGGCAAGGAACGCGAACTTGCCGCGCGGCTGACTTAAATACTTGCCCATCTCCGCCGCGATGTGGTTCGTCAACGCGGGGCTCGACTGCTCGACGTGCCAACTCGTAAGTTGCTGGGAAAGGTCCCGGAAATCCGCAGCGAGCCTTTGACATTCCTGACAGCCCTCCAAGTGCGTCGCCGCGGCCGACGCGCGATCCGTCCCCAGTTCGCCATCCAGGTAAGCCATCAACTCTTCTTGTTCGATGAGATGGTTCGTCAGCATTTCACACCTTCCCGCTCCGGTTCCAGGTGACACTTCAACGCCAAACGAGACCGGAACAGCCTCGAGCGCACGGTATTGATCGGGATCCGCAACAGTTCGGCGATCTCCGCATAGCTCAGTTGCTCGTATTCCCGCAGCATCAGAATCTCGCGGTCCGACGGCTCCAGTTTCTGCAAAGCTTCGCGCACCCACAACACTTCGTCCGCTGCGTTTTCGATAACTTCATTCGCCGCCGGAGCCGTACGTGCCAGCTTACGCCGCTCCGCTGCGAGCAAATTCAAGGCGATCGAATACAGGTAGGTTCGGAAAAGCGCTTTCGGCTGGTACCGTACGGTGGCGCGAATCACCACGATGAAGGCTTCCTGGGTCAGGTCCTCGGCGCGTTCCCGGTTCGTCAGGCGACGCCGGAAGAACCCATACAAGGGCTCGCGATAACGCGCGAACACCTCTTCGAACGCCGGGCGGGACCCACCCTGGAACTCCAGCATGAGGGCTTCGTCGCTGATCACACGATTCCTCTACCCTTGTAATGTCCGGCCAGGGCCAAAAAGTTCCCGGCCCGACAGAACAAAATGGTCGCGTCAAAACCGCAACAGGTAACTGACTTTCACGAACACTTGCGACCCGGTCTGCAAATCCGGGTTGGTGATGCGCACCAGGGTGGCGGGCTCGCCTAAAAGCGCCAGATTCTCGCGGCTGTTGGTATAGCCCAGGTACACGGCCGTGCCCGGATGAGGAAGATATGCCAGGAGCAGGTCTCCCGTGAATTTCTTGGACGTATCGTAATCGGCCAGGGCCGTGTTGGAGAGCACGGCGTTGTAATCGATAATCGCGCGCAGCGACCACGCCGGACTGAACTGATAATTGACCGTGTTGCGGAAAATATGATTCGTGAACACATGCGCCAGACGCGTATAAAAATACGTTTGCTGGATGCGTAGCCGTACGTTCGGCCGCAGGGTGATGGTGGTGTTGCCGTATTGATTGCTGGCGAGTGAGGGGAGGACGCCCATCGCCGGAGAATAGTTCACACCCGTGCCGTCACCAAAAAACGCATTGATTCCGACGTGCTTGAAATAATCGGAATAGAAGAACATCTCCGTTGCGGTCTTGTGGAAGCCGATACCTTGATACAGCTCATAGGCCCAGAGGTGATCGATGTTGAAACCGGTCGCCCGGCGGAAGTTCAGGAAGAACGTCCCTCCCGTAAAACCGTCCTGGAAGCGATATTGACGGTTCCAGTCGCCGTTGCTAAAGCTGTTGAAGCCAAAGCTGGACACTGGAGTCGCTTTGGGCCTCCACTGATAGTTCATGTTCTGCTGGGTCATGCGGATGTCAGTGCGCGGAACAAACCCGAGGTCGGTATGAAAGCCCGGATTGCGATCCAGATAATTGGCGAAGTAGTTGAAATGGAGTCCGCTGCGATTTAGATTCGCAACGTAAGCCGGACCGGCGGAACGCGTGCCGTCCAAGTATCGAGTCGCGCTGGCAATGGCCTGGCCCACGGCTACCCAGTTCTTGGCGATCTTCCAGCGGGCATCGATGGAGCCGACGCGGTTGTGGCTCGCTCCAAAATTGTAGTCGGAGAGAAACACGCCCACGGTCGATTCTTTGCCGATGTTTCGCTGTATACGCAGCACGCCGCCCGGCGCATACTTTCCGTAACGAGGATCGGTCGGGTCGACCTGTTTGCCGGGACCGCGGTCGGCGCCGGCCAGCAGGCCAATCGACCAGCGCCCGAGCCGTCCGGTGAGGCGAACTCCACCGACTGGATCCCCGATGCGTCGTGAGAAAAACAGATTCTCAGGCGTTTGAAAATAGCTGGCGTTCTCCAAAAAGAAGGGGCGCTTTTCGGGAAAGAAAACCTCAAAACGCTGGTTGACGGTGACCTGAGGATCGTCCGATTCCACCTGGCTGAAGTCGGGATTGATGGTTGCGTCGAGCGTCAGCGATTCGCGGAGCACCAGTTTGGCGTCCATTCCAACACGCACGTCGCGATTGGTGCGAAAGAGAGGCGGGAGGTCCGTGGGCTGATCCAGGAGATGTGCGCTGGACCCGGCGATATACGGGATCAGGCGGATGTTACGGCCGGGCGAGATGTGGTCGAAGCCGTCCAGATCGCCGAACTGGGCAACGAAAGAGTTTTCGCGATTGCTGACGGCAGGCCAGAAGGAGTTCTCATTGCGCGCGGGAATATTGCGAAAAAATGCGAAAGCCCATTCCTGCATATCCATGCTGGTGAATCGCATGCTTTTGAACGGGACCGCCATGCGCACGGCATATCCATCGCTGGTGAGCCGGCCTTCGGATTTCCAGTAAGTGTCAAAGTTCCAGTCGTCCCCCTGCCCCTCGGTGTTCAGACCGTCGAGTTGAATGCCGTAGGGATTGACGAAGAACTCGAAGGCATGCTGGCGGTCGTGAAACGTATCGAGCAGCACACCGACAAAATCATCCGCGAAAATGTCGTCACGCTTGGTAAAACGCGCACGCAGCTCGCCTTTATTGGACCGGCACACGAAGATCACGTACAAATTCTGAGCGTCGTAAGCCAGCCATGCTTTAGTTTCGCTGCTGGCGGCTTTCCCATCGTCGGGATTACGCTGGATGAAATTGGTGACGGGCATCGCGCCATCGGGCGGAGAGCCGTTGATGTAGTCATCGAGGACCGGCGGAGTCGAAACACGAGTGATGTGTAAGTTCCTCGCGGAGAGGAGTGGCGGCGTGGTCTGACCGAAAAGGTTGGCCGCCACGTATAGGGAAAGAAAAGTGCAGCGCAAACGCGGCAGCATGCTTTTGTTAAGGACGTCCCGATTCCGGGAACGTTCCAAGTTTTGAATTTAATCGGCCGGAGCTCGATGAAATGCAAGGATTGCGGACACCGCGGCGGGATCGGCATTTGCCAGAGCCCTGGCAATCGCAATCGCCCGATCGTCGAGCTCGAACGGCGGAGTCATAGCGTGCACCAGTCCCCACGACAGGGCCTCAGGAACCGTGAACACGCGCCCGGTCAGCGACAATTCGCGCGCGCGCCGGTCTCCTATGGCAGCCGACACCGCGCCGAGGATTCCAGGATGGCAGTGTCCCTCGCGAATATCCGTTAGCCCGAAGCTCGAGCCTTGTGCCGCGACCGCTACGTGCGCGTTAGCGATCAGCGCCACACCGGCTGAAACTGCGACTCCCTGCATCGCCAGCACAATTGGCTTCGAAGAACCGCAACCGAATGAGAAGATCCCTTCGGGAAGGGGCTGATCGAAATCCATGCCGCCGCAGAACACCTGACCTTCAGCGTCGATCAGAATTGCGCCAGTCTCTGCGTGCTCCTGCGCGTCGCGGATCTCGTTCAACAACAGCGACGCCAGCGCGGCATCCAGGATATTTCGCCGAGCCGGAATCGCCAGTGTCAGCCGCCGCACACGGCCGTCTTGCTCTACGCGTAAACTCATACGGCCAGCTTCATTTCAACAACTCTATCGGCAGATGCTCGCGATGCCCGGAGGCGGTCGCGGCTTGCAGCGCGAAATCCAGCACACGGCGCGTTTCCAGGGGGTCGATGATCGCGTCCACATGCCCGCGCGCGGCGGCGTAGCGCGCATCCAGCCATTTTTCGTAATCTTCCCGCGTCTGGGCGATGCGAGCCTCCAGCTCGGGCGGAACGGGCTGTCCAGCCGACTTGAACTTTTCGAGTTCCGGCCCGTGCACCGCCTGCACCGCGGC
>Ga0157375_10005691_pt1 | contig 10846 bp, 12 predicted proteins | sample M35metaG_FD_115311 | JGI IMG/M metagenome (GOLD analysis project Ga0157375, IMG submission 115311) | Miscanthus rhizosphere microbial communities from Kellogg Biological Station, Michigan, USA - M3-5 metaG | ecosystem: Host-associated > Plants > Roots > Rhizosphere > Soil | place: USA: Michigan...
AGCCCCATCACCTCGGTCAGCACATCCTCAAGAAATGCAAAGGTGGAGTCGTCCACATTGTAGAGCTGGGGATACACACCCCAGCCGGTCTCCACGCCTTTCGGCGCCTCACCGGAGCCCAGCCCGGGATAGGCGGCAATGGCGGCGGTGGCATGACCCGGCATTTCGATTTCCGGGATGATGGTAATGTTGCGGTCCTTGGCATAAGCGACAATGTCCCGGATCTCATCCTGGGTATAGAAGCCGCCATAGGGGCGCGGTTTGCCGGTGGCCGGATCAATGTCCACAAGGCCCGCCTCGTCCGGCGTGCGCCAGGCGCCCACGCTGGTCAGCCTGGGATATTTCTTGATCTCGATGCGCCAGCCCTGATCGTCGGTCAGGTGCCAGTGAAAAACGTTCAGCTTGTGCAACACCATGTCGTCGATGAACGATTTGATGAAAGCGGCCGACTGAAAATGGCGGCTGCTGTCCACCATCAGCCCGCGCATGGCAAAGCGCGGCGCATCGGTGATGTGCACCGACGCCACTTCGATACTGTCCACGGCACTTTCGCGCTCACTCAACAATTGCCACAGGCTGACCACGCCATAGAGCAGCCCGGCGCGGCTGGACGCCGTCACCGTGGCGCCGCCGGGCGTGACATCGAGCCGATAGGCTTCCGGAGCCATTCCAGGCGACAGGCGCAGCGAAATGGCGCCGCTCTGCTCACCCGTCCCGGCGTGCAACTGCAGTCCGCGCGAACGCTTCAGCAGGTCCGCGAAGTATCTTGCCACCCAAGCGCAATCGGCCTCCTTCCCGGCGCAAAGAACCTGGGTCGCGGCGGTGACGGTGTAATGGCCTTGTCCCGGAACAGCGCTGACCGGCGCGGGAATGATCGAAACAGAGGCACGTGGCGGGTTTGCGGCCTGATTGCCGGTCTGATTGATGGTCTGATTGGTGGTTTGGCACCCCAACAGGAGCGCCACCGTCAGCAACGCACCCAAGGATAAAGCTGTTTTCACGCCAAAGCCCCTCAAATCATTTTTCAGGCCAATTTCCAGGAACCATAGCGTATGCCATAGAGATTGCGACTCCAGCGAAGACCAAACCGATGACCCCGGAACGCGCCGACGTCCTTGCCCTGGAAGGCCTTGGCTGGCTGGCCGGGCAAGATAACGCACTCGAGCGCTTCCTTCATCAATCGGGGATTGATGCCGCCTCTTTGCGCGAGGCAGCCGGCAGCCGCGAGATGAGCGTGGCAGTGCTGGATTTCCTGTTGGGGAGTGAGGAACTGCTGCTGCAATTCTGTGATAGCGCTGACATCGCCCCGAAACAGTTACATCTGGCGCGGCATGTGCTGGGCGGAGAGATGTAATGCGTTTCGGCATTGATCTGGGCGGCACCAAGACCGAAATCATGGCGCTAAAGCGTGGCGGCGCGGTGGCGTTGCGGCGGCGAGTGGAGACGCCCAAGACCTATAACGGGTTGCTGGAGCTGTTGGTCGAACTGGTGGCAGGGGCGGAATCCGAACTTGGCGCGCGCGGCAGTGTGGGGATGGCGATCCCGGGAAGCGAAAGCTTCGGCACCAATCTGATCAAGAATGCCAACACCACCTATCTGATTGGCAAGCCGCTGCGCCGCGATTTGGAACGGGCGCTGGGGCGCAAAGTGCGCCTGGCCAATGACGCCAATTGTTTCGCCTTGTCGGAAGCCAGTGACGGCGCCGCGGCGGGCGCGGCGACCGTGTTCGGCGTCATTGCCGGCACGGGCGTGGGCGGCGGGGTGGTGGTGGATGGCAAAGTGCTGGGCGGCGCCCATGGCATCGGCGGCGAATGGGGCCATATTCCCCTGCCCGCTCCAAGTGTCGAAGAAGTGAATATCGCGCCGCTTTGTTACTGCGGCAAGCGCGGTTGCCTGGAAGTGTGGTGCAGCGGGCCGGGGCTGGCGGCCGATTTCAAGCGCGTCACGGGCCGCAGTGCTACGGCAGAAGAAATTGCGAGTTCCGATGGTACTGATGAACGCGCTGCGATCGACCGCTTAATTGACCGCTTCGCCCGCGCCATGGCGACCATGGTGAACATCCTGGACCCGGATGTGATTGTGATGGGCGGCGGGCTTTCCAATATTGAGCGGCTTTACAGTGAGTTGCCGCCGCTGGTGGAAAAGTACGGTTTCAACCTGGGCGGCCCGCCGAAGATCGTGAAGAATATGCACGGGGACTCGAGTGGCGTTCGCGGAGCTGCCTGGCTGTGGCCGGAATAGAAACTTGGCCTGCTTTCTGCCGCGACTGCCTCAATGATGCAGTCGCAGATTCCGCTTGCTCGAATTGCGGCTCAACCCGCGTCCTGGCGCATCCGGAGCTTAAAAGCTTGGCCATCGCTCACATGGATTGTGACGCCTTTTACGCCGCGATCGAAAAGCGCGACGATCCTTCGCTGAAAGACAAGCCTTTGATTGTGGGCGGCGAAGTGCGCGGCGTGGTCTCTACCGCCTGCTATATCGCGCGCAAATACGGCGTGCGCTCCGCCATGCCCATGTTCCAGGCCAAGAAGCTGTGCCCCCAGGCGGTGATCCTGAAACCCCGTCATTCTCATTACAGCCAGGTTGCGCGCCAAATTCGCGGCTTTATGCAGGAACTGACCCCACTGGTCGAACCTCTGTCGCTGGACGAAGCCTATCTCGATCTGTCGGGCACCGAACGCATCCATCACCAAAATCCCGCCAAGACAATGGCTGCGCTGGCGCTACGCATCGAGCGCGAAGTTCAGATCACGGTTTCCATCGGCCTGTCGGGCAACAAATTCCTCGCCAAGCTGGCATCCGAACTGGACAAGCCGCGCGGCTTTGCCGTGATCGGCATGGTGGAGGCCAAGAATTTCCTGCGCGACAAGAAGGTGGGAATCATGCGCGGCGCCGGCAAGGTGTTGCAGACAAAATTGGAACGCGACGGCATCATCACCATTGGGCAGTTGCAGGATGCCGATCCAAAACTTCTGACCGAACGCTATGGCGCCACCGGCCTCTGGCTCTATCGCATGGCCAATGCCCAGGATTCCCGCCGGGTGGACCCGGAAGGCGAGATGAAAACCATTTCGTCGGAGACCACCTTCGACAAGGACCTTTCCTCCTATGCGGAACTCGAAAGCATCCTGTGGCGCCAAGCCGAACGGGTCAGCGCGCGCGCCAAGAAAATGGGTTTGGGCGGGCGCACCGTGGTGTTGAAGCTGAAGACCGCGGATTTCCGGCTGCGCACCCGTTCGGCGTCACTGGACGCCCCCACCCAATTGGCGGACCGCATCTTCCGTACCGCCAAAACGGCCTTGAAACGCGAAGCCGACGGTACGCGTTTTCGTCTTTTGGGCGTGGGTCTTTCCAGCCTGGCGCCCGCCGACAATGCCGACCCCGCAAGCCTGATCGATCCGGAAAGCGACAAGCGGGCAGCGGCGGAACGCGCCATGGACAAGATCCGGGCCAAATTCGGGGGTGAAGCGGTAAATACCGGACGCGCCTTCAAGAAACCGCGCACCTGAGTTACTGTTCCGGCTTCCCCATGAGGTGCTTATGTCCATTATCGACGCCCGCCTGAAAGAACTTGGCATCACCCTGCCGGTGCCGCCCCTGCCCGTGGCTGCCTATGTGCCCTACACAATATGCGGCAATCTGGTGTTCATCTCCGGCCAGGTGCCGTTCAAGGACGGGGCGCTGAAATATGTCGGCAAGCTGGGCGCGGATTTCAGCATCGAAATGGGCCAGGCGGCGGCGCAGCTTTGTGCCATCAATGTCCTGTCGGTGCTGAAGGTCGCCTGCGAAGGCGATCTGGACAAGGTGGTGCGCTGCTTGAAGCTCACGGTCTTCGTCAATGCCACACCCGACTATGACAAACAGCCGGAAGTGGCCAATGGCGCCAGCGATCTGATCGCGGCGGTATTCGGCGAAGCCGGCAAGCATGCCCGCGCCGCCGTGGGGATGGGCTCCTTGCCGCGCGGCGTGGCGGTGGAAGTGGACGCGATTTTCGAAATCCAGTGACGGCAAAAGCGACGGCCCGGCTGGTCGGAAGCGCGGCGGAGATCGGCGCCGCGCGCTGGAACGCGTTTGCCAATCCGGATGGCGTGGCGGAGCCCCATCCTTTCACAACGTATGAATTTTTTACCGCGCTAGAGGATGCCGGCCCGGCCTCGGTCAAGAGCGGCTGGCAGCCCGCGCATCTGCTGGCGCCGGACGGTCTGATGCCGATGTATCTGAAGAGCCACTCCTACGGCGAATATGTTTTCGACCATGCCTGGGCGGACGCGCTGGAGCAGGCGGGCGGAGACTATTATCCCAAACTGCAGGCGGCGGTGCCTTTCACGCCGGTGACAGGACAGCGTGTTCTGGCCGCCAACGATGGAGCACGAGACGGCTTGCTGCGCCTCGCCGCCGGCGCGGTTAAACAGATCAACGCTTCCTCGCTGCACATCACCTTCCTCACAAGGGAAGAATGGCTGGCGGCAGGGGATGCGGGATATCTGCTGCGCACCGGACAGCAATTCCATTGGGAAAATCGCGGCTACCAAAACTTTGATCAATTCCTGGGAGAATTGTCATCCGCCAAGCGTAAAACCCTGCGCAAGGAGCGCGCCAGCGTGCGCGAGGCGGGCGTCACTTTCGATTGGCTGACCGGCGATGACATCACCGAGGCGCATTGGGACCTGTTTTTCCGGTTTTATATGGACACCGGCGGGCGCAAATGGGGCACGCCCTATCTCAACCGCGAATTCTTTTCCCGCCTGGGCCAGGGCCTATCGAAACAAATTCTTCTGGTGATGGCCAAGCTGGACGGCCGCACCATTGCCGGAGCGCTGAACCTGTTCGGCGAGGGCGTGCTGTTCGGGCGCAATTGGGGCGCCATCGAATATGTGCCCTTTTTGCATTTCGAGACTTGCTATTACCAGGCGATCGATTTCGCGATTCAGCGCGGCTTGAAAAGGGTTGAAGCCGGGGCGCAAGGCGAGCACAAATTGCTGCGCGGCTACTTGCCGGTTGAGACCTATAGCGCTCATATCATCGCCCATAAGGGACTGGCCCGGGCGGTGGATGAATTTTTGGGAGCCGAGCGCGCGGCCGTGACGGAGAATATTTCAGAGCTGGCGCGGCACGCGCCGTTCAAGAAGGATCATTGAGATGGCTTATGACTCCAACAATATCTTCGCAAAAATCCTGGGCGGGGAAATTCCCAGTGTGAAAGTCTATGAGGATGCCAAAACCTTGGCCTTCATGGATGTGATGCCGGAAGCCGACGGCCATGTGCTGGTGGTGCCCAAGGAGGGCGCGGAAAATATCCTGGACCTGTCGGCGGAGGGCATGGCGGCGATGATGGCGACGGTACAAAAGGTGGCTACGGCGATCGACATGGCGCTGTCACCCGATGGCATTCTGCTCAAGCAATACAACCGCGCCGCCGCCGGTCAGAGCGTGTTTCATGTCCATTTCCACATTGTGCCGCGCTGGGAAGACATGCCGCTGGCGCCGCACGGCAAGGTCATGGTAGAGGCGTCGCGGCTGGAACCCATCGCCGCGAAAATACGGAGAGCATTGTGATCCTGGAACGCGCCATCTTTGCCATCAAACCCGGCCAAGCCGAAGATTTCGAAAAGGCCTTTGCCAAAGCCGCGCCCCTGATCCGCGCCGCCAAGGGTTGCCGCAAGGCCGAAATGCATCGTGGCATTGAGAATCCCGACAGCTTTATCCTGCTGGCGGTGTGGGACACAGTGGACGATCACATGAAGGGCTTCCGCGAAAGTCCCGCCTTCACCGAATGGCGCGCCTTGCTGGGCCCGCACTTTGCCGGTCCTCCGGCGATGGAACATTACAAGGCGCCACTCTGAGGTTGGGGAAATATAATCGCCCTGCCCGGCTTTGATGCCGGGATACGGTGCTAGCCTTCCCGCGCTCAAGGGAGGCCCGCATGCGCAAAGCCATTCCTGCCGTCCTACTCCTGTTGATGTCTCAGCCCGCACTGGCGGCTGCTCCCTATCACATCCTGCGAAGCGTCAAGGTCAGCGGCGAAGGCGGCTTCGACTATGTCACCGCGGACAGCGCCGGGCGCCGGCTCTATTTCGCGCGCAGCGGCAAGACCAATCCGCGCCTGCTGGCCTTCGACCTCGACAGCCTCAAGCAGCTGGGTGAGATCGACGGCATCAGCGCCCATGGCGCGGTGGTCGATCCCAAGTCGCATCATGGCTTTGCCAGCAGCAAGCCGATCACCATGTTCGATACGGCGACCATGGCCACGATCAAACCCATCGCGGTGGACGGAAATCCCGACGGCATGACCTTCGATGCCAGCAGCGGACGTGTCTATGTGCTGAGCCACAGCGCACCGGGCATCACCGCGATCAATGCCGCCGATGGCACGGTCGTGGGCACCGTCGATCTGGGGGCCGCGCCTGAGCAGACGGTGGGCGATGGCAAAGGCCATCTCTATGTCGATCTGGAAGACAAGGATGCGGTGGGTGTGGTGGATACCAAGACCCTCGCCGTCACCTCGCGATACCCGTTGGGCGACAAGCACACCCCCGCCGGCCTCGCCTTGGACCCTAAGACCCGGGTGCTTTTCGTGGCCTGCCGCAATCCTGCGGCGCTGGTGATGCTCAATGCCGATACCGGCGCGATCCTAGACACCATCCCCATCGGCCTGGGCAATGACGGTGTCGTCTTTAATCCCGCCACGCGCGAAGTCTTTGCCTCACAGGGCGATGGCACCTTGGCAGTGGTGAAGGAGAACAGCCCAACAAGTTTCGCGCTGGAACAAACCTTACCGACGCAGAGCGGGGGCAAGACCCTGACCCTGGACTCAAAGACGGGACACATTTTCGTGATCGCGGCGGAGTATGGCCCGGTACCCGCGGATGCGCCGCCGCCCAGCAATGGCCGCATCGCCCGAGGGCCCATGCTACCGGACAGCTTCACGATCCTGGAAGTCGGACGTTAGAGCGAAGCACTACCAGTAACCGATCATCCGCCCCGAGGTGATCGCCGTCAGCCAGAAAGTCAGCGACAGCGCCGCGCCTTGCGCCAAGCGGCGATTTTCCGCCGGTAGTAGTTCCCGCTCGCGATGCTCCCGCCAGGCGATGGTTCTGTGCACCAGCCAGACATTGACCAGCGCCAGAGCGATGGCCGGGAATTTAATCAGCAGGAACGGGTTGCCGATGTAATCGGTGGTTTTCACTGAGAGCATGGGAAGGCCGCTGCACACCGCCAGAATAAAACCGATCTGCGCCATGGTGGTGGTGGGCCGTGACAGAACAGCCAATGGCACCTGCCGCCACGCTCCCAACATCCGCAAATCCAGGATCAGGATGGAGCCGAACAACAGCATGATGCCCAGTATGTGCACCAGATTGATAACGCCATAGCTCCACACGCCCAGCGAGCGAATGAATTCGCCCAGCGGCGAGTGTTCCAGCCAGGTGAAAAATGGGGCTAAATTCACGCGCTATTCGCGGTCGGGATAGACGTGATATTCGGTCGAACCATGTTTGACATAGATGGTTTTCATCTCATGCCGGTTGTGGTCCGAGTTGCGGTTGCCGCGCACGGTGACCGTCGCGCCCACCGGAATCAGACCTTCCTTCAGACCTGCCCGTTCGGTGCGAAACGGCGGCGCCAAAGTGAGATCCCAGACATCATTGCCCGCTTTGATCTTCATGGTGGCGTGCGGTCCGGCCAGGGACACGCCTTGCACCACGGTGCCGTTGAGAGTTGTTATCGCTTCTTCCTGGCCGCCCCAACCGTGATGGGCGAAAGCCGGAGACACAATCAGCGCCGACATCAGAAGGCCGGCGGATAGCATTGCTCTCATGGGCACCTCCTAGATTTTATTTTTCGACGTCCTCACTCGTTTTCTTAACGCCCTTGTTGCCCTGGCCGCTCGCCTTCTTGGCGGGCGCACGGGGCTTGGCCTCGGCGGCCGGGATGAATTCAAAGGCCAGCTTGTCCTTCTCACGGTCCAACAGCACCCGCACCGTGCCGCCGCCCTTGAGCTTGCCGAATAGAATCTCGTCGGCCAGCGGCTTCTTGATATTGTCCTGGATGACGCGCGCCAGCGGACGGGCGCCAAAGGCGTCGTCATAGCCCTTCTCGCCCAGCCAACGCGTTGCTTCCGGCGTCAGGTCGAAAGTCACATCACGATCGGCCAGTTGGGCTTCCAGCTCCAGCACGAACTTCTCCACCACCTTGTCGATGGTGGCGCGCGAAAGCGGCGCGAAAGCGATGGTCGAATCCAGCCGGTTGCGGAATTCCGGCGTGAACAGCTTCTTGATCGCTTCCTCGTCCTCGCCTTCCCTTTTTCCCCGGCCAAAGCCAATGGCTTCCTTGGCGGCATCGCTGGCGCCCGCATTGGTGGTCATGATCAAGACCACATTGCGGAAGTCGATCTTCTTGCCGTTATGGTCGGTCAGCTTGCCGTGATCCATCACCTGCAACAGGATGTTGAACAAATCGGCATGAGCCTTCTCGATTTCGTCCAGCAGCAACACGCAATGGGGATGCTGATCGACGCCATCGGTGAGCAGGCCGCCCTGGTCGAAGCCGACATAGCCCGGCGGCGCGCCGATCAGGCGCGACACGGTGTGGCGCTCCATATATTCGCTCATGTCAAAGCGCAGGAATTCCACACCCATAATGCGGGCCAGTTGCTTGGCGACCTCGGTCTTGCCCACGCCGGTAGGGCCTGAGAACAGATAAGAACCGATGGGTTTCTCCGGCTGGCGCAAGCCGGCGCGCGCCAGCTTGATGGCGGACGACAGGGCATGGATCGCCGCATCCTGGCCATAGACCACCCGGCCGAGATCGGCTTCCAAGGTCTTGAGCGCTTCGGCGTCGTCTTTGGAGACGGACTTGGCGGGGATGCGCGCGATCTTGGCGACGATCTCTTCCACATCGCGCACGTTGACCACCTTCTTGCGGCGGCTTTCCGGAAGCAGCATCTGGGAGGCGCCCAATTCGTCGATCACGTCGATCGCCTTGTCGGGGAGCTTTCTGTCATTGATGTATTTGGCCGACAGTTCCACCGCCGCCTTGATGGCGTCGGCGGTGTAGCGCAGCTTGTGGTAATTCTCGAAATAACTCTTGATGCCCATCAAAATCTTGATGGAATCCTCGACCGTCGGCTCGCTGACGTCGATCTTCTGGAACCGGCGCACCAAAGCGCGGTCCTTCTCGAAATACTGGCGGTATTCCTTGTAGGTGGTCGAGCCGATGCAGCGCAGCGTGCCCGCCGCCAAGGCCGGCTTGAGCAGGTTGGAGGCATCCATCGCCCCGCCGCTGGTGGCGCCGGCGCCGATCACGGTGTGAATCTCGTCAATGAACAGGATCGCCCCTTTGAGGTTTTCCAGCTCCTTGACCACGGTCTTCAGCCGTTCCTCGAAATCGCCGCGATAGCGAGTGCCGGCGATCAGGGAGCCCATGTCCAGGGCATAGATGGTGCAGCCACGCAGCACATCGGGCACCTCGCCGCGGATGATCTTGCGCGCCAGGCCTTCGGCAATGGCCGTCTTGCCCACGCCAGGATCGCCCACGAACAAAGGATTGTTCTTCTGGCGGCGGCAGAGAATCTGGATGGTGCGCTCAACTTCGGCGGCGCGGCCGATCAGGGGATCGACCTTGCCCGACTTGGCTTTCTCGTTGAGGTTGACGCAATAGGCCTCCAGGGCCTCGGTGCCCTGCTTGGAGGGTTTGTCGCCTTCCTCGTCCTCGTCGGTGCCCTTGACCTGCTTGGGCTGGCTCATGCCCGGGCGCTTGGCGATGCCGTGGCTGATATAGCTCACCGCATCCAGCCGGTTCATATTCTGCTCTTGCAGGAAATAGACGGCATGGCTTTCGCGCTCGGTAAACAGGGCCACCAACACATTGGCGCCGGTGACTTCGTCGCGCCCCGAATTCTGCACATGCAGCACGGCGCGCTGCACCACCCGCTGGAAACCCGTGGTGGGCTTGGCTTCCTCGGATTCGTCCATAACCAGGGTGGCGAGGTCTTCGTCGATATATTTCTGCACCGACTTACGCAGCACATCCATGTCGACATTGCAGGCCTTCATCACCTGGCTGGCGTCGGCGTCGTCGATCAGGGCCAGGAGCAGATGTTCCAGGGTGGCATATTCATGATGCCGGTCACTGGCCAGCTTGATGGCGTGGTGCAGCGCCTGTTCCAGACTGCGGGAAAGTGATGGCATCTACTCTTTCTCCATCGTGCACTGCAGAGGGTGCTGGTGCCTCCGCGAGAATTCAATCACTTGGGCGACTTTCGTTTCCGCGACCTCAAACGTGAAGATGCCGCAGACGCCTACGCCATGGCGGTGCACGTGCAGCATCACGTCCACCGCTTCCTCCCGAGTCTTGCCGAAAATCTTTTCCAGAATATGGACGACGAACTCCATCGGCGTGTAGTCGTCGTTCAGCAGCAGCACCTTATAAAGGCTGGGCTTTTTGGTCTTAGGGCGCGTTTTGGTGACGATGCCGGTCCCGGTACCGTTCTTGCCGTCGCCGTTATTGTCGCCGGAGTCCTTCATTCGCCCTGGTCAAAGAATCCTGCTTCGTTTTCGTTCCTATCCTAGCGCGGATTGGATTTCTGCCTAGTAGGCTTAAGCTATCTGGTTACTGGAACAGGGAAATTCAACTCCGGCGTCCCTCCCCCGCGTCCGCGCGGGGGAGGTGGCCGAAGCAACGCCGTGGCGCACAGGCGTAAGCCGAGCACCACGGCAAAGTTGCGAAGGCCGGAGGGGGAAAACAAAAGGGCCCCGGCGCGGCGCGCCGAGGCCCTTCGCAATGCGATATAGGAATAGACTTAGGCGGCGCGGACCGACTGCACCGCATCCAGCCAGGCCTGCAC
>Ga0157375_10005695_pt1 | contig 10839 bp, 8 predicted proteins | sample M35metaG_FD_115311 | JGI IMG/M metagenome (GOLD analysis project Ga0157375, IMG submission 115311) | Miscanthus rhizosphere microbial communities from Kellogg Biological Station, Michigan, USA - M3-5 metaG | ecosystem: Host-associated > Plants > Roots > Rhizosphere > Soil | place: USA: Michigan...
AATTTTATTCAAATAATTACATTATCATAACGTAAAAGAGAGTATGTTACAATTCGAGCAAATTCTGATAAGGCATTCACTGAAAAGATAGTCAATGGAGCGTTTAAACAGTTGAAGGTTTAGAATCGATAAAAATACTTAATAGGTACTGGCTCATGACTGTTGTGACCATGATGTTATCGAAACCCGTTTGTAATGATCGACAGGCAATCTTTTTAAACCAAATATCTTACACATGAGCAAAATTTCAGGACCGGAAATAACATTTATTAATGAAAAATTAATAGGCAAAAACATTGATAAGATTGACAGACGCATAAAGAATTTGAAAGATATTTTTTTTGATAAAGTAGCGTTGGGAAAAATGGACCCGGAAACTGTGGTGTATGAAGTTGAATCTTACTTTCCGATTGAGCATGATACAGAAGGTGGTTTGTTTTACGGCATAACCTACATATATCCAGGAACTGTAGGAAATGAATACTTCATGACGAAGGGTCATTTTCACAAAATAAGAAATCGTGGGGAATTTTATTGCACCGTGCAGGGCGAAGGCATGTTAATCTTAATGGATGACAAAAGAAACACATGGGCAGAGAAAATGTTTCCAGGCAGTATTCATTATATAAGAGGAAACACAGCACATCGCACTGCAAATACAGGCAATACAATACTTTCTTTTAGTGCATTTTGGCCCTCGGACGCGGGCCATGATTATACAACAATCAGCGAACAGGGCTTTTCAAAAATTCTTATAAATAAAGATGGCAAACCTGCACTTGTTGACAAGTGATTTTAAAAGATTGCAATGAATGATGTTTTTGTTGGTATTGATTTAGGCGGAACAAGAGTAAAGCTTGGATTAATTAAAAATGACGTGCTGATGGAAAAAAAAATAATTCCAGCACAATCTCATCAGCTTCTAGCGGCTAGTTTGCCGGTAATAAAAAGTCAAATTAATGATTTGCTGCAGTCAAACAACATCGATAAACAAGAATTTAAAGGAATTGGCTTTGGTTTTCCGGGTTTGGTTAGCCCACAATCAAACATAATATTAAGCACAAATGCAAAGTATGATGATGCATTAAGTATTCAATTGGACGATTGGGTAAAAGAAAACTGGAATGTTGATTTCTTTTTAGAGAATGATGTCCGCCTTGCTGCTGTTGCGGAATGGAAATTGGGCGCAGCAAAAGATACAAATGATTTGGTTGTAATGACATTGGGAACAGGTGTAGGTACGTCTGTTATTACTAGTGGAAAATTGTTACGCGGCAAGCATTTCCAGGCCGGTTGTTTAGGCGGTCATATTTCGGTTGTGTACAACGGCCGCATGTGTAATTGTGGAAACAGGGGCTGTGTGGAAGCGTATGCATCGACGTGGGCTTTAAAAGAAAGAGTTGAACAACACCATGCATTTTACCAAAGTTCTCTTTCAACTGTTCCGGTCATAGATTTTGAGACATTATTTATTGAAGCTGAGAATAGAGATGCACTGGCAATTGAATTTAAAAATGATTGCATCGGTTTGTGGTCCGCAGCTATTGTAAATCTTATTCACGCTTATGATCCTGAAGTAGTTGTTATTGGCGGTGGTGTTATGCAAAGGCATGAAGAATTGATTCCACTTATAAAAGAAAAAGTATATCAACATGCGTGGACGCCGTGGGGCAAGGTTGATATTCGCCCCTCGCAGTTATTAAGCGATGCAGGTATTTATGGCGCTGTTTATTGTTTGCAACATAAAATCTAAATAGCAACATTATCTTAAATATAGATTTAATGGCTGAGTTTGTTCCGAATTATGATAAGTTTCCGGTTGTGCATGTAAAGGAAAAGAATGTATTGTGTAAACAAGGCTGGAGTAGTGTTTGCAGCGTTATAAAAGATGCGATTCAATTAATTCAATCAAACAAAAAAATAATTGCGCTTGAATGTTATACTGAAATTTTGGATGAAGAAGTTTTAACAAGCCTGCAATCAAATCTCGATGGCGAATTTTTTCTTACCAAAGATTATATGCTGCCTGAAAGACAAATAATGCAAATGGTTTATCCTGACGTAACAGACGATGCAGTGTTTGGTTTTATGACAAGACTTACGGTTAAAGATTTTTTTGATGCCGGCAAAATTGAAAGTTTAGACAAAGAATTTAGCCATGAGCACAAAACCGTTTTTATTTATGGGGTTGGCGCAACATTGCTTGCAACGCAATATGATTTGTTGATTTATTTTGATATGACGCGATGGGAGGGTCAGCTTCGCCAACGCCGAAATGAAGTAAGCAATCTTGGTGTTGGCAACAAAGAACTCAAAGCATCGCTTCAATATAAGCAGGCATATTTTGTAGACTGGCGTGTGGTTGACCGTCACAAAAGAACATTGATGGACAAATGGGATTTTGTGGTTGATACAGTTAAAAAGAATGACCCCAAAATTGTTGAAGGCAAGGCTTTCAATGACGCACTAAAACAAACTGCGCATCAGCCGTTTCGTGTTGTTCCGTTCTTTGATCCTGGACCCTGGGGTGGACAATGGATGAAGGCATATTGCGATCTTGATAAGAACGAAAAAAATTTCGCATGGTGTTTTGATGGCGTGCCTGAAGAGAACAGTTTGTTGTTACAGTTCAATGACATCATTTTTGAAACACCTTCTATCAATGTTGTATTTGCACAACCAAAAGCCTTATTAGGTACTATTGTTGAAGCAAGATTTGGTGCGGAATTTCCAATTCGGTTTGATTTTTTGGATACCGTTGAAGGCGGCAACTTAAGCTTACAGGTTCATCCTACAAACGAGTATATCCGCGAAAAATTTGGAATGTTTTATACGCAGGATGAAAGCTATTATATGTTGGACGCACAGGAGGGCGCTTATGTTTATTTGGGTTTGAAAGGTGGCATCGAACCAAAAGAAATGACGGTTGAATTAACAGAAGCGCAGAACGGTAAAAAACCTTTTGATGCAGACAAGTTCGTCAACAAAATTCCAATAAAAAAACATGATCATGTTTTAATTCCTGCAGGCACCGTGCATTGTTCAGGCAAAGGAAGTATGGTGCTTGAAATAAGTGCAACGCCTTACATCTTCACCTTTAAATTATGGGATTGGGGGCGATTGGGTTTGGATGGGAAGCCGCGACCCATCAATATAGACCATGGCGAAAAAGTTATTGACTGGACGCGTACAACTAAATGGACAAAAGAGAACTTAATCAATACAATCAAAGAAATAGATCATGGTGACGGCTGGCTTGAAGAATACACAGGTTTGCACGAAACAGAATTTATTGAAACTCGTCGTCATTGGTTCACAAAAAAAGTACATCATCGAACAAATGGCAGCGTAAATGTTTTGAATTTAGTTGAAGGCCGCGAAGCCATTATTGAAAGTCCAACCAGTGCATTCGATCCATTCACTGTGCATTATGCGGAAACGTTCATCATTCCTGAATCCGTGAAAGAATACACCATTCGCCCGCATGGTGAAAGCGAAGGCATGAAGTGCGCAACAATAAAAGCATTTGTAAGATTTAAAGCATAGAATTTATGAGTAAGTATATAACCAAACCAATTCCGGATGCAAAGCCCGATGTTGCTGTTGTGACGAGACCATGGGGCACCTTTAAACAATTTGCATTTAACGAAGATTGCACTGTGAGTTTAATGAGTGTGCTGCCAGGCCAGCGTCTAAGCCTTCAATCACACACGGCCAGAGCGGAGCTATGGATTGTGATTGATGATGGCGCAACTGTACAGGTTGGTGATGAAATAAAAAATTGCAATGCAGGCGATGAAATATGGATTCCTGCAAATGAAAGACATCGTTTAGCCTGTAAAGGTGATAAACCAGTACGTGTGCTGGAGGTTGCATTTGGAAATTGGCAGCAAGCCGATATTCAGCGTTATGATGATGACTACAAACGTCCTGAAACAGAATAACAAACAACAATAGCAATTGTTCTATGAATTTTAGTAAACGAACAAATTATATCTGCTTCGCTGTAGCATTGGGCGGTTTATTATTCGGTTTTGATACTGCAGTTATTTCAGGCGCCATCAGGTTTGTAAAAACGCAATTTGCATTAGACACAGTTTCTGAAGGCTGGTTAGTAAGCAGTGGATTATTAGGGAGCATTATCGGTGTATTTACAACAGGAATTATTAGTGATGGAATCGGAAGGAAAAAAACAATCATCATCGCAGCCATCATGTTTTTAATTTCTGGCTTTGGCTGTGGTTTTGCATCATCATTTGCATTATTAGTTGCTGCAAGAATGATTGGCGGCATCGGTGTTGGGATGGCATCTGTTATATCACCAATGTACATATCAGAATTTGCTCCGGCGGAAAAACGCGGGAGAATGGTCGCATATTATCAACTCGCAATTACATTTGGCATTCTACTCGCTTACTTTTCAAATGCAGCTATTCTATCATTATCACAAAACACCACTATCGAATTATTATCGCAACCCTGGCGCGGCATGTTTGTAGTAATGTGTATTCCTTCTTTAATTTTTTTATTGATGCTGATAAGCGTGCCTGAAAGTCCGCGCTGGTTAGTTGAAGTTAATAGGCAAACTGATGCACAAAATGTTTTGTACACGGTTCGTCCGAAACCTGCAGCAGAGAATGAACTCAGAGATATTAAAAATGCAAGAGCAAGAACAATAAGTAACTCTGTTTCTTTATTTCATCCATCATTGCGCATACCATTATTTATTGGAATTGTATTGGCAGTATTGCAGCAATTTTCAGGTATCAATGCAATTATCTATTACGGTCCAAACATATTTCAATCAGCAGGTTTAAGCAGCAGTAATGCATTAATGTTCCAGGTTATTATCGGCACCGTAAATTTTTTATCAACCATAATTGCAATTGCTTATGCAGATAAATACGGTAGGAAATTTTTATTAAAAACCGGTTTAACAGGCATAGTTATTTCACTCGTATTATGCGGTGTCCTTTTTTATACCAACAACACGCACGGCATTTTTCTCCTGATATTGATGATGACTTATATTATCTGCTTTGCATTCTCCATCGGACCTGTAACATGGATAGTCATCAATGAAATTTTTCCCACGCATGTCCGCGTAAAAGCAGTCACTGTTTGTACACTCGCTTTATGGATTGCAGTTTGGCTCGTTGGTCAGTTTTTTCCCTGGCTGTTGGAAAAAGTAGGACCGGCATTTACATTTTGGGCGTTTGCAGTTTTTAGTTCAATCAATCTCATTTTTAGCTTGACAATTCTAAAAGAAACAAAAGGCAAGACGCTGGAAGAAATGGATACGGCTTTTGTTGCGCCGCATTAAAACATCAGTGATATGAATATGGAAAAAAGCAAAAGCGAGTGCATTCTGGTTATGGCCGGAAAAATAAGTTCGACGTAACTTGGATTGGCGAATCCGTTAGTGAGATCACGGGACAGGTTGTTAAACTGGCTATTAAGTTCTCGAAAACTCTGATTAAGAGCGGGCGGGAGTAAGTTCTGTATTGGAAAGTAACTGCATCATGTTAGACGCGGGTTTCACGCTATTTCAGTGGATTCTAAAGATGTTATACTTGCTTTTCTTTGTTTTATTTTTTTGGGAGAAATTTAATTTTAAGTATATTAGAGATAATAAAAGTTTGCACATCACTGTTACTTTTCCACTATTGACTTCGAAACTATTTTTCAATCCGCGTCTACTCAATTTGAAAAAAATCCAGAAGGTTCGGTTCCCTATGAGTTGGACGATATAACCAGCTATGGAGGATCTTTAACACCGGAGCACTATACATTCATTCCAACCCTGTAAAATTTTATTACTTTCTTATTCAGGTTCGGTAATAACTTCGGAGGAAAGAAGAAATGCTTAAATCTTTTATCACCTATAAAAAAGTTCATTATGAAAAAGGTAAAAGTAAAGAGCGAATATGATAAAGACCTTCTTGACAAAAAGGCCTCAAAAAGGGATCGAAGGGATGAAAGCGGATTGACTCTTTTAGATGCTCCCCCATACTGGGCTGACGCAGAGCATCTCTGGGGAGAAGAGCGGCAATACGCCAGGAAAATTGAAGGTTGGGAAAAATTGTGTATTGAAGCATATTTTAGTGGTTGGGTTGATTACTTTGACACTATTATTCAGGGGGATAAAATCGAACACACAATTTATTTTCAATGGATAGAGGATATAAAAAAGAATGCATCATTAAGAATTTATCTGGACCCAAGTCCTCTTCAGTCCCTTGCCCCGCCGGCGCCGCCTCTTACGGTGCCAAAGCCTCCTCCACCGCCTATGGGCTAGAACATTGTGCCAGGTCATGGATCTGGTTGTTCGAGGAAGTTTTTTCTTACCGGTCTTTTTATGTGAAACGATGAGGATCGGTAGGGGTATCTTAGTTTAGCAACGGCAATAGTTACAACATCTGGAGGCACAGCATGCCGTAGGAGATTGTCCCATGTATAAAATAGGATCCTGTTCATTTGAAATAAGCAATAATGAACAGTAAATGAGATATTTTTTACACTCATGTCGCTATGGGTAATCGAATATATACTGTTATTTATTGTCTCTTGATTCTGGGAACATCAGTTTCAGGGCAATGTCCCGAGAAGAATATTCTTTGGAAACGGATGAGTTATCTCAGGGACTCCACAAAACTTTCATCACAGGAGGAGTTAACGGCATTACTACCCTATGTAGACAGTATGAAGGCATGCTCGAATAAAAATGATTCTGTTCACGCCCGACTGTTCCGCAGAATTGGTTACTTATACTACATACAAACTGACTTTATTAAGGCTTTAGAATATTACGGGGAATACGTGAGTATAGTATCTGAGAATGCCGGTAAGCCTTCTATGAATATTGAAAACCTTCCAGCTGGTTATTACTGGTTATCGGTCATTTATGATTCGTTAGGAATGATAAACGAAAAATGGAAGGCATTGGACAATTGCGCAAACATGGCTGAAAAAGTCGGCATCGTTGACCGGTCAAATTTATATGCGTTGTATAGCCGAATGATCTATTTTATCGATATAGGGGATTATTATCGGTGTATTGATTACGCAATGAGGTGCGAAACCCTCGGACGGAATTATGCTAAGGGAAACAGTGGGCTCGAAAATAAGGCCGGCCTGGAATACATGCTTGCCAGTTCGCTGGTGAAAGCGCAAGTCTTACTGATCACAGGAGAGTATAATGCAGCAGAAAAAATTCTTGCCAATAAAGTAGATGAGTACGAAAAAACTGGCTCTATAGGTTATTTGGGAATAATATATGAGCAGTTGGCAAATTTGCAAAAGCATAAAGGAGATTATTTTAGAGTACATCAATATCTGAAAAATGCCTTAAGGTCTTACCAGCAAGAAAAATCTGCTATCGGGTATAAAAGAATTTTAAAGATAATAGGAACAGAAATTTATTATAAACATTTTAAAAATTATGACAGTGCACTCTACTGCTTCCAAAAGGCACTTAAAATTAAGAACAGAGATGAGTCGCTAAGTGATGACGATGCTTTTGAAACATTAAGCATATTGTCCAACATAGCAAATGTGCAGGTGCAGAAAGGTAATTACGATTTGGCCTTTCATTATTTTCAATTAGCGCTAAATCAAATTGCACCGGGTATGAATGAATCAGGCATGATACGTGGCACCCCGGAAGATTATTTTAAGCAGGAAAAAATATATTATCGTACAAATCTTTTGATTGATAAGGCAAATGCGTACAGGCAACTATACAAACAAAAGCAACAGGCGAGTGCGTTGGCGACTGCATTGCACATGTATAAATCAGCGGATCAATTGCTGGACAGCATAAAAACGGTATTGACCGAATATCAATCGAAACTCTTTTGGCGAAAATACTCAAAGGGGCTTTATGAAAATGCAATTGAAGCTTGCTACCTAAACAATGACGCTACCAGCGCTTTTTATTTTTTTGAAAAAAGTCGTGCCGTCCTCTTGCATGACCAATTGAATGAGCAACGATGGCTTGGGGAAAAGGATATTTTGAAACAAACAGAACTCCAAAGAAAAATATTGCAAACTGAAAGAGAGCTCCTCAGCACAGATAGGAATTCAAAAAAATATGATGGACTGCAAAAAGAATTGTTTTTTAAAAAACATGAACTTGATCTTTTGCGGCAGCAAATTAAAACCAGTAATCCACTTTATTACCAGAATTTTCTGGATACCGGCTTTATAACAGTAAATGAAGTGAGGCAAAAAGTTTTGAATGATCACCAGGCACTAATTGAATTGTTTGCCGGCGACAGCGCTGTTTATGCTTTAATCGTCACTCCGAGCCAATGTATATTAACAAAAATCAACAAAGCTGCATTTGACAGTTTTTCCCGTTCTTACAGCAACTACCTGTCTAGTGCAGATCTGCTGAATAGGGATTTCGATGGATATGTAAAAACAGCTCGTGAATTATACAGGCTGATATTCCAGGGCTTCCCGATACCCAAAGGACGTACCATCATTTCTCCCGATGGACAGTATTTTCCATTTGAGGCTTTGATAATAAGTTCAGCTGATCAACCACCTGTGTGGTTTTTGAGTGATCACCCGGTAAGCTACACTTACTCGGCGCGCTTTCTTACGAATAATTTTATTACGACATCAGCAACCGCGACCGTCAAAAACTTCATGGGTATTGCACCGGTTAATTTTCCACCGGCTCTTTTCCTGGCGGCGCTGCCGGGCAGCGATCGTTCCCTTCAAAAAATGCAATCTTACGTCAAGGATGCCGATAATCTCACTACTTCTGCAGCATCGCGGAATAATTTTTTACACCGCTATTACACTTATAAAATTATTCAGTTATACACTCACTCATCTGACAGTAGTGACCAGGGAGAGCCAGTTATTTATTTTGCCGACTCAGCCCTATATCTGTCTGACCTCATTGGTGATAATAAGCCTAGTACTAGTTTGATCGTCCTGTCTGCCTGCGAAACAGGAAAAGGAAAAATTTACCAGGGCGAAGGAGTTTTTAGCTTTAACCGCGGGTTTGCTGCATTAGGAATTCCTGCTGCGATTAGCAATTTATGGTCTGTCGACAATGAATCGACGTATATGCTTACGGAGCTTTTTTATAAATGGCTTGCAAAAGGATTACCAACGGATGTGGCATTGCAAAAGGCAAAATTGGAGTTTCTTCAAACTGTATCAAAAGAAAAATCATTACCCTTTTATTGGGCAGCCCCGGTGCTGGTGGGCAAAACCGAGACTATTGAATTAGCCAAACCGTACCCCTGGAAATGGATAGCTATTTTAGCCACGATTGGGTTCGTTGTTTTTTGGCTTATGCGCAGAAAGTTTGTTCAAAAGCAACGCCCTAAAGAAAAAAGTATCTTCACTTAACGGGGAAAAATAAGGGATCCAATCACATGTGGCATGTAGGACATGGCCGAGTCGACCAATCGAAACGCAGAGAATGGAAAGTAAGGAGGTTATAGGTTAATTCTGCTATTAAGTTCTCTATGCCCATGATTCAGAGCGGAGAAGGAAATTCTGTATCGGCAAATAAAGGTTCTTCTTTTATAAGAAATAAAAATTTCCGCGGTTGTACCTTATCTGCACCTCCAGGCTTTAAAATGCTTAGATATCACAGCATGTTACTTTCTATAGGAGAATGTAACCTCCATCATTTTAAGTTTATCTATTTTTGTAATAATGAAAAAATGGATAACCTGTATACTGTCCGTATACATTCTGTTTAGTACAGCAGTGCCTTGCTCCATTTTTGACAACTGTGAAGAGAGGGAGCATACTGAACAGACTTCTAACAAAGACCATAAAAAGGATTGCACTGACTGCCCTCCATTTTCGCTCTGTTCCGCGATGCATGGTTTTGCGATTAATAGCGGTACTACAATTATAGATCCGATGAAGGTTTATGTTACAGTCTTGTACGGAGAGGTTTATTCCTTTTTCAAATCAGAGTATTACTCCAATTTTTTCCAGCCGCCCCGTTTTAGTTGATCAATTCACGACAAACAGAATTTATTAACTGTCTTATTCACGAGGCAATGAAGAAAATATTATTACTAAGCATAGTAGTGATGTATGCATTCACCACGTATGCTCAATACACAATCAAATTATCGATACAAAGGAGCAACGATAGTACTCCCCTGGCGGGGGCTACTGCTATCATTAGTCCAATTCACAAAACTACTGTTGCGGACAGCTTAGGTGTTGCAACCTTCGCAAACATTGCAGCAGGCACTTACACGATCAAAGTGTCTTATGTTGGATTAGAGGAAAAAGAAGTAACGGTTGCAGTGCCTCAACCGGACAGCGTAATTGTGGAAGTGCTTTTGGAAGGAGCAGAAGAACAGGAAGATGAGGTAGTGATAACGGCCACAAGAACCAGTCGTACCATCAAGGACATTCCTACGAGAGTGGAAACAATTTCGGGTGAAGAATTACAGGAGAAAGGAAATATGAAGCCCGGAGACATCCGGATGATGCTCAACGAGAGCACAGGGATACAAACACAGCAAACATCGGCAACAAGTTATAATTCAAGCATAAGGATACAGGGCCTTGACGGGAAATACACACAAATACTCCTCGATGGATTCCCCCTTTATTCGGGTTTTTCGGGGGGCCTGAGCTTGTTGCAAATTGTTCCGCTTGATCTGCAACAGGTAGAAGTAATAAAAGGCGCGGCTTCCACATTATATGGCGGTGGGGCCATTGCAGGTCTCGTGAACCTTGTATCGAAAATCCCAAAAGAAAACAGGGAACTTGATTTTTTATTGAATGGAACCACGGCATCAGGGCTGGACGCAAGTGACTTTTATTCGCAAAAATTAAAAAAAT
>Ga0157375_10005696_pt1 | contig 10839 bp, 8 predicted proteins | sample M35metaG_FD_115311 | JGI IMG/M metagenome (GOLD analysis project Ga0157375, IMG submission 115311) | Miscanthus rhizosphere microbial communities from Kellogg Biological Station, Michigan, USA - M3-5 metaG | ecosystem: Host-associated > Plants > Roots > Rhizosphere > Soil | place: USA: Michigan...
ACGGACGGTATCCGCAACGTCATCCCGTCGAACGTCACGATCAAGGGTGATACGCGCAGCTACACACCCGAAGTCCAGGCGATGCTCGCCACCCGCATGCGCCAAATCAGCGAGGGCATCTGCAACACGCACGGGGCTGAATGCACGTTCGAGTACACGCATGAATTTGCGCCCACCGTAAACTCACCGGAATATGTGAGCCTTGCCGTTGCGGCGGCCCGCAATATCGCGGGCGCTGATCAGGTCGACGCCAGCGTGCAGCCGATGATGATCTCCGAGGATTTCGGCGCTTTCCTTCAGGCCGTACCGGGCAATTTTATTTTTATTGGCAACGGCGATACGGGAAAGGAAGGAGGTGTTCCACTCCACAACGCCGCATACGACTTTAACGACGCGATATTGCTTGTCGGCGCGCGATACTTCGCAGAGGTAGCACGACTTGCTCTCCCTCTTTCCTGAGTGACGTCCGCCGGGCGTGGGAACGCGTTTGGGATAAGGGTCGTAATTTGCACGCCGTGGCATGATTTCGTATGCAAATGGCCTTGAAACGAAACTGCGCCATTGTATCTGCGCTTATCATCGTTGGAGCCAACGGATAACGGATCAGGAACCATGAGTCAGCCGGTCAAGCCTCCCGGACTTAAGGGTGTCCGTCCCATAAGCGCTGTGCGAGGTTCCGAGGCGAGTGCGACTCTGCTGCTCGCGTTGCTCTTCGCAGGGCTTTGCTTGTCACGATATGTGCCCTTGATCAGGGGATTCCCGGCGACGACTTCCGCCGCCGCGATTCTTGTGCTCTTTACCGTGTGCTCGTGGGCGCTCGGCGTCTTCAAGGAGCCGGTCACCACGCTCCTGTTCTTCCTCTGTGGCATGTTGTTTGCCATCGCTCCTCCCGAGACGCTATTTAGCGGATTTGCTTCGCCGGCCTGGTGGCTGGTGCTCGGCGGAGCTATCACCGGAGTCGCGGTTCGATCGACCGGACTGGCGCAACGGTTTAGCGACATCCTGTTATCGATGAACGCGAACACGTACCGCTACTATGTGTCCACCGTGGTGCTCAGCTCCGTTGGTCTTGCCTTTGTCATGCCCTCGACGACCGGACGGGTTCTGTTACTGACGCCGATCGCGATGTCGCTCGCGGACAGGCTGGGTTTCGAGAACGGGCGTCGTGGCCGGACGGGGTTGGTGATGGGCGTCGCGGCTGCGAGCTACATGCCTCCCGCCGCCATTCTTCCCGCGAACATCCCGAACTCGGTGCTGTTGGGTGCGGCACAAAGCCTCTATGGTGTAAAGCTGCACTACGGGCCGTACTTTTTGCTTCACTTTCCGGTACTGGGCCTGCTCAAGTCCATCGTGCTGATCTGGCTGATTTGCAGACTGTTTCCTGACACGGTCGAGACCAACCGCGCTTCTGAAGAGCCAAAGCGTGATGTGTCGACGCGTGAGGTTGCCCTCGCTGCGATACTGGGTCTTTCCATGCTCATGTACGCCACCGACTTCTGGCATGGGATATCGCCGGCATGGGTGAGTCTTGCCGCCGGGGTCGCGTGCCTGCTCCCGCAGACCCGGATCCTCGATGCAAAGCAATTCACGGAACAGGTGCACCTCACACCCCTTATCTACGTCGCCGGGTTCCTGGGGCTGGGTGCGCTGATCAACGAGAGCGGGCTCGGACACTGGGCCGCCCGCGGGCTTCTTGCGTTCACTCAAATGACGCTGGATAAGCCGGTAAGCAACGTCGCGATCATTGTCGCGGTCGGCGCGGCAATCGGATTGCTGACCACGTTGCCGGGATTGCCTGCAGTGCTGACGCCGATTGCCGCACAACTTGCGCGCGCGAGCGGCCTGCCGCTTTACACGGTGCTCATGCTGCAGATCCCGGTCTTTTCGACGGTCTTCCTCCCGTATCAATCGCCTCCAATGATGATTGCGATGCACCTGGGCGGTGTTTCGATCAAGGATGGCACCCGTCTGTGCATCGCGCTTGCAGCGATCACCTTGCTGATCCTGTTGCCGCTCGACTATTGCTGGTGGCGTCTGCTCGGGGAGCTGCCATAGGGCCGCGTGGACAATGTCCGCGTCCCTTTGGGACAATGCAAGGCGCCATGCGGGACGAGCGATCGTACTCGAGGTCGCATCATTCGTACTTTCAGTAGACCATTCGGCGCACCGGAGTGAGGCAGGGTATTAGACCTTGTTGACCAGTCTCAGGAGACGGGACATTGATTTCGCCGCCAGAACGAGCAGAGCGCCGGACAGCCCGTAGTCTCCTCTACACATCAGGTCAGCCAGATTGAACATGGATAGCGCGATGAGCGGGTGATACATCGCGCGGTTTATCAGCTGTTTCATTGGCAATCTCACGCTATCTGGTTTGCCCGAACCGGCGGGCCATTGAACAGATCGGTGCGAATCCGTGTATTGCGGCGATGTCCGCAATCCGATAGTGATTTCGTCGCGAAGTACTGACGCGTTCTGTCCTGTGGTGTACTTTGCCTCGCTCATCGAGTTCTCGTCCTGCCCGTGCGTCGACGTTTCATGCTCGATCGTCCGGGTTTGATCGATAGCTCGATCGCCAAGGCCGTATCGCTGAATTCGGAGGGTTTTCTTGCGATGGAACTGGACGAACAGGTGATCGCGTGTATCAACGGCGCGCAGGCAGACCGTCATCCGATGCGCAAGGAGCGTCACATCCAACTGCACGCCTGGCGTTTTCGTGTTCGACAGTCCGTGAATTGCGCGCAGGCGGCCTCCGCAGCCATGGATCGCTCGGCCATCGAGCCGCCTCGGCCGCTCGCGCCAGTGCCGTCGCAATGACCGCTGTTGCCGCTGAACCCGGATAAAGAGGCATCGCCTTCAGCCGATCCCCGCCAGCGCGCCGGCGGGCCGGGACTCGCCTCGAAAAAATCAGACCTTCTGCCCTTTGCGACCCGCACGTGCCTTCTGCATCTCCGGTGGCGAAGCCAGATCCGCTACGGCGGCCCCCGACTGCATCAGAAACTCGCGAAACGCGTTGGCGACCTGAGGCAGGCGCCGCTCCGACATATGCACGACATGCCACGCTCGCTCAATCGGTGTGGAAGGCACGGGAAGCCTCGCGAGAAGTCCTGCCTGCATCTCGAGCGCACACGCGTGCAGCGAAAGGAACGCCACGCCGAGTCCCGCTTCGACGAGCTGCTTGATCGCTTCGTTGCTCGATAGCTCAGACGCGGCATGCAGCTTCAATCCGGCCTCCTTGAAAAGACCTTCGATCGCGACACGCGTACCCGAGCCGCGCTCCCTCACGAGCAGGTTCGCCGCCTCGAGATCGGTCAGGTGCAGACGCTTTGCGCGCATGAGCGGATGCGACGGCGCGGCAATGAACGCCATCGGGTGCTTCGCGAATGCCGCAGCACTCGTGCGCAGCTCGCGCGGTTGCCGTCCCATGATTGCGAGGTCGATCTCGTTCGTCGCGAGCATGCGCACGATGTCGTCGCGATTGCCGATGCGGAATTGCAGCTTCACACCGGGTCTTTCTTTCGTAAACCTGACGAGAAGTGGCGGAATGAGATACTCCGCCGTCGTGATGGCGCCGATACGCAACGTGCCGCCCAGCTCGCCGCGCAGCGCCGCCACTTCCTCGCCGGCCTCGTTCCAGAGGCTCAGGATCTCGTTCGCGTAGCGCGCCATCACCTCGCCCGCGGCGGTGAACTGCACCTCGCGCCCCACCCTGCGCAGCAGCGGCGTTCCCGCCGCCTCGCCGAGAAGCGAAATCTGCAGCGACACCGCCGGCTGCGTGAGATGCAGCTCGTTCGCGGCGCCCGAGATGCTGCCCACGCGTGCGACAGTCTGCAGCGTCCTCAATTGCCGGAAGGTCGTCGTCTTTAACATTAGTAAAAACTTATGTGTCGGTGATAAATACTAAATAGCGCAAATGTTTTCGCGAACTTATATTGTTCCCACGACGTCGTCAAGCGAGCCCCGGCCCGCCGCGACACACATGCTTTCAATATCTCCGAGAGGCAAGCAATGACCATCGACGCGATCGTGGCAAACATGGACCCGGTCTGGACCAGCACTGGCGACGACGCGAAGCCTGCGGCGAAACATGCGCAGAGCGCCGCGCTCAAGCGCTTCCTGCAAAGCGCGCGGGACGACGGCTACCCGCTCCTGCTCATGAGCGAACTCAACGCCGCGAGCCTGAACAACGCCATCGGCGAGACCCTGGGAGACGACGGCATCACGTACTTCTCGGCGATCCTGTCATCGAGCGCATGCGGGACGCGCTATGCGGTGGCGCTTCATACGCTTGCGACGCCCGCCCATCGCGTCGTCGCGGTGGGCGCCGATGAACGCGAACTGGAAGAGGCGCGCAGCTCGGGCATCACGCGGTGCATGCCCTTGAGCGATGCATTGCGTCGCGGGTCCGCACCGTTCAGTCACACATTTTCGTCGGATCGATGAAGCACTTCCGGGAGAGCCATGATGTTGAATATTTACGCGCGACACCAGGTTGATTCGCCCCACCGCATCGTCATCGTGGGCGGCGGCGCGGCCGGACTGGAGCTCGCAACGCGGCTTGGCAACGGCGTCGGCAAGCGGCGCCAGGCCGAAGTGATCCTCATCGACCGTTTCCCGACGCACTTCTGGAAGCCGCTCCTTCACGAAGTCGCTTCGGGTCAGATCGACGCGTCGAGCCATCAGATCGAGTACGCCTCCCACGCGAAATGGAACCACTTCCGTTTCGAGCAGGGCGCGCTCTCGAGCATCGATTCGGGCAGCCGCGAGATCGTCATCGACGAGACAAGCGACGTCGACGGCCGGGCGCTTCTGCCGCGCAGGACGCTCCGATTCGATACGCTCGTGCTCGCGCTTGGCAGCGTCACGAACTTCTTCTCGATACCGGGCGCCGAGCAGCACGCGCTGACACTGGAGACGGTGGAACAGGCGGAGACGTTCAGGCGGCGTCTGCTGTCGAGCCTGCTGCGCTCGGGCGAGGAACGGCAGGCGACGCCCGGCACCGTCAGGACGCCCGTCTCGGTGACGGTGATCGGCGGCGGCGCGACCGGCGTCGAGCTGGCCGCCGCGCTGCGCGGCTCCGCCGAGATGGTGCGCGACTATCACCTCACCTCGCTCGACCCGGCGAGCGATATCCGCGTTCGTCTCCTCGAAGGTGCGCCGCGGGTGCTGCCCGCGCTGCCCGAGCGGATCTCGACGCGCGCGCAGGAAGTCCTCGCCGGGCTCGGCGTCGAGGTCCGCCTCGGCTGCCGCGTGCGGTCGGTCGAGTCCGATGCGGTCTCGACCGCGGATGGCGAAACGCTCGCAAGCGACATCACCATCTGGGCCGCCGGCGTGGAAGGTCCGCCCGTCCTGCGCGCGCTCGAGGGGCTGCCGCTGAACCGGCTCGGACAGGTCATCGTCGACGGGGCGCTGCAGGTCGAGTTCGGCTCGGGCATCTACGCGATGGGCGACTGCGCCGCATGCGCCGCATCGAAGGGCGACGCGCTCGTGCCGCCGCGCGCGCAGGCGGCCTATCAGCAGGCCGTCTACCTTGCGGATGCGCTCGCGCGGCGTCTCGACGATCGCCCCGTGCCGCTCTTCTCCTATCGCGATCAGGGAACCCTCATCTCCTTCGGACGCGCGGGTGCGGCGGGAGCCCTGATGAGCGAACTGCTGCGCCGGCCGCTTTTCATCGACGGATGGTTTGCCGCGTCGTGCTACAGGCACCTCTACCGCAGACACATCGTGGGCCTCACGGGCATCAAGCGAGCGGTGATGTACGCCGCGAGCCAATGGCTCCGAGAACGTGTGCGGCCCACGGTGAAGCTGAACTGACGCGGCCAGCGCATTCCACGGGAGCGCGCACGCGGGACAGCACCCCGTCCCTGCGTGCGCCCATCGTTCATGCACTGGCCGGATATGCTGCGCCGATCGGGGTGCTGGCTCTCGCGCACCAGATTTGAGCGCCGTGGCCGTATCGATGCCAGCGGGCGCACCGTGAGCCAGGCCGTGAACGTTGCCAGCGGCCTGCTATTTAAAAAGGGATCGGGACACCGCGTTCAAAGCATCAGACGAGGCTCCAGAGCTTCAGCAAATGGTGTCCGCGCATTTTTTCGTTGGGATCGGCCGGTTTGTAGCATGAAGAAATACCGAGTTGGCCGGTGCTCTCGTCCAGTCTGCCAATGACGAAATCATCTCCGTTCGTTCCAGCCACGAACACGCTGTCGCCATCCGAACTCACGACGATATCGTGCAAGGACGTGCTGCACTGTATTGCATAGTCCCGGTACGCGCGCTCATAGTTTTCCAGAAACCAGGCAAGCAAGCGGGGATTTCTCTGAATGATCCCTGACTCCACGAAATCGCCGATGTAGCCGGATAAAAGCTCAGCCCCAGGACACCATATGCCGAGCAGCGTCTGCCTGTCCCTGTCGTCGGGAGCAATGCAGGCTTCGCATACGGTGCGCGGCAGCACCATCCTGAGCGCGCGCCACCATTCGGCGCATTCGCCCGAGAACGCCGGGCTTTCCTCTTCCAGCTCGGTGAGTTCCTCGAAAAGCTGGTGCGTTGCTTCCACACTATTGAATCCGGCTGATACGCCAAGCAGCGTCGCCGTGTTTGCCGTCAATCCGCCCTCGGTATCCATGAAGAGCACATGCTTCATGAAATGAAACCGGATGTTGGTCGAAATCGACGTGTGATTGCCGTTTCCCCAGCCCGCAAAGCCGGCAAAATGGCTGCCAGGAGGAAAGTCGCGGCAAAGCCGGCAAATGATCGCGATCATCCTGCCGTTTCTGCCCCGTGTGACGCCCTCGTACCTTCCCGGATGATTGACGTTTTCTCGGAGAGCAGCTCCCACGATCGTCCCGATCGTTTGAAGAATGTCGACTGTCGACGCATTGCCGACTGCATGCGCCACAGGCGTCACGAGCTCCACGAAGTCGCGCAGACGAGTTCCGCCACGACAGGCATAAAACCTTCGAATGTGCGTGTGATGTAGCACGACATGTGGCCATGCCGCCTGGAGGGGAGCGAGAGAAGCGACGTTTCCGGGAATGTCGGAGAGGTTGTCAATCAGCTCGGCATCGACGAATACCAGATCCGTGAGCTTGGCTGCCGACATCTGAAGGAACGACAGCAGGACATTTTCGCGGGCCAGCACATGAGGGCGGGTGACGATCATCCGTCGGAACACACCCCATTCCGACCAGACGATATCAATGGCTCCCTGCAGAAGCGCACCCTGCCGAGCGACGAAATTCGGACTCGGCTGGGCTATCTGGGACCATGTGCAAAGATCGTCGATTCTTGGCATCTTTTCCTCTTCTGTCTGCATGACCGGCAAGAGCATGAAAGCAAACGGCAAGTTGCCGAGCCCGGCGCCCGGTATCCGGCGCTGGCGGTCTTGTCATTGAGCTTCGGGCTCGGCGTCGGCCTGTCCTTCGGTTCCGTGCTGGCCGTCACGGCCGGGCGAAGCTGTCCGCACCGTTCATTTCTTCTCGGCCGCAGACGGCAACAAACCGAGCGCAGTCCACAGCTTCTGTCCATCCACACCCGCGGACATCAGTTCCTGCAGCAACACAGGCAACGGCTTGCCGCCCCACTCCAGCGCGAGCCGGATCATGTAAGGCACAGGGCTATGCGGCTCGTAACGCATCAGGTACTCCGCGATCGACGCCAGTTGTCGATACGCATCGTCGCGGCTTTGCGGCATGCCCTGCGCAATGGTTCCGGCAAAGCCCGGTGCTGGCGCACCGGCTTCGCTTGCCGGTGCGACCTGCTGCGTCTGTGACTTCGGATGCATGGCGAGGCACTCCATCAGTACAAGTTCTGCATCAGCGATCGCCCTGACGAGCGTCGCGAAGCTCGGTGCCTCGGCACCGAGCCGAGGCGTACACCAGGCATCCACGCGCTCGATCAGCGGCCGCGCTGCGGCAATCGAAGCCTGTTCGATCAGCAACTCCGCCGGCGACGCACGCGCCGCCTCATGCAGCACATTCAATGCGCGCGCGGCCGCCTCGCGTTTTGCAGCGGGCATGTCCTGACGCGCACGCGCGGCAAGCGCCTCGCGCTGCGCCGCGTGCCATTGCGCGAGCGTTCCACGCAGCCCCTCACGACCTCCAAACAACTCGACCCGGGTCGACAACAGGTCGGCATACGCGCCGGCGAGCCAGGCCAGCGGCGCGGCGCGAAAGCCGAAGTCGCCGTCTCGGGGCAGTGGATGCAAGTCGTCCCAGAAGCGCTCGCACAGCCCTGAGATCAATTCGAAACAATGCGGCAGCGCGGGCCATCCGTGGAGATGCAGCCAGCTCTCGCCAAGCCATGCGGCGATCGTCAGGTCCTTGCTGCGCTCGATGAGCAAGCGTCGGCAGCCCGCTTCGACCGCGTGCCAGTCCGCAGTCTTCAATTCGGTCTGCCAGACACCAACCGGCAGGCTCGGATCGTCCTCGCGACGCGCGCTGCGTATCGCGTCGAAGTCGGCATCGTGCAGCAGGGGCACGCCGCATCGCGCATCGCCCGGCACGGGCTCCAGCAGCGCGGCAATCTCGAATTCGGGAATCATCCGCGTCCAGCCTCGTCTTGAATCGTCGTTGCCGGGTATCTCACGGTGGACATTCCCGGCCCTTCATACGCCGGCGCCGCAACCGGCAAATCCGGAATGGCCTGCGGCGTCTTCGCTGCACCGACGAAACCGACCCGCATGAACATCCTCGCGGTCTGAATCGCGCCACTCCGGTCGTGTACCGGCACGGTCAACAGCAAACGCGCCGGCTGCGCCGGGCCCGCACCACCCGAAGCACTCGCGGCGCCTGGCTCGCCCTGCATCTGATGCAGCCGCACGAGGCGCAGCAGTGCCCACGTGTCGCCGCCGCTCCATGTCGCGACGCTGAGCTCGCTCGACAGCGTCGGCTGCGCGGCGTCGAACATGGGCTGCCACGGGGAGTCCTTCGCCCAGCGCAGGCCAAGGGATACCGGCAAGCCGGGCTTCCAGCGCGCGGGCGGGCCGCCCGACGATGGATACGTCAGCACGTCGCTTCCACTCGCAAGCTTCCATTCGATTACCTGATCGGCGCCGACTTCGTCCGCGCGATCGACGCGCCATTCGACATTCAGTTCCACGCCTTGCAACGCGCCGTCCGCGCCGCGTGCAACGAGCGCGTCGAGCCACGGCTTTGCTTGCGCCAGCTGCGCGAGAAACTGCTCGCTGCCGGTGCGGCCGCGTCCTGCCGCGGCGGCGGCCGCCAGTCCGCGCTGCGCGTCGGCGAGATGCTGGTCGAGCAGCGCCACGAACGCCGCCGTCTGGCGAATATCCGCAGCCGGCGCATTGGCGTTAGCGGCAAACGGGAAGCGTCCTGCCAGATAACGCGAGAAAAAGCTGCGGATCTGCTCGTATGCCTCCATGCCGTTGCCCGTCTGCAGCCGAAAGCACTGCTCGCGCGCGGACGATACGAGACGCATGCCGGCGCTCGCGACAATGTCGCGCGTTTCGGGCACGACGATCTGGGCGAGCGATACGCTGCAGTTGTCGACGTCGAGCTTGTCGAGCTGGTCGGCGATGATCGCCGGCACCGCGATGATCGCGCTCGTCGGGCTTTTCGCGCGGTACTGCGCGAGGTCGGCGGACAACGCCTTCCAACGGCTCACGAGCTGCATGTCGGCCGGTGCGAGCGGCTGCTTCTGGGCGGTCAGCCAGTCGAGTGCGCTCGCGGCGTAGCTCGCGGTATCGGCCACCGCCGCCGCCTGCGCGGCGAGATAGGCTTGCAGCGCCTGCGGCGTCGCCGCCCCGAACGCACGCAGCGAACCGCCGGGGCGGCCGTTCCAGCCGGAAAAATCACCCCGTGCCGGGGTAAATGGCGCGAGTGACTGGAGTTGCGCGTCGGTCGCGCGCAACACCGCCAGCGCGGCGTCGCTCACGTGCAAGGCGACGCTCGTCGCGAGATCGCCGCGCCCGAGGGAATCGAACGCGGCGATCAGATCCAGCGCGCTCTTGCGCAATGCATCGAATTGCAGCGCGGCTTCCGCCGGCGGACTGCCGTCGCGCTGTGCGGCCTGCGACGCGGCCGCCGAAAGCGCGCTCACCATGCTGTGCACCGCGTCGTTGCCTGCGGCTGCCAGGAGCGCATCGCGATACGCGTCCGGCGCCTGCGCGAGCGGCCCCGCCACGTATTGGCGGTACGCGGGCAACACAGCGAGCGCGCGCTGAACGCCACTCGCGTCGACAGTGCGTATCGCCTCATTGCCATCGCCCGATGCGGCGACGAACGGCTGCTCGAGCAGCGTGCGCAATGCGTCGCGCAACGGCGGCAGGTCTGCGGCGAGCTGCATTCCGCTGGCAGGCGAGGCGCTCAGCACGCTCGGCAGATTGCCGTGCACGAGCCAGCGCGCGGCGAACGCATTCTGTTCCGCCTGCTGGTGCGCAAGCACGGCCTGCACGGGCGCCTCGCCGATCAGGCGCAAATGGCGCGCGGTATCGTACATCGCGGTCAGGCCCGGCACCAGTTCCTTGCCGCGCGCACCGGCCCAGCCGTGATCGGCGGTTTCGACCTGCACTGCGAGCACATCGATGCGGGCGGCGAAGTCCGCGAGCATCTCATCCGTCGGCGTCGCGCCGGGCGTGCGCAGAAGCGTGAGTGTCGCCTGGACCTGCGCCGCATTCGCCGTCAACGTCGAATCCGAGTACACGCGGTCCAGCCACGCGTCGAAGGTCTCTTCGAAGCAGGCGCTCGCACGCTGCCGCGCGACAGTCGCGTCCTTGCCTGCGAACGACACCACGCCGTTCGCGACAACGGTCTCGCTGATCGCATTTTCGAGGCCCTCCCGATCCGGTATGTGATCGGGATCGAGCTTCACGCCGACGGCCTC
>Ga0157375_10005697_pt1 | contig 10839 bp, 12 predicted proteins | sample M35metaG_FD_115311 | JGI IMG/M metagenome (GOLD analysis project Ga0157375, IMG submission 115311) | Miscanthus rhizosphere microbial communities from Kellogg Biological Station, Michigan, USA - M3-5 metaG | ecosystem: Host-associated > Plants > Roots > Rhizosphere > Soil | place: USA: Michigan...
AGATCACCATCGTCGACCCGAATAACCCGGTATTAAACTATCCCAACAAGATCACCCCTGCCGATTTTGACGGTTGGGTACAGGAACGCGGCTTGTATTTCACAAAAGATGCCGATCCACAATACCAAAAAGTGCTGAAAATGGCTGACCCGGGCGAATCGTCAAAAGATGGGGCGCTGATTACCACGCAATACGGTAAAGGGCGCTTTATTTATACTTCGCTGGCGTTTTTCAGGCAATTACCTGCAGGGGTTCCAGGAGCGTATCGTTTGTTTATTAATATGATTAATAAGCCGAAGGCGAACCCCTAAGAACTCAACTCTCAGGTAGAGGAACGTCCGCTTAAAAATCATTGTGCTCATGACTTGTACAGTTCGGAGATTGCTTCACCCGCCACCCGCCCTGCAATTACCACTGTACAATTCCCGCAAAAATTTTTATTGCAATCATTACAGAAACAATTACTTTTGCACTGTTGTAAATAAGCATACCATGGCACATCATCAAGAAGAGAAAAAAGAATTTAACGTTACCAATTTATATTACCTGGTTGGAGTAGTATTTGGCCTGATGACAGGTGCAGTATTAGAAGTAGGTGTGAAATGGATAATTGTTGGTGGTGTTTTAGGTTTATTGACAGCCCTTCTATTCGTAACGGTATTTGTAAGAGGCCGTGAACAACGCTGATCCTGAATTACCCTCATTCATAAAAAACTGGAACCAGTTTTACGGTATCGTTATCGTATGGCTGGTTTTTTTAATTTTCGTATTTTGGCTCATTACCATTCTCTTTAAATGAGCCTGATTGATTGGATTGTTTTAGTCACCACCATTTTTGCCATCGTAGCTTATGGGATCTGGAAAAGTGGCCGCAACCAAAATATCGATCAGTTTTTGGTAGGTAACCGCTCTATGCCCTGGTATACGGTGGGCCTTTCGGTAATGGCTACACAGGCCAGCGCTATTACGTTTTTGTCGGCACCAGGTCAGGCTTATTCCGATGGAATGCGGTTTGTGCAGTTCTATTTTGGCTTGCCGCTGGCCATGATTGTGCTGTGTATTACCTTTGTGCCGATGTTCAGCCGGCTTAAGGTTTATACGGCCTATGAATTCCTCGAACAACGTTTCGACCTGAAAACACGGGCACTTACGTCTTTGCTGTTTTTGATACAACGAGGTTTATCAACCGGTATCACCATTTATGCGCCGTCAATAATCCTATCCACCATATTGGGTATTAACACCGTGTACACCACACTTTTTATTGGAGGATTGGTAATTTTTTATACCGTTTATGGCGGTACTAAAGCGGTCAGCTATACACAATTGCTCCAGATGAGCATCATATTTTTAGGGATGTTTCTGGCTGGAGTGATGGTGGTAAACCTGCTGCCATCCGGCGTAGGCTTTACGAAGGCATTGCATTTGGCCGGTAAACTGGGCCGTATGAATGTGATCGACTGGAAATTCGACATCAATAACCGCTATACCGTTTGGAGCGGTTTGATCGGAGGTTTTTTCTTGCAGCTCTCCTATTTCGGTACCGACCAAAGCCAGGTTGGCAGGTATTTAACCGGTAGCTCGGTTGGCCAGAGCCGACTGGGCTTGATTATGAATGGACTGATCAAAATACCCATGCAATTCATGATCCTGCTCATTGGAATTTTGGTATTTGCATTTTACCAGTTTAATCAGCCGCCTTTATTTTTTAATAAATACGAGGTAAAGCAGGTCAAATCGGGACAATACGCAGGACAATACAATGATCTTGAAAATAAATATTCGGCCGCTTTTCAACAGAAAAAAACCAGCGCTGACGAATTATCAAAAGCACTGCAGAGCAAAAATGCAGATCAGATCAGCAAAGCAAGCAACAACCTGAAACAGGCCGATGCAGCAGAGTTATCCATAAGGAAAGATGCTATCGACCTGATGAAGAAAAATAATAACAAGGCGGATACCGACGACACCAACTATGTTTTCCTGAATTTCGTGACCCATTTTTTACCCCGCGGATTGATCGGCTTATTAATCGCCATAGTTTTTTTAGCATCCATGGGTTCTACAGCAAGTGCACTTAACTCGCTAGCTTCAACTACGGTGGTTGATATTTATAAGCGGGTCATCAATCCTGCGGCATCGGATAAAACATACCTTAATGCATCAAGATTAGCAACGGTTTTTTGGGGATTGGTGTGCATTGCCATGGCTTTGTACGCCGCCAAACTGGGTAACCTGCTGGAGGCGGTCAACAAACTTGGATCATTTATTTATGGAACAATACTCGGTGTGTTTGTTGTGGCTTTCTATTTCAAAAAAATAAAAGGTACGGCCGTATTTATAGCAGCGATTATAAGCGAAGTCATTATTTGCTTAATGGGTTTTTATGAAGTTATTGCTTATCTGTGGCTCAACGCCATCGGTTGCTTCCTGGTCATCATCATTGCATTGCTGATCAATATTTCGATAAAAGATGATGAAGCAGGTACCCAAAAAATTACTGCTTGAAATACAATCGATAGAGAAGTATTACTTAGCCAAAAACAAAACCCATGTAACATTGTGGTTACACGACTAACAGCATCATTTTTTCTATTTACCTTTAGTTAAATAATAGCATTAAATTAATTAGGGAAAGTAGCTGGACGCGAGGTCTGGCTATTTTTTTGCTTTATTTTAAAGCTTCTCTTATTAATTAATAATTTAAAAATAGAAACGGCAACTTTTATAAAAAATTATTTAAGTCGCTGTTAATTCTTAAAATTTCTGAATTAAAATAATAGAAAAACCTGTCACGATAAATAAAGGAGTGTTTCTTTGATCGTTCCTGATTTACAATGACAGGCTGATATTGATTGTTATTTTGCCTGATCGACAACGGCCTGGTTCAGGCGCTGATATTCGGCGTCTTTTTGGTCTTTAGCGAGTTTAACACCCTCTTGTGCGGTGACAAGCGCTCCGGCTTTGTCGCCCATTTTTAGCTGGATGCGTGCTTTCCAAACTTTGTAGAAAGGAGCATTAGGGCTCGATTTTTCAGCATCAGTTATCCATTCTAATGCCTTTTTCAGGTCTTTATTATTCTCATAATAATACATGGCAGCTTCAAAATAAGGCTTCTTATCATGATTCATGATTTCATCGATATTGGCCATAATTTTGGAATCAACCTCTGTACTGATGTGGAACGAAAACGAAATATTTTCCCATTTTACTTCGAGCTCGCATTTGGTTTGATCTACGTCATTAAACTGAATTGTCATAGTTTCAGTGGGTTCAGCATGATTGACGGTTTTAACTTTAAAGCGGAGCAGATCTTCTGATTGCTTATAAGTGTAAGCTCCCCATTGATGCGCGGTTTTGTTCAAAATAACGGTCCACTCATCTTTACCCGGGATAGAGAATAAGCTATATTCACCAGCAGGCACTTTGGTCCCCTCTATAATTACATCATCAGAAAATTTAATGATGGTAGCGGCGTTGGCGCCGGTACGCCATACAGTACCATAAGGCTCCAGACTGCCAAATATTTTCCGGCCCCTTACACCGGGACGAGAATAAGTTAAGGTGATTTGACCCAAGCCAAGTTCCTGCGTAATGGTTTGAGCGGAACTCAATTGCGGGACTTTAAGGTTTTGAGCATAGCTGTTTTGCGATATGCATGCGATCAGCATAGCCATCAAGTAGAAATAAATGCGTTTCATTGTAGTAATTTGTTTTTTTAATGGCATGAAGCTATCATGAGTTAAGTAATTGATTTTTATAGGCAACTCCTGATGGTTTCATTTTTTTGGTTTTATGCTACTAAGATATTAATTATTACTGCGACATGACTGGACTATTGGTAATCACAATGTAAAAGCGTTATCTTTGGGTATGTTCAAAAGGTCAGTGATATTAGTATTGGCGATGCTGTATTTAACTACAGTGTCCGGCTTTGCACTGAACCTGCATTATTGCTTCAACAGGCTGGCTTCAGTTAAGGTTGATGCACAGGCTAATTCCTGCACAAAGCTATTGAGCAGCAAAATGAAATGCTGCAAGGATAAGCATATCGAAATAAAAGTTAAGGATGCACACCAGAATAATTCCCCATTGCACTGGTCCAAATTCTTTCCGATAGCTTTGCCGGTATCCGCTTTTGTGATTTTTACCCCAGTTGTTCAAAATCCGGTAGTTGCTAACGTAACCGATCGCGGTCCACCCAAAGCGCCAGGCATTCCTCTTTTCCTCAGAAACTGCATTTTTCGCATTTGATCTTAATTAATCGTTTCAAATTATCCGCGGCAATATATCGTTGCTATCAAACACTAATTCCAATTTCTAAATCCTAATTATCAGGTTGTTCAAAGCAATTCGAATTTAGATTCAGGATTTAGAGATTTTTTAATCACGCTTAATTTTTGATCAAATGAAAACTCTTAAAATATTTTTGATAATACTTATCACCTCAATAACTGCTGCAAAAGCACAATTTACCAAAGCCGAATTACAGGTAAGCGGTCTCACCTGTTCCATGTGTTCAAAGGCTACCGAAAAATCATTGCGAACTTTAGGCTTCATCGGCGACATTAAAGCCGATTTGAACCGGAATGTATTTATGATCACCTTTAAAAAAGATGTTCCGGTAAACCTGGATCAGATCAGCAAAAAAGTGCAAAATGCCGGGTTTTTTGTCAATAACCTGAAAGCCACCTTCAATTTTGATAATGTCAGGATAAATAACAATACCTTCAGCTATGGTGGCGACTCCTATCGCCTGGTTAACGCCGATGGAAAAGCCTTGGCGGGCCCGGTTACGGTGACGGTTGTTGACAAGGGTTTCGCTCCGGTTTCGATTTACAAAAAATACAATACCGCCGATAAAGTCGAAAACGGCGGGCGTGTTTACCACATTTCGATATAGTTTTCAAATCTGTAAGGTCATGAAGATTATATTATTGTCTGTCATCCTATCGGGGATGGCACTCTCCGTCTTTTCGCAGGAATTGTATGTAAACACCGAACCGGCCAGCAATATGGCCACACATTCGGTTGGTATCCGGTTGGAAAACCAGGGCTATTTCAATCCAGAAAATAAAAACCGTACCAGTCTTGAAGTAATGTATGGCGCCAGCAAAAGCCTGATGGTGCATGGCACTTTATATGCATCTGATTATTACCAGAACCAGCAGCATCTGGAAGGCGGCAGCGTGTATGCCAAATACCGTTTTCTATCTGTAGACTCCGTGCAAAGCCATTTCAGGGGAGCTGTATTTGTAAAAGCAGCCACCATAAACAATCCGATACATAACCAGGAAATTGCGCTGGAAGGCGATAACAGCGGTTTTCAAACCGGTGTGGTTTTTACCAAACTGATCCATAAGCTTGCTGTGTCTGCTTCAACAAGTTACCTGCATGGTTTTAATAACCGCGATTATGATATCCCCGCAACCAATGCAACTGATGCGATTGGCTATACACTATCAGCTGGGTACCTGTTATTTCCCAAAAAATACGAAAATTATAACCAGGTAAACCTTAATGTTTATACAGAGTTATTAGGAAAGGCAAATCCCGGATATGGTCAAAGTTACCTGGATGTTGCCCCTGCTGTACAATTAATATTTAACAGTTTTTTAAGGGTCGATTTTTCTTATCGTACCCCTTTGTATAACAATATGATGCGGACAAGTCACATACCTATTTGGTAAGGCTTGAATACAACTTGTTTAACATTTTTTAACTCTTCTATGAAAAAATTACTTCTGCTTATACCCATATTGATATTTCTGAGCGCTGCTTCTGCCCAAAAAAAGCACATGAAAAAAGATACTTCTATGAAGGGAATGGACATGGGCGATATGAAAATGGACTCGGGTTCGATGATGTCCATGAAAATGAATAGCCAATACTCGCTCGATCTCCCCATGAACCGGGATGGCTCCGGAACATCATGGGTACCGGACGAAACGCCGATGTACGCTTACATGATTCACGGTAAAAAATGGATGACCATGATACATGGCAGTTTTTTCCTGAGATATAACAAACAGGACCTGTTCAATTCGGGCAGCCGTGGTAGGAAAAAATTCGACGCCCCGAACTGGCTGATGGCAATGACCCAACGGCAGGTTGGCAAGAATGGCTTATTCTCCGTAAATACCATGTTTTCTTTTGATCCATTTCTGGTCGGGCCAGGTGGATACCCGTTATTATATCAAACCGGGGAATCGTACAAAGGCAAAAAGCTGGTGGACGTACAACATCCGCATGATCTGTTTGCGGAACTGAGCGTGAATTACACCCAACGCATTGCCAAAGACGCAGATTTATCCCTTTCGTTCGGTTATCCCGGAGAGCCTGCGTTGGGGCCTCCTGTATTTATGCATCGCTTATCAGCCATGAATAATCCTGATGCTCCGCTAAGCCATCATTATGCTGATGCTACGCACATTACTTTTGGAACCTCTACTCTAGGCTTCCGTTATAAGGATATCAAGTTGGAAGGGTCAATATTTACTGGTAGAGAACCGGATGAATACCGCTATAATTTCGATGCCATGAGGTTTGATTCTTATTCTTTGCGCTTATCATACAATCCATCAAAAGAATGGGCATTGCAAGCGTCTAACGGCTGGATACATAGCCCCGAAAGTGCGGAGCCAGAGCAGAATGTCGACCGTTTTACCGCATCGGCCATTTATACCAAAATGCTGAACGACGACAGTTTTATAGCCACTACGCTGGTTTATGGGCAAAATCATTTTTCGGATAATCATAAAACGCTGCCATCGGTATTGTTGGAGAGCAGCTGGCAAATACATAAAACGGCAGTCTACGGTCGGTATGAATATGTCAAGAAAGATGCTGATGAATTAGATTTGACGGACACTTATCCGCTCAATCCAAACTTTACCATCAACGCCTTTACACTGGGTGTTAACCGGGTATTGGCGACTGTAGCAAAAACAAATTTGACAGCCGGTATCCAATCAACCTTAAATGTATCGCCATCTGAGTTGAAAACACTCTACGGCAGCACACCTGTAGGTTTTGAGGCTTATTTGCGGATAACGCCACGGTAACAGAATCAAGCCTTATGAAGTTTTCAAAACTTCGTAAGGCTTTTACGATACCCCTTCCAATATGACGGGGATTCCTGCGAAATTATTTGCAGTATAATCATGACCCTCCACCGTCCCAAACCCATATTCGGCATAAATAAATGGTATTTCGTTCTTCTTTGCAGCCTCGAAATCACCCATAGTATCACCAATATACACCGGGTTTTTCAATTGATTGCGGCTGATGATCACCCCAATATTTTCGGCTTTCGGTCTGCCGGTATTACCGGAACATTCATAGTCGGCAAATAAAGTTTCAAGTTGATGTTGCAGTAGAAAATTTTCGATATAGCCCGAAAGGCAATTGCTCACAATAAAAAGCGGATATTTTTTGCCGAGCTCAGTCAATAATTCTCTCACATCAGGATAAAGCTCGCCGCCATATTCCTTCATGTGAAATTTTTCCTGTTCAGCATAGGCATCGGCCATATTTTGGTATTCCTCCCTTGGCAAAAAGGTAAAATAGTGCGTAAAAATATCATCAAGCAGTTTGCCGGCAAATGCGTGAGCATGTTGCTGTGTGATGACAAAATCTGTTACGCCTTTGTTTTGTAATGCCGTGTTCCATGCTCTGACACACGAGTCAGACGCGTCCCAAAGTGTCCCATCCAGGTCGAAGATCAGTCCGTCAGGTTTCAATTATTGAACCTTTTAATGGTTTCGGTAATATGTGCAAGGTGATGCTTGCCATGCCATGAATATAAGGCGAGGTTTCGTTTCAATGAAATAGTATCACCCGATTGCGGATGGATAAAAGTGCGGTTCCATTGTTCTTCGGTAAAGCTCTCAAATAAAGCTACTAAATGCTGATGTATACCCTCCAGCATCTTTAACGATGGCTCGATAGGCAGGCGATAATCTGGCAGCAATGCCCAGTCGGCTTCCTCATAAGCTTTGATGGTTGGGTTATTTTCGGTAAGCGCCCATTTAAAGCGTATAATGGAGTTCATATGACTATCAGCAACATGGTGCACTACCTGGCGGATGGTCCAACCACCGGTGCGATATTGGGTATCCAATTGCTGTTCGGTAAGGCCAAGTACCGCATTGCGCATTTTGCCGGGTAAAGTTTTAATGTCGTTGATCCAACCATTTATAGCGTGTTGCGTATACGAAACGGGTGGTTTAAACTTGCCGGTGGGGTATCTTAGTTCTTCGTCTGTCATAGTTTTTAATCGGTTGAGTGTGTGGTTGATATGATGAATAGCCTGTTTTGAGCAACAGGCGTTCGCGTAAAAATAGTAATTTAAACAATGCATTGTCTTTGTGCGGGACAAGCTTTCATATATTTTAGCGTTTACACTGTGTTTATTTAAATTGATGACAAAAAAATTACTAATACTCCTGCTATGTTTTGCATTTACATTTTCCCATGCCGAGACAATCAAAACAGATGTTTTGGTGATTGGTGGCGGAGCCAGCGGAGTTGCTGCGGCCATACAAAGCGCCCGCAGCAAGGTAAAAACATTGTTGATTGAACCCGGGCTCTGGCTGGGCGGCAGCATGACCATGAGCGGCATGTGCGTGCTGGAGGCCAACCGCAATTTGCCATCAGGTATATGGGGAGAATTTCACAGAAAGGTAACAGACTATTATCGGCCTCGCTTAGGTTATGACACCACACATAATTCCATCCTTCGCTTTGAGCCTTATACAGGCGCCGATATATTAAAGAAGATATGCGACACGGTTAAGAACCTCACCGTTAAAATGAAAACCCCATGGACAGCTATTAAAAAAGACGGCACCGGTTGGGAAGTAACCATTACGGTAAATGGTGATGCAGTAAAAGTAGATACCAGGGTGTTGATAGATGGTACCGAAACAGGTGAAGTTGCAGCGAAAGCCGGAGCAAAGTTTGAAGGAGACGCTGATACAGAGCGGATCATCTGGATAGCTATTTTAAAAGATTTTGGTCGGAATACAAATAAAACTATTTCGAAGCCAGAAGGATATGACCCATCAGCATACACCTGGCTGAAAGGAAAAGATATTAAGCAAATGCTGCGGGTCGTGAGTATTCCCAACGATAAATACATGATCGATTGGGATAGATATAGCTACAGCAACGCAAATGCGATAACCCAAAAGGATGAATTTTATAAAAAGGCCAAACTGCGCACCTTGGGCTTGGTGTATTACCTGCAAACTGAATTAGGGTACAAGAATTTGGGTTTAGACGGCCAGTTTGGTACGCCGGATAATTTACCTCCTGTTCCATTCGTGCTGGAAAGCAGGCATATGAAAGGCGCTGTGAGGATGATAATGGATGATATCACCAAACCGTATGATCGCGAATCAAAATTATACCGGACAACTATAGCGGTGAGCGATGCTGTGCCGCCAGGTGTTCAAGCGGAAAAATTTCCTCCATATACTATTCCTTTGGGGACGATTGTGGTAAGCGATTTGGATAATGTATTAGTAACTGAAAAAGCTCTGTCGTTAACTAACGAAGTAAATAATAGTTCTATATATCCATCAGTGCAAATGACTTTAGGACAAGGCGTTGGCGCTACAGCAGCGTTTTGCGCCTTCTTTAAAACTACTACCAAACATCTGCATGTGCGGACTATTCAGGGTGAGATACTGGATTACAAAGGGTACCTGTTGCCGATTACTGATATTGCACAAAAAGATCCGCACTGGCGGGCGATACAGCAGATTTGCGCAACAGGTTTGCTGAAAGGTGTTCAGAAAGCCGGTGGAAACAATGTTGAGATACATTTCGAGCCTGATGATGTGGTCAATACTGAAGAAATAAAACCATTTCTTTTAGAGATGTACACGCGCGCTTTCCTATGGTTCAACAAAGAAAAGCCGGGCGACAAATTTACTCTGGGCAACCTCCTTTCGCTCATTAGCGATTATACGCTGACCGATCCAAAAACTTTGCAGTTGCATTTGCAAAAAGCATGGGCATTACAGTTTAAGCTAACTGGAACTTTTGATCTGAACCGCCCTGTAACCCGCATGGAGTTTGCGGTACTGACCAATAAATATTTGAATCCGTTTGCTAAGACGGTTGATTTGAGCGGAAGAATGGTGAATTGATAATTAAAAACCTCTCGCAATAGCAAATTCGATTACGGTTATCAGCATTAAAATTGAAAAAATAATTGCGACGATTTTGAAGAAAGTCCAAAGCTTGTTTTCTGATTGTGAAATAAAAACCTTTTTGATAAGGAATATCGCTCCAACAATTATAATAACCGCTTTCAATAGAGTTAGCGCTATATACATTGGAGATAGTATTATTTCAATATAGCATACAAATGCTCATCCATTATCTCCCCATTCTTAATAACAGCGTTTATCATCACTCCCTCTTTCACGTATCCTGCCTTTTCCAATACCCGCATAGATGCCGGGTTTTTGCTGTAAACGCTCGCCTGTATTCGGATAAAATCGAGGTGGGTAAAAGCATATTCGGTTACCAGCTTTACCGCTTCGGGCATAATGCCCCTGCCCCATAGTTCTTCGCTTAGCCAATATCCTATGATGGCAGTTTTGCGGTAAACATCCTGCCTTGGTTCGATACCTATGCCGCCGATAACTTCATCATTAATAGTAATTGCAAAATTGATGACCGGGTCTTGTTCAATCAAGAAATCAATCCAACTTATAGCAGCCTCCATAGTATAAGGTGAGGGGAAACGATCCATCAGACAGGCAGAGACTTTTGGATTGTTGGCATTTTTTTGAAGTGATACCTCATCGCCCCTTTTCCATCCGC
>Ga0157375_10005699_pt1 | contig 10838 bp, 9 predicted proteins | sample M35metaG_FD_115311 | JGI IMG/M metagenome (GOLD analysis project Ga0157375, IMG submission 115311) | Miscanthus rhizosphere microbial communities from Kellogg Biological Station, Michigan, USA - M3-5 metaG | ecosystem: Host-associated > Plants > Roots > Rhizosphere > Soil | place: USA: Michigan...
CCCGTTTCGACCGGCCGATTGGCTTCTTCCTGCTGGCGTTTCCTTGCTTCTGGTCGGTGGCGCTTGCCGCCCGCAGCATCGAGGATCCTTATTCCGATCCTTGGCTGCTGCTTCTGTTCGTTGTCGGCGCCGTCGCCATGCGCGGCGCGGGCTGCACCTATAACGACCTGGTAGACCGCGAGATCGACGCGCAGGTTGCGCGCACGCGATCGCGGCCGCTGCCGAGCGGACAGGTAAGCCCCTGCGCCGCCTTCATCTTCATGCTTGCGCTCTGCCTGATCGGCCTGCTCGTGCTGCTCAGCTTCAACGGCACGACCATCTGGCTCGGACTGGGCGTGATCCCCATTGTCGCGCTCTACCCCTTCGTCAAACGATTCAGCCATTGGCCGCAGGCCGTGCTCGGGCTCGCCTTCAACTGGGGCGCATTGCTCGGCTGGCCTGCCGCACTCGGACGGCTGGATTGGCCGGCTATCGTGCTCTATGCCGGCGCGGTGGGCTGGACCATCGGCTATGACACCATCTACGCGCATCAGGACCGCGAGGATGACGATCTAATTGGACTGAAGTCGACGGCCCTTCGATTTGGCCGCGCCACCAAGCCCTGCCTCATCGCGCTCTACGGTTCCGCCTGGCTCGCCATCACGACCGCCGGTCTTATGGCCAATGCCGGCAGGGCCTTTTTGATCGGCATGCTGGCGGCGGCCGCGCAGCTAACCTGGCAGGTGGCGACGCTGGACATCGACAATGCCGAGAATTGCCTCAGCCGCTTCCGCTCGAATCGCGATTTTGCGGTCATCGTGCTCGGCGCGATGATGGCCGATGCGGCCCTTGCGGCAATATTCTGAGTTGCGCGGCAGGCCATCGGCGCGCAAAAAGCAACCGGGCCCCAGAGCGGTTCGCCCTGAGGCCCGGATGACGCCTTGCTGTTAGCTTCCCCGTTTGGCTGGCAACCTTATGGCGGCCTTTGATTGCCATGATGCTGCCATAGAAGTTTTCCGAAGCGCTTAATGGACGTGTTTAACGTCCGGTATGCGCCAACAAGCTGCTCACATGGTTTAGAGAACTCTTCCGAAAAGTTTAGAGAGTCTTCCGCTGCCCATGACCGCCGTCGAATCCGCCAATCGCCCGTTGCAAACTCCTTCTCTGGAGGAGGATTACGCACTTCTTAAGCTCGCTGCGCGCGACGCCGGCGAGCTCGCGCTGACCTATTTCAAGCAGCAGATCCTGGTGAACCGGAAGCCGGACGGCTCGGAAGTGAGCGAGGCCGACATTGCCGTCGACACCGCGCTCAAACTCGATCTCCGTACCAAGCGGCCTGACTATGGCTGGCTCTCGGAAGAGACCGAAGACGATTCGGAGCGGCTCAATTACCGACGCGTGTGGATGGTCGATCCGATCGATGGCACCAACGCCTTCTTGCGGCATGTGCCGGAATGGACGGTGTCGGCCGCGCTGGTCGAGGACGGCGTGCCGGTGCTCGGCGTCGTGTTCAATCCCGCGACGGGAGAATTCTTCCACGCCATGCGCGGCAAAGGCGCCTTCCTCAACGACACGCGGATCGGAGCAAGCAAGAAGAGCACGCTCGACGGCGCGCTGTTGATCGCCAGCGGCGGCTTGTTCAAGAAGAAGATCTGGAAGGAGCCGTGGCCGGAGGTGAAGACGCGCTGGGTGAACTCGGTGGCCTACCGGCTGGCGCTGGTCGCCTGCGGTCAAGCCGACGCCACCATCTCGCTCTCGGCCAAGAGCGAATGGGACTTGGCCGCCGCCGCAATCATCGTCGAGGAGGCCGGCGGGGCGATCACCGGCCATCACGGCGAGGCCCATGTCTATAACCGTCCCTCCCCGCGCTTCCCGAGCCTCGTCGCGAGCGGCAAGGCGCTGCATCCTCTCTTGATCGATCGCACAAACCGCGTAGACCTCTAGCGATCATCTCGGCACAATAAAGGACAGAGTGGGGTAAGGACGGACCATGGCCGCAAAGGACGGCGCCAAGACCAAGGGGCAGCAATTGCTTCATCTCGTGTTCGGCGGAGAGTTGACCTCGCTCGACAAGATCGAGTTCAGCGATCTGAAACGGCTCGACATCGTCGGCATCTATTCCAATTACGCGCAAGCCTATGACGCCTGGAAGGACGCCGCCCACCGCACCGTCGACGACGCGCATATGCGCTACTTCATCGTGCATCTGCACCGCCTGCTCGACCCGGGCCAGAGCCCTGGCGCCGAGGCGCCATAGCGGTATGCGTAAGCGCTGGGTTTTTCGCGTTTTCGCGTTAGAGGCGTCGAGCCCAGCATGCTAGAAGGACGGACGGGCTCTTAAAGCCCTCCTGCCAAAGCCGGGGAAAATCGGGGAACCGCTTGAAAGACCAGTTGTTCAAGGACTCCAGCGCGATCACGCGGAGCGCGGACGAACTCCAAGTCGAGTATACGACCGGCAGCATCGTGGCGCGCATCTGGCGGGAGCATCTCAAGCCCCGGATCGGGCTCTTGCTGCTCGCCACCTTTGCCATGCTGCTTACCGCGGCGACGACGGGGGCCATCCCCTTCCTCATCCAGCGCACCGCCGACGACGTGTTCGTCGGCAAGAACGCGCAGATGGTTTACTTGATCACCGCCGCTATCGTCGTCGTCACCGTCATCAAGGCGATCGCCGAATACGTCGCCGACGTCACCGTCGCCTATCTCGGCAACCGTTTCATCGCCGACCTGCGCATCCAGATGTTCGCCAAGCTGGCGCGTGCCGATTTGAGCTGGATTCAGACGGTACATTCGGGACGGCTGCTCTCCAGCTTCCTCACCGACGCCCTGCTGATCCGCCAGACCGCCAGCCGCTCGCTGGTGACGATGGGCGAGAACTATCTCAAGGTCGTCATTCTGGTCGGCACCATGTTCTACATGGACGCGCGCTTCGCGGTGCTGATCCTGCTGTTCATGCCGATCGCCTGGTTCGTGCTCTCGCGCCAACGCCGCAAGATGCGGAAATCGACCACGCAGTCGCTGCAGGAAACCGGCGACCTATCCTCGCTGATCACCCAGACCTTGCGCGGTATGCGCATCGTGCGCGCCTACCGCCAGGAGGATCGTGAGGAGGCGCGCGCGGCTTCGGCCATCAACCGCGCGCTGGAATTCACAATGCGCGGCACCCGCGCCCGCGCGCTGTCGAGCCCGGCTATCGAGCTCTTGACCGGCTTCGGTTTCGCTCTCGCCATCTATTTCGCCGGTACCAAGGGCGTGCGCGGCGATCTGACGCTCGGCCATTTCATGGGTTTCATGACCGCGGCGCTGTTGATCTACGCTCCGCTGAAGAGCGCCGCCACGCTGCAGACGCAACTTCAGGAAGGCGTTGCCGCCGCCAGCCGGGTGCTCGGCGTGGTCGATCGCCAGGTCACTCTCATCGAGGTGGCGGACGCAAAGCCGCTGCAACTCAAGCAGGGCGAGATCGAGTTCAGGGACGTCTCGTTCGCCTATGAATCCGAAAACGCCGTATTGAAGAGCGTGAGCCTTATCGTGCCGCCCGGCAGCACGGTGGCGCTGGTCGGCCCTTCTGGCTCGGGCAAGAGCACCCTGGTCAATCTCACACTGCGTTTCTTCGATCCTGAGCGCGGCAAGGTTCTGATCGACGGCCAGGACATCAAGCACGTCACCGTCGACAGTCTGCGCGAGGCCATTGCGCTGGTCACGCAGGACCCGGTGCTGTTCGACGACACGATCCGCGTCAATATCGCTTATGGCTCCAAGCCAGTTGACGACGACCAAGTGATCGCGGCCGCCAAAGCCGCCGCGGCGCATGATTTCATCATGGGCCTGCCGCGGGGCTACGACACCCGCGTCGGCGAGGCCGGCGGGCTGCTCTCCGGCGGTGAGCGGCAACGCATCGCCATCGCGCGGGCGATCTACAAGGATGCACCCATCCTCCTGCTCGATGAGCCGACTAGTTCACTCGATTCGGAGGCCGAGGCGAAGGTGCAGGCCGCGCTGGAGGTGCTGATGCGCGGCCGAACCGTGCTGATGATCGCGCACCGCCTGTCCACGGTGAAGAAGGCCGATCTCATTTGCGTGCTGGATCAGGGCCGCATCATCGAGAGCGGCCGGCATGACGACCTCGTGGCCAAGGGCGGCCTCTACACGAGACTGCATCGCACCCAGTTCGGCATTGCCGGAGGCTATGCGGCAGCCCCGCCCCCAGAGGGGGGCCCAGCGGCCGTCGCAGTGGCCGGCGAGTAGCCGGATCAAGCGTCATGTTGAAACGGCTGCTAGCATCGAAGCCCGCCGTAGCCGTGATCGGCGCGCTTGCCGCCGCCTATATCGCGCTGGTCTACGCCACGAGCCGCATCAAGCGCGACCCAGAGGACACCGACGCCAAGCTGTTCTCACAGCACCCGCAAATTCTGGCGATGTGGCACGGCCAATTCCTGCTGCTGCCGAAGCTCAAGCCGGAGCGCCCCGCCGATGTGTGGGCCATGATCTCGCGTCACGGCGACGCGGCGCTGATCGGCGACGTGCTCGAGCGGTTCGGCCTTAGCCTGATCAGGGGCGCGGGCGTCGGCAAGCGCAAGCGCGATCGCGGCGGCGCGACGGCGTTGCGCGAATCCCTGCGCGCGCTATCGAGCGGCGCCACCGTGGCCATGACCGCCGACGTCCCGCCGGGACCGGCACGGCGCGCCGGCGAAGGCATCGGCACGCTCGCCCGCTATCGGGGCGGCCCGTCGTACCGTTTGCCATCGCCACCAAACGCTTCCTCACCACGCCCACCTGGAGCTCCTTCACCATCAACGTTCCCTTCTCGGCGCTTGCCATCGTCGTCGGCGATCCGGTGCTTGTGCCGCAAACCAACGACGCGGAAATCATCGAGCGGGGACGGATCGCCATCGAAAGTGTTCTCGCCGAAGCCACCGCGCGCGCGTATGCTCTGGCAGGAGCACGCGATCCCTTGACCAAGCAAGACACCGCCAAGCCTGGGCTGTCGCTCAAGGCCTATCGTGTGTTGACGCGCCTCGCGGCGCCGCTCGCGCCCATGATCCTTGATTGGCGCACGCGGCGCGGCAAGGAGGAGCCCGAGCGCACGCCCGAGCGCTACGGCATCGCCAGTTCGCCACGCTCGCCGGGTTTCCTCGTCTGGTTCCATGCGGCAAGCGTCGGCGAGGCCAATGCGGCGCTGCCGGTGATCGAGACCATCGCCGCCGAGCGTCCCGAGCTGCGCATGCTGCTCACCACCGCCACCGTCACCTCGGCCCGGCTCGCGCGCACGCGGCTGCCGAAGGGCGTGCTGCACCAATACATCCCGCTCGACAACCAGGGCTTCATGCAGCGCTTCTTGCAGCATTGGCGCCCCGATCTCGCCGTGCTGGTCGAATCGGAGATTTGGCCCAACCTCGTGCTGGAGACGAAAGCCCGCGCCATTCCGCTGGTGCTGATCAATGGACGCATATCGACCTCCAGCTTCAAGCGCTGGCGGCGGCGGCCGGGGATGAGCCGGCCGCTGTTCGGGGCGTTCGATCTCGTGCTCGCCCAGAACGAGGGGCTCGCCGAGCGCTTTGCCCAGCTCGGGGTCCCGCGCACGCTCGACGTCGGCAACCTCAAGGCCGACGCGCCGCCGCCGCCCGTCGATCTGCCGGGACGGCGCAAGCTCGATGCCGCGTTCGCCAGCCGCAGCGTGTGGCTTGCCGCCAGTACGCACTCGGGAGAGGACGAAATCATCGCCGCGGCGCATCTGCGCATGCGGGCGGCGCGACCCGACCTGCTCACCGTCATCGTGCCGCGGCACCCCGAGCGTGGCCCGCTGATCGCCGCTCAGTTGCAGCCTATGGGTCTTAACGTGGCGCTCCGCTCGGAAGGCAAGCTCCCCCAGGCTTCGACCGACATCTACGTCGCCGACACGATCGGCGAGCTCGGCCTGTTCTATGCGCTGTCGCCGGTCGCCTTTGTCGGCGGCTCGCTTGCCGAGCGCGGCGGGCAGAACCCGGTCGAGCCGATCAAGCTCGGCGCCGCGGTGCTGACCGGCCCCCATGTCCAGAACTTCCGCGATGCCTATACGGCGTTGCTGCGCGTCGGTGGCTGCAAGCAGGTGAGCGACGCGGCGAGCCTCGCCGAGGCGGCGCTCTCCCTGCTCGACGACGCCGGCGCGCGCCGGGCGATGACCGAGCGGGCGAGCCGGGCCATCGCCGCCATGAGCGGGGCCTTGCCGCGCACGCTCGCCGAGCTCGAGCGCTACCTGCCGCCACGCACGACGCTGCAACATGCTTCTTAAGCCGCCGTTCTGGTGGTACCGCCGGAAAGGGGCGCTCGGCTCGGCGCTTGCCCCCTTGGGCAACCTCTATGGCCGGATTGCCGAACGGCGCTTCGCGCAAGGCACGCCATACCGGTCGCGGCTTCCCGTAATCTGTATCGGCAATTTCACCGCGGGCGGCGGGGGCAAGACGCCAACGGCCGTCGCCATCGCCGCCTTGCTGAAGCATCTCGGCGCTAAGCCCGCCTTCCTCACGCGCGGCTATGGCGGGGCGAGCAAGGGCCCGGTCCTGGTCAAGCAGGGCCACAGCGCCAGGGAAGTGGGAGATGAGCCGCTGCTGCTGGCGGACGCCGCGCCGACCATGGTTGCAGCCGATCGCCCGGCCGGCGCCAAGGCCATCGAAGCGACCGACGCGAGCGTCATCGTCATGGATGACGGCTTCCAGAACCCAAGTCTCGCCAAGGATCTGTCGCTGGTCGTGGTCGACGGCGGCGTTGGCCTCGGCAACGGGCTGATCATCCCGGCCGGCCCCTTGCGAGCGCCGCTCCAGGCGCAGATCGCGCGGGCCTCGGCGCTGATCGTCATCGGCGAGGAGGACAGGGTCGCCAAACTGATCGAGGCCTTCACGGCGCAGGCCAAGCCCGTGCTGAAGGCGCGCATGGTGCCGCGGCAGGACCGACGCTGGCTCTCGATATTGCCGGTGATCGGCTTCGCCGGCATCGCGCGGCCGGCGAAATTCTTCGCCACCTTGCGCAACGAGGGCGCGCGGCTGATCGACACCCGCGCCTATCCCGACCATTACCGCTATAGCGAGCGGCAGGCACGCAGCCTGTTGAAGGAGGCGAAGGACTGCAACGCCATGCTGGTCACCACCGAGAAGGATTATGTGCGGCTCGACGGCGACGCGGAGTCCGCCGTGGCCGAGCTAAAGCATCGCGCCCGACCATTCGCCATCGCGATTGAATTCGCCGACGAGGAAGAGGTGAAACGGCTGCTGGCGACGGCGCTGGCTAATCCACGACTTGATGCGTCTCGCGGAAGCGCTTGAGCGAGGCGGCGGCGTCGACATAAGCCTCCTGCAGCTCGACGCTCCAATAGCGGAGCTCCTCGAGCGGGATGGTGCGTCCCGTGACCGCGCAGCGCACGAAATCGCCGGGCGTCATTACCTGCACCTCGCCGTCGAGATATTTGAGCTTGGCTTCGCCCTTGAAGGCGATGTTGCGTTCGAACCGATTCATCAAGACCGAGTGGCTCGTCTCTGCGAAATATCCGTCACCATAACCTCAAGCCGGCGCGCAACGCCAGCCTGCTCTCGCCTTTTCCATCATGATCTTGGCGAAAGCGCGTTCACTTTCCGCCTCAGAGCAATGAGCCCTGCTTGTCGTCGCCGCGCCGGCGCGGAGTCTTCGCTGCGGCCTCGGGCTTGCGCGCAGCAGCGTCGGCATGCGCCCCGACATGGCCATCGGCGAACTCGATGTCGAGAGCCGCTCCCGGTTTCACCTCGGCGGCGCGGCGCAGCATCGCGCCGTCCTCTCCGCGCACCAGAGCGAAGCCGCGCGCCAGCACATTGTGGTAGCCGAGGCTCTGCAGCAATTTCGCCTGGCCGTCGAGCTTGGCGCGCGACCGCGCGAGCAGCGTGGCGAGCGACCGCGCTTGCGAGCGGTCGAGCCGGAGCAGACGCTCGCGGCTGGCTTGCGCGGCACGTGCCACGACAAGCGGCCTGAGCCGGCCCGAGGCGCGCTCCAGCCAATTGCGGTGCACCCGGGCATTGGCGATCAGGGCACGCTTCAATCTCGCGCTGGCGTGGTCGAAGCGCTGGCGCGGCAGGTCGAGAATATTGGCTTTGCGCGGCAGGGCGCGCGCCAGCCCGGCGAAGCGATGCCGCTCGCTGCCGATCCGCCGCCGCAACGAGGTGGCGACGCGCAAGCCGTGCTGCGTCACGGTGATGAGCAGGTCGGCGCGCACCGGCACGGCGCGCTCGGCCGCGGCGGTCGGCGTCGGCGCGCGGAAATCGGCGACATAGTCGATGATGGTCCAGTCGGTCTCGTGGCCGACCGCGGAGATCAGCGGGATCGCGCTGGCGGCGACCGCGCGCGCCATGGCCTCGTCGTTGAAGCCCCACAGATCTTCGAGGCTGCCGCCGCCGCGAGCGACGATGATGAGGTCCGGTCGCGGAATTGGCCCGGCGGCATCGAACGCGTTGAAGCCGGCGATCGCGGCGGTGACCTCGACCGCGCAGGTCTCGCCCTGCACGCGCACCGGCCAGACCAGCACATGGCAGGGAAAGCGATCGGCCAGCCGATGCAAGATATCGCGGATCACCGCGCCGGTCGGCGAGGTGACGACGCCGATGATGCGGGGCAGGAAGGGCAGCGCCTGCTTGCGCGCCTCTTCGAACAGGCCCTCGTTGGCGAGCCGCTTCTTGCGCTCCTCGAGTTGCGCCAGCAGCGCGCCGATCCCGGCCGGCTCGAGCGCGTCGATGACGATCTGATATTTCGAGCGGTCGGGATAGGTGGTGATGCGGCCGCGCGCCACGACCTCGAGCCCCTCGTCAGGCTTGAATTTGAGCCGCTCGAAGGTGCTCCGCCAAATCACCGCCTCGATGCAGGCGCCCTCGTCTTTCAAGGTGAAATAGCAATGCCCGCTCGAATGCCGGCCCTTGAAGCCGGAGATCTCGCCCCTGAGCTTCACCAACCCATAGGCGTCCTCGACCGTCCGCTTGAGCGCGAAGGCAAGCTCTGAGACGGTATATTCGACGAGATTCGTCGCCGTTGATGCTATTCGATCAGCCATTGGCGTCCATCAACCCGATGCAATACAAGCTCGCCATGCGGGCCACAAGCCAGGGCTTTTTCTAGATGAATCTGCTGTTGATCGGAGGGGGAGGCCGCGAGCACGCGCTCGCCTGGAAGCTCAGGCAAAGCCCCCTGCTCGACCGGCTCTATTGCGCGCCGGGCAATGCGGGGATCGAAGCGGTCGCCGACTGCGTGGCGCTCGACGTGGCGGATCATGCGGCGGTGATCGGCTTCTGCCGGGAGAACGAGATCGGCCTGGTGGTGATCGGCCCCGAGGCGCCGCTCGTGGCTGGGCTCGCCGACGACCTGCAAGCGGCAGGCGTCAAGGTGTTCGGGCCGTCGCGGGCCGCGGCAGAACTCGAAGGCTCCAAAGGCTTCACCAAGGATCTCTGCGCCGAATCCGGCATCCCCACGGCGTCCTATCGCCGCTTCGACGACGCGTCCGCGGCCAAGGCTTATGTGGCCACGCAGAGCCTGCCCATCGTCGTCAAGGCCGACGGGCTCGCGGCAGGAAAAGGCGTAGTCATCGCCGAGACGCGCGAGCAGGCCAATGCTGCGATCGACGATTGCTTTGGCGGCGCGTTCGGCATCGCCGGCACCAAGGTCGTCATCGAGGAGTTCCTCGACGGCGAGGAAGCGAGCTTCTTCGCGCTGGTCGACGGCGAGACCGCGCTCCCGCTTGCCACCGCGCAGGATCACAAGCGCGCCTTCGACGGCGACCAGGGCCCCAACACCGGCGGCATGGGGGCCTATTCGCCGGCGCCGATCATGACGCCTGCACTTTGCGCGCAAGTGATCCAGCAGATTATCCTGCCGACGGTGCGGGCGATGCAGGCGCGCGGCACGCCGTTCAAAGGCGTGCTCTATGCCGGGCTGATGCTCAAGAACGGCGCGGCGAAGCTGATCGAATACAATGTGCGTTTCGGCGATCCTGAGACGCAGGTGCTGATGCTGCGGCTCAAGTCGGATCTGCTGCCGGCCCTGCTCGCCGTGGCCGAAGGGCGCTTAAGCGGCGTCGCACTCGACTGGCACGACGATGCCGCGCTCTGCGTGGTGATGGTGACACGGGGCTATCCCGGTGTGTACGCGAAGGGCTCCGAGATCAAGGGGCTCGATGCGGCCAGCGCCGACCCGAATGTGCAAGTGTTCCACGCTGGCACCAAGCGCGAGGGCAGGCGCATCCTCGCCGATGGCGGCCGCGTGCTCGGCGTCACCGCGCGGGGCGCGAACATTCGCCAGGCGCAGGCCCGCGCCTACGCGGCGGTCGACAAGATCGATTGGCCTGGCGGCTTCTATCGCCGCGACATCGGCCGGCGTGCGGTGCGGCGGGTAGGAAGCTGAGGCCAGGGCTCCGCCCAAGAATTCACTCAATTTAGCTAAAATTGTTCTGTGAGTCTCATCAGCGCTCGAAGCCTTTGGGCGCTTGCCTTTGGCACGATCATGAGGCGTCGTGAAGCGGGACGAGGTGCGGCGCCTGCGGGCCTCGTCGCAACGAGGCACTCGGGCGGCATTGGAGGTCCCCCCGGGGCCACTAGGAGTCCCTGCCACGAGTTGGCTGACGGATCGGTCGGCGCATGCGCGACGGACCGGACGAAAGCAGGGCCCGGTGCCGGAAAACGCCGTGATTGGCGCGCCGCAAGGCGCCCGCCGCATCCGGCAACGGACGCGCACACCATAGGATTTGCGCTTTTCGGCGCGCCATCCCCTCATCCCGAGGAGGGCCGAAGGCCTCTCTCGAAGGATCAAGGTAAATTTCACCAAAACCGGACGCGAGACGCGCCGCGGCAAGGAGCCTGCATGCCCGATCCTGCGGTGAA
>Ga0157375_10005703_pt1 | contig 10836 bp, 13 predicted proteins | sample M35metaG_FD_115311 | JGI IMG/M metagenome (GOLD analysis project Ga0157375, IMG submission 115311) | Miscanthus rhizosphere microbial communities from Kellogg Biological Station, Michigan, USA - M3-5 metaG | ecosystem: Host-associated > Plants > Roots > Rhizosphere > Soil | place: USA: Michigan...
GCCAAGCGCGGCCGCGACTGTGACGGCCGCGAACGCTGAGACCACGTCAACGGTGAAGCTGCCTGCGCGAAGTAACACTCAGCTTGGAGAAGATCTTGCTCAGGTGCCCAGCGAAGGGCCGCGAGGCTGGCGTCGAGGGCCGCGCACTCGCGGTGCCGGCCGAGTAGCACCGGGCTTCCCTGGCTAGCGAGCACCGGCGGTGCCATAACGCACTCCTCAGGACGGGTCACCGCCGGCGCACGTAGGCGCTCCTCCGGGTTCATCGGAACTTGACCGGGCAAGCCTAGAGGCGCGGACAGGCCTGCGGTCACGGTGTTGGCTCACGCGGCCAGACCGTCGCGGCAACGGTGGCTCCCGGACGCGGCGACCGGTCGAACTCTGCTTGGCACGGTGTTGGTCGTGATTGGGCACGGGGAGTGGCCAGTGCTGACACGGGTGGTATCGCGTGCCGGCCGCGCTCAGGCTTATCCCAATAGATCGTCGGTCCCGACCAGTCGGAGCCGGTGGTGCCGACACACTGCATCGCATGCAGTGGAAAGCCGGATTGTGAGGCGGACGAATGACTAGTTCCCTGCGGCCCATTACGTGCGTGTCGCCTCTGGAATGGCTGAAGCTTGGTTGCGTCGCCAGTTTCCGACGAGGACGCGGCCCGTTTTTGGATCTCGTTGTGCTTTCCGCGTGTTTTGAACTGATCGACGAAACGGTGCGGTGCAGGCGCTTTCGACGACTGCCGCGAAATCGCGGCCATCCGCTTCGTCCGTCACATCAGCTGGACAACACAGTTCGCATTGGCATGAACCCAAGCTGTGGGAGCGGCAGCAATGAGAGGGCTTGACGGCACGGTCGCGATTGTGGCCGGCGCGACGCCGGGCAACATAGGCGCGGCGACCGCCGTCCGCCTCGCCGAAGAGGACGCGACAGTCGTGGTGGCAGATCACGACGAGTCCGCCGCCCAGGCGGTAGTTGCCGAGATTCGAGAGCTGGACGGAAGGGCGGCTGCGCAATCTTTCGACATCAGTGACGAGGCATCATACAAAGCCCTGGTCGACTTCACCGTGAAGGAGTTCGGCAGGGTTGATGGCCTATTCAATGTGGCTGTGGACCCCTCGGCCGGCACAGGGGTCAACGACCTCGATGTGATCTCGCGCCCGCTTGACCTGTGGCGACACACCATCGATGTCACGCTCACCGGCTGCATGTACGGCATCCGCCACGCCCTACCCGTCATGATCAAACAAGGCGGTGGTGCGATCGTCAACACGGTGTCAACCAGCGCTTGGACCGGTGCGGATCGCGATCTCGCTTATCAGGCTGCCAACGCGGGACTGTGTAGGCTCGCTCGCCATACCGCCACGCTGGGCGGCAAGCACGGTGTGCGATGCAATTCGGTCGCCGCCGGGGTGATTCTCACCAGAGCGGCGCTCGCCAATACGACCGAAGAGTGGCGCACCGAGATTCTGACGTCGGTCGCCTCGCCTCGCCTCGGAATCCCCGAGGACATCGCAGCGATGGTCGCGTTCCTGTTTTCCGAGGACGCCGCGTACGTGAACTGCCAAACGATCCACGTGGACGGTGGTGCCGACTTCACCTGAGAGCTTCACCTGAGGGCGATGGATGCGGTGGCCGGGGCCTGGCGACACAGAACACCTAGATCAGTTCATCTAAGAAGCGTAGGAGCAGAACTTGGGTAGGAGCAGAACATGACTAGTGGTGAAGCAGCATGTCGCACCGCGGCGATTACCGGCGCCGGAGGCGGGTTGGGCCGTTCGGTCGCGCTCAAGCTCGCCGAAAAGGGCCAACGGGTGTACGGCACCGGGCTGGTCGATGCGGAAGTCGACGAACTTCGGGATGCTTCCGATGGCCGAGTCTCGTTGTCTGTCACCGACATAACCGATGAACAGGCGGTGCGTACCTGGGCGACGCGGGTTGGCGATGAGATCGGCCCGGCCGGGCTAAACGTGCTAGTAAGTAACGCCGGCATTCTGACACCGGCCCCCTTGGAAGTGCTTCCGCTGCAAGCCATCAAACGCGAATTCGACGTCAACGTGTTCGGCAGCATCAGTGTGATTAACGCGTTCCTGCCCGCACTGCGCGCGGCGCACGGTGCATCGTCCAGGTCGGTGCAATGACGGGACGTCTCCCACTTCCGTTCAACGGGCCGTCAAGCGCCTCCAAGGCCGCGTTCGAAGCCCTCGCCGACGTGTACCCTAGCGGGCTCAAACCGTTTGGCGTTGAGTTGGTACTCGCTCAAGCCGGCAACATGAGAATCGGCGGCCCTGCTAACACCGCCGCGGCGATGAAGCGGGTGACCGATTCGTTCACCGATGCCCAGCGGGACTTATACGGCGAGGAATTCGCCAAATCCACCGCCTCACTCAACAAGTCGCAGAGCGAGCGACTGAGCGCCGATGAGTCGGCTGACCGCATCATCGAGCCCGTTGAGGAACAGCCCGCTCCGGCGCGTGCGCCCTTGGTCCGGACGCCGAAAAGATCCTGCGGCTCGTCGCAGAGAAGTCCGACCTCGAACTCGATGAACTCCGATGCCACTACGTGGGCCTCGACTAGCGCCATTATTCCCGAACCCATTTTCCTCGAAAGGCAGGTCCCAAGATGGTCATGGCACACACCAGGCTCGACAACTTCCACGAAACAGCCACCGCGCGGCAATCCGACCGACTGGCTCGGGCATTCGTGCACGCGATCGATGCCGCCGACGATGCCGCGTTGGACACGGTTTTGGCGCGCGGGTTCCTGTCGTACGCCCACGACGGTGTGCGCAGCCGCACGCCAACGAAGAAATACTATGAGAGCCTGCGGAACTCGTTCTCAGACCTGCAATTGCAGGTGGACGAGAACATTGGCGTCCTGGCGGAGAACGACATGATCGCCCTGCGCACGATCATCACGGGAACTCACACCGGCGACCACGCCGGGGTGACGGCCACCGGCCGCCCAATCCGAACGTCCGCGTCACATTTCTTCCGCGTGCGCAACGATCGGCTCGTCGAGCACTGGCAGGTCATCGACACCTACCAAATCCTGACCACGATCGGTGCCATCCCCAGAGTCGGAGCACAGTTTCAGAAGATGCTCGAGGTGCCCGAAGCACCCGACGGCATCTTCGTCGAAGAGCTCGACACCCCCTTCGACGCCGCCCGCACCGAACGATGCAGTACGCGTGAAGGATCACGTACCGTCAGCCGGCGCCTCTACGACGGTGCGATCACCGCCGGCGTGGCCTCCGACGTCGACGCCGTGGCAGAGAACTACATTCAAAACAACGGATGGACACCGCACGGCCGAGAGTATTTCGGGCGGGGCTGGACGGTCGGGCGCGCCGCGATGCCCGACGGGCTCGCGGTGCAAACGCACGTGGTGGCCGAAAATGACCGCGTCGCATCGATGAGCGTTTGGGACGGCACCATCACCGCCAGCGGCCAAACCGTCGACTTCGCCTCGGCCGACTTCCTGCGCATCAAGGGGGTCGCCGCCGAACACTGGGAAACCGTCGACTACGTACGGCTGTACCAGGCGTTCGGCCTGCTCCCACAGTCCTTATAAGCCGCGCCCCCTCAGGACACGAGTGAATAGACGGAGGATTGACCATGACTGAGATCATCAGCAACCTGATGGAAGCGAACTTGCTCAGGGTGTTCAACGAACGCGATGCCCAACGCAGGGCCGCGACCATTGAGACCACCTACGCTCCGGGCGTTCGTTGGACCGACGATGAGGGGGTCAGTGTCGGTCGTGAAGCGTTAGAAGCCGAGGCGAAAGCATTGCAGTCGCAGATGCAGGGACTGGTTTTCACCAAAGCCAGTCCCGTCTACCAAACCCTCGGATTCGGGTACTTGGCGTGGAAGCTCGGGCCCGAAGGCGGCGACCCGGTGGCCAGCGGGTTCGACGTGGCCATCGTGCGTGATGACTTCATTTCCGAGCTCTACACAGTGATCACGACGTAGACGACTTCGTGCGGATCTTTGAGAAGAGAGTGGAGATGGCTGATCAGCGAAATGTGACTTTCGCGATAACGGGCGCGGGCGGGACCCGAGTGGCGCGCTACGTCCTGGAATCTCTAGTCAAGGACGACCTCGTCGACCGAGTCGACCTGATCGTCTCAGCAACGGGGCGAAAGATCATCGCCCACGAAACGGGACTGGACTCAGTCGGCGAAGCGGTCGAGATGGTGCTGGGCGGCCCGTCACCCAAAGTCGTCAACTGGGATCCAGAGGACCTGGCGGGCGGTCCGACATCAGGCAGCTACCCATCCTGGGGGATGTTGGTAGTGCCCTGCGCTCTCGGCGTGGTGGGCCGAATCGCCCATGGCACCGCCAACACGCTCATCGAGCGGGCCGCCGACGTCACCCTCAAGGAGCGCCGCCCGCTCATTCTGTGCGTGCGGGAGACGCCGTTCAACCTGATCCATCTGCGCAACATGACTCAGATCACCGAGGCCGGCGGCACCATTTATCCCGTCATCCCCACCTTCTACAACCTGCCGAGCAGCGTGGACCAGGTCTATGAGGAGTTCACCGCCCGACTGCTGGGCTTCTTGGGCCTGCCACAGACCGACTACTACACGTACTCGGGCGACGAGACGCCCGCGCACCGCGACCGCGTCGAGTCCTGACATGCCGCGGCTGATCGTCGGGATGACCGGTGCCAGTGGCGCCGCCCTCGGTGTGCGGTTGCTTGAGGCATTGCGCCAACTTCCCGATGTGGAGACCCATCTGGTGATGAGCCGGTGGGCGCGCACCACGATCGAGCTCGAAACTCCCTACACCGCTGGGGAAGTGGCCAAGCTCGCAGACGTGACCTACCGGCCCGGTGATCAGGCCGCGGCGATCTCTTCCGGCTCGTTTCAGACCGACGGCATGGTCGTCGTGCCGTGCTCGATGAAGACCGTCGCGGGCATCAGGACCGGATACGCCGACAACCTGATCGGCCGCGCTGCCGACGTAGTCCTCAAGGAACGCCGCAGACTGCTGCTGATCCCCCGCGAAACCCCGCTCAGCGAAATCCATTTAGACAACCTGCTCGCGCTGGCCCGGATGGGCGTCACGATCCTGCCGCTGATGCCTGCGTTCTACAACAACCCCACCTCGATCGACGACATCCTCGATCACCTGGTCGCGCGCGTTTTCGACCAGTTCGGCCTGCCCGCTCCACACGCCCACCGCTGGCAGGGCGTCCACACCGCACGTACCGCTGATAGCGCAACCACAACCCAATCAACGCTGACAGGTGGTCTGGGCCAACGGTGAAGTCCACACCAGCGCATGTGTATACGAGCCAGTGGAAGGAAGATCCCGATGACGGCCATGACGTCCGACGTCGCAATGATGCCCTGAATAATCGCATCCCATCGTTAGTGCGCCACAGGGGATCCGGTCCGTCGGCCAAGCGGCCCTGCGCCCGAACAATGTGCGGTCTCGACCGCGCATCACCCACCGGGGAGGCCCGGCCAATCCTTAAGGAGCACCATGCACCCGCCGTTTGATGACCTGCGCAGCTTCCTGACCGCCCTGCAGGCCGAGAAGCAACTCCTACGCATCGAACGCAGCGTCAACCCCGAACCAGATCTCGGCGCGGCCGGGCGAGCGGTTGCCAACCTCGGGACAACCGCGCCCGCGCTGTTGTTCACCAACATCGCTGGATTCACCGACGCTCAGGTAGCACTCAACGTCCACGGCTCCTGGGCCAACCACGCGCTCATGCTCGGAATGGCCAAAACCAGCACTATTAAAGAACAGTTCTTCGAACTCGATGAACGTTGGCAGAAGTATCCCGTAGCGGTGGACCGCCGAGCAGATGCTCCCTGGCAGGAGATCACCATAACCGACGACATCAACCTGTTCGAGCTGCTCCCGGTATTCCGCCTCAACCCCGGTGACGCCGGGCCCTACATCGACAAAGCTGCCGTAATCACCAGGGACTCAGCCGATCCGGAGAACTTCGGCAAACAGAACGTGGGTCTTTACCGACTTCAGGTCAAGGGCCCTGATCACCTGGGGTTGCAGTCCGGGCCACCACACGACTTCGCGATCCACATCGCCGCCTCAGAAAAGAAACACCAGGGACTTCCGGTGGCCATCGCGATCGGCAACGACCCGATCCTCACGCTGGTCGCCTCGACGCCGTTGGAATACGACGAGTCCGAGTACGAAATGGCCGGCGCCTGGCGAGGTGGTGTGCCCTATCCCATCGTCAAAGCGCCGTACACCGGACTTGACGTTCCATGGGGTTCGGAAATCGTCCTCGAGGGCGAAGTCCTTTATGACGCCAGAGAATACGAGGGCCCGTTCGGCGAGTTCACCGGATCATATTCGGGCGGACGTGCGCTGCCGGTCGTCAAGGTTCACCGGGTGCACATGCGGCGCAACCCGATCTATGAGCACCTCTACCTCGGCCAGCCGTGGACCGAGATCGACTACCTGCTCGCACTGAACACATCGGTGCCGCTGTACCGGCAACTCAAACAAGAGTTCCCTGAAGTCGAGGCCGTCAACGCGATGTACACCCACGGGCTGGTCAACATCATCTCCACCCGCGTTCGACACGGCGGATTCGCGCGGGTGGTGGCAATGCGCCTGCTGACCACTCCCCACGGCATCGGCTACTCGAAGATCGTCATCGTCGTCGACGAAACGGTCGACCCGTTCAACCTCGAACAGGTGATGTGGGCGCTCACGGCCAACGTCAATCCCGAGTTCGACGCCGTCAGCATCCCGCGCATGTACGAGATCCCCCTCGATCCCACCGGGAACCCGCAAGGCATCACCACCCGGCTGATCATCGATGCCACCCCGCCGAAAGCCCCCGACATCCGCGGGGATTTCGGAACCCCCGTCACCGCCTACCCGGAATCGGCCGACTGGGAACGCCTACTGAAGGAGATGACCCGATGATCTGCCCCCGGTGCCAATCACCCGATGCCAGCACTGTCGCGCACTCTCCGGTACCGGGAGTGTGGACGATGAACTCGTGCCCGACGTGTTGGTATGCGTGGCGATCAACGGAGCCACCCGCCGCCATCGACCCCGACCTGTACTACCCCGAGTTCCGAATCGATCGCAACGAGATCGCCGCAGCCCCTAAGATCGTGTGAAAGAGCAACGGAGCCAACAGCTGTCGACGGCAGGGACTTCAGCGCCCTGGATCACTCATGAATGGTTCCGAGTTCATCGACGGCGAGGATCTGCTGAAGGGCAGCGGTTACGACGGCCAGGGGATCATCCACGGCGCCCGCCGACCGGAACCCGATGAAGCGGTCGGGTCGGACGAGCACCGCGCCGTCACGGGTGATCTGGCGTTTGCGCAGCCAGGCCAGGCGGGTATCGACCAGCTCGGCATCGTCAGCTCCGACGGTGACTGCCTCGAGTGCGATCCCGGTGCTTTCGGCAATCTTGTGGGCCGCCTCCACCCATGCATTGCCGTCCTCGCCGGCGACGAGGAGAAACTTGCCGCCATGGGTGAGGTTCTGCAGGGGGAATGTCTTGCCGCGGCGGGAAACAAAGGCGTGCGGGAGTGGATGTCCGGGCTTGGTGCTGGATTCGTACAGTCGCACGGCGTCGATCGGCACATAGTCCGGGCTGCCATCGTCGACAACCGCTGCGGAGTGGTAGGTGAAACCGAATTCCAAACCATGATGGTGAAATTCACCGGACTGCAGGGCTAGCGCGTTGTTGACCTGATCGCAGCGTTCGGCGTGCGCGGGATGCGTTTCATCCCAGATCACCTCCACTGAGGCCCAGTTCGCCTCCGCCGACTTCTCCGGGGACAACCCCAGCGCTGCGTCGAGTCGGAACCGGTCTTCTGCGCACTTCACGGAATTGGCGATGTTGCGCAGGATCACCGGGCGGCGTTCGGCCTCGTAGGTGTCGAGCAATCCATCCCCAGCCTGTCCCGCGAGAACCTGAGTGAGCTTCCAGCACAGGTTGTGAGCGTCATGGATCGCCGAATTCAACCCGAGGCCGCTGGTGGGCGGGTGTCTGTGGGCGGCGTCGCCGACGACGAAGACACGACCCGCGCGGAATCGTTCAGCGATGATGCCTTCCATGGTCCAGACGGACACGGCGTGAATTTGGGCTGCGAGGTCGGGCATGCCCAGCAGCGACTTCATTTGTGCGATGACCTTCTCCCGATCGCCGGCGTCCGGGTCGCCGTAGGGATGGCCGATGTGGAAGACCCATTCCTCTGACTGTGTGCCCCACCGGTGCGGGCCCATCGGGGCCAGCACACCACCGGTGAACGTGCCGCCGAAGTCAGGGTTTGCCAACCAACGCAGGAAGACCGAGTCGTCCTCGAGCACACCCGAAAGGTCGGCAGTCATGTGCACCGACACCATGTCGAGGATGTTGCGTTGGCCTTGTAGCTCGATGCCGACGAGCCCGCCGACTGTGCGGCCCCCGTCGGCGGCAATCACGTACTGCGACCGGACCTCGTAGTCCTCGCCGGCGCGATGATCGCGGATGGTGCTTCGCACACCGGATCCATCCTGCTCAAGTCCGATCAACTCGTGGTGGAACCGGACACCACCGGGATTGAGCTTCTCGGCGTGGTTCTTGAGGACCGGCTCCAGGCGGATCTGCGGCAGGTTCGCCGTGGGGCAGGGACTGGCATCGATGTACTCGGGGTCTCGGTTCCCCGCGCCCCAGAGATCGAGCTTGCCGATCAGGCGGCCCGCGTTCGGATTCGATCCCCTCACACCGGCGTAGAACCCGGTGGCCGCCAAGTTGGCCTGCGGAGTGCTCCGGGAATAGATCTCGTCGGCGACACCGACCTCGGTGAAGATCTCCATGGTGCGCTGCCCCAGGACATGGGCCTTGGGCAGGATCGACGTCGTCGGCAGACCACTGACAAGCAACGATTCGACACCGAGAGTGGACAAGATCATCGACGCGGACAGGCCGGCGCCGCCTCCTCCGACGATGAGAACGGGAACGGTGGTCATGACGGGGTTCAACCTCCTGGACGTAGCGCTACACCGCAGACGAAAGTGACGTAAACCACAAGCTACTCTAGAGAATTACGATTTGACAGAGAAAATCGATCACGACGTCTAATAACGTCTACTCGGCGAATGCGTGCGCACCTGCGGGCACTGACCCATATCAGCAAGCAGACGCGCACTCTGAGTAACGCGGAGGCGTGACCGACGTGGCAGACGTCCAGGCCGGGTTGAAGTGCGAGCATAGGCTGATCGGCGAAATGTGGCTCTTGCGACAAGTCCGCGCGGAGCTCTCAACGACTCGGCGGCACGAAAGTGGCTTGTGCGCCGGGTGAGCCACGGGCGGTGGCTACGTCGATGCGCGCGGCGTGGCGGATGAACCACCGCAGTTGGTTCAACTCGGCCGCCACCTCGCGCATGGCCTTGCTCCTTGTCTTGGTGTTGCTGCCGACGTTGTCGAGGACGCTGTAGTCGTAGCTCGGGGGCGCGTCTCCGACTGCGCTGGTTCACTCAGACAATTCGGGATCACGTCGCGCCAACTTGTCGGTGACGGCGGTCGAAATCTCAATCATCGCGTCGAGTTACTCGGGCACTAGCGCACTGATGAACCACTTGCGGACACCTGCGCTCTGCACAGGACTGGCTCTTGCGATGGCATCCCGACCTGTCTTGGTGAGCGCAGCCACTGCGCCGCGGGCGTCGGTGGCAAATCCTTTTCTCTCCACCAGTCCACGCGCCGCCATTCTGCCGACCTGCTTGGACAGGCGGCTTTTGTCCCACGCAAGGCGCGATAGCTGATGCGGACGATGAAGGCGGCGCGCCGCTTGGGCGGCACCGAGCCACATCCCGGGGCAACGGTCACATGTTTGTTTGTCGAGCCCACCAAGGTCCAGTCCGGGATGTGAGGCGGCTCACCCGGCGCGTAAGGGAGAATCAATGGTTGCCATGTCCACTTTATGAAGTTATGGACATGGCAACCAAAATGCCCCGTAGGCAACCCAGCTGCGGGACTCGTCGGAAGTGTCGCGCGATGGGTACCGGGCAAAACATCATCCAATGGCTTGCGGGGGTCCTCGCGGTGGCCGCCATGGCATCGACGATCGGTCTTGCCCCGACAGCCTCCGCCAAAGGAGTTGTGCCGCCACGGGCGTCCTGCACCGGCGCGGAGATAGTTGCCGACGCCTGTGACAAACCCCCGCAACCGGTCCCAACCCACATGTTGGGTCCGCATGGGTCGAAGTACCGGAAGATGGCCATCCCCGCCGAACGAGAACGAAGCACTTCGACCTCTGATTGTTCAACGCAATCTAAGGGTCGCTCCTGACATCGATCGCACGTTCTTGTACGTCGCTTGTCGCCTACCTCGTACGGGTGTCCCGGCGCGTTGCGGCCCCGACCCCGACCTCTACTACCCCGAGTTCCGGCTCGATCGCGACGAAACCGCCGCCGCCCCTCTGATCGTGTAAAAGACCGGCCGAGCCGGCCCTGAACGATTCGGGAGCACGAAAGTGAGCGGCCGCGTTGTATGACGCCCGTACGGAAAAGGAACATGTACGAGCCCGGATGTGTCGGCAACATCGACGGCATGCTCGGCATCAGCGGCTCGGCCCTAGTTGGCGAACTTCACCGTCACCGTCTGGCTCCGAGTTCATTGACGGCGAGGATCTTCTGAAGGCCAGCCGTTAGGACGGCCAGGGGATCATCCACGGCGCTGGTGGACCGTCACCCGATAAAGCGGTCGGGCCGGACACGGGGAACTTCAAGCTGAAGGGCGAGTACGGTGATCAAACCGTCTGGTATACCCGGTTCTTGGATCGCGACGAAACCTGGGTACCCCAAATGCAGTCCACCGGCGCACTGCCTGCCCCGAGTACCGGTGAAACTCC
>Ga0157375_10005705_pt1 | contig 10831 bp, 15 predicted proteins | sample M35metaG_FD_115311 | JGI IMG/M metagenome (GOLD analysis project Ga0157375, IMG submission 115311) | Miscanthus rhizosphere microbial communities from Kellogg Biological Station, Michigan, USA - M3-5 metaG | ecosystem: Host-associated > Plants > Roots > Rhizosphere > Soil | place: USA: Michigan...
CGCCAACGCTGTTTGCTCCGAACAACTCCCACAACTCGCCAGGACCGTTCTTTAGTGACCTCTCGTTCTCACGAGCGGTGTCACCTTCCTTGAAATCCTCCAACTCAGAAGACGTACCGACGTTGTAGAGAGCGTAACGCTGTGGTGCTCCCTGGTAGTCGGTAGAAATCATAGACGTTACGAACTGCTTGTTGATGTAGTCCTGTGCGTCATATGCATCCTTGTGCTCTGGACGACCGAACGGACGCTCGGTACGGAAGTGGAACACAGGAATCTCACCAAACGGGTTATCGAATGAGCCAGCAGAACTCCAATTAGTCCCATCAGTCACATTCTCGTCAGTGGTGGTGTACTTCCTGATAACGTCAGGGTAGTAGATGTTCAAACGGCTACCGCCCGGTACGCTCCACATCTTTACAGCGTACAACTTGGTCCTTGGGGACTCGGGGTCATATACCAGAGTAGTAGTTAGTGGTGTGTTGTAACTAATCTCTAGATTGCCCTCCTCGTCAGGCCAAACCATGACATAGCAGTCACCGTAAACTAGCGCCCTACGGTGAATCTCGTCAGAGTCCAGACCCAACTGGTTGTACTCCCATGTATCTCCAATGACCTGATTGGACTCAGGCTTGGTTCCCTCTACCGCTGTAATCTCCAAACGGTTGTAGACTGCATCTACTACGGGGCGGCAGAAGTTCAGACGGGAGTGGTATCCCATGCTGTTCCTCAATAGGTGCCTAAGAGCAGCGGAACCGAAAATCTCGTCCACATTGCCATCGTAGTAATGGCCTGCCTCTTCATATTCGGCCCTGCGTGCTAGTACCGCAGAAACCTCGTTCTTTAGTTCTGTCATTATGTGAATGGCTATGAAGCCTTTCCTCCTAGATAGTTAGTTTGACGGACTCCCACGCGCCCTTTGTTTTGGTTGAAGTACAAGACCGCTGAAACAACAGCATCGAGTACGTCATCGTGTGGCACTCGTGGGAATGCCAGCATTTGTTCCTCTAGCGTAGGAAAGTGCCTCGTGTGAGCCACCTTACCCTTACGGTAGATATCGTGAGCCTGGGCTGCACGCACTTCCTTCTTCTCAGACTGCCTAACAGTCTTTAGTCGAGCCTTAACGCCTGTGAATACCTGCTTCCACAAGTCTCCACCCTGGTTAGTCTCGATATAGAGGACTTTAGCATCGTATTTCTCTAGAAGTTCCTCTACATAGTCCTTTAGTGTGTCGGAAGTCAGTTTAACCTGCTCAGCATGTCGTACATAGAGCCTGTTATCACTTCCACGAGATACCACAGCGAGGCCGGTATAGTCAGATGCTCGTTTAGTGGTGACAGCCGGGTCTACAGACAGCATTGTGTTTCCATATGACTCTGGCTCATCAATAACAAGGTCGTTCTCATCCCAATACCCGCCGTCTAGGCTGATAGGACGGTTCATCATGTTCATGGCGAACTCCCTGGTGCCCCTCTGGCTGTTCAGGTACTCCATAGACCACCTCTCAGGCCATAGGGAGGCGTCTCCCGCCTCAGTATTAACGATGGCTGGCCAGTAGTGGGTTCTAATTCCTGCGTCGTGTACCCACCTCAAATTGGGGTCTAGTTCGTTTCGGAACTTCTCTGGGTCCCACTTGCCCTCATTCTCATCCATAAACACGGCTAGAGCATCGCCAGTCTTCCTCATCTGGTCAATAATAGAGTCAGGCATCGTAGTTGTGCCGATAAAGACCTTGATAGCAGCGATATTCAGGTAGAAGTGAGCACTTAGGACTGTATTGAGACGCTTTGTAGCCTCATAGGTAGAATAGTTGGACTCGGATGGCTCAATATCATCGAAAAGGATGACTTCTGGCCTCTGGCCGTTGATATTAGCACCAGCAACGTTGTTGTCGGCTCCTGCTACCTGGAAAATGAAGCCATTTCCACGCATAGTGACGTTACGGTTGTCGAGATAGTCACGGCCTCCCAACTTTCGGGCGGTAGTGAACTCAGGGAAGTCTTCTTTCAGTAGTTCATTGTTAGAGATTTCCAACTTGAAGTTACCAAGCCACTTCTGAGCCTGAGTATCGGAGTCTGAGAAAGCAATGAGATAACGCTTGTGGAAGTGAGCACCAGCCCAGATAGGCAGAATGTGGTTAATCCAAGTAGACTTACCGCACATACGAGGAGCAATGAAGCAGTCATGCTGCTTGTTCTTGATATCCAGACGGCGTGTCCAAGACTTGGCGTACTCGATTACGTCCAAGTGGAAGTCGTTAAGGGTCACGTCTGAAATGTCCTCAAATTGTGAGTCATATAGTTTGTGAGGTAGATAGACAGCAGCAAACATGAGCGGGTCATGCTTGGTAACAAGTCTACGACCCTCAGACGATTCCATCAGTCTAGGGTCAACGCCTCTTAGTGCCTCTTTGAGATTCAATTAGTGGGAAGCCAACTTTTTGTTGATTGAAAAATATGTCTACTGTAGCGCATTATCGCTTTCTGTTTCTTTATTACGACTGCGATTTGCGTTACTATATTGAACAACCGTTCAGTTCTTGACTTCTTCCTCCTCTAGTTGTGAGTTACGTGCTGCTTCTTCATTCAATAGTTCCATGATGGCCAAATCAGAAGAGTCTCGAACCCTATTCTCATTGATGCTATTGGCCTTACCCTGTAGTAGTAGCCATGTGTTGGCATACTTCTGGAATGCTTCGGCCATCTTCTTATGACCATCTGGGTCCATTGTCTCATCTTGTAGCATTAGGTGTGTACGTAGAATACCTTCCTGGGCAACTACTAGCATGTCCTCTGTCTTATACCAGTCATGCATCTGTGCTGCCTTGGCCTTGATTTCATCCATTGGTAGTTCAATACCGGCCTGCTTCATCCAGTTCTCACCAGTACCCCAAGATGCCGGGTATCCTAGTTTCCTCATAGCCCTAGTGATACCAATTTCACTAGCAACTTCGAGGAATTGTCCCCTTTGTTCGTCTGAGTATGCAATATTGCCCATATTTTTGTGTTATTCGCGTATGTCTTAACCCACCTACCATATACGTGTGTTAGAGCCTGCGAAACCTCCTCCTAAATTTACTGAGTCAATCTAATAGTGCCATTGCTGACGTTATTAGTCAAATCAGGACACCCATCCACCCTTGTTGACGTTCATAACCCTCTTGCCACGAGGTGTCTTGGCTAGCCTCTTGGCTAGTTTGTAGACTGCTGTTGAGCCTTGGTCAATCTCCCAATGCATTTCATCTACTGTGGTTGAGAATGTCCCTCCCCATCTGATACCGCCGCGATAGACCAACAGCCTAGCCTTGATGAGTAGCCTCTGTGCTAGTGTGAATGTGTTCTTCTTACCACTAGGATGCCTTAGTGCATTGATATCAACTGCTGTGCCTGATGAGTGATTACTATACACGTCTGTGCCAGCAATCCTCCTCAGTGAGTAGCCCCAATCGTCTAGTTGTCCGAGGTCGATTGGTTCGATTCTCTCTTGAAACCAAAGACACAGGTGAATCAGTACGAAGCCTGCTGGTCCCTTGCGTAGCCTTAGGTTCCTACTGGTGTTGGGGATATGCCAGTCGTATGTATCTGATTCTTGGATGACTGACCATCCGTTCTGACTAATGTTCATTATCTCTCCTTGTTTGCGTACCGCCCGTTCTGCTACAAAGAAGAACCCCACCCGGAGGAACAGGAGGCGAATGGCAAGAAACGCGGTGCTCTCAACGGGTGGGGCTTTCCAGTTACAGCAGTAACAGACATGTCTATTCTATTCCGTGACACTCTTAATGTCAAGCGGAAACCTTCTTCTTGGCAGCCTTGCGGGCATTCTGCTTAGACTTGTAGCACTCCTTGCACCATGTGTGCTTGGTGCCTGTGGCCCTGCTGTAGAAGTCCCTCTCAGCGTCCAGTACACGCTCACAGGCGGTACAGATTTTACGACCTGGGGCCGGGGGTGCGTAGAATTTATGGACCTGTAGAACGCGAAGTTCTTCTCCACGATGCTGTTGCATGTAGTGTCCATTACATAGGCTCTTGGCATGGTTCGGACGGTCGCATCCTTCAAACACACACTTCTCAGTTGTCATCTGGCCTTAGTCCTTCCACTCCATAGTTGTGATAGTCGTGTAGATAGTCGATGATGTTTGGTTCATCGTCTTCTTCATCAGAAGATACGACTGTCTTCACTACGTACCCGCCCTCTGTGACACGCATCACGATGGTGTCTCCTCGTGCCAATGCTTCTAGTTCTTCATCCTTGGTCATCTGTGACGCCCTCTTCCTTAACCTTTAGTTTGATTTCGTCTGTGCTGTCGAACTTTCTCGTTACCGGCCCTGCTACGGTCCACTTGTATCCTAGTTCCTCTAGGAGACGGACCTCCTCTTGCATGTTCCTGTAGTCGATTTCTGCTGTTCTAGCATATCCGTGACGGTCAACCCAGGCAATCTCTACGGTGTATTCGCTCACTTCTTCACCCCTGCCTCGAACCAGCCAGCGTTCTCCATGTCCTTACTACACAATGGACACTTTGATTCCTTCTCTAGAGAGACAATAACGGTACTGTCATCCTCACAGATGAACACGTTCTCGATTACCGTGTCTGCTGCCATACCCTTTAGGGTGAGCCTACCCATTAGACTCTCCTGCTAGGTGCTTCTCAACCTCACGAGCCATGGCCTCGACCTTATCGTGTGTCTCATTAAGGTCTGCGGCCACGTCTCGTAGTTCTCCCAAATGTACTTCCAGCAGACTACGCCTAATCGTGAGAGCCTTCAACTCTTCTCTCATGGACTCAATCTCTACCTTGATAGCATCTAGGTCTAGTTCTTCTTCATCCATCTTCGTCTACCGGCCCCATCTTCTCGACAATCTCTTGAAAGGCTTCCTCGGTTTCATCCTGCTCAGCCCAGGCATCGCCAATCTCGTTCCAGTTGTCAGCCATTTCCTGTAGAGCCTCTGCAAACACCCACGGGTGAACGTCATCATAAATCAGAATCAGTTGGTCCAGCGTGTTCTCAAAGTTGTTCCTGACGTGAGCAACCTTCTCTGCCCAATCCGGGTGGTCACTGTGGGCCATGGTCAGCCTCCAAGAAGTCTGCTGCGTCTCGCAGCCACTTCGCCAACTCTTCTGGCGTACACTTTCCATACATTAGTGTGGACTGAATCTCTAGCCATAGGTTGGCGTGCTCTTGTCTAGTCAACATATTCATTCTGTACCTCTCCTGCAATCCAACCGGCCCTCTGCATTCCTGAGCAGTGCGGTCGGTACTCAGGGTCATCGTAGCGGCCTCTGGCTGCCTCTCTGCCCTCTTCTGAAATGTTTCTTGACCTCATGAGCCTTTCCAAATGCTCTAGGCCCTCTACGCGGTCCTTGTCTTCTTTAAGCGGAGGTTCTACTACAGCCGATAGAGAAGACTTCACACCCTCAGAGTTAGCCAAGTAGTCAAGGGCTAGGGTTCCCTTCAAGTTAGGGAAAGGCTCGAAGTCCTCATCCCTAAGAGTACCCATGTAAACATACTCTTCTCTGTCTTCTTTAACATCTTCACATGAAGCGTTAGGAGCGCCAGCGACGGCCGCTTCATCCTTGTTGTCTTCCATTGAAGTATCCTTTGGTGTATTACTTGTAGTATTAGTGCCCCTTTTGTGGGCAGGTGTTGCCTCTTCTGTGGTAGGGTGTGTATCCTTCTGTGGTAGGGTACCCGCCCCTTCTGTGGGCAGGTACATCAGTTCATACAGGTTGACCTTACCGCTCCTCCGACTAACTTTTAGGAACCCAGCCTCTTCTAGAGCCTGATTGTGGAGGTAGAACTTCCCTGTTGCTAGACCTGTTGCTGCCGAGATAGCCTTTCGACTCGGGAACGAGTTCATCTTGTTCCCATACATGTGCTTAAAGATGCCCCATGCATACACCTTAGTGGCAGCGCCTAGGTCAGAAGCCATGACAGCCTCCATCCACTTCTGCTTATGTTCATATAGTTCGTTACTCATGTCTCTCCTCATAGAAAAATCCCGTAGCACTTGGCTACAGGACTAGTTTATCACGTACGGGTTTAGTTGTCAAACCACAGACAATGAGACAGGCGGGGTGGGAGGCTTTCTCTGCTCAACCACCCCGCCCTAAGAGACAAAGATGAGTAACCTTTGCACTACCTATCATAGCACATCAGAGACGGTTCGTCTAGATGATTGGACCTACTGGACCGCCACGCCAGATATCGTGAGTGCTATGTGGCCCAGCGTTCTCTCCACCATCGGTGATGAACTCATGTTCCCTCTGCATACCCTCGGCATCCAGCCAGATATCGCTGAGATTGGAGTAGATTTCCTCCAAGGTGTCACCAAAGGCTCGCTGAATCACGTCCTGGTCATAACAGTTCAGAATGTCATTGTAGTAGTCATCTGCCGTAGCCGTCAAGGGCCAGTCGGTACGAGTGAAGTGAGCGTGCTGCTCTGCTGCCGGAATGATGTGGTTCTGTACAATGATGAGTTGGCCGTGGTTGCCCTTGAAACTGGCCCACGGCTCAACACACTCTCTGGCATATTCCTGGTAGTCACCAAGCATTTCACCATCGAGGTCATCGAGAATCTCATTAAGTGCGTCTGCCATTAGACACCGTGCTGTCCACCAACAGGGTCGGTAGGTGCGTAGTTTCTAATCACATGACGATGGTTCCTCACCCTGCCGTATACATCTACGACAGGAGAGACAGCGTGAACGTACTGATTCTGCTCGGTGTCACCCACCTTGAATAGTGGTTGGTCGGCGGTATCGTGAACGTTACGCAACTGGTCCCCAATAGTCAGAGGCTCATCTAGGTACAGATAAGTCTGCTGCCTACCAGAAGCAATAGTTCCCTCAATCGTACCGGCTGACACGTAAGTAATCGTCTGATTACCGCCCGGGTCCACACCGACAACAAAGGTCCAGTGCTCCATAGTAGACTGCGGACCCTTAATTGTTAGCAATTGCATCAGTTGTACCTCCAACCGTAGTGATAGTTGGGACGACCGAGAATCGTGCCTGTGTGGACAGAGCGTGAGCCCATCCAAGACAACTTACGGCAAACCAACACAGCATACATAGAGTAGAAAGGTGCGAAAGCCTCAGTGTCAAAGACAGTCGTGGATTCGTTAGCCACGATGCTCTTTAGTGGGGCCTGCTCTAGTAGAAGGCTTTTGGAATCACCAATGTAGGCAGCCTGTAGTGCCGTAGCACGAGCCAACTGCTCTAGGTCGTGAGGGTTCTCAACTTCTCCCTCGTTCCTTCCAACCAAGACCTCAATCATGGTCTGTGCCAGGAGGATAACCTGCTGGTCTACATCGTAGCCAGTGATTTCCTGTACCTGTTCAATAGTTGTAAACATCAGTTCTTACCTCCCAACTCATTGACCTTGATGTGTAGTACAGTCGTGAAGTCCTTCACGCCGTCACCGTCCAGTTCTAGTTGTAGAACATAGGCACCCGGCTTGTCGAACACACTCCTGCCATTTGGCCAACGGAACACGAAGCGGCCACTGGCAATCTGAGCGGTAGAAAGATTGTAACCTGTTAGGTCAATCTCTTCGTTGTCAGAGCCAAGAACCTTCACTCCAAAGCCGGTGTAACCGGCAAGATTGATGGGACGGCCATCTGTGCCGCGTACATCAATTGCGATGGACTCGCCAGGAATCTGACCAACCCAATATTGTGCAATAGCCATTGCTTATACTTCCTCCTTCAAGAATAGTGTTACTACTGGTGTCGTCTGTAGGTAAACCACAAACTGTTCTCCACCACCATGTACTTCTGTTGGCTCGACAAACTCAGCCGTTGCTGTCATCGGCGTAGTGCTGACAACCTTGCTGTATCCAGTCCACTCTGCGTGTGCTTCCCATGGTAGCGTAATAATCTCTACGTCACCAGACTGGTCTTCTGCGACCTTTGGCATCTGTGCCAGGGCACGGAATGGCTCAGCCGCGAAGTTAGTGGACCTAGATGCCACAGTGACAGGCTGCTCAACCTCAGCAGTAGCAGTCATTGGGGCAACCCTGACAGTCGTGTCATTATCACCATCAGAAATACCAGAGTCGGATAGCCACAACAGACCTCGTGCGTCCATCTGCCATGACGGGTGGTTCTCGACAGGGAATAGGTTAGCAGAGCGAACCATATTCAAAGTCTGGTTACCAGTAGAGCCTGTGATAGATACTAGAGAGCCGTCAGGCATTGCTACCTGATAGGTTACATTAGTGCTCCCCACCCCGCTAACAGTCAAAGACTTACGGGTGTCAGACCAGTCCCACTCCCTCTGGGCTGCTGTCTCTACATTGTAGGAGACAGGCCAGTTGGCAGGGTCGGTATCCGTTGGGATAACCTGTACAGCAACAGTGTCAGCCTGTGTGAATGGCTGCTCGGTGAAGTTGACGTACATCTTTCCGCCTACCGGCCTTCCAGCCAAGTTGTCTCCTGGCATTAGGACGATAGTCGTTGCGTAATCCTTGTAAGGGTTATCAATGACAGTCTTACCGCTCCACAACTGAGAACCGAATGTGGTAACAATCAGTCCAGCCTTGACGTTGGCTGCCGGTGTAGCGTACGCACCATCCCAGCGGGCGGTACTGGTAGTACCGACAGAAGATAGCCACTGGTGAGTGAATCCCATACTGGTTCCCCAGAAGTAGAACTCGTCACCAATCTGTAGGCCGTTCTCACGGTGCAGGTACTTGTAAGCAACAATCTGCCAACCGTAGTTAGACTGGTCTACCTGGAAGATAGCATTACTGGTCATGTATGACGGAATGTTTGTCAGACCCTCTACCAGAGCCCTAACGCGGAACTTGTCGTTCTTGTGCGTGTCCCCGTAGAAGAATGCCTTATTGGATAGGAATGCTGGGTCAGTGTTCATTGGAACACCGTTGAACCTGCTTCCCTTACCCGGCCATGTGTCGTCCATACCAGAGGTAGCAGCAATGTTCCAAGGGAACTCAACAGCAGAGCCGTAGTCGTATAGGCCAGTAGCGTTACCCTGAGCATTGACAGCGGCAGTCTCAGTCAGAGAACTACAGAAGTCTACTCGGTCAACAATACCTAGGTCAATAGCCAACTGGTAGTTGGTGATATACAGGCCGATACCCTTGTCATTAGCCCAGCGTAGGTCTTCTAGGAGACGCTCGAAAGCATGAATATCTCCGACAACACCGTGTGCAGGCCAGTCAGCGAACATGATGATTGAGTAGTCTTCAATGTCCAAGTCAGTCCTTAGGTTAATCAGGGTAGGAGAGTCTGTAACCGGGTCGCGCCAAGCCTTACCCGGGACCCTCATAGCGATGTTGTAGTCGAACACCTTGTACCCGTGGAACTGGAAGTCAGGCGGCGGGGTACCGTTGAATTGAGTAATCCTTGGGTCATATGCCGTAGGTGAATCTCCACCCTGACTTACATTGATTGGGTTCCAGTGAAGCAATAGAGCACGCTTCTGGTTACCCTTGCCCTTGGCACCAGCCGGTGTGAAGGCGAAGGCTTCCATTGTAGAAGTCTCAATTGGGTTCCAGCCCATGAAGTCGTAGAAGTGACGCGGGATAGCATCGTCGCTCAGGATATTTCCGTAGAACGCCAACTCACTAAGGTCACCCTCGAACAACAGGTTGCTTGGCAGAACGCTTGTGAAGACACCATCTACAGTGTCAGGACGCCATCCAACGTAGTCAGGCATACCATTCCAAGGACCGGCACCGTAAGGACCATCGTCACGAGTACCGTTACGACGAATCTCCAACTTGCCGTCAATCCAGATTTCGACACCTTCCTCGCCAAACCAGTTGGTGTAACCCTTAACAACAACGTGGTGCCAGTTGCCGTCAGCGATATCCTTGAATCCTACGAACTGGTAGGCTCCGTGAGACTGACCTAGGCTGTTCGGGAAGAACCATGTTGCCATGGCAATCTTACCGTCCCTTAGGTACAACTCACGTAGTGGCTGAGGAGACTCGATAGAGGCTGTGGCAGTCTCAGTCAGAGCGTCGTCACGACCACCCATGATGAACTGTTCGCGCTTAGTGGTACGGATACCAAACTCTAGAGTGGTACGAGTAACACCATTGACAGTCGGGGTTACCTCGTCAATGTTGGAGCCGGTACGCTCAATCTGCTCTAGGTATGAAGTAGAGCCGTCGAAGTGAACGCTTGCTCGTCCCTCTGGACCATCGGTGCGGCCAATATCTACACTGTGGTAGGTGGCACCAGCGTCAGCGAAGTAGTCCATACGGTCATCAGCATGAGTTCCAGAGGTTTCAAGGAACCTGTACCAAATCTTCGGGGCAGCAGCGAAGACCCTATTGAAGTACTTGTCTTCTGTCTCAGGAATAGAGATAGGTGAACCGTTAACTCCGCTAGGCTTGACCCATGCGCTGGTAGCAGTCATAGGTGTAGCGGTTACCCTGACACCCTTTTCAACAGATACCGTCGCGTCTGGGTCAGCAGCAGAAGCAGTCATCGGGTTCGCGGCTACTGTCACAGGACCAGAGAATGAGCCTCCTGCCATATCAGCAGCGGCCTCCATATCTTCTGCGAAGATGTGAACAGAACCATCACCGGCAAAGATGATTGGGTTAACGAACGTTGCAGAAGCAGTTACAACCGTAGCGGTGAAACTGGCATCTGTAGCGGCAACGGTGTGTGCGAGTAGTCGAGGAACGTGAGAGGACTCCCTAGACTCAACATCTAGGTATCCTTCTGCACTAGTGTGTGGGGCTAGGGCGATACCATAGTTGGTAGAGCCGCCTAGCCATGAGACAACAACCTCGGTTACATCAACATCAAGGACTGAACCGCCAGATGGAGAAACGGTTACTGTCTTGACGAA
>Ga0157375_10005706_pt1 | contig 10831 bp, 11 predicted proteins | sample M35metaG_FD_115311 | JGI IMG/M metagenome (GOLD analysis project Ga0157375, IMG submission 115311) | Miscanthus rhizosphere microbial communities from Kellogg Biological Station, Michigan, USA - M3-5 metaG | ecosystem: Host-associated > Plants > Roots > Rhizosphere > Soil | place: USA: Michigan...
CGAAGAAATTCGTCGGAGATGATGGCACTGGATCCGACGCCCACCATGCGCGGTGGCGAATCTTCAAGGTCTTCATAGACGTAGGCGCGGAAGGCTTCACGACCGAGCAGGCTCAACCAAACGGACGGTAATTCGCAGAGGGTCCCCGCATAGCGAGGACCGATGAACGGGTGCTGGGCGACAATTTCGACGCACCCAAGTGACGTCCTTGGGTCGCATCGGCCGACAGCGGATCGACATAGGACCCTCCCAAACATCGGAAAGCAAGACACTGATCTTTTAGACCAGTTGTCTCATAGCACTTTTCTGTGCAAGATTCCATTCACTGTGGAAGAGGTCAGTGCGTCGGGCACAGCCCATAAATGACAAGCAGGCGCAATGTTTCACCCTTGAGATGGAGAGCTCTCCGGGCAATTGGCTTGTGCGGCGCGTTTGCTTTTGTGATTTCGATTGCTACCCCGGTGGATGATGATTTGCATTGCTCAATGGATACGACCCGGTAACTTGCGATTTTGCGTCGGCTTAGCGGTTGAGAACGGGTTTATCACCAAATGATTCACGCTGCATCGACAAATTGTGTCATTGCGGGCATTGTGGCCCGCGATTTACCACCGAGTCCACTGACTCTTGGGGAGGTGGTCATGAAAGCCCACTACTTGGAAATATTGCTTCTCGCTGTTGCGGTAGTCACCTTTGTTCGATGTGGAGGAGGAGATAAACCCACAACTTCGCCGACAGATCCGACGCTGAATTCGATTGTGGTGACACCTGCAGACAATAAGATGACCGTGGGCCGGAGTTCGCCACAGCAGTACTCCGCCTCGGGCAGTTATAGCAACGGCAGCGCCAAAGACCTAACTGCAGCAGTGACCTGGAGTTCGTCCAATTCCTACGTCGCAACGGTGAGCGCAGCCGGTGTTGTGACCGTCACGTCTGCGGGTACGGCAACCATTAGCGCCAAGTCGGGATCGGTCACCGGCTCAACGAATCTGACGGCCCGTGCGCTGACCTCGATCGCAATTACGCCGAGCGGCGCAACGCTTGCGGTTAGCAATGGCAGTCTGCAACTAACGGCTACGGGCGCGTTCAGCGACAACACCAGCGATGACGTGACCGCTGTCGCCAGTTGGAGCTCCTCCAATCCTTCAGCAGCCAATGTGGATTCTTCCGGCAAGATCAATTCCGGGATCAGCGCCGGGTACAGCAGAATCGATGCTACATACCTGTCGGTGACCGGCTCGACTGCCGTTAGCGTTACCGACCAGCACTTCAGCGATGCCTCGTTGAACGGACCGTACGTGCTCACACTCATCGGATCGGACGATCGCGGGCCGAATTGGTTCAACGCTCTGATCACGGCGGATGGCAACGGCCAACTTTCGGGCAAGGCGGACGCAAACAATGCCGCGGCGGTTTCGACCGACGTCACGGTATCCGGCACCTACCATTTGGAGCTTGATGGACGGGGAACATTAGAACTGACACCGAATTCTGTTTTCACCCATCGGACGTTCCGAATCGTGCTATCAGCAGACGGACAGCGGGCTGAGCTGGTTTCCTTCGATGGCGGAAGCATGCTTACGGGAGCCTTGGAAAAACAAACCGGCGGCCCGTTCTCTCCGGCTTCAGTAAACGGGAGATACGTTTTCGAGCTGGGAGGAATTGACGAGTTTTCCTCGCCGCTGGCGGGAATCGGTCTGTTCCAGGCCGATGGCGCTGGACACATCGTGAGCGCTCTAGCCGATTTCAACGACAACGGAACCATCGTTCCCTTCGGTTCACTTACCGGGAGCTACACCATGTCTGCTGACGGGCGCGGCACGCTCGCGCTCGACGTAGACGGAGTGGTGGCGGCTCTGAATTTCTTCATTTACCTGGTCTCCCCCGGTGAGGCGAGGATTATTGAAATCGATACAGATCCTTCTCGTCCGGCTACCGCTGGCCAAGCTGAAGTCCAGATTGTGCCCACGGGGGGATTCGGCTCCACTCTGTTCGACGCATATGTATTCGAACTGAACGAGAGTGGTGCTGAGGGACGCTTTGGTCTGGCAGGGGAGGTAGTATTCGGCCCGTCTGGAATCCTTGGTGGCTGGCATGACACTACCGGTGCACAGGAAGAAGTCACGCAGGGCAGTTACACCATTGCAGCAAATGGCCGTGGCACTGTTGATGAAACCACATTTATCCGTTGCTGCGCATCGGGAAATCGCTCTTTTGTCTTCTACGCGGTTTCGACGAGCCGCATGTATCTGCTGGAAATCGATAATGGGATCGTAAGAAACGGCATAGCCGAATTGCAGCCAGGCTGGCCTGACGTTGGCAGGATATCTGCGCTCTCCGGCACTTACTTAACAACCACGGCCAGCCTGACTCAAGGGTCCGAGTTTGTCCAGATTGGTCGGCTGAAAGCGGATGGCACCGGCGGTTTCACCGGCATCGCTGCCGTGAACGATGCAGGTGTTCTCTCCAGCGCGGCCCTGGATGGAGCAATCGACTCGAACGATCCAAGCACCAGCAATGTTGGACGGTGGACCGCCACCATCGGTGGAGATCGCTACGTGGTCTACATACTCTCCGCCGATAAGGCAGTCCTCGTGAAGACTGTCCCCGCAAGCGCTGGATATCTGGTTCAAGAGTGAACCGGGCGTCCACTGCTTGTGCATTCGATTACAAGCGTCTGAGAGGAATCGGCGCCCGATTTCAATCTCTGCGGAGGAGGCTCTATGAAAATTATCAGCTTTAGCTTGGCTGTAGTCCTGGTTGCTGCAAGGGTTCGCGTATTCGCAAGATCCGCGACCAGCGGTTGAACAATCCCCGGCGATCAACCCTCAGTTGGCCGAGAAGGCTCGGATAAAAATCCAGAAGCGAGGAGTGGGGGAGAAGTCTCGTGTCACGCTCCGATTATGTGACCGAACTGAGGTGAAAGGGTACATCAGTCAGATCGAGGCAGACACCTTCCAAGTGACGGACTGGAAGAGTGGGCAAGTCACAACGGTCGCTTATCAAGACGTAACCAGAATTCGTGGAGGCGGAATGTCAACCGGGGCAAAGGTCGCCATTGGCGCAGGCGTAGTGGCGGGAGCCATGATCGGATTGGGCCTTGGCCTTCTTGCATCTGGGTACAGAGACTAGACGACGGTGAACCAGGCCTCGTCGAACAGAGAACTTCATTAAGAAGTCCAGGATACGTCAACTCAATAAATGGAGGGGGGAGTGCATATGAAACGCTTAGTCGCTTACTTGCTGACGTTGGTAATGAGTCTCCCGATTTCGCTGTGGTCGCAGTCTCAAGTGGCGAATCCGACTGAAGTACAGGAAAAGAAGCTGTTGGAAGGTGAACCCGCTGCCAAGGCCAAGGGCGAAGTGCAGAAACGCGGCACCGGCGAAAGGTCGCGAGTGAAGGTAACTCTCCGCAATCAGAGCGAGGTAAGAGGCTACATCAGCCAGATCGAGGCAGACACCTTTCAAGTGACGGACAGCAAAACCGGAAAAGTAACGACGATTGCCTACGACACCGTCGATCGGGTCAGGGGCGGAGGCTTGTCCAAGGGCTCAAAAATCGCAATCGGGATTGGAGTGGGTGCTGCCGTGGCAGTCACCGTTTTCGCGCTGGTAGTTGCTTCCTGGCATGGCAATTAGGCGGACCATGAGACTCAAGACTCCACCGGCTAATCTCGTCGTCTCGGGCAGCCATGGCCAAGGTGTCCTCGTGGCCAATAATTCGCACGCGGCATTGGCCGGTTCCAGCATTACAGGGAGCGGTCACGGAGGCTTGGTCGCGGTCAACCTGTCCACGATCGCTGTGGGGACGAGCAATCCGTTGACCCAGATCAGCGGAAATGGGACCGATCTGTTTTGCGATTCGAGGTCGCAGATTAGTGGGAGCGCAAACATCGCCAACGCCACCAGCGTGCAGTGCAGCAACTTGCTGCCTGGCGAATATGAGAATTTACCGTAGGGAGGGTTTCAGAAAAGAAACAACGTTTTGGAGGATGGTATGAAGAAGATATTGTGGGGAACACTGATTCTGATGGCCGCTACTGTTCGCCTACTGGGGCAGGGCAACATTGCTATAGACACCAGCCAGCATTTCTCTGCTGCGCGCAACTTTTCGTTTACCTCAAACCCGAACGGAGAGTGGTCGTACGGCTACACCTTCGGATTGAGTGATGCTTTCAACCTCTACACGACGCCGGGAACCACCTACTTCTCGGGAGAGCAAGGCTGGTTTGGGCCAATATCGTCGGATTGGGGGCCGGGCTTCCCCCTGGTGGTGGCAGAACCGAGCGGTGATGCGACCGTTCTCGACGTGGGGCCGGGACCGAGTTCCTACACGGTGGTGCGATGGACAGCTCCTTCGAATCGTCGCTGGGACATAGTGGGGCAGTTTTTCGGGACCGGGCTAACCACGGCCGATGTTCACGTCTTGCGCAACAACCACTCCATACTCAACAGTCCTCTGAACGGGTCAGACGTCGTCCAGTTCTTCCGCGTCGTGTCGCCAGGCGAAGGTGGCACGGTGGATTTTGCCGCCGGGCCTGGGCCGAACGGCGACAACGGGGCGGATCCCACAGGATTCGAGGCAACAATCGCACCTCACCTTTACAACTTCACTACGGTTGATTATCCCGGTGCGACAGACACGCGATTGTTCGGGATCAACGCACACAATGAAGCGGTGGGCGCCTACCTCGACGCGGCGGGCAATCCTCACGGATTCCGGTTGAAGGCCGGCGCATTCACGAGTGTGGAGCCAGTTGGGGCGGTGCTCTCACAAGCGCGAGCCATCAATGACGCAGGGACGATCACTGGCTGGTTCCAGGAGGAAAGCGGCTCCATGCATGGTTTCGTGTTCCAAAACAACGCCTTCACGGTCTTTGATGTACCCGGGGCGGCACACAGCCAAGGCTTGGGTATCAACAATGGCGGCGACATCGTGGGTGCCTACGACACCGGTGACATTACCACCTCGATCGGTTTTGTTTGGAGAAATGGGCGCTTTACTTCTTTTGAGGTCCCTGGATCAGCGTCCGGAACGACAAGTGCTTCGGGTGTCAATGATGAGGGGCAGGTCGTCGGTATCTATGGCGATGCAGTGGGTAACTCTCATGCTTTCCTCCGCTCGCGCGGCGTGTATCGGACGATTGACTTGCCGCACAGCGACAGCACCCTTGCAACCGGGATCAACGAAGCCGGCAGTGTAGCCGGCAACTACTTCCCAGACGATGCTACAGGCACACATGGGTTCGTCCTCAAGCAGGGCAAGGCAACGATCGTGGAATTTCCCGTGCTGATGAGCCGGACGCGAGTCCGAGGTATTAACGAAGAAGGAGCGCTCGTCGGGTTCTACAGTCCCGAGGGCACCACCGTGCACGCGTTCGTGGGGAAGCCCGCTGAATAACACGACTAATCGCGTGTCGGCGTCGTCAGCAACGTCGGGGCAGTGACCATGCCGGCAAGAATCCCGCCTGAAACGGGGAAGGGACCATGAGGGATTGGACCACAATGAAATGGACAGCGCTCGTGTTGGTGTTAGTGCTGGCATGCAACCACACTGGGTCGGCGCTACAGGAGCCAAACGCAGAGCCGGTTGTTGCCACGCCAGAACAGCGGAAAGCCTCCAAGGTCAAAGCCGACGTTGCCAGGCGCGGCGTGGGGGAGAAATCGCGGGTCCGGGTGAAGTTGCGGAACAAACTTGAGTTTAATGGCCACATCACCATGATTGATGAGGATTGGTTCCAACTGCAGATTGACCCGGACTGGCTCGATGCGGACACCTCGAAAGACCGAGTGGTTGAAATCCACTATGCAGAGGTAGCGAAAATCCGTGGCCCACGGTCGCGCGCCGCGAATATTGGAATCGTCGTCGGTACGATATCTGCACTGGCCGCACTGGTGGCTGGGATCCTCTGGCTCAAATATGACCAGTACAAACGCAACCACTAGTAACGCTGATCGAGAAAGGTTGAGGCCCCGGGACCATTTACTTTCTGCCTGATCGGAGATGATTATGAAGTTCACGAATACTCTGCTCACTCTGTTCACCTTGTTTTTTTTTGGCTCGGTCCTGCATGCCAAGAACGAAAAGGGGACGAACACAAAGGATTCTTCTCCCCGCTACCTCGTGCTCGCGGCTTCCAGGATGAAAACTCTGAACACCGAACTGGATCATGCTGTCGTGCAGGGTTATGTCTTCGCCTTCGGCGAACCGGCAAGCAAGATCATCGTCCTCGAAAAAAGACCAGGCGAATCCCACAAGTACGTGGTGAGCGACAGTCTGCCTCGCATGATTAAGGACGGCTCGTACAAGGGATACCGCATACTTTCTGGAAGCTTTTCCGGCGCCGAATACGCGCTCGGCGGCATTTTTGAAAGTCTGAAAGAAGACGAGCCTCAGCCGGAATATAAGGTGACCACTACTGTTTCTACCCACAATCTCGAAAAAGATATTGGCGAGGCTTCTGCCGGAGGCTTTCGTGCCATAGCTCTCACCGGGCTCGAGACCCAATCTGCGCTGCTTGAGAAGCTGCCAGGCTCGGAAGCCAGCGCCACCTCTTATCGGCTGCTCGCCACGAAAAAGGTCTCGACCATGGAGAAAGAGATCGCGGCGGCTGCAGCTCAGAATTTCAAAGTAGTCGCTGCCACGGGAGCCGGAAACGAGATCCTGGTGTTGATGGAAAAGATGGCGGCAGGAGAGAACAACCGCGACTACAAAGTCATCAGCACCAGCCGCACTTCCACGTTCGAACAAGAGATCAACCATGCCGCCGCCGAAGGCTATCAGATCGTGCCGCAAACCGGTGCCGCGCTGCAGAAGGGCAGCGTTTTCATGGGCGGCAATTACGGATACGAGCAGGCCATCGTGATGGAGAAGCGGCCGGAGTCAGCTCAAGTGCGCTATCTGCTGCTAGGCGCGAAGCGCGAAGGGACGATCCAGCGCGAGCTGAACACCACTCCGGCTATCTGCTCCATCGATACCATGTTCTTGACTTACCAGGAGACCGTGACGCTGTTGCGGTGCCCTGCGAATTAGCGAGGGGAGGCTTCATGTCCTGCAAGTTACGAGTGCTGCTTGTGCGGCCGATTTACTTCGCAGCTTCAAATCGATTTACGTGAATGCGAAGACCGTCTATATCAAGAAGGGGGTCACCGAGGGTGCACTTCTCAAAGAGCTGCAGAAGAAGCATCTTGATCTGGACATCGCGATAAAGACGGATGCCTCCGCTGACGTGGTCCTAAGTATCGAGCGTCAGGCGGTCTGGCCGCAGTGGGACTATAGCTATCGTATGGAACACCAAGCTAGCGGCATCGTTCTCGCTGCGGGTAAGGTACGAACGATCGACGGTGAGTCTGCTGCAAAGAAAATCACCGAACAGATCGTAGGCCGCATTGCACAAGTGAGAAACATCGAAACCAAGCGTTGATTGTAAGTGTTGTCCGTTGTCACAGCATCGACGGTGCATCAGCCCCAGCCCGGCGACCTCCGTGCGAGTGAGACTCTTCCTTCGGCAGTTCCAACTGTCCTTCCGACAGATGCCAGGAGAGCTGGAGCGAGCGACGTCGCTTTTTTCAAGGACGTTGCAGGCGCAAGGTCTGACACGGGCCCGACAATGATTTAGGAAATCCTGAATGGGCCGACACAAAAGCAGGTTAGCAAAGTTCTGGTTGAAGATTGTGAGGTTATTTCCGAGTATCGACCCATTAATTTTCATTTGCTCGGAACGGCGTGCGCTTCGAACCCCGCTTCGGGCAGTGGCAAGGCGTGGGATTAAAGTGGGATTAAAGTAGGCGGCCGTTAGCTCGGGAATAGATACCTTCGCGTCTCATGACGGCGTATGAAGCGACTGAGAACCTTGCGGTGGTGATGAAAGTCATGGGACACCGATGTGTGTACATCGATGCGTTACCAGCATCCGGCGCTGGATTCACTGCGAGAGGCGATTGCCGAACGCAACTCACGTCACAATCCACGTCACAGTGAGTTGAGGGTACAGTGAGAAACGCCGGTAACTGTTTGAAAAGATGGAGCCGACGAGCGGGCTTGAACCGCTGACCTGTCGATTACGAATCGACTGCTCTACCAACTGAGCTACGTCGGCCTGAGATCGATTTTAAATGGCGCTGCCGACAGCGTAAAGTGCGCCTAGGACGACTCCTCAGACCCAGGTCGTCATTCTGAGCGACTGGTTTGGGCGCGAAGAACCCTATCGCTTCGACCGTCATAAAAGAAGTAGAGTGTTTCGCTTCGCATTGCTTCACTGCGCGATGCAATGGCTCCGCTCAGCAATGACAGAAGCCGGTCGACCTTTCAGCCTACAGAAAATTCCTTATGAGAATTACAGAATGTACGGTATCGAACCATTTGTATCCGTTCGGTATCTTAAATAGCACACCATGTTGGGTGAGACCATTGTAAAAGAACTATGCGAGAAAGCATCTCGTGAGAGTGACGCACAGAAAGCGGCGGAACTGCTGGCCCACTTGCGCGATTTGATCGAGATGGAATGCGACGAGACTCGTCTACGGATTCGCCAAATAGTTCTGCACTACCGCAGCAATTTTGCCATCCCACCTGCAATGGGCAACCCCCTCTAATCGTAGGAACGCGCCAGGGGCCGCCCCAACGTAACTAGTTGATTGCACCTTTTTGGTTGCGTTTTCACACTCCTGCAATATCCTGGATTTAAGATTTAGCTGAACTTATACGGAGCAGGCCAATGGGAGCAGCACGTAGTTTGGCGAAATTCGCTTTGCCTCTGCAAGTCGCTGCAGTGTGCTACCGCCGCCGCGGCGCTTCTGTGGAGTTCCTGTTGGTAAATACCAACGGCGGGAGCAAGTGGACTTTCCCGAAAGGTGCTCCTGAAGCCAACTTGTCCCACAGTCAGGCCGCCGAGCGCGAAGCTTGGGAAGAAGCTGGCGCTCACGGCCACATCGAGCCACGGCACTTTCATATCTATACCCACTCCAAGGGAGTTTTCTGGAAGGCGCCCGGAGTACAGGAGTTTGCCATCAAAGCTTTCTTGATGGAAGTAGAACATGCGGGCCATCCTCAGGAAGGCATGCGCAACCCGACCTGGTTCTCCCCTGAGGATGCCAGGAGGACGTTAGCCAAAGGGCGTGAAGTCAAATATGCACGGGAGTTGCAGGCGGTAGTGGACCGGGCCATGGTTGAGATAGGCATTCTTCCTATGCCGAGTGAGCATCAAGTGGCGAAGCCTGAATCGAACGCCCGCTGAATCAAGCCCTGTTCATGAACAGAGTTTTTTCCCATCTTGCTTTTCAGCCATTGCCAACTTAGGCAGAACCTAGCGGCGGCACGCGTTGATACGACCACAGAAAAATTTGCTGACGCGAGAAGTAAAATTACGCCGGTTCTGACTCAAGCCTCTAAGAGCGGAAACTTCCTGTTTGTCTTCGACGCGCGCCTGGCTCTCGCCGAAGTTGCTTTGAAATCAGGACAAGTTGCGGCAGGACGAGCACAACTTGCCATGTTAGAAAAAGATGCCCGCGCCAAAGGGTTCCTCCTGGTCGCCCGCAAAGCCCGAGAATTAGCTGGATCGCAATCCAGCCTGGTTGTGCCTCTCATGAGACGATAGAAACAGCCCATGATTCAGCTCTCCGGCGCCGGAAAACGCTTTGGCCACAAGCTCCTGTTCGAGGGAACGGACTGGCTGATCACCTCCAAAGACCGCATCGGTCTGGTGGGCGCGAATGGCACGGGCAAAACCTCGCTCATGAAAATTCTGGGCGGAATGGATAACCTCGATTACGGTTCCATCAGCATCGCCAAAGGAATCAGCTCCGGATATCTCCCACAGGATGGATTGACACTGGAAGGCCGGACTGTTTTTGCCGAATGCATGGTGGTGTTCTCCGAACTACGCGCCATGGAGCAGGAGATGGAGGACCTAACGCGCCGCATGTCGGAGTTGGACACGCAGTCCAACCAATACACGCAGGTTGCGGAACGCTTTCATCGCCTCGATCACGAGTTCCGCACGCGTGACGGATATGCGATTGAGGCACAGGTGGGAACGGTCCTAGCGGGACTGGGATTTCGCAAGGAAGATTGGTCACGGGAAACAACAGAATTTTCCGGTGGCTGGCAAATGCGGTTGGCATTAGCTAAGCTGCTGCTTCAGAAACCTAACCTCCTGCTGCTCGACGAGCCCACCAACCACCTCGATCTCGAAGCCCGTAACTGGCTGGAAGAGTATTTAGGCAACTACCCCTTTTCATTCGTACTGATATCGCACGACCGCTACTTTCTTGACGTCACCATCAACAAGATCGTCGAGATCTGGAACAAGAAAATCCATTTCTATCCGGGCAATTACGAAAAATATCTGGCACAGAAAAACCAGCGTCTGGAGCAGTTGGAGTCTGCCTACAAAAACCAGCGCGACCGCATCGGGCAATTGGAGATGTTCATTAATCGCTTCCGCTATCAGGCTACGAAAGCAAAGCAGGTGCAGAGCCGGATTAAGGAACTGGAAAAGATCGAGCGCATAGAGATTCCCGAAGAGGAACGAACCATCCACTTCTCCTTTCCGCAGCCCAAGCCGAGTGGGCGAATCGTGGCTGAGTTCAAAGATGTCGCCAAGTCCTACGGCGAAAAAGAAGTTTTTTCCAAGGTTAATTTTCTGATCGAGCGCGGGGACCGGATCGCTCTGGTAGGTGTGAACGGAGCAGGCAAATCTACCCTGATCAAATTGCTTGCCGGGCGCGAGCCACTGACCAAGGGCGAGTATAAATTCGGCCACCAAGTCGAGTCTGATTACTTCGCGCAAGATCAATATAAGGAACTCAACCCGAACGCCCGCGTATTCGA
>Ga0157375_10005708_pt1 | contig 10827 bp, 8 predicted proteins | sample M35metaG_FD_115311 | JGI IMG/M metagenome (GOLD analysis project Ga0157375, IMG submission 115311) | Miscanthus rhizosphere microbial communities from Kellogg Biological Station, Michigan, USA - M3-5 metaG | ecosystem: Host-associated > Plants > Roots > Rhizosphere > Soil | place: USA: Michigan...
GAGCGGCGGGTAGGACGGCTTCACGATCTTCGCGATCCGCGGGGGAGTGTCGGCGTCCTCGAGCGCGATGAGCATGCCCTCGTGGAGCGCGGCCGCTGTCGGCGGCGCGACAGGCATCGCCGACGCCTCCGCGGAGGCAGGCGCCGCGGTGGGCGCCGCGGGAACGGCCGTCGGCTCGAGCGCCCGGGAGGCCGGCGCGGCGGCCGTCTCGTCCGACGCCGGAGCCGTGGCGGGCGGCGCGGCTGCGGCGGGAGGCCGGCGTGAAACCGGAAGCTCGGGGGCGGAGCCGGCGCCGCGGGGCGCGGGGCGCGCGCGCATCTGCGCCTCGAGCTTCTGGACCTCCACCGACAGTCGCTTCGAGACCTCATCCTGGAACTGCGCCTCGCTCATCGCGTTGGTCGGAGCCGCGGGAGTCTCGAGGAACTCGGGCAGGAAAGTCGGCGTCGGAACGGGAGGCTGGCCCTCCGGGGCCGCGGCGAAGGTCGTCCGCGTCACGGGCGGCGGACGCCGGGCGAGGAACCGGTATCCCACGGCCAGCACCGCGAGGGCCGCGGCGGCGACGGCGACCCAGAGCCACGGGCGGCTTCCCTTCCGCGCGACGGGAGCGCTCGGAGGCGCCGGCGCCGGCGCGGGCGACGGCGACGGCAATTGATCGTCGTCGCGCTCGGCACGCCTCGGCGGCGGCGGGGGACGCGGCGGCGCGACCGGGGTCGCCGGGAGGATGCCCGCGACGGACTCGCGCTTGCGCGCGCGCGTCTCCGCCTCGATCTCCTCCTTGAACAGGTCGTTCAGGAAGTAGGCGAGGTTGAAGGTCGACGGCGAGTACGGACCGGAGAAGAGCAGCTTGCCGAGCTCCCGCCGCAGGTCGCCGCACGAGGCATACCGGCTCTCCGGAGGCCCGAGCGTCATGCGAAGCACGGCCTGGATCTCGGGCAGGATCGGCGGCGGCGGATGGCCCGCGGTCCCGCGCAGGACCGCCATCGCGTCGGGGGACGGCGGCTGCCCGGTGAGGAGCTCGAGCAGCATCGCCCCGACCGAGTAGACGTCGGAGTTCTTGCCGATGGACGGCTGCGCCCTCTCCTCCGGCGCCAGGTAGTTCGCGAGCTCGGCGGCCAGGCGCGGCCGGCCGAGCGAGGGCAGGACGCCGCCCGCGAGCCCGAAGCCCACCAGGCGGATCTCGCCGTCGTCGGAGATCGGGACGAACCCCGGCCACACCAGCCCGTGGAGCGTGCGGTCGCCGTCGATCGTGGTGTTGTACGCGTGGTCGAGGGCCGTCGCGACCTTCTCGGAGATCAGGAGCGCGTGCTCCACCGGGATCTTGCGCGCGGGATTGCGGCACTTGAGCAGGAGGCTCTTGAGCGTGCGGCCGTTGACCTCGTTCCACGCGATGTACGGGACTCCGTCCGCGGCGTTCATGTCGACGCCGCGCGCGACGGCGGGATTCTTCAGGAACTCGTGGACCTCGCCGTTCGCCTCGATCGCGTCGATCAACGAATCGGCGTCGAGCTCCGCCGCGTCGAGCGTGCGAAGGCGGACGAAGCCGCCGTCGGCGATTCGCACCGCCCGGTACTCGTGCCCGAGCGCGTCCTCGCCGAGCGCCGCGGTCAACCGGTAGGCGCCGAGGGCACGAGGCAGCGTGTCCGTCGTCATCGCTGGAGCTGACCGATTGTGGCGCTGTGCTCCGGACCGGTCAAGAAGAGCGGCGCGACGAGGGAGGTGTCGAGGCGGGACCGCCGTCCGGCGGCGGAGACGGCGGAGGCGCGGCCGTCTCCTCGCGCTGCCGCCGGGTGGCCGCGATCGCGTCCCGGTGCTCCTCGAAGGTCTTCGAGAAGCGGTGGCCGCCCGTCCCGTCCGCCACGAAGTAGAGGAAGTCCGTCGCGGCGGGCTCGCTCGCCGACCTGAGCGCGGCGAGGCCCGGATTGCAGATCGGGCCGGGAGGCAGGCCCGCATGGAGGTACGTGTTGTAGTCGGACTCGAAACCGTAGTCGCTCCGGTAGAGCGTTCCGGTCCACCGGCCGGCGGCCTGCAGGGCGTACGTCACGGTCGGGTCGGCCTGCAGCCGCATCCCGCGACGCAGGCGGTTCCAGTAGATGCCCGCGATGATGGTCCCCTCCCTGGGAAGGGCGGTCTCCTTCTGGACGATCGAGGCGAGCGTCACGGTCTCCCGCAGCGAGAGGCCGTGCGCGTGTGCGCGCTCGCGGAGGTCGGCCCCGTAATGCTTGCGGAAGTTGGCGAGCATGACCTCGACGATCTGCCGCGCCGAGGTCGAGCGGGAGACGGCGTAGGTGTCGGGGAAGAGGAAGCCCTCGAGATCCGGGGCGCCTCCCCCGATCGACGCGATCAGCTGCTCGTTGTGGAACGCGTTGCGGAAGGCCTGCGGCCGGCTGATCCCGCGTCCCCAGAAGAGCGCGAACGTCTCCTCCGCCGTCAGGCCCTCGGGCACGACGATGATGTGCCGCACGACGTCGCCGCGGCTCATCCGGTCGATCACGCGCGAGAGGGGAGTCGGGCGATCGAAGCGATACTCGCCGGCCTGGAGAGGCGTCGCGCTGCGCGCGATCCGGTAGAACGCCTCGGCGAAGCGCGGAAACTTCAGCACGCCCTCGCCGGACAGGCGGCGGAAGATGTCGGTGGTCGGGGTGCCCAGCGGGAAGAAGATCGTGACCTCCGAGCCGGGCGCGGCCGCACGCGGATACTCCAGCTGCTGGTAGAGATAGGCCCCGACCGCGAGGGCCAGGGCGACCAGGAGGAGGCCCAGCCGGAGGACTCGCCGGGTCGCGCTCACCTCGAGCCGGACTCCACGCTCAGCAGGTAGTCCTCGAGGAGCACCGCGGCCGCCATGGCGTCGAGCTCCTCGCGCGCCGTCGGGCGCGACAGGACTCGGCGGCGGCGGGCCGCCTCGTCGGAGGTCAACGTCTCCTCGTGGAAGCGGACGGGCAGGCCCGTTCGGCGCTCGAATTTGGCCGCGAACGACCGGATCCGGTCGGCGAACGGGCTTTCGGCGCCGTCCGGCGAGCGGGGGACGCCGAAGAGGACGAGCTCGATCTCCTCGTCGCGCCCGAATCGCTCGAGCGCGTCGAGGAGGGACTCGTCGTTCTGCCGCAGGAGAGTCCGGCGGGGGGTCGCCACGGCGGCGGAGGCGTCCGAGGTCGCCAGTCCGATGCGTCGCTCGCCGAAATCCACCGCGAGGATCCGAGGCATGGGAGAAGATTAACCCCATCCCGGCGGCCGCTCTTCGGTGGCCGCGGCGGTCCGGGATAGAGGAGGTCGCTATGCACCGACGTTTCCGAATCCTTCTGTGGGCGGCCGGCACGGGATTCCTGGCGGCGTTCGCCTATGCGCTGGCGGCGGGTTCCGCGCCCGCGCCTCCGGCGAATGCCCCCACGGCGACGTGCGTCTTCACCAACCCGGGCTTCGCGGGAAAGTGTCAGCAGAACACTCCGGTCGCGGCCGGCTCGAACGAGCAGAAGGTCTGCGAGTCGATCCTGCGGTGTCTGAACGACAGCCGGTGCACGGCGACGTTTTGCCAGGCCACGGAGATCCGAACGGGCTGGAAGCTCGAAAGCGCCAAGATTTCGACCCCCGCCCGCTGAACTCCGGTTCCCGACCCCGGCGTATTTCGCGGGAGGGGGTTAGAATCCGCGCCCTATGAAAAACCTCGTCATTCTGTCGGCGGCCCGAACGCCGATCGGCTCGTTCCTCGGGAAGCTCTCGTCTCTCACGGCGCCCGCGCTGGGATCCGTCGCGATCCGCGCCGCGCTCGATCGCGCCGGCGTCCCGCCCGGCGACGTGGAGCAGGTCGTCTTCGGCAACGTCCTGCAGGCGGGCGAGGGCCAGGCCCCCGCGCGCCAGGCCTCGCTCGGCGCCGGGATCCCGGACACGGTGCCCTGCGTCACGGTCCACAAGGTCTGCGGCTCGGGCATGCGCGCCGTCATGGACGTCGGCAACGCCATCCAGGCGGGCGAGTACGAGATCGCGGTCGCGGGCGGCATGGAGTCGATGTCCAACGCGCCTTACCTCCTCGAGAAGGGGCGGACCGGCCTGCGCATGGGCCACGGCGGGCTCGTCGACTCGATGATCAAGGACGGGCTGTGGGATCCGTACAACGACGTCCACATGGGCACCTGCGCCGAGAAGTGCGTCGCGAAGTACCACTTCACCCGCGAGGAGCAGGACGCGTACAGCCTCGAGTCGTACAAGCGCGCGCAGAACGCGTCGAAGACCTGCCTCTTCTCGGAGGAGATCGCGCCCGTGATGGTTCCGCAGAAGAAGGGCGACCCGCTCAGGATCGACGCCGACGAGGAGCCGTTCGCGGCGCCGCTCGAGAAGATGCCGACGCTCAAGCCCTCCTTCCAGAAGGACGGCTCCGTCACGGCGGCGAACTCCTCCAAGATCAACGACGGCGCCGCGGCGCTGGTCGTGGCGAGCGAGGAGCGGGCGAGGGCGGGAGGCTGGAAGCCGATCGCGCGCATCGTCGGCTACGCCGGCGTCGCCCAGGCGCCCGAGTGGTTCACGACGGCGCCGGTCGGCGCGATCCAGAAGCTCCTGAAGCAGACGGGCCTCTCGGTCTCCGACATCGACCTCTTCGAGATCAACGAGGCCTTCGCCGCCGTCGCGATGGCCGCGATCCGCGAGCTCAAGCTCGACCCGGCGAGGGTCAACGTCCGCGGCGGCGCCGTGGCGCTGGGACACCCGATCGGCGCAAGCGGCGCGCGGATCCTCACGACGCTGATCCACGCGCTGCGCAAGGAAGGGAAGAAGCGCGGGATCGCCGCGATCTGCATCGGCGGCGGCGAGGCCACCGCGATGCTGGTCGAGGCCGCCTGAGCAGTCCGGCTTTCGATCTCGTCCTCGGGGGAACGCCGCGCTTCGGCGCCGAGGCGCCGTGGGCGTGGCGGCTCCTCCGCCGATACGCGCGTCGGCTCCCCGCCGCGCGGCGCACCGAGACGCGGGACCGGAGCCCGCGGGTCTCCGACGCCGCCGGCGACGCGGAGATCGTGCTCGTCCAGGCCGACCCGGAGGCGTACCTCCTGCCCGCCGCCGCGCTTCGCCTCATCGCCGGGCTGGCGAAGAACGCAGATCTCGCGCTCATCCTGCCGGTGACGAACGAGCCCTCCGGCGCATCCGAGGAGACGCGCGCGACTCCGCCGTTTCTCTATGCGACCCCCACGCTCCTCTCCGAAGCCGTGGAGGCCGTCGCCGCTCGCGGCGAGCCGCTGCGGGTCTCGGCGAATCCCGCGTCGCCCGTCTACGCCGTCCGGCGCGACGTCCTGCGCGCGCTTCCGGCGGACCTGCCGCTCGAGCGGGTTCCGGGAGAGGTGCGCGCCCGCGGCCTGGCGGCCGCCGTGGACCCGTGCGCGTACCTGCACCGCTACGGCGCAATGGACGCCTCGCCGCGCGAGGACCTCGCGGCGAGGGTTCCGTCCGGCGCCGCGTCCGTTCTGGACGTCGGCTGCTCGCAGGGGGCGACGGCGCCCTCGCTGCGCGCGCGCGGCGTCACGCGGATCATCGGCATCGAGCCGGATCCGGAGGACGCGGCGCAGGCCGCCCGCGTGTACGACCGGGTCCTGTCCGTGCCGCTCGAGAGGGTCGCCGAGGGATGGACGGGAGCCTTCGACGCGGTCCTCTTCGGCGACGTGCTCGAGCACCTGGAGGATCCTTCCGACGCGCTTTCGCGCGTCCGGCCCTGGCTTTCGCCCCGCGGCGTCGTGATCGCGTCCGTGCCCAACTCCGGCCACTGGTCGATCATCGACGATCTCCTGCGCGGGCGCTTCGACTACGTGCCGTACTCGCTGCTGTCGGGAACGCACGTCCGGCTCTTCACGCGGCGAACCCTGACGGACCTGTTCGAGGCGTCCGGCTATCGGGTCGAGGAGCTCGCGACGACCCTCCTGCCGGCTTCGCCGGCGGGACGGCCGCGGCTCGAGCGCCTGCGCTCTCTTCCCGGGGCGTCGCCGGATCTCGAGGTCTCCGAGTTCCTCGCCGTCGCCCGCGCGGCCGGATAGCGGGCGAGTCCCGCCGGCCGAAACGCCTCTCGCCGCGCCGGGAGCGGTTATCATCGCCTCGGATGATGCAGAAGGTCGTAGGCGGCGGCGCCGCCGCGGCGGACGAAGCCGTAGCCGACGTCGCCGACGGCGCCACGCTCGTCGTCGGCGGCTTCGGGCTCTGCGGCATCCCCGAGAACCTCATCGCCGCGCTCGTCCGCCGCGGCGTCAAGAACCTCACGGTCGTGTCCAACAACTGCGGCGTCGACGACTGGGGCCTCGGTCTCCTCCTCCGCAACAAGCAGATCCGCAAGATGATGTCCTCCTACGTCGGCGAGAACGCGGAGTTCGAGCGGCAGTTCCTGAGCGGCGAGCTCGAGGTGGAGCTCGTGCCGCAGGGCACGCTCGCCGAGCGCATGCGCGCCGGCGGTGCCGGGATCCCGGCCTTCTACACGCCGGCGGGCGCGGGCACGCTGGTGGCCGAGGGCAAGGAGACGCGCCAGTTCGACGGCCGCGACTACCTCCTGGAGCGCGGCATCGTCGGCGACTTCTCGATGGTCGCCGCGTGGAAGGGCGACCGGATGGGCAACCTCGTGTACCGGAAGTCCGCCCGCAACTTCAATCCCATGGCCGTCACGGCCGGACGCGTCGCGATCGCCGAAGTGGAGGAGCTCGTCGAGGTCGGCGAGCTCGACCCGGAGTGCATCCACACGCCGGGCGTCTTCGTGAACCGGATGGTCGTGGCGCCGCGACAGAAGCGGATCGAGCGCCGTACCGTGAGGAAGGGATGAGGGACGGGAGGCGCCGGCCGTGTTGACTCGGGACGGCATCGTCCGCCGCGCGGTCAAGGAGCTGCGGGACGGCTACACGGTCAACCTGGGCATCGGCATGCCGACCCTGATCGCCAACGCGATCCCGTCCGGAATGGAGGTCATTCTCCAGTCCGAGAACGGCATCCTCGGACTCGGACCGTACCCCACCGAGGACGAGATCGATCCCGACCTGATCAACGCCGGGAAGGAGACCGTCACGATCCGCCCCGGCGCCGCGTTCTTCTCGTCGGCGGATTCCTTCGCGATGATCCGGGGCGGCCACATCGACCTGTCGATCCTCGGCGCGATGCAGGTCGACGAGGAGGGCTCGATCGCGAACTACATGATCCCGGGCAAGATGGTCAAGGGGATGGGCGGCGCCATGGACCTCGTGGCCGGGGCGCGCCGGCTCGTCGTGACCATGGAGCACACCGCGAAGTCGGGCGAGAAGAAGATCCTCCGCCGCTGCGCGCTGCCCCTGACCGGCCGCCGCTGCGTGAACCGCATCATCACGGATCTGTGCGTGTTCGACGTCCTCCCGGACGGCGCGGGCCTCGAGCTTCGGGAGCTCGCGCCGGGAGTGAGCGTCGAGGAGATCCGGGCGAAGACGGACGCCGCGTTTCGGGTGGCCTCGCCGATCCTCGCCATGGACGCGTGAGCCGCCTCCCGCTCGCCGCCGCCGTCCTGTCCCTGGTCCTTCCCCTCGCGGCGCTCGCCCAGGACCCCTACAGCCAGACCGACCCCTTCGAGTCGCGATTCAAGTCGCATCCCAACTTTCAGGTCAAGTTCCGGCCTCCCGAGAAGGGGGGAGAGGTCCGCATCTACTCCAAGAATCCGGTGCGCTTCGAGAAGGACCAGTTCTGGGAGGGCAGCGAGGACGTCGTGATCGAGTACCAGGACATCAAGATCACGGCGGATCGCGCCTACTACGACTTCGCGACGAAGACGGCGACGCTGACCGGCCACGTGATCATCGACCAGGGGCCGACGCGCCTCTCCGGCACCAAGGGCGTCTTCCACATGGACACGAAGACGGGAGTCCTCGAGGACGCGACCGCCGACCTCGCGCCGATGTACCACATCGTCGCCCGCTCGATCGAGAAGGTCGGCGAGGCGACGTATCACGTCGACCACGGCCTCTTCACCGCGTGCGACATGCCCAACCCCGAGTGGTCGTTCTCGCTGGCGGAGGCGACCGTGACCCTGAACGACTACGCCCGCATGAAGAACGTGGCTTTCCGCGCCGGGTCGGTCCCGGTGCTCTTCACGCCCTACCTGATCTGGCCGACGAAGGAGGACCGCGCCTCGGGCCTCCTCGTGCCCGCCATCGGCTACAGCAACCAGCGGGGCGGGTTTCTCGGCCTGTCCTACTACTGGGTCACAGGGCGCTCGACCGACCTGACGACGCAGATCGACGGCTACTTCGACGGCACGGTCGGGATCGGCCAGGAGGCCCGCTGGCGGCCCACCGACGAGTCGGCCGGGATCTTCCAGGGCTACCTCGTCCGCGACCGCGACGCGACCGTGTGCGAGCCCATCGCCCAGGTGCCCGATCCGGTCAACGGGTTCTGCACGCTGCCCGACGGCTCGCTCGGCGCCTACGTCGTCAAGACGGAGACCCGCTGGAAGCTGCGACTCGACCACGTCGCCGACGACCTGCCCCTCGGGTTCCGCGGCGTCCTCTCGATCCGCGACTACTCCGACGCGCAGTTCCTCCAGGACTTCGAGCGCAACTTCAACCTCTCTTCCGCCAAGCAGATCTTCTCGCAGGGGTTCCTGACGCGGAACATCGGCGCGGACTCGCTCAACATCCGCTTCGAGCGCAGCGAGACCTACTACGCGTCGACGGTCATCCAGGAGCGCTTCCCGACGATCGAGTTCTTCCACCGGACGGCGCCGATCGGCCACAGCCCGTTCTACTTTTCGCTCGTGTCGTCGCTGTCGGCCCTGTACGTGAACCGCGGCTTCGACCTGGCGCGCGGGACTTACGGGCGCTTCGACGTGCACCCCGTCCTGTCCTTCCCGTGGAAGGAGATCCCGTGGCTCAGCGCGACCGTCAGCGCGGGCGGCCGCTTCACGTACTACACGAAGTCGTCCGACCTTCTCCAGACGGAGCTCCTCGACGAGAGCACGAAGCGCGAGTACGGGGAGGTGGGACTCTCGCTCGTCGGGCCGTCCTTCTCGCGCATCTACGACGCCTCCATCGGGCCGTACGACAAGCTCAAGCACGTCATCGAGCCGCGCGTCGACTACAACTACGTCTCGGACGTCTCGAATCCTCAGGCGATCCCCGCCTTCGACGAGGTGGACACCGCGCTCGGACAGAACCAGGTGCACTACGCGATCGTGAACCGCCTCCTGGGCCGGCGGGCCGGCGGGTCGGTGGGATCGGCGGAGGAGATCGCATCGCTCGAGATCGGTCAGACGTACGCGTTCTCGCTGCCGCAGGTCCCCACCTCGGCGAGCCCGGGACTGATCCAGCTCCAGAAGCTCGGGCCGGTGGAGGGGATCCTCCGGGTCCAGCAGGGCGGGATGCTGCAGCTCGACGGGCGGATCGCATACGACACCTTCGCCGACCAGATCACCTCGACTTCCGTGACCGCCGGCGTGAACTGGCAGTCGAATTACGCGAACCTGAGCTGGTTCGGGAGCCGCCCCGTGCTGACGACGCCGCTGCCGCCGGGATCGACCTCGCCCAACTCGGACCAGCTCCGCTTCGCCGCCGGCGTCGACCTCGGCAGCCTCTTCCGCCTCGACACGACGATCAGCTACGACGCCACGCAGAACCTGGTCCTCGAGGACCGCACGCTGCTGACGTACAAGGGCTCCTGCTTCACGATCTTCGTGGAGTACCGCGAGCTGCGCGTCCCGCCGGCGCCGCGCCACGACGTCCGCCTCGTCGTGAACCTGAAGGGCATCGGCACGCTCCTCGACGTCAACGGCTCGCTGGACGCGCTGGTGAGCGCGTTTCGCTGACTCGCGGAAGGCGCGTGGCACCGTCGGCCCCCGGAATTTCCGCCGCTTTCGGTATGATTCCGAGTCAGTGAAGGGCCTCATCCTGTCCGGCGGCAAGGGGACGCGTCTGCGCCCCCTGACCTACACGCGCGCCAAGCAGCTCGTGCCGGTGGCCAACAAGCCCGTGCTCTTCTACGGCGTCGAGGCCATCGTCAACGCCGGCATCCGCGAGATCGGCGTGGTCGTGGGCGACACCCGGGAGGAGATCCAGGCCGCTCTCGGCGACGGCTCGCGTTTCGGGGCCCGCATCACCTACATCGAGCAGGACGCGCCCCGGGGGCTGGCCCACGCCGTGCTCATCTCGGAAAGCTACCTGCGCGGCGAGCCCTTCGTCATGTACCTGGGAGACAACGTCATCGCCGACGGGATCACGACGCTGGTGGAAGAGTACCGCCGCCTGGGCTGCAACTCGCAGATCCTGCTCGCGAAGGTTCCCAACCCGTCGCAGTTCGGCGTCGCCGAGCTCCAGGACGGGCGCGTGGTGAAGCTGACCGAGAAGCCGAAGCAGCCCAAGTCCGATCTCGCGCTCGTCGGCGTCTACATGTTCGACGACAGCATCTGGGACGCGGTCAAGGGAATCCGGCCGAGCGCCCGCAACGAGCTCGAGATCACCGACGCGATCCAGTGGCTCGTGGACCACGGCAAGAGCGTGCACCCGCATCTCGTCTCGGGGTGGTGGAAGGACACCGGCAAGATCGAGGACATGCTGGAGGCGAACCGGATCATCCTCGACACGTTCACCGCGCGGGGCCTCGAGTCCGTCGACGGGGACTGCCGCGTCGAGGGCAAGGTCGTGATCGAGCCCGGCGCGAAGCTGACCCGCTCCACGGTGCGCGGCCCGGCCGTCATCGGAGCCGGCGCCGAGATCCGCGACGCGTTCGTGGGGCCGTACACCGCGGTGGGCCAGAACTGCCTGATCGACCGCTGCGAGATCGAGAACTCGATCGTCCTCGAGGACTCGCGGCTTGAGCGCATCCCGGTCCGTATCGCCGATTCCCTGATCGGCAAGAACGTGC
>Ga0157375_10005709_pt1 | contig 10826 bp, 13 predicted proteins | sample M35metaG_FD_115311 | JGI IMG/M metagenome (GOLD analysis project Ga0157375, IMG submission 115311) | Miscanthus rhizosphere microbial communities from Kellogg Biological Station, Michigan, USA - M3-5 metaG | ecosystem: Host-associated > Plants > Roots > Rhizosphere > Soil | place: USA: Michigan...
CTGCAATAGTAACGTGAATAAATTAGAGTTGAGCGGTGAAACGGGTACATGGGCCTATGCATTTGTCAATAGTTTCAATTGGTTTATATCAAGACAATACGATTTGCTTCTTATAAAAGTAAAAGGTGAAGACGTTTATATACTGCCCCCGGTAAAAGGAGAATGGAAAGGCTATCCATTATACCAGGCTTCATCACATGGAGATAAGGGCCGATGTATAATTCTTACACATGATAATAAGGTTCCCTGGAAACCAATTACGCAGGAACAATATTTACAAGCATTAAGAGACTTTTGGAAAAAACAAAAACAAGCTTCTGACGATAGTTATATCAAGCAGGAAGAAAATTTAAAAAAAAGTATCACCGACATACAAAATAATAAATACCTGAAACAGGCTGATAAAGATAAAATAATTGCAGGTTTGGAAAAAGATCTTGCTGAACTGCCGGAAAAAAAGGCGACGAGTATTGCTAAATCCGACAAGTACTGGAATGATAAGTTCAGCATACTTGATAAGTATATCAGCCAGAATGCTTCCTCATTGCAACAGCCCGCTATTATTGACAACCAGGTCGTAGGTGACTCTAAAGGTAATTTTTCAACATTGGAAAAAGGCGGCCAAATGCTGATCACTATTGATCCGGGCTATTTTAATATGCAGCTTCCCCGCTACGCAGCCCAAATGATTGTTCTCTACTGGCGTTGGGACAGCAATTCGCCGGGCCTGAATTTTAAAAAAGAGTTCGAACAAAATTTCCCGGTAGATAAATTGAAAGCAATGATTGATAAATGAAATCAGGAGACAAAAAAGCCTGGGGAGGTATAAGAACTGCCACAGATAAAGGCAGTTTTATTATATCATTGGAAAATAATAAACCCACCCTTATAAACATTATAAACACTGTGGAGATTTGGTTTGTGCCATTTCCAATAGAATTTACAAAATCTCAGTTTCTCTGTCCACCACCTCCCGGCTATACTCAGGGCGGGGTTTCCGGGGAGGACATGGCTGGGTTATCGATGAATTTTGGTAGTGCTCTTCCGTGGAATATTAAAATTTCTTGCCAAAGATGGAGAACAAATTACTGTCAATAGCAGAGACGAACAAGGCTCTTTAAAAATCGTGGTACGAAAAATAAAAGATGATTAATGACCGTATGGCCTGTCATCTCACCCTTTCCGGTGATTTCTTAAAACAGAGATTGAATCACTGTTTCGGGGGAGTTATCCGGAGATTTATCCACCTATATTTAATTATGAAATTTATGTTGAAACTAACTTTTGTTCTATTGAATACGAGGTTTGATTCAGGTAGCTTTATTTAATAAAATCATGATGAAACGAACTGCGATAAAATTTGTGCTGCTGGTATTAACGGTCATGCCCTTTTATACCTTATCTGCTCAAACAACTCCCAATCCAGGTTCTACCGTGGTAAAGAAAGGCCCGAAGTATGATACTATTATCCGTAAACACCAGGACAAACCCGTTGTAAAGGCCAAACCGGCTCAAAAGCCGGCCATCCAGGAAGTTGTCCTGCCAGTACCCGAATTTGTCAATCAACCTTGTTATTATGATAAGGCAGGAAACAAATTGGTAAAACTTGAGACCACTACGGCACAGTTGATCACAAAAAAGAAAACACTTGGATTAAAGGGGGCCAAACAATTTTTTAGCATGGATGGAATGTCTTCAAAGGTCCGGTTCATTACAAAAGATAGTGTCGCTTTTTTCATTAAGACAAGCGGTGATGTCATTGATCTCACCTCCTATATCAAGTTGTACAAATTCATCCCTGACGATCAAAAAAGAGAAGTAACGGTTACAACGAAAGAAGGGTTGTTGAATAATAAGGAAGATGAAAAAGGCAGGCTGATAACCATGAGTGTAAAACCAATATCAAAAGATAACTACAGAATTGAATTTACTGAACCACTTGATGCCGGGGAATATGGGTTTATCTGGGTAAAAAATATGGATCTGAAGGAGTTCAGCGTGTTCGCTTTTGGCATCGATTGGAAAAACAGTAATTGATCCTGGTCTAACTTTCGTTCTATTGTCTCGTTTTTAAAAATAATTTAAGTTTTTATAAAATTTTAGTTTATGAGAAAGATATTTTTAACTGCAGTGATCATTGTTCCTCTTTTTTCCCTGGCGCAATTTGGAATAAAAGCAGGGGTCAATTTTGCAAATGTTACCAACGCTTCTGAGATTAACAGCGGCAGCGAAAGTGGTTTCATGGCCGGGATATTTTTAGCACCCCCGTCCACCGGAGTAATGGGTTTTCGCACGGAACTGATCTTTTCCCGACAGGGTTATAGCTACAAGACCAACACAAATACAGGCGTTGTAAACCTGGATTACATTTTACTTCCCCAGCTGATGCAAATTAACATCACCAAATTCTTTTCAATACAATTAGGAGCGCAAATGGCCTTTCTTATCAATGCAAAGGCAGACAGTTCTACCAGCAGCGGAGGCAGTAGTCCTTACGGAGAGATCATGGATTTTTATAACAAGTTTGATTATGGGTTTGCGGGCGGGATCGAAATACATCCTTTCAAAGGTTTGCTGGTAGGTGCCCGGTATAATATCAGTCTTGGAAATTTATATAAGGACCCCAGTTCTTATGAAATGAACGGTGGCCAACCACCAAGCTTCATCCCGGCGGTGGACGTGAAGAATAACGTCCTTCAAATTTTTGCCGGTTGGATCTTCGGCAACAATTCATCAAAAAAGAAACAACAAACACAACCACAGCAATGAAAAAATATAGCAGCATATTGCGGATATTTTTTCTTTCCGCAATACTATTTATTGATTACAGGATTTATGCGCAAACCTATCCTGAGCCTGAGTTCAGCAATGAGGTGTATTATCTTAAGAAAGATAAAGACTATTCACTGGTGAGATTAGAGAAGAGTTCATCTAAAATGGATAATAAAACAAAGATCGTTGGCCCTTCAGAGCAAAGCTATAGTATAGAAGGCGATAAATCTCCTGTCCGGCTCAGCAGCGGCACTAATTTCTCCTTTATTATTTCCAAGGGTTCATCACAAAGTTCTTCGTCATCAAAGCCGTCCGATTCGGTCATGAAAGCAAATGGCCTTGATCCAAACATGATGGATGAGATGAGCATGGGAGATCCTTCGCAAAGTATAACATTATATAAAGCCAGTTCTGAAAAAAGCATCCGGAAGATCTACCTCGTGAAAGTAGGCGGATACTTTTCAATGGGCAAGAATAAACTGCAGTCGAGCGATAAGATGACGTTCAGTGTAAAAAAGATCAGAAGCGGTTATTGGGAACTGGTAATTGATAAGCCACTGGCAAAAGGTGAATATGCTTTTACCATGATGGGCATGGGAACGAGTGGAATGGATGGCAGTACATTGATCTTTGCCTTTGGAGTGGATTGACCTTATTTCAGGTTCAGAACATGCAGGTAAATGCCGCGGGCAAGCCGTGGCATTTTTTTACTTCTGTCAGGCACTCACTTTCTGGGTTAGCCTGGCTTCAATCGTGATGTTGGCGTTGTATAGTTTGCTGACAGGACAGTTCACCTTCGCATCTTCTGCGCATTCATTAAACTTTTCCTCAGAGATGTTTGGCACAGATGCCGTCACTTCAAGATGACTTTCTGTAATAGTGCCGTTTTCCAAAGTGATGGTACATTTTGTATCAATATTATCGGGAGTAAATCCTGCGGCACCCAACACAAAACTTAATTTCATTGAAAAACAGCCTGCATGTGCAGCGGCTATCAATTCTTCAGGGCTGGTACCTTTCACTTCCTCAAACCTCGTATGGTATGATATGGGCGTGTTTGAAAAAATGCCGCTTTGAGCGGTAACAGTTCCTTTGCCTTCCTTACCGGAACCCTTCCAGTTTGCAGTCGCTGAGCGTTTCATGATTACAATATTTAATTATTATTGAATTTCTTCTTCTAATTCAGCAAGACGATTTTCCGGTTCGTTATATTCGATGATGAAATTATTTCTTCCTTCTCCGATAATTATCTTTAAAAATTTCTGTTGCACCAACTCGAGCAGTGAAAGAAAAAGGAAAATAGCATGCACCCTGTTTTCACAATCCTCAAAAATTTTTTCGAAAGAAACCGTCTTTTCCTTCTGCGCAAGACTTAACATGGCGTCACGGCTGGTCTCCATAGTATAGTCGTATCGCACTACGGTATGGATAGGTTTATTAACCCTGTCATGGAGCCTTAGCATTACTTTTTCAAACGCCTTCATGAGTTTGAAAAGAGTAATAGCTTGTATCTCTGTTCCCTCTCCGCTTTCTTCGCCTATCTGGGACAACTCTTTTTGAATATTTCCCCGTTTCACCATCAGCATTCTCGTAGCTTCCATTTCTGCCATTTCCGCGGAGGCTTCCTTGAATCTTTTGTACTCGAGAATTTTATCAACCAGCTCCTGTCTCGGGTCTATTTCATTTCCCTGTTCATCAAGCTCCTTACGAGGCAGCAACATTTTTGCCTTGATACGCATAAGGGTTGAAATGAAAAGAATGAATTCACTGGACAACTCGATGTTCAGCGAATCCTGCTTGTGTACGAAATCGAGAAAATCGTTAATGATCCTTGTGATCGGAATATTATAGATATCCAGCTCGTCTCTTTCAATAAAAAAAAGCAAGAGATCAAAGGGACCTTCAAATTGTGGAAGCTTAATCTGGTACGAAGGGTTATTCACATCAAACTTTATTAAAAATAAATCCCGTTATGAAGTTCGTATAACGGGATTCAAAAATAGCGAAAATATTCCTTCAGATTTTTTTGTTCCCGGGGTGTTGACAAATTATTTCTTAAGCGCATCCCTGATCTCCATCAGTAGTTTATCAGTAGAAGACGGTCCTGGCGGAGGCGGTACTTCCTTCTTTTTGAAACTATTCATCCCCCTAATAATTAAAAAAAGAATAAATGCAATAACAACAAACTTAATGATAGCAGCCAAAAATTTTCCATATTTCACCGTACCCCACATCAACCGGTCAAGATCCTCGGCATTTATCGCTTTCAATGCCGGCGTTAACAATAATGGAGTGATTACATCATCTACAAGTGATGAAATAATGGCCGCAAACGCAGCGCCTATGACCACGGCAACAGCAAGGTCAACCACGTTGCCTCTCATGGCAAAGTCTTTAAATTCTTTTAGCATTCCCATATTTTAAGTTTTAGTTGAACAATGACATCATTTAAGGTAGGTCATTTTTTAAGACCGGGATACTCCATATCAAAGTTTTTCAAAGTTTTCAAAACTGCGGAAGCGACCACAAATTCTTTGTACCAGTTTTGGTCGGCGGGTACAATGGTCCACGGAACATGATCACAATGCTCGAAACAGTCTTCGTACATTTCCATATAGACATCCCATAGTTTGGATTCGTCGAAATCTTTTTCATTATACTTCCATTGCTTGCGGGGGTCACGGACTCTTTCATTTAGTCGTTCCAGTTGCTCTTCATGGGAAACGTGCAGATAAAATTTCAATATTGTTGTGTTATTATGTTCCTGTAACAATTCTTCAAAATCATTAATAGCCTTCATCCTTTTTTTAGCGGTGTGATCATCGGTCCAATTGTGTACTCTCGTAACAATAATATCTTCATAATGTGAGCGGTTAAAGATCCGGATCATGCCCTTTAGCGGAGTATGCTGATGTATTCGCCACAAAAAATCATGTGCCGCTTCCTCGGCTGTCGGAACTTTGAAAGATTTTACTTCGACGCCCTGGGGGTTTAACTTTCCAAATACATTTCTGATCACTCCATCCTTTCCGCCGGCATCCATTGCCTGGATGATGATCAGCAAAGAGTGTTTGGATTCTGCATATAAAAGATTTTGCAGCTCATCCAGCTCTTCCAGTATCTCCCCTGTTTCCTTTTTTGTTTTTTCTTTATCAAACTGTTTGGGCGCCCTGGTATCTGTGTCTTTTAAACTGATCCTGCTCATAGTATCATTAAAATTACGATTTAATAAAATTGATTGTTTTACATCAGATCGGGACATTTGCAGGAAGTTTTTTTAAGATGCAGACAAATAAACTGATAAACTGGCTTCTCTTTCTTGTCCTCAGTACTATCTGGGGCAGTTCATTTATTTTAATGAAGCACAGTAAGGAGGAATTGTCTGCCTCTCAAATCGCGGCCCTGAGAATTTTTTCTGCCGGTATGGTCTTTCTTCCATTGGCAGTTTTTCACATAACAAAAATACCTTCAAAAAAAATTCTTATCATCATTCTTTCCGGCATTACCGGCAATCTGTTGCCTGCGTTTCTCTTCGCATCTGCCATTGCAAAAAATATCGACAGTTCATTGGCTGGCATACTTAATTCCTTCACTCCCATTTTTGTCGTTCTTATTGCAATTGTCATTTTTCGGGATAAAATTAAGATCCAAAAGATCATTGGCGTTGCTATTGGCTTTGTCGGGCTTACCCTATTGTTCCTTCTATGGAGGGGGATCAGTTTTGAAAACTTCAAATATGCCTTGCTTATCCTCCTCGCTACAGTTTTGTATGGTGTGAATGTAAATATGGTGGGCCATTTTTTGAAAGAGATACCTCCTCTGTACATCGCCACAATCTCACTTGCATTTATGATAATTCCAACTGCGTGGGTTTTATGGCAACAAGATTTTTTGCAATTAGCCTTTCATGAAACCACTGTGCAATGGGCAATTGTCGAGGCTGTCATATTGGGAATTGTCGGTAGTGCGATTGCCACAGCTATATTTTATGTTTTGATCAAAAGGGCAGGGGGGATCTTTGCCTCACTGGTCACTTATGGAGTTCCATTTATTGGAATACTTTGGGGTATCTTAGATGGTGAAAAAATAACGATAAAGCAAGTTGCCTGTCTGGGTGTGATCCTTTTTGGTGTTTATTTAGCCAATTTCCCCGATAAAAAAGAAAGCAAAACAGGCGTTTTGCTTTCTGAAGAATTAGTTAAGAACACTTGATCTACACCGACATTATTTCTTTTTCTTTCGAAATAAGATGCTTATCAACGGTTGTAATAAATTTATCGGTGATATTTTGAATATTTGTTTCAGCATCTTTGGCAATATCCTCGCTTAAGCCATTTTTCTGAAGTCTTTTGATGTGCTCGATCGCATCCCGCCTGATGTTACGGATCGCAACTCTTGAATGCTCACCCTCAACCTGGCATTTTTTTACCAATTCCCTGCGTCGCTCCTCAGTAAGTGGAGGAAGAAAAAGCCGGATCTGGCTGCCATCATTTTGCGGGTTGATCCCAATATTCGCTGCTATGATGGCTCTCTCGATCGGTTGAAGCATATTTTTCTCCCATGGTTGAATGCTCAACGTCCGTGCATCCATTACATTGATATTACCAACCTGGTTGATCGGTGTGGGTGAGCCATAGTAGTCAACAACGATACCATCAAGGATCTGGGGAGTAGCTTTGCCGGCGCGTATTTTTATTAACTCCGTTTCCAAATGTGTAATAGCCTTTTTCATGTGGTCATCTGCGGCAACCACTATTTGGGAAATATCTTCTGTCATATCAGTCTACTTTTTAGGGGCTTCAAAGCTAATAAAAACAAGGGACAAGCCACACGGCACAAGTAACAAAGAATAAAGAATTGAGAATAAAATGCGCTGATAAAAAACTTCGTTTTGTATGCTGTGTCTTATACGTTTTATTGCTGCTCCACGATGGCCGTTTCTTTTGTAAGAGTAACAATTTTGGGTGAGGGTACATTAACAAACTCTTGTTCTTCGCCCAAATGTTTGGCAACAAACATGCGCGGTTTGGGCCGCTTGTAATAAAATAAAACGGCCAGACACGAAAATGAGATAGAAAGAATTGTCAAAAATAAATAAGTCGGTCCTAGTGACCTCCCGAAATAAGCTATGGCTATAAATAAAAGATTAAGAGCAGTACAGAAAAAAGTGATCCGCGGGTGTCTAAACCCCCGTTCCAACAATAAATGATGGACATGATTCCGGTCGGGAGTAAAGGGAGAATTACCTTTGAAAATCCTGATACTAAATACCCTGAGCGTATCTACTAAAGGAACGATAAGGATCGCAATACCCACCACCACAGAAGATTCAACGGGTATTGTGATAGCGGTCGAGTCCGCGACAGTGATAAATTTGATCACTAATATTGCATTCACCAGTCCTATCATTAACGATCCCGAATCTCCCATAAAAATCTTTGCCGGGTGATGATTAAAGATCAAAAAAGCCAAAAGACTGCCTGCCATGGCAAATGCCAGCAATGAATAAGCCGGCATTTTTATCGCGAAAAAATAGACGCCAAAAAGAAGCGTGGTCATCAAACCTAATGTGCCGGCAAGACCATCTACTCCATCAATCAGGTTAAACGAATTAATAACAACAATAATAGTAAGATAAGACAGAGCAATACTAAATCCTTCGGACACTTCATTAAACCCAAATAATCCATGCATGCTGGTAATTCGAATACCGCCAAGATGGATAAGAATAGAAGCAGCGATCACCTGGCCAATGAATTTTTTTGAAGCAGACAGGACGATCAGATCATCCTTAAGCCCAATAAAAAATATAACAATGGATGCCGCAAAGAAGTATTGAAATTCAGGGTTTTGGAAAGCAGAAATGGACAGAAGTGATGCTAATAAAAAGCCACCAAAAATTCCCACTCCCCCAAGGGAAGGTACCGGGACTTTGTGAATTTTTCTTTCATCAGGAACATCAAACAGCTTTTTTTCCTCAGCGATCTGTAAGACAATCGGTATGGCTAAAAAGGTGATGATGAACGAAACTGAGCCTGTCAGAAGTACATCCAGCATTCAGGAAATTTTGGGCGTTACAAAAATAATCTTATTATATTAAGTTTATCAAACTCGTTGCATTTTTTAAAAGAACTCGTTTACGAATTTTACAATAAGGATAATTGGAAAAGGAGTAATTTCTCTTACATGAACTTATTGAAAAAGATTGCACATTTGCAACGGTAATCAGGAAATTGGAGATTTAAGGTACGGAAAAGTTTAATTAAACAATAAAAATTTATGCCGGAGTTAAAAAATATCGCCACTCAAATACGACGAGATATTGTAAGAATGGTACATGGTGCTAATAGTGGACACCCTGGTGGCTCGCTGGGGTGTGCAGATTTTCTTACAGCATTGTATTTTAAAATAATGAAGCATGATCCACAATTCAATATGGATGCGCAGGGTGAAGATGTATTTATTTTATCGAACGGTCATATTTCACCCGTTTTTTATTCTACGCTGGCACGTTCAGGATATTTTGATATAAAAGAATTAGCAACTTTTCGAAAAATAGATTCACGGTTACAGGGTCACCCTGCAACAGCGGAGCATCTTCCGGGTGTACGAGTTGCTACCGGATCATTAGGCCAGGGAATGAGTGTAGCCATTGGTGCCGCTCTTACAAAAAGATTGAATAAAGACAGTTCCGTGGTGTTTTCTCTACATGGGGATGGTGAGTTGGATGAAGGCCAAAATTGGGAAGCGATCATGTTTGCTGCACATCATAAAGTTGACAATCTTATTTCAACTGTCGATTGGAATCACCAGCAAATTGATGGAACCATTGAAAAAGTAATGGATCATGGTGATCTTCGCAGGAAGTTTGAAGCATTTGGATGGATAACTTTAGAAATGAATGGCAATGATATGGATGAGGTCGTTGCAACACTGAACAGTGCAAAATCACTATTGGGACAAGGAAAACCTGTTGTCATCATGATGCACACGATCATGGGAAAAGGAGTTGACTTTATGGAAAACGATCACAACTGGCATGGAGTGGCTCCTAATGATGAACAGCTGGCAAAGGCACTGGCTCAATTACCCGAAACACTCGGAGACTATTAAAGTTAGAACATTCGCATACGAATTTTTACTTCTGGTCATTTTGTGATTTATTCCGAATTTTATGATTAAATTTTTGGCGAAAGGAACCAATTATTTATTTGGAAAAATTTTACAAAATAAAAAGGTTGCTGTTACCAATACGCTCGAATATTTGCTAAGAGTACGGAATATCGACAGTAATTATTTTGATTATATCAGGCTCTCAACTCTTGAGTTAATAAGTTTTGAAATTGTAAAAAAAGATCTTAAGGGAAATGTCGCTGAATTAGGAGTATACAAAGGAAAATTCGCAAGGTATATCAATCAATTTTTTCCAGATCGAAAACTATATCTTTTTGACACTTTTGAAGGATTTGATAAAAGAGATACTGCCGGGGAAAGATCAAAAAATTATTCTTCAGGCATGCAAGATTTTTCTGACACTTCAGTTTCCTCAGTTTTAAAACAGATGCCTTTCCCTGATTATTGTATTCCGGTTAAAGGTTTTTTCCCCGAGTCTGCCAAAGGAATTGAAGACAGTTTTGTCCTGGTTAGTCTGGATGCTGATCTATACGATCCAATTTATGCCGGCCTCCATTTTTTCTTCCCCAGGCTCGTAAAGGGCGGGTATATCCTCATTCACGATTTTAACAACGATAATTATAAGGGCGTCAGGAAAGCGGTGGAACAGTTCTGTTCAGAACAGGGGCTCAATTTTGTACCGTTACCTGATTCAGGAGGTTCAGCCATCATTTCGAAATAAGTCGCATCGTACTCACTCGCTTCGCAATGAAAATTCATTCAGAGCAGCTTTCCTGGAAGGTATCCACGAAGCTAAGAAAGCAATTACGATGACAGTAACCGCAACAAGCAAAAGGTCACCGATCTTCAACGTCACCGGGTAGTAATCAATCAAAAATGATTCTCCGCTCAGGGGTATCAATTTATAGTTGATCTGCAAC
>Ga0157375_10005716_pt1 | contig 10818 bp, 9 predicted proteins | sample M35metaG_FD_115311 | JGI IMG/M metagenome (GOLD analysis project Ga0157375, IMG submission 115311) | Miscanthus rhizosphere microbial communities from Kellogg Biological Station, Michigan, USA - M3-5 metaG | ecosystem: Host-associated > Plants > Roots > Rhizosphere > Soil | place: USA: Michigan...
GTGCACGGCGCGAAACAGAGCGTTCTTCACGCTGTTGATGTTGGATTGAAGGCTTTCGGCAATCTCGTCGAGACGCCAGCCTTCAATGTGCTTGAGCAGGAACACCTGTCGCTCCAGCGCTGTCAGGCGCTGCATCGCGGCGGAGAGGTCCTTGTCCAAGGATTCCCGGATGTGTTCGTTCTCCGCCGCGGCCCACGGGGCGGCAGCGTGAGCTTCGACATCGAGCTCATCTTCGGCGCGAGTCTTGCGCCGTCGGATCAGATCGATCGCGGCGTTCAGGGCAATGCGGTGTATCCAGGAATCGAGTGCCGCCTCGCCGCGAAAATCATCGCGATGGTTCCAGGCCTTGAGCAGGGCTTCCTGCACCGCGTCCGCGGCCAGGCCCGCATCGCGCGTGATTCGCAGGCAGGCGTTGTACCAGCGCCCGCTACGCTCATTGATGAGCGTGTGGAAGGCATCCGGCTGGACCCAGGACTTGAGAAGGGTAAGCACGGAACTTGGACGGTTTGCCCGGGAAAAGGTTAGGAGGGCTCAGCCAGGACGTACGTATAGCCAAACAATCAAGAGGTTACCCTCGTTCATGGGCTTATTGCCTCCGAAGATCTGCAGGCCAGAGCTACTCGTCCTTCGCCGGCACGCGCGGGGGTGAATGGGCGTAGGATCGCGCGATCCACGGATGGTGCACTCCCGGATTCAATCCCTCGAGTGCGTTTTCAATCCGAAACACCAAATCCAAAGAAGGCAATCCCATGAAAATCTCGATTCGTATTGCCACGTATGTGGCGCTCACCGCGCTCGCCTGCACCAGTGTGATCGCGTTCGCCGATGATCATTCTTACACCGAGGGACAGATCGTCAATGTGACGCGCATTCGCACCGTGGACGGCAAATTCGACGACTACATGAAGTGGCTCGGCACGACCTGGAAGCAGCAGCAGGAGGCCGCCAAGAAAGCCGGCTATCTTGTTAGCTATGAAGTCATGACGGTCGAGCCGCGCACCCCGGATGATCCAGACCTGTTCTTGATTTCGCGATACAAGAACTGGGCCGCCCTGGACGGCGCATTGGCGAAGAATGATGAGATCGCGAAACAGATCGAGGGCTCAGTGGCCGCCTCCAACAAGGCGCAGTTCGAGCGCGCCGCGATTCGTCGCATTCTCGGGTCGTCGACCATGCAGGTGCTGGACCTGAAGTAGCACTGTTGAAAAGAGAAGCCGGGCCATGCGCCCGGCTTCTTTTTGCGGTGAGCTAAACGCCCTGAAATAAAAAAGGCGCCGCGCGTACCGGTAACGGTCAGCGCGGCGCCCAACTCGACCTTGATTACATTGTCAGGAGTTTCGAATCCACACTCTTGACGCCGCGCACGTTGCGCGCGAGCTCGATGGCCAACGCGCGTTCTTCGCCGCTATCCATCTTGCCGGTCAAGGTAACGACACCGCCATTGGTGCTGACCGCGATATCCGCACCAGTCACGTTGCTGGAGTACATGAAAGTCGATTTCACTTTCGTGGTGATCCAGCCGTCGGCGATGTCAGTGCCTTCAGCCTTGGCGACGCCGGGCTTCCCGTTTGTGACCGTGAGCTGATTGTCCACCGAATGCACGCCGCGAGTATTGCCCGCGAGCTTGCCGGCAAATTCCCTGGCTTCCGCGCTATCCGCGGTGCCCGAGAGCTTCACCTTGCCGTGCATGGTGTCGACATTGGTCGTGAGTGCGTCGGCATATCGGCTCCACGCCAGTTTCGATTTGACCTCCGAGGTGATCGACGCGTCGTCGATCTTTTCGCCGTAGGTGCGGTCCGCGGATTTTGCCGGCGCCTTGTAGTTGGCGACCACTTCGATCTTGTTGTCCACGGTCTTGATGCCGTCGACACCGAGCGCGATCTGCTTGGCGAGGTCCTTGCTGATGTCCTCGGCCACGTTGCCTGTCAGCGTTGCCTTGCCTTCGTGCACCGAGACCTTGAGGTCATTGGCGCGCAGGTAGGGGCTGAGCGCGTAGGTGGTCCAGATCTGCGATTCCTGCCGTGCCTCGATCACTTCCTGTGAAGGTTGGGCATTGGCGAAGGCACTGGGGCCCGCGATGGCCGATGTAACGGCCAGGGCCAGCAAGACATTATTAGAGTGCTTGAACATGAAAATTCTCCGAAAACGAATATTGGATCGATGAATAGGTGTCAGGGTTGGGGTTTTGCGGGCGGGAGCTTTGCCTGCCCTTTGCGGACCAGCGCATGCCACGCGATTCTCGCGGCGCTTGCGCGCCGCCTGTACTGCGCCCTGAGTGCGTCGACAGTGCGTGATTGGTTGTGCAAGTTGGTCCTTGAACCCTGAGACCCGCAGTAGTGCGGAGGACCGGGTTCGATGTAACTCCCCAACATAGCCCCCATTGTGCGCTGCGTCCGTGCGTCAACGTACATAAGGACCTTCGGTGATACGCGTAGCATCCGCCGACTATCCAAGGATCGGTGCGCTATGGGGAATTGAATTCCTCGAGCGAATTCAACACTTCGAAACGTCAGTTTCGTAAAAGGCAATCCAATGAAATTCAGCAATCGTTTAGCCGTGTACGCGGCGCTCACCGCGCTCGCCTGCACCAGCGTCACCGCGTTCGCCGATGATCATGCTTACACCGAAGGATTGATCGTCAATGTGGCGCGCATCCGCACCGTTGACGGCAAGTTCGATGACTACATGAAGTGGCTTGGCACAACCTGGAAGCAGCAGCAAGAGGCGGCGAAAAAGGCCGGCTATCTGGTCAGTTATGAAGTGATCGGGGTCGAGCCGCGCACGTCGGATGATCCGGACCTGCTTTTGATCTCACGATACAAGAACTGGGCCGCGCTGGACGGCGCGATGGCCAAGAATGACGACATCGCGAAACAGATCGAAGGCTCTGTGGCCGCTTCCAACAAGGCGCAGTTCGAGCGCGCCTCGATTCGACGCGTCCTCGGGTCGTCGACCATGCAGGTGCTGGATCTCAAATAGTCCTGCAAGTTGTTCGCAAGGACAGCGAAAAGCCGGGCCATGTGCCCGGCTTTTTTTTTGATCGCGGGAAATCCGCTCAGCGAGCCGGCACTTTGTCGCAGTTTGTCAGGTAAGCATCGTGAGGGGGATTGAGACCGCCCCAGTCTCATGGCCACACTGACTCCTGCCGGGGGTGGTAAGGAGTTCGTCATGAAATTGATGAATCGCCGCGACTGCCTGCGCAGCGCAGTGACCCTCGGCGCCGCCGCCCAGCTCGCCGGCTGCAAGGACCTGATCGACGTGCTCGGCCAGGCGTGTCCGGAAGACCCGGCCGACCAAGGCGGCATAGACTGGGTGCCCGACGTCATGTTTCCCGTGGCAGCCGGGTTCGAGGACGTCGACGTGGCCCAGGGCGCGCCGGGGCCTGCCCGCATCTGGTATCCCACCTTCGAAGTCTTCACCGAAGGCGGATCCGCGCCCCTTCGCATCCTCAAGCACTGCCTGGCGCGCTGGCCCGTGGTGCTGTTCCTGCACGGCGATCCTCCCTGCAGCATTCCTAACTACAACCGCCACTGGACTACCATTCCCGCCGAACTGGCGCGCAGCGGCTACGTGGTAGTCGTGCCCCAGCACGACCACGCCTTCCCGCAGGACACCTCCGGCGTGCCCTTCGTGTCCAGTTTCATCGACTGGGCGCGCAACACGTGGCAGCACGCGCGCTGGACCGACAAGGGACCCAAGGCGGTGGCCATTGCGGGGCATTCCTACGGCGCGCTGCTCGGCGCGCGCGTCGCCACCATCCGCTCCGACATATCCGCGTGCGCGTTCCTGAGCGGTCCGTGGAGCGAGCTCAATGATCGCGACCCGCTACTGCGCGGCCTGGGGCGGCCCACGTTCTACATGTTCGCCACGGATGAACTGTTCGAAAACGTAAACGACCAGGGGCTTTGGGATTCGTTCGATTATCAAAAGTACGCCGCCGAATTCGACGGCAATCATTTCGACTACATCACGCAGCCACCCGGCTGCGGCAAGCCAGTCGGGTCCTGCGGACTCATCAAGACTGTCGCAGCCGATCTCGTGACTCTGTTTTTGTCACGCTATCTGGGGATTGGCGCGTCGAGGACCAACATCAATGTCGACCTGGTTCCGCCCGCCGCACCGTTCACGAGCGGCAAGCAGCAATTCTTCGGTGCGAGCCGATTGTCAGGACTGGACGAAATCAAGAACGCCCGCGGGTGCAGCGTCGACCTGAAGTGGAAAGACGGGGCAGAAGCGGGATCGCGGCATTTGGGACCGTAGGCAGGCGCCGCGACTTCTGGTCGCGGTTACCCCTGCCGCCCCAGCTCCCGGCGAATGGCTTCTTCGCGCGCGTCGTCGATGACGATCATCACGGCATCCGGATCGGTGACACCCTCTTCCCGGGCGAACACGCCCGTCAGCACGCTGTCCGCTTGCAGCTCGCCCGCCTCGAACAGCGCCCAGATTTCGCGCGCGAATTCCGTCTCTAACAACTCCGGGGCGAAGCGTCCCAGCGTGCCACGGATGTTGTTCACGTCGCGCTCGAGCATCGCGAAGGCGGCATTGTTGCCCGCCGCATTCACAGCCTGCGGCAGGTCGATGATCACCGGACCAAGGGCGTCGACCAGCACATTGAACTCCGACAGATCGCCGTGGATGAGCCCGATGCTCAGCATGCACACGATCTGGCGGATCAGGAAGGCGTGGTACTCGCGCGCAGTGTCGGGAGACAGGTCCACCTCTGCCAGGCGCGGCGCCGGATCGCCCGCTGCGTCCGTCACCAGCTCCATGACCAGCGTGTCGTTGAAATAGCCGAAGGGCCTGGGCACGCGCACGCCCGCCTCGACCAGTTTGTACAGGGCATCCACCTCGGTGTTCTTCCAGGCGGACTCGGCTTCCTTTCGGCCATAGCGCGTGCTCTTGGCCATGGCGCGGGCCTGCCGGCTACCGCGCACCTTGCGTCCCTCCTGGTACTGCGCGCGCTTCTGGAAGCTGCGTTGCCCCATGTCGCGGTACACCTTGGCGCAGCGGATCTGGCTGCCGGTGCGCACGGTGTAGACCGTGGCTTCTTTGCCGGATTTGAGTGAGCGGAGGACTTCGTCGATGACGCCATCGTCGATGAGCGGCTGCAAGCCGGGAGGTGTTTTCATGGGGGCGCGGATGTTACGCGACAAACGCGCGAGTTGGGATGATGGCCAGCGCAGAATCTTGTGGTGGCGTGTCGAGATCTACTTTGGGTGTCTCGGCTTCCCCGGCAGCTTCGGCAGACCGGTGTGCTGCGTCTTGAACGGCCGGTGCACGCTGCCACCCCGCAGCGTCCGCGTGCCTTCGTGTGAGTCGCCGGTGCCCGCCGGCTGGTAGCTGGGCACCAACTGCTGCTTGCCGTTGCCGATGAGATCGGCGCGGCCCATGCGCCGCAGCGCCTCCCGCAACACCGGCCAGTTGTTGGGGTCGTGATAGCGCAGGAACGCCTTGTGCAGCCGGCGCTGCTTGATGCCCTTCGGAATCACCACCTCTTCACTGTCGCGCGTCACCTTGCGCAGCGGATTCTTGAGCGTGTGATACATCGCGGTTGCGGTAGCCATGGGCCCGGGCAGGAAGGCCTGCACCTGGTCGGCGCGGAAACCGTTCTGCTTGAGCCACAGCGCGAGCTCGAGCATGTCCTGGTCCGTGGTGCCGGGATGCGCGGCGATGAAGTACGGGATGAGGTACTGCTCCTTTCCGGCGGCCTTGCTGAACTTGTCGAACAGCTCCTTGAACTTGTAGTAAGCCCCGACACCGGGCTTCATCATCTTCGACAGCGGTCCCTCGCCGATGGCCTCGGGCGCGATCTTGAGGTACCCGCCAACATGGTGCTGGGCCAGCTCCTTCACGTATTCCGGTGATTCGATGGCGAGGTCGTAGCGCACGCCACTGGCGATGAGGATTTTCTTCACGCCGGGCAGCGCGCGGGCCTTGCGATACAGCTGGATCAGCGCGGAGTGGTCGGTATTGAGGTTGGGGCAGATGCCCGGGAACACGCAGCTCGGCTTGCGGCAGGCCTTTTCGATGTCGCGGCTCTTGCAGGCGATGCGATACATGTTGGCGGTGGGACCGCCGAGATCGGAAATGACGCCAGTGAAGCCGGGCACGCTGTCACGCACCTTCTCGATTTCCTTGAGCACGCTGGCTTCGCTGCGGCTCTGGATGATGCGGCCTTCGTGCTCGGTGATGCTGCAGAAGGTGCAGCCGCCGAAACAGCCGCGCTGGATGGCGATGGAAAACTTGATCATCTTGTAAGCCGGGATCTCGGCGTTGCCGTAGCTGGGATGCGGCACGCGCGCGTACGGCAGCTCGTATACGTAATCCATATCGCGCGTTGTGAGCGGAATGGGCGGCGGGTTCAGCCACACGTCGAGATCGCCATGCTTCTGCACCAGGGCACGCGCATTACCGGGATTGCTCTCGAGATGCAGGATGCGGTTGGCGTGCGCGTAGAGCACCGGATCGCTGGTGACCTGCTCAAAGCTCGGCATGCGGATCACGCTGCGCTCGCGGTCTTCACTCTTCACACGCCGAGCGAACTTGACGACGACTTCGCGAACCGGCGCCGCCTCGCCCGCTTCCACCGCGGCGGCCTGCTCGTTGGCCTTTCGGATCTCCGGTTCCATCGCATACGGGTCGATGGGCGGGTTCAACGACCCGGGTGTATCAATGTGCGTGGAGTCGATCTCGATGAAGTCATGCGACTTGCGGACGAACGACGTCCCACGAAGGTCAGCGATTTCACTGATCTTCGCGCCCGCCGCCATGCGATGCGCGACCTCGACGATCTGTCGTTCGGCATTGCCGTAGACCAGCAGGTCGGCCTTCGCATCGAGCAACACCGAGCGCCGCACTTTCTCGCTCCAGTAGTCGAAGTGCGCGATGCGACGCAGCGAGGCCTCAATACCGCCGATGACGATGGGCACATCCTTGAATGCTTCACGCGCGCGCTGCGCGTAAACGACCACCGATCGATCGGGCCGTTTGCCGCCAACGCCGCCAGGCGTGTAGGCGTCGTCGCTGCGAATGCGCTTGTCGGAGGTGTAGCGGTTCACCATGGAGTCCATGTTGCCCGCGGTGATGCCGAAGAACAGGTTCGGGCGGCCTAACTGCTTGAACGGCTCGGCGCTCTGCCAGTCCGGCTGCGCGATGATGCCGACGCGAAAACCCTGCGCCTCGAGCAATCGGCCCATGATGGCCATGCCGAAGCTCGGGTGATCGACGTACGCATCGCCGGTCACGATGATGACGTCGCAGGAATCCCAGCCCAGCTGTTCCATCTCGGCGCGCGACATGGGAAGGAATGGTGCAACGCCGAAGCGAGCGGCCCAGTACTTGCGATAGCTGGTGAGGTCTTTGGCGACGGCGGACATCGAACAACTCCACGCGGAATGGAGTTGGAGCCGCGCCGCGCAGGCGTACTCATATATATATGAGTGCCCTGGGGCTCGATTCGTGCCGGGACTTACGCCGGCCAACACCATCCTGTTAGATCAGGGTTCCCCCGGGTGGGCCCCTCTTCACATGGAAGGGGCTTGGCCAGGGGCTGGATGGGCCGCAGTGTAGGCAGGCGGTGGCGGAAGTCAAAAACTTGCCGAACCGGGCCCGTGATTCACCGAGTGGCGCTCCAAAGCGTCGTGGCTGTGGACTTTTCAAACCGGGCGCGCAAATACTCAATCCGCGAATCCCGAACCAAACAAACAAGCAAGAGGGATGCCCCAATGACGAATCAAGAAAACTTGCTCGAGCTCGAGAAAGCATCGGAGAAACTGCTCGACGCCATCAAGACGTACATGAACGGCCTCGGGTCGACGGGGATCGTGGTCCCCACCCCACCAAGACCAAAGCTCGACGAGATCGGGAAACTGACTTTTGGCGCAACGCTGGTTGCCCAAGCCATCGAAGGACTTCAGCGATTTCCTTGAGTCACTGCGGAACGACCGTTATCACCTTCAGGTAGCGCGCACGCATGGAGGCGTTGCGCGCTTCCACATCCTTCATGAGCGCCTTGAAGTCTTCGCGGGCCCTCAGGGAAGCCAGATACGGTTCGGCCTGTGCGTGCCATGCCAGGCGCCAGCCGCGGGCGACGGCGCGCTGCAGCGATTGCATAGCGGCATCGCCTTGGCCGCGCAGCGCCTGCGATTCGGCGCGCAGCGAATACAGGCCGTGATTCGCCCAGCCGTTCTTTTCCAGTCGATCGAGCATTTCGTCGAGGTCCGCCAACAGGCGGAGGGCACGGTCACGCTCGCCGGTGTCCAGCAGCACGCCGGCACAGATTACTGCTGGCGAATAGCCAGTGATCACCTGTTCGGGTTTGACCAACTCGCGCTCGTTGAAGCCGGGTAGTTCGAAGGCTCGCTGTATCGCCCGCCGCGCCTCTTTGAGGTTGCCTACCGTGTGATGGAACCGCGCCACGTACACCAGTCCATCCATGTCGTCGAATTCGAGTTTGCCTCCTCGCTCCAGAAAGGCGCGCAGGCCCGCCTGCCCGTGCTCGAGCAATGCCAGGCTGGCGTTGATTCGCCAGGTCTGGATATCGTCGGTAGTCGCAAGCATGGCCACGGATTCGCGTGCCTGTTCGGGTAGTCCGAGATTGAGCAGCAACTCGATACGCCAATACGCGATGTCCGATTGCGACGGCTCAATCTTGCTGGCCACGTTGGCCCAGTTGATCGCCTCGGGCAGATCGCCACGCCCGTACTTGAGCCAACTGGTGACGAAAGAACCCCAGTAATTGTCGGGCCCAAGCTCGCGCGCACGGGCGCAGGCTCGTTCGGCCTCATCGAATCGGCCGAGCTCCTGGAGTTCGAGACAACGATACATCTGCGGGAGGAAGTCGAGCGGATCCAGCTCGGCGGCACGGGTGAAGCTCTCGAGAGCCTCACGCGGCTGACCGAGTGAATCGTAGACATTCCCCAGGCGCGCCGAACTGATCGCATCGCTGGGATTCAGCGCCAGGGCTGCCTGCAGATGTTTCGCGGCTTCCGCGAATTCGCCACGCTCGGTCGCGAACCAGCCCTTGGCGGCGAGCAGCTCCGGCAACTGAGGACTCAATTTCTCCGCCATGGTCAGCAGTCGCGACACTTCCGTCGATACCTCCGCGATCCGGACGTCGCGCTCGCTGACGCTAGCGATCAGGCTTTCCGCGAGACCCACGTACGGGAGTGCGAACTGCGGGTCCTGTTCGATCGCCAACCGATACAGCGCCGCAGCCTGGTCGTCGCCGTCGGGCGTATGCAGATGGCCATAGTGCCGCGCACGCACGTAGTAGTCGAAAGCCAGGCTGCTGCGCGAATCGCGTGCTTCCCAGCGGCGCGCAAGTTCCGGTGAAAGGCGGATGCGCAGCGCACTCACGACGCCCTGCGCCAGGGTTTTCTCTATATCGAGATGATCCTCGGGCTTGAAATTGAATGACGCGGTGTAGAGATCGAAGCCCGTATCCGTGCTGACGAGCTTGACGGTAACGCGAATTGCGTCGCGGTCGCGCCCGATCGAGCCTTCGACCAGGTGCGTCACGCCGAGAATCCGGCCAATCTCGCGCGCACCGGCGTGCTTGCCCTGGAATTGTGACGCCGACGACCGCGCCACCACTTTGATGGTGTTCAACTGCGCCAAGCGGCTACTCAGCTCTTCGGTGATCCCCAGCGCGAGCGGCGCTGTGTCGTGATCCGCCTCCACGACGACAAAGGGAAGTACCGCCACCGCCGGCGCCTGACCTGGCGCGGACTGGCGCAGGTATAACAGCGCGGCACCAATGGCCAACAGGCACAGCGGCAGCGCGATGTACCACGCGCGACGCCGTGTTTTCACCGGCGGAGTGCCATCGTCCTTCTTCGTCTGCGCAGCGACAGCAGCGGGCTCATGGGTGTCCACCTCCACTGAGGCGAGAAACCGATACCCGCGCCGCGGAATGGTCTCGATGTAACGGGGCTTGTCCGAATTGTCCTTGAGCGCGGCACGCACCTTGCCTATGGCGGTGTTCAGGCTGGAATCGAAATCCACGACTCCTTTTGGCCAGAGTCGTGCGTAGAGCTGCTCGCGCGAGACGACGTCGCCGCGGTGCTCGATGAGTTCCAGTAGCGCGTGCAGCGGGCGGATCTCCAGCCGGGTCGAAACATCGCCCCGCGTGAGTTCGCCAGTAATCTTGTGAAGAGTCCAGCCGTCGAAGCGCAGCTGGTCGGATCGCTTGTCCACCTGGGCCCTGTTGTTAGCGGCGATGGCGCGAAGCTACCCGAAAGACCTCAGGACTCGCAACGCATGTAGCCCCATTACGGTCCGCATGCTGGCGGCGAGCGCGCCGCCTGCGAACCGGCGGCACGCCCGAAAGCATCAATACAGCCAGACCGCTCCGGAGCCCGGGGCGTTGATGTTGTCCCAGCCGCCGGCAATACCCGCGGCATCGCAGCTCTCCCCGCTTTCTCCGACGAGCAGCGCGACCCCATTGGCACTGAACTCTACGTCGGTTCCGAACGTGACATACGGAGCGCCGGCGGGATGGTAGTTAGGCTTGACCATGTTGTACAAGTATCACGGAGGCGAATGACACGGCGCGCTCATTCACTGCAATCCGCCGCCAACTTTTGCAATCCACTCGCCAATGGGTTGATACCACTCGCTTCGGCCCACCATCAGCCGCAGGGGCCACGCGGCGATGAGTGCTGCGCCGCCGATGGCATACACGGGGTGCACGGTATGCTGCCTGCGCCAGTCGTACGCCAGGCACCACGCCACGAACAGCGCCGGAATGATGGGAACCAGGTAGGTCCAGTGCTCGCGCAGTCCGAGCTGCGTGACGATCCGCGACGCGGCTGGGGA
>Ga0157375_10005719_pt1 | contig 10817 bp, 7 predicted proteins | sample M35metaG_FD_115311 | JGI IMG/M metagenome (GOLD analysis project Ga0157375, IMG submission 115311) | Miscanthus rhizosphere microbial communities from Kellogg Biological Station, Michigan, USA - M3-5 metaG | ecosystem: Host-associated > Plants > Roots > Rhizosphere > Soil | place: USA: Michigan...
ATTCCGCCCCAGATTTTATGCTTGAGCAGGATTTTTTTGCCCGAAAGGACAAAACAAAAACCAACGACAATGACCACTCCAAGCAAGCTTCCACGATTGCCCTGAAAAGCAGATCTGGTCAGAGATGTTCCGAGCAAAACCGCTATCACGAAATAATAATTGACATTCAAACGATTGCTACGGAACACAGCCAGCCAAAGCAGAATTGAGGCTTCAAGCGAAAAAAACGTCAACAGATAAATGATTCCGTCAAATGCACCGATTTCGTCTACTCTCTGAAAGCCAAGTAAGCCGACGCTAAAAGCCAGAACCGTGCTCGCCAATCCCAATCCCAAAAGCAATAAACCCGGCTTAATAAGCTGTTCCGGCTGCCAATTAGCGACCGGCATCCGGCGGCTGATAAATTCACCGATTTTTTTGCCGATCGGCAAATAAAATCCAAGCGTCAAGCCGCCATACCCGAGCATTACGTAAACCAATGTCAGCGGCAAATCGTATTCCTCATTTTGAATAAATGTAAGAAAATACGGGTTGGAAAAACCGCCCGCCAGAATCAAGCCGCCAATAAAAAAAGCCGGAAAAAAATACGTCCAGGCGGCGAAGACGAGCGGATGAAACGGATCGAACTGCTTCTTGACCAATAAGTAAACACTCGGAGCGAGGACCACTGCGCCGGTCAAAAACGTCCATGGTAAAAGATAAAATTTTGTGCCGGCGTTGTTCAGGCTTGCATCGATAATCAAATATCCAACGACGAAAACAATCGCAAAGCCCCATAAAATAGCTATCGGTAAAAATAGATTCGTTCGTTTTTCTGGTAAAAGGTTCGGATTTTGGAGTTTATATTCAGCCATTTTTTTTACTTCAAACTGCAGACTGCAATTATTCCGTCGCTTAGTTGTGGTGCAATTTTAACACAAACGTCATTAAAACCGTTATAAAACCAACGGTTAAAGGGGCGATGTTCGGTTCCGATATCGTAAAAACAAAACTTTTTAACATTTATATTTTCTCGATTCAAAATTAAACCCAGAGTTTTATATGAATAATATGCGACGTGGTCTGGATGCACGGGCTCGTTTTCGCCGCCCTTTCCCCGCAAGCCGTAGATCAAAAAACGTAATCCGCAATAAGCATTGATCGTGGTGATGACCAAATCGGTTTCGGCATTCATAAAACGTTTGATGCCCTGCAAAAAAAGTCCGGGATTCGAAAGATGCTCGATCATTTCGCCCGCAATAATAACATCGAATGTTTCATCAAGAGCCACGTCTTCGAGTTTTTCCAAATCTGCCTGATAGAGATTTTTTGCGTTTGATGCTCTTAAAATATCAAGCCCTTCCTCGTCAAAATCAAATCCGTAAAGCTCACGGGCAACTTTTTCGAGTTCGAAATGAAGCAGCATTTCGTCTTCGATCGCTTGTTTTGTATATGGATAATTGGTACATCCGAGATGAAGAACCTTTTTGCCTTCACACGCTTTTTTTATGAAATCAACCCGCTGAACCAGTTCAAATTTTTTGCTCATTCTACATTTATCGCTTGATAATTCTTCTCAACAAAGCAATTTCGTCGTCAGTTACAAATCCTAAAAGCCAGGCTGTCAGGCAATAAGCTAAACCGCCGACTGCTCCGGAAAAAATCAGTGAGAACCAACTAACACCTAATTTTGCGGACAGAAAACTCTCGATGACAACTGCCAAAACGGTCGAAACCGTCAAAACCACCAGTAATTTGAGCCAAAATCTCAGATAAATTTTGTCGAAAAATCGTTTTTCAACATAAAAAATCGAGAGGAACAAAGTTCCGAAACCAACCATTCTGGCAACCGCAACTCCGAAATTACCGTAATCGGAAATCAACCAAATCATCCCGAAAATGCTGATAATAAAGCATATCACAAAAAGATAGCAGTTATAATTCGGGTAGCCCAATCCTTCTGTCGTCTGCCATGCAACAATTTGAATCGCCAGCAAACTGAACGTAATTGTATGAATAATTAATAAAGCAGTGGATTTATCCGCAAAGTCCGCGCCGATCCATAACGTTAGAAAAGTTCTGCTTTCAACAATCAAGGTCGCGCCCAAAAATACCGCGAGAAAACTGACGATTTTGGTCGCTTTTTGATAAAGCTGCAAAAGTTTTTCCTTTTCGTTTTTCAATTCGCTCGCGAGCGGAAAAATCACGAGCATTAAGCTGCTGATAAAACCGTGTATGTAGAGCGCAAGCATCATCGGGACGACATAGAAGGTCAGACTTTCCGCGCCGAGCTTTCCCGTAATCCAACTTCGTTCAAAAAGCAGCAGAATGTTTGCCAGTATTTGATAAGCAATCACGCCCGAACTATAACCAAACACAAGTTTTAGCGTTTCGCGCCGGAATTTCAGGTTTAACGAAAATTCCGGCAAAAGCCGTTTTGCAATGATTGCGGAAAGAGTTGCCGAAAGAGCCGTAATCAAAAGATTCCAGCTTAATAAATAAAGCAAACCAAAACCCTTTAAAGCCAAAATAAGATTTCCCGAAATTAGCAAAATATTATTCAGGTTAAAGATCTTTGCATAAACGTCAAAGCGGTGAAGCCCCTGGATAATGGCATTAAAAACCTGATTGAGCATCAGGAAAAATATTGTCAAACCTGCAATGTAAAGCGCGTAAACGGATTTTTCCTGAGCGTCGGCTTGGATTTTCAAAACGTCCGTGACCAATAAATTTGCCGTCGAAAAAATTATCAACAAACCCGCTCCGCCAAGCGCAAGATTGATAAAGAGCGTTGCCGAGATGACTTCCGTGATTTTTTCGATTTCACCGACCGCGCGATATTCGGCAATGTATTTAGTAATGGCGCGTCCGACGTTGAAATTAAACGAATAAGCGATAAATCCCAAAACGAGCGCATAAATTCCGTAATCTTCGTGTCCGAGCGATCTAACAATGACCGGCGTCGCAAAAAAACTCAGCGCCAACGGCAAAAGCCACGTCGAGAAACCGTAGATGCTGTTTAAAACAATATTTTTGCTTCTTTCTGCCGATTTTTCCGTCATTTATTTTGCTCAAATGATTTTTCGTAGCCTTGAAAGGCAATCTCGGCGACCTTTTTTTCGTTGAAATTCGTTAAAACCCGATCTTTTCCGTTTTGTCCCAGTTTTTTTCGCAGGTTTTCGTCGTTTTTTAATGCGTTAATAGCTTCGGCAAGCGCCTCGCTGTCACCGGCTTCGATCAAAATTCCCGTTTCACCGTCTTTGACTGCTTCGGGAATCGCATAAACATTGGTCGAAATGCTTGGAATCCCGAGCGACATTGCTTCAAGCAAAGAAATCGGCAAACCTTCGACGAAGCTCGGCAAAGTAAAAACGTCGGCAAGGCGCAAAAACTTCATCAAATCGAGATGATCGTTACCGACCGTTTCCGATTTTATTAAGAAAAATCTGTCACCAAGACCATAACTTTCAATTTTTGCCGATTCTTCCGCCGTTAATATCGAATTCGAGATCCAGACAAAACAAACGTCCGGCGCAGCTTCGGATATTTTTTTCGCGGCTTCTAGAAACGTCCAACGTCCTTTGCGGTCAATAAATTGTCCGAGACAAAAAACGTAAAACTTTTCTTTCGGCAAACCGAATTTTTCCAAAAGCTCTTCACGGTTAAATTGTGATTGTAACGCCTCATCAACTTCATCGGGATTCACATTGGTATATGTAACTTTGATTTTTTCAAAAAATTCTTTCGAGACAAAAGGTTTTAGGCTGTTTTTCGCGTCTTGATTCGAGGCAAAAATATGAAAGTTATCAAATCGTGTGACCAGCGCGAATTTCAGTTTCCATAACCAATTTCGCCATTTCGAAACCGCCGGAAGCGCGTTGTGCATCGTCATAAAAACTTTTGTCCGCAGGCACAATCGCGAAAGCGAAAGAACCGATTGCCAAGGCGCAAGTTCAATATGCAGAATCGAATCCGTAAAATCGTATTTACGTAAAAATTTCAACATCGAAATTTCCGATTGAAATTTATTCAGATGTCTTTCGAGTTTTCTTTTCAAAGTCGGCGCAGGCTGAAAATCGCCGACGATTTCGAGAAATTCGTATTCAATTCCGAGATTGTCGCAAAAGTTTATAAACTGACGGTTTGTTTCCTTCGGAAAGATAAATTTAACCTTTGTCCGGTCTTTTATCCGCGAAGCGATGCCGAGAAAGTAGACCTGTGCGCCGCCCCATTCAAGGTAATTCCAGACGTAAAATACTTGCTTGGGTGTTTGTTCGCTCAATTCGTTAATATTTTTAGACTTCAAGTAATTGGCTAAGTGTCGGCACGCCGTCAATTAAAGTTATTCTTTAAGTAAAATCCGCAAAGAAATTGAATTTTAACAAAATTCGTTTTTCCTGTCTTGCTCGTTTCATGAATTGATTCGTGGATGGAGGTAATTCTTAGAAATTACTTTATGGAACAATCGTTAAACTAATTTCTGATGACTTTATGTGCGAAAGTTTCCGAAAGGGGTTTTTCGTTTTGCGTCAATATCCAATCGCCTTCAGCGTTTTTCTTTAAAATTAAACGACCAAAAAATATAAAAAACCCAGCCACAGCGGCAATTTTCTTTGGAACGCTATCCCAATAGAAATAAAAACGCCGGCGCAAATTATGGATATTTCCCAAATCAAAAAACAGAACATTAAATTTTTGCCGCATCGTCATTTTGGTAACTTTCGCCGGAACATAATTCGGTTGACAAAATACACGTGCGCGCGGCTCGATCAGTAGGCGCCAGCCTTTTCGCTTCAAACGCGGAGTATATTCAGCATCACCAAAATTTGGATAACGCGTTGAATTCATCAAACCTTCTTCTTTAATTGCCTGAGCCGGAACAAGCACGCAGTTTCCGACGATCAGATCAACTTCCCAGGGTTTCTTTGGAATTGTCCAAACCGTCTGGCGATACCAATGCCGCCAACAACCGAGCCAAATATCCCAAAGAGGTGAAACCTGAAAAAGTTTGTGCGGCGTATCCCACAAAAGCAAAAGCGATCCGACCACCGTGCGCGGATATCTTTCCGCCGTTTCGACCATAAATTTAAGAAAATCCGCATCAAAAACCTGATCGTCGTTCATCATCAAAACGTAATCGGGATTATGTTTGAGCGCGGCACGAACGCCGACATTCGTGCCCTCAGTAAACCACAAACTGCCGTCGCCTTTCACGATTTCAACTTCAGGAAATTGTGTTTCGATGGCTTCGGATGTTCCGTCGGTCGAACCGTCGTCAACGATGATCGTATGAACTTCGAACCCTTCCGTATTGATCCGCGAAAGACTTTTCAGACACAGCAAAGTAAGATCACGCCGGTTGTGAACCGGCGTGACTATTTCGACACGAATCTTTTTTTCGCTCATTTTGCGCTTTTCTGGAAAACTTCTTTTGACGTTCCGCCCCAAAGTTCTTTGAGCCGTACTGTGTTGGCTTCATCATTGTCGCCGTTGCCGAACGGAATATATTTGATGTGTTTTTGTCCGTCGAGCTTTTCCTGTAAAATCCGCCAAAAATCCAAAACCATCACTTCGGCGCGTTCGTTTTTGAAACTTTCTGCCGTTAATTCCTTAAAAACCGGATCGGGCGTCGTGATCAAAACGGCTTCAGCTTGTTTCAGGCATTCTTCGACCGAATCAAGCACGACAATGTCGCGGCGAATTTCTTCGAGCGCCATTTCGTTCGACATCGGATCAAAGGCGACCACGCGAACGCCGCTTTTTGACAGATGTTTGGCGATAAAAACGCCTTGTGATTCTTCGGTCACGTGCGAAAAAGGTTTGTAGGAAAGTCCGAGCACGGCGACGGTTGCGCCTTCGCGAATCATCGGTTTGACCTTTTCGACGACTTTTTGAGCAACGCTGCGATTCATCGAATCGGTCGTTTCGGCAAGTTTTGCTTCGACACCTAATTCTCTGGCGATAAAGGACAAAGCAACATTATCGCGCGGAAAACAAGGTCCGCCGTAACCGATCGCGCCGGTCAAGTATTTGCGTCCGATCCGTGTGTCCATTCCAAGCGCATTTGTCACGACGTCAATATCGCCGCCCGGAAGTTTTTCGCAGATTTCAGCGAGCATATTGGCAAACGTGATTTTCGTCGTCACAAACGTGTTGACCGAAATTTTCGTCAATTCGGCATTTTCCAAACTCATTCGCGCTGATTTTGAATGATTGACCATTACCCGCGAATAGATTTCTTCGAGCTGCGCGCCGCATTTATCGTCGAATTCGCCGATCAGCGTAAAATCGGGATTGAGAAAATCGCGGATAATGCTTCCAAGCGCGATAAACTCGGGACTATAACAAACTCCGAAATCTTTCCCTGCTTTTTTGCCCGATTCTTTTTCAAGGATCGGAATCAGCGCTTGGCGGGTCGAACCCGGAAGAACCGTACTTGTCAGCACGACATTATGATAAGTTTTCTTTTTGGCGAGCGCCTTGCCGATTTCTTTAAACGCCCAAGCCGCATATTGCAGCGAAAACGCGCCACGGTCATCACTCGGGGTCGGCACGATCACGAATGAAATATCAGAATTCAAAATAGCGTCTTCGTGGCTTGCCGTGGCGCGAATTCTTTCCTTGTTTGCTGAAATTGTCTCGTCCAGATTTGTTTCCTGAACAGGCGCTCTGCCTTCATTGACCAAGTCGATCGAATGCTGATTAACGTCCACACCAACAACATCCAAGCCACGGCTGGCAAATGCCGCCGCCATACTCGCTCCTAATTTCCCTAAACCGATTACCGAAACTTTTGTTATCATTGTAATAAAATTCCCTTTTTTATTTGGCTACGGCAGTGGCACACAGATGCCAGCCGAATGTTCTTTCAAATTTACGAAACACGCTTTCGGGCATCATTCGCCAATACCATTCCTTAACATATTCATATTTAACGTATTTTGGAATTTGATAGGGAAAAATATGCTCGACAAAAGCATCCTTAACCTCAAAGCCTGTCCCGATTAAATCTTTGATTGTTTTTTTCGTGTAGGAATATGTCACCGGACAACCCGTCTGCGCTTCGGAATGTTTGGCGATAATATCGTCCAAATTCCAAAATTTCCCTTTTTCGAGCAGAAGCATCCACAAAACTTTCCACGAATACCGGTAATAAACCATCAATTTAAGAGTTGTTCCTTCTTTCACGAAATTTTCGCGGATTTGTTTGATGATCTCTTCAGGATGCGGCGAATGATGAATCACACCGAATGAATAGATCAAGTCGTATTTTTCGGCGGGAATGAATTCGGAAAGCCGTTCGGCATTGGCTTCGTAAAAATTAATACGGTCTGACAACCCGAAAACCTCCGCGCGTTGTTTTGCCAATTTCAAAGATTCACTCGACAGATCGACCGCCGTCACCTGCGCTCCGGCGCGGGCAAAATTCATTGTATCTGTGCCGATTCCGCAACCGATTTCCAAAACCTTTTTGTTTTTCCAGGCTGAAAAATCGGCAAAGGCAGGGATATGGGATTCGACCATATATTTGCGCGCTTCAACCTGTTCGAAATATTCTCTCGTCCCGATTTCAGCCGTTGAATGTCTGACATTACAGGGTCGGCGATTCCAATAATCGCGCACATCTCCGATCGGAACTTCAACAAAATTTTCCATCTTCTTAATTAAATTTCTATTTCCCAATTCCGACCGAGGAATATTTTGAGTCATCCGACTCAGCCAAATTTAACTTAACTTGTTCTTCGATCCAATCGTAGGTCGTTTTTAAGCCGTCTTCTAATGATATTTCCGGCTCCCAGCCGAGAACTTCACGTAATTTTGTGTTGTCCGAATTTCTGCCGCGCACGCCCATCGGTCCGTCGATATGCTTTTTGCTGATTTCGATTCCGGCGATTTCCGCGACGATATCGGCAAGCTGATTGATCGTCACCATCCGGTCTTGACCGAGATTGAGCGGTTCGTGAAAATCCGAACGCATCAAACGATACAGACCTTCGACGCAATCCGTGATGTAACAAAATGAGCGGGTTTGTTCCCCGTCGCCCCAGATTTCGATTTCGTGATTTCCGGTCAATTTCGCCAGAGCAATTTTACGGCACATTGCCGCCGGCGCTTTTTCGCGTCCGCCGTCCCAAGTTCCCTTTTCACCGAAAATATTATGAAACCGAACGGTTCGCGTTTCGATTCCGTAATCGTTGCGGTAATGATGACAAAGAATCTCTGAAACTAGTTTTTCCCAGCCGTAAGCATCTTGCGGTGCGGCAGGATACGCATCTTCTTCTTTGAGCGGCGTGACATTGGCATCTTCCTGTAAATATTCGGGATAAATACAAGCCGAACTCGTATAAAGATAGCGTTTAATGCCGTTTGTTTTGGCGGCTTCGAGCGTGTGGAGATTAATCAGCGAGTTATTGTAAAGAATCTGTGCGTGATGCGCCGAGATAAAGCCCATGCCGCCCATATCGGCGGCAAGCGCATAGACTTCATCGACATTCCGCGTTGCTTGCAGGCAATTGTCCCAACGCCGCAAGTCTAAAATTTCAAATTCGTCGGCATCCGTTTCCCAAAATTCGGGATATTTCAAATCCACACCACGAACCCAATAACCTTTTTCTTTCAAATAGGTAACAAGATGACTTCCGATAAAGCCGCCCGCACCTGTAACCAAAACCTTTATTTGTTCACTCATGTGATTAAATGTATTTTTCCTTATGTTTTAAATTTTCTTTGATAAAGATTGTTCTACTCTTCCTCGCTACTCCGGTAATAATCGCGGTGATAATAGCTTTGATAGTAGTAATTGTCCTGCGAACGAAGATTGACTTTATTGAGTACGACCCCAAAGACCTTCGCCCCAATGTCTTGTAAAAGCTGCCGTGAACGTCGCACAATCTGGCGCGAGCTTTTACCCGAATGAACAACCAGAATTACTCCGTCAACCATCGAGGCAACCAGTACGCCATCCGTAAACGAAGCGATCGGCGGAGAATCGACAACGACGTGCGAGAAATGATTCTGCATTTTTTTCAAAAGCTCTGCCATCTGTTCCGAGCCGACAAGTTCCGCAGGATTCGGCGGAATCGGTCCGGACGGCAGCAGATTTAGTTTTGAATCTTCATCGTATTGGATAATTTTCAAAATTTCACTGTCGGTTATGTTGCTCGATAAAATCGTACTTAACCCCTCCGCGTTACTTTTATCAAAAACGGTATGGAGACGCGGACGACGCATATCGGCATCGATTACCAAAACTTTCGCGCCGGTTTGTGCCAAACTTATCGCCGTGTTGACGGCGGTTGTGGTTTTTCCTTCGGCAGGCATGCTCGACGTGATAAGCAGCGATTTTGGCGCGTGCCCGGCGGTTGAAAGCAAAATCGAAGTGCGTAATTGACGATAAGCTTCGGCAAGCGAGGAGCGAGAGTCGTTATTGATTAAAAGCTCGGAACTCTGTCTCAAGTTTTCAGATTCATTTGTCCCGCCGCCGACTAATAACAAGCGGCGTTTCGGCATTGAATCGATGCTCGGAATCGCGGCGAGCGCCGGAAGCCTGAGTAAGCTTTCGACTTCCTCGGTCGTGCGGATTGTATCGTCGAGATATTCGAGAACTAGAGCGAGTCCCATCCCGAAAAGTGTTGAAATAAATAAAGCCGCGAGCACGGTCGTCAGCCGACGCGGCGCGATCGGTGCTTCGGGCGGAATGGCGATTTCAGCAATACTAATGTTGTTTTCTGTTCCCTTTGCCTGAACATCATTGCCCATAACCTGTTTGTTTAGGTTTTCCAGAAAGCCTTTATTTGTCGTGACATTTTGTTCCAAAAGCCTGATGACGATTCCGGCTTGATTTTGAGCCTGGGCTTGCTGATACTGCTGATTGTATGAAGCTCTGATTTTATCTTCAGAACCTTTTGCCTGAAGATACTTAGTTTGCAAATTATCAAGAATCGTGTTTGATGCGCGGTTTCGAAATTCCTTCAGATCCTGCTCATTTTTTTCCTGAGCCTCTTTTAATCCGTTTTCAAGCGTTTCGATTTTTTTATCTACTTCCTTAACTTCCTCGGCGGTCGGCTGAAATTCAATCAAAAGTTTTTCTCTTTCGGTTTTTAAATTTGTCACCATTTCAGAGGTTTTGTTTCTCAACCCCTGCATCGTGTTTTCACGTTCGGTCGTATAACGGAACAATTCCTGGTCGGCAAACGATTTTTGTTTCCCGGGATCGTTTTTTACCGCATTATAATTGGCTTCGGCATTTTTCCGCGTGTTTTCGGCATCGAGAAGCTGTTTGTTCAACCCTTCTAATGTTTGCAAAACCAGCGTTTGTTTATCATCAAGTTCTAAAATGCCGGACCTTGTTTTCAACTCGGCTAGCTTCAATTCGTCATTCCTGATCTGGGTTTGGAGATTGGCAACCCGTTCCTGCAGAAAATCACTTGTCTTGACATTTTTTCCGGTTCGCTTTTCCTGATTTTGTTTGACAAAAACTTCGGCGATTCCGTTGACGATCGTCGCCGCAAGTTCGGGATTTGTGTGTTTAAATGAAATATCAATCAGCCGTGTGTCTTTATATGCAGTACGTGCTTCGCGAACGGGCTGAATATCAAGGCTGCTGCGTATAATAGCAACATACGGCGCTAATCTGATGGCTTCGGCGATTTCTTCGGAAGAGGCGACTTGCGGACTGACGGCGACATCAGTGATATTTTTATCACTCTTCTTTTTTTCGTCGTTGGCTAAACCGATTGTTTTAAGCAGCGAACGCCAGGCAGAAACGGATTCTTCGGTTTTTGTGACTTGAAATTCCTTATTACTATCCAGACTCAATTCCTTAACAACACGTCGCA
>Ga0157375_10005720_pt1 | contig 10817 bp, 8 predicted proteins | sample M35metaG_FD_115311 | JGI IMG/M metagenome (GOLD analysis project Ga0157375, IMG submission 115311) | Miscanthus rhizosphere microbial communities from Kellogg Biological Station, Michigan, USA - M3-5 metaG | ecosystem: Host-associated > Plants > Roots > Rhizosphere > Soil | place: USA: Michigan...
GGCTTCGTCGGAATCGAGCTGCTGTAGGGCCTTTGCCACCTGCTCGGGAGGCATGTCCTCCAGCACCTGATTGCGCACCCCCTCGTCGAGCTCGGGCAGCGCCGCCGCCTTGAGGTCGTCGCCCAGCATGGTGATGAGGACGCCGCGCGGCTCCGGACGCAGCAGTTGGATCAGGTCGGCGAGGTCGGCCTCATGCAGCGGCAGCGTCAGCTCGCGGACTTTGGCGGCGCCGCCCTCATCGATGGCCGAGGTGACGGCATGCAGGAAATCGGAGCGGATCGCGCCCGCTTCGTCGCGCAGTTCGACCTCGCCCGCGGCGTCCTGCATGGCCTGTCCGATCGTCGGGTTCTATCGTTCCCCTGTCCGGACCGCAGCCCGGGCGCGACGCATGAAGAAAGGAAAGTGGTGCGGTCGAGAGGAATCGAACCTCCACGGGCTAAGCCCACAGCGCCCTCAACGCTGCGCGTCTACCAATTCCGCCACGACCGCTAAGCTTGGCCTCCGGAGACTCGACGGAGGTTCCGGCAGGCCATGCGTCAAAACGAGGAATCTCGAGGCTTTCCGTCCCCGATATGGCTATAGAATGCCCGATCGGCAAGCGCCGGCTGGGCTCGCTGCCTTAGCAAACCCTATTGGGGGGTGCAAGGTTTAGCCTAGACTATCGCAGCCAAGTTGGACGTCGAAGCGCTCACGGCCATGGCCTTCCCCGCAAGCAAGCCTCAACCCACGCCTCAAGTCGAATGGCTGCCAAGCACGGCGCTTGTGCCCTATCCCGACGCGCTCGCCTTCATGGATGCACGCGCTGCGGCAATCGCCCGCGGCGAGGCCCAGGACTGCGTCTGGCTGCTCGAGCACCCCTCCCTCTACACGGCGGGCACCAGCGCCGATCCGGCGGAGTTGCTCGCGTCGGACCGCTTCCCGGTCTTCAAGACCGGCCGCGGCGGGCGCTTCACCTATCACGGCCCGGGCCAGCGCGTGGCCTATGTGATGCTCGACCTCACGTGGCGCGGCCGCGACGTGAGGGCGTTCGTCCGCTCGCTCGAAGACTGGCTGATCGCCACGCTTGGACGTCTCGGCCTGGAGGGCGAGCGCAAGCCCGGCCAAGTCGGCATCTTCGTGCAGGGCGCCAAGCTTGCCAGCATGGGCGTGCGGGTGAGGAATTGGGTCACGCTGCACGGCGTGAGCCTCAATGTCGATCCGCAGCTGGAGCACTTCGCCGGCATCGTGCCGTGCGGTCTGAGCGATACGCCGGTCACCAGCCTCGCCGCGCTTGGCGTCGAAGCCGATATGGACAGAGTCGATCAGGCGCTCCGCGCGACCTTCACTGAGATCTTCGGTTAGTCAGCGGCGCTGCCAATCGGTGCCGATCACCTTAAAGCCAGCCGCGACCGTGCCGCCTTCGTACGTGATAGTGACCTTGCTGACCTGCGCGTTCTTGGGGCCGTCCTTGCAGCGCCGCACCATTTCCTCGACCACCTGCGCGGGGCCCGAGAACACTGCTTCGACACTGCCGTCGCTCATATTGCGCACCGTGCCGTCGAGGTCCAGCGAGCGCGCCGTCTCGTTGGTCCAGGCGCGGTAATAGACGCCCTGCACCCTCCCCTCGATCTTGACGGTAACAGTCCGCCTTTTGTCGGCTGCGTGGTCTGCCATTCAAAACATCCTCTCGTCATGCCCGGCCCTGTGCCAGGCATGGACGATTCGGCTAGGGATCTCAGGCGAATTCGAGGATGACCGCGTCGACATTCAGGCTGTCGCCCGGCTTGGCGAGGATCTTGGAGACTTTCGCGTCGCGCTCGGCCTTCAACACGTTCTCCATCTTCATCGCCTCGACGACGCAGAGCGCGTCGCCCGCCGCAACCTCCTGGCCTTCGCTCACGGCCAGCGACACCACGAGCCCCGGCATCGGGCAAAGCAGGAATTTCGACATATCGGGCTTCACCTTCTCCGGCATCTGCGCCATGAGCTCGGTCTCGCGCTCGGTGAACACCCGCGCTTGCGCCTCGACGCCCTGCGAGGTGAGCAGCACGCCATTGAGGATCGGGCGCACTTGCACCGCGGCGGGTGCGCCATCGATCGTGCCTTCCCATACTGGTGCGCCGAACCACCAGGACGAGGCCAGCGTGATCGCCCTCGGCTTAGCCTTGCCGTCCGCGCTGAGCGTCACGGTAATCGGCTCGTCGAGCCCGCCCCCGACGCTCACCTTCACCCGCTCCTCGCCAAGCTCGACGACCCGCGTCTCGGCAAAGCGCACCGGCTCGCCATGCATCTGCTGGGTGATGGTGCGACGTCGCGCATTGCTCATATGGTCGATCGCCGCGGCGACCGCGACCAGCGCATCGCGCACCTCGCCGACCGGCTTGGGCGGCTTGAAACCTTCGGGAAACTCCTCGGCGATGAATTTCGTGGAGAGCCGTCCCTCCCTCCACCGCTCGTTGCGCATCAGCACAGCGAGAAAAGGAATGTTGTGGCGGAAGCCGTCGATGGCGAATGCATCCAAGGCGCTGCCCATCGCCTCGATGGCCTTGAGCCGCTTCGGCGCATGCGTCACCAGCTTGGCGATCATCGGGTCGTAATAGACGCTGATCTCGCCGCCCTCCTCCACGCCGGAGTCGAGCCGCGTGGTGACGCCCCCTTCCGTGCCGAGCCTGGGTGGGCGGTAGCGCACGAGCCGCCCGGTCGAGGGCAGAAAGTTCCGCTGCGGGTCCTCGGCATAGATGCGGACTTCGACGGCCGAGCCCTTGAGCTTCACATCCTTCTGCTTGAGGGAGAGCTTCTCGCCGGCAGCGACCTTCAGCATTTCCTCGACCAGATCGAGCCCGGTGACGAGTTCGGTCACCGGATGCTCCACCTGGAGCCGCGTGTTCATCTCGAGGAAATAGAAATTCCGGTTCTTGTCGACGATGAACTCGACCGTGCCGGCGGAGTCGTAACCGACCGCCTTGGCCAGAGCGACTGCCTGCGCTCCCATCGCCTCGCGCGTCTTGGCGTCGAGGAACGGGCTTGGCGCCTCCTCGACGACCTTCTGATTGCGGCGCTGGATCGAGCATTCGCGCTCATTGAGATGAATGACATTGCCGTGCTTGTCGCCGAGCACTTGGATCTCGATGTGCCGCGGCTCCTCGACATATTTCTCGATGAACACGCGATCATCGCCGAAGCTCGACTTGGCCTCGGACTTCGACGAGACGAAGCCTTCCTCCACCTCCTTGCGACTATAGGCGATGCGCATGCCCTTGCCGCCGCCGCCGGCGCTCGCCTTGATCATCACGGGGTAGCCGACCTCTTCGGCGATCTTTACCGCCTCCTTGGCATCCTTAATCACGCCCAGATGACCTGGAACCGTCGAGACCTTCGCCTTCGCCGCGAGCTTCTTCGACTCGATCTTGTCGCCCATCGCCTCAATGGCTTTGACGTTGGGACCGACAAACGCGATGCTGGCCTCTTCGAGCGCACGGGCGAAGGCGGCATTCTCGGACAGGAAGCCGTAGCCGGGATGCACCGCCTCGGCGCCAGTCGCCTTGGCGGCGGCGGCGATCTTGCCGATATCGAGATAGGACTGGGAGGCCTGTGCCGGGCCGATCGGAACGGCCTCGTCGGCCATATAGACATGCATCGCGTCGCGATCCGCCTCGGAATAGACCGCCACGGTCTTAATACCGAGCCGGCGCGCGGTCCTGATGACGCGGCAGGCGATCTCGCCCCGGTTGGCGATGAGCAACTTCGAGAACATGCGGGTCCCCGCCCCTTGACTGGTCAAGGGCTTTCTAGAGGCTCCCTCAAGGCGAGTAAACTAGGTGCAGTGCAATAAGGGCTTACTCGGCCGCCGTGGGCAGCTTTGGTCCTCGCCCTCTGCGGGGGCCCGTCTGCCGCTCGTGGCCTTGGCCCGAAATGGCGGAAGCGGCTGAACTGAAAGCGGTCGCCTCCGGCGATAATTGGTCCTCTGCCGGCACCGGCTCCTCGGGCGCTGGGAACAGCACGCCGGCCTCCGCGGCCGTATCTGCCTCCACTACCGATTCCGGACCAGCCTCGCCGTGCGTCGTTGCGGCAGCATGGGCGAGAGCCGCCTCTGCCTCGGCCTTGGCCTTCTGGTGGTCTCTGGCGAGATAGGTATAGACGGCCGGCGTCACGAACAGGGTGAACAGCGTGCCGATGGTCATGCCGGCTGCGATCACCACGCCGATATCGAAGCGGCTGGCGGCGCCCGCGCCCTTGGCGATGAGCAGCGGCACCATGGCCACGACCATGGCGGCGGTGGTCATCAGGATCGGGCGCAACCGGATCGCGGCCGCATGCTCGATCGCCTCGCGCCGCGAATAGCCCTGCTCCTCTTGCAGCTTGTTGGCGAAATCCACCATCAGAATGCCGTGCTTGGAAATCAACCCGATCAGGGTGACGAGGCCGATCTGCGTATAGATGTTGATCGAGGCGAGCCCAGCATTCAGCGGGATAAGCGCGCCGAACATCGAACACGGCAACGCGATCAAAATAATCAACGGGTCGCGGAAGCTCTCATATTGCGCGGCGAGCACCAGAAAGATGACGATCAGCGCGAAGACGAACGTATAGACGAGCGCATTGCCCTCCTGCACGAACTGCCGGCTTTCGCCCTGGAAGTCGTAGGTGAAGCCTTCCGGGAAGCTCTCGGCCTGCTTCTTCAGCAAGTCGATGGCCTCGCCGACCGTCCGTCCCGGAAATGGCACGGCGGAAAGCGTCGCCGAATTGAGCTGCTGGAAATTGGTGAGCGAGTTCGGCTGCACCACCTTCTTCACCGTCGCGACGTTGGAGAGCGGCACCAGGGTGCCGGCGCTGGTGCGGATCTGATATCGCGTGAGCCAGTCCTCGTTGAGCCTGAACTGGCGCGGCACTTGCGGAATGACCTGGTAGCTCCGCCCGTAGAGGTCGAACAGATTGACGTAATTGCCGCCGAGCAACGTGGCCAGCGAATTGCCGATATCCGCCATGGTGATGCCAAGCCGATTGGCCTTGTCGTGATCGATCTGGAACTCGAATTGCGGCGTCTCGAAGCGGAGGTCCGAATCCGAGAAGATGAACATGCCGCTCTCGCGCGCCGCCTTCTCCACGTCGGCCAGGACGTCGGCGAGCTCGCGGAAGTCGCGGGTGGTGGTGATGACGAACTGCACCGGCGGCCCGCCGACCGAGCCCGGAAGCGGGGGCGGCGAGAACGACAGCGCCAAGGCCGGCGCGATGCTCGAGATTTTCGGCTGGAGCTCTTGCAGCACCGCCTTGTGATTGCGTACCCGCTCGCCCCAGGGCTTCAGCAAGACACCGGCAAAGCCGGTGTGCACATCGCCCATGCCGTTGATGGCGAAGACGTGGTCCTTCTCGGGCACGGTGCTGAACACCTTGTTGAGCTGGTCCGTCGCTTCCTCGAGATAATCGAGATTGGCGTATTGCGGCGTCTTCACCAGCGTGAAGAGGATGCCTTGGTCCTCCTCCGGCGCGAGCTCCCGCTGCGACGTCATATACATCAGTCCGGTTGCCGCGATCACGCCGGCCAGCACCAGCAGCGTCACCGGTCGATAGTTCAAGGTACGGCCGAGGCGCCGCTGATAGCGCCGCTTCAGCCCTTCGAACAGCCGGTCGAGATTGCGCGTGAGCCAGCCGGCCTTCTCGTGCGCGTTTTCCGCCTTGAGCAGCTTCGAGCACATCATCGGCGACAGCGTCACGGCGATGACGCCTGACACGATCACCGCGCCGGCCAGCGTCAGCGCGAATTCGCGGAACAACACGCCGGTCAGGCCCGAGACGAAGGCGATCGGCGCGTAGACCGCGGCGAGCGTGACGGTCATGGCGATGATCGGGTAGAGGATCTCGCGTGCGCCGACCAGGGCCGCATCGAACGGCCGCATGCCCTGCTCGATATGCCGGTGGATGTTCTCAACCACGACGATGGCGTCGTCCACCACCAGCCCGATGGCGAGCACGAGCGCGAGCAGCGTCATCAGATTGATCGAGTAGCCGAGCGCGGCGAGCAAGGCCAGCACGCCGATCAGCGACAACGGGATGGTGACGATCGGGATGATGGTCGACCTGAGATTGCCCAAGAATAAGAAGATCACGACGATGACGATGATCGCCGCCTCGCCGAGCGTCTTCATCACCTCCCAGAGCGAGGCACGGATGAAATTGGTCGCGTCATAGGCGATGGCCGCTTCAAGCCCCGGCGGCAGCTCCCGCTGAATCTCCGGGAAGGCCTTGCGCACGTCGGTGATCACCGTCAGCGGGTTCGCCGTGGGCGTGGCATAGACGCCGATGAACACGGCCTTCAGCCCATCGAAGGCCGAGGAGGACTCGGCGCTTTGCGGGCCGAGCTCGATCTGCGCCACGTCGGCCAGCCTGACCAAGGAATCGCCGCGGCCCATCACCACCAGCTTGCCGAACGACTCCGGCGTCTGCAGCGAGGTCTTGGCGTCGATATTGGTCTGAACGAAATCGCCCTTCACCTGGCCGGGCGCCGAGGTGAAATTGTTGGCGGCGAGCGCCACGCGCACATCGAGCGGCGTCACCCCGAGCGAGGCCATGCGATCGGGATCGAGCCAGATGCGCATGGCGAACACCTGTCCACCGAGCATCTGCGCGTTGGCCACGCCGTTGATGGTCTGCAGCCTGGGCTGCACCACGCGCGTGATGTAGTCGCTGATTTGCGAGGCATTCATCACCTTCGAATTGAAGGAGAGATACATCAGCGCGTAGCCCTCACCCGTCTGCTTGGTGACGATGGAATCGTTCGCCTCGCGCGGCAGGATGCCTTTGACCTGGGCCACTTTCGACAGCACGTCGGTCATCGCCCGGTCGGGATCGGCGTCGAGCTTCAGGTTGAGCGTGACCGTGCTGACATTCTGCGTCGAGGATGCAGTCAGCGTGTCGATGCCTTCGGCGCTCGCCACCGCCTGCTGGATCGGCACGGTGATGAAGCCCTGGATCAGGTCGGCGTTCGCGCCCGGATAAGTCGTGACCACGGTGATAGTCGTGTTCGACAACTCGGGATATTGCCGGATGGGCAGCTTGAAACCCGCCTGCGCGCCGACCAGAAGGATCAGCAGGCTGACCACGGTGGCGAGCACTGGCCGCTTGATGAAGATATCGGTGAAGGCCATGGGTCTATTGCTTGGGCAGCTCCGCCGGCGCTCGCAGCGCCCCCGAATTGTCGACCTTGATGGTGGCGCCAGGCTGCAATTTGAGCTGGCCGCTGGTTACGACCTGCTCGCCCTCTTTGATGCCGTCGAGAATGGCAACTCTGTCTTCCTCTGTCGGCCCCACATGCACGAAGCGGCGCTCGACGGTGAACTTGGGTTGGGCCGGAATGCTCCCGGTAGGGGCGGCATCCGCCGCGACCGCCGACGTCACGGGCTCGCCGGCCGCAGTCGGCGTGGGCGCCGCCGCCGGCTCCGGCGCACCTTCCTTCACCACCCAGACGCTGTCGCCGTACAGACCGTAGGTGAGCGCCGTGCGCGGTACGGTAACGAAATCCTTCGCCCCTCCCGCAAGCACGGCAATATTGGCGAACATGCCGGGCATCAACTTGCGGTCGGGATTGGGCAGCCTCGCCCGCACCATCAGCATGCGCGCGTCTTGGTTGAGCTTGGCGTCGAAGGCCTCGACCTCGCCTTTGAACAGCTGCCCGGGATAGGCGTCGGCGGCCAGCTCGACTCCGCTGCCGATCTTCACCTTGCCGACGGTGGTTTCAGCCACGGGAAAGTCTACCCAGATGGGGTCGAGCGCTTGCAGCCAGACCAGAGCCTGGCCCGCCGAAACATATTGCCCCTTCTCCACATGCCGCAGTCCGAGCCTGCCGGCGAACGGCGCGACGATGGTCTTTTGCGTGATGATCGCCTCAACATGCTGCACCGCCGCCGCGGCGGAATCGCGCTTGGCGATAGTTTGATCCAGCACCGCCTGCGACACCGCGCCGGTCTTCACCAGCTTCACCTGGCGCTCGTAATCGAGACTGGCCTGGGTCAGTGTCGCCTTGTTGTCGGCGAGGTCGGCCTCTTCGACCGTGGTGTCGAGCTTGACGAGCTTTTCGCCTTTCTCGACGTCCTTGCCGCTGTCGAAGTAGTAGTCGGTGACCATGCCGCCGAGCTGCGGCGCCACATCGACGCCTTCGATGGCGACCAGCGTGCCGATGGCGCGCAACCGGTCGACCCAGTTTTCCGTCTTGGCGATCTCGGTGGTCACGGTCGCCGGCGGGGGCACCATCTTCGACATGAAGTCGGCGATCATCTTCGGCTTGAACACGAGGTTGAAATAGCCAACCCCGCCCAGAAACAGGCCGACAATGATCGCGGCGAGGACAAAGCGCTTAATCATGTTGCGGTTTCTTGCGGCCCCCGTGCCAAGGTGAATCCGTCAGACCCTAGCCATGGGAGAAGGCCAAATTGCGCCCCGACCTGACGCTTGCACAAGGGGATAGCGCCTCTCTGCGTTTGCAAATCAGGTCCGACGCCACCTTTGAGCCGCGAGCCTATGGTTAAGATTCGAGGCCGAATTTGGACCATTCAATCACCTTTGCGGGAGGAGAGCCAAGCCTTGTCACAAACCACCCGCACCCTCGTTTTGATTTTCGCTCTTCTCTCTGCCATCCCCGGCGCTCGCGGCCAAGATGCCGTCCGCCCGCGTCGAACTGTTCGAGGCGTCCGCCATCTACTCGAGCCGCGCGTCCTCGAAGAAGCCGAATGATGCGCCGTGCTATAGGAAGCGCATGACCATCACCCTGTATGACATGCCCGAATCTCCGCACGCGCGCAAAGTGCGCCTACTCGCGGCCGAGCTCGGCATTCCGCTGAATTGCGTCCGCCGCGATCCGCGCATTGGAGAAACCCGCTCGCCGGATTACCTCGCCAAGAACCCTAACGGCAAGGTACCCACCCTCGTCGAGGACGACTTCGTGCTGTGGGAGTCGCCGGCGATCCTCAAATATCTCGCCGCCAAGCATCCGGAACGTAAGCTGGCCGGCGCCGACGCCGAGCAGGCGGCCCAGATCGATCAGTGGCTGTTCTGGTGGGGCTGCGGTCCGGAGGCCGCCATCGACGCCCTTGTCTGGGAGCTGCTCATCAAGCCGAAAGTGCTCAAGCAGCCGGGCAATGATCCCGGTATCATCGCCGACGCGCATACGCGCATCAATCGCTTCCTCCCGGTGCTCGATAAACAGCTCGCCGGTCGCGAGTTCATCGTTGGCCCGCTGTCGATCGCCGATTTCGCCATCGGACCACGCTTCGACCGCGCGCCGGAGGTGCTAAAGTTCGACGTTGCGCCCTACACAAATATCGGCGCCTGGATGATGCGCCTGCGCGCCAAGCCCTATTGGGGCACGGCCTAGCAGCCTTTGTTCGCCTCGGCGGTCTTGATTGCACTTACATTGTTGCGCTCGACGTCGTTAAGCGGCACGTCGGCGACGTCGTCATACTGGCAGCCGGCATTGCCGAAGGCGTCGATCGCCTTCTGTGTATGGAAGCAGTAACCGTTCTCCTTGTAGATCCAGTTGCGCACTTCCCACAGCGGCTGGCAGCCGAGCTGCTGCAAATCGGACGGCTTGAAGTAATCCTTGTTGGTGCAGCCGATCAGCTCGTAGCAGTTGGCTTGCGCGGGCAGCGGCGCCGACGAGACAGCGATGGCACCGCAAACGAGCCCAATCGACACCCCAAGCGCAATGCAACGCATGTCCGTCCTCCCTTTGGAGTTGAATTTGGCGCGACAATACTTGATTTCGTCAGCCGACGGAGTGGCATGCCGGTCCCCTTCGGCCCGGCAGCTCGCCGCAATTTTGCAGTGCGGCATTGGTGGGGTGGCGGGACGCAGGAAGCGTGCTAGAACCCTATCTCCAAACCAAGAGGGATCCGCGGATGACGTGCTATCGCGCCAAACTGCCCGCCGCCTTTGCATTGATTGCCTGCCTTGTTTGCGCCGGCTCGTCGTCGGCCTTTGCCCAGGCCGGAACCATCACCAAGGGCATGCAGAACAACTGCGCCAACGACTACAAGAAGTTCTGCGGGGACTATGGGCTGCAAACATCGGCTCTGAACCTATGCATGAAGAAAGCGGGCCCAAGCCTGTCTCCGGCCTGCGTGCAAGCCCTGGTTCAGGCTGGAAAAGTGTCGCAAGCCGAAGTCGATAAGATCAAGGCGCAGATGCGCTAAAGGGAGCCGGCTCAAAGCGACTGCCTCTAGACTGGACGTGCCCCCTGCCCTTCTGCATTCCACCAGGAACAAGGAACTCTCGATCATGAAAAGATTTCTCGGCTTGACTGTGTTCGCGGCCCTCACGTTGACGGGCAACGCGACCTTCGCCGCCGATACGTGCACCAAGATCGTCGCGACGGGTCATCCGCAATATCCGGCGATCGCCTACAAGGACGGTGACAACATCGCGGGTGCCGCGCCCACCCTTGTCGCGGCAATCGCCAAGAGCCTCAACATCCCGCTCGAGTCGAAATACATGGGCAGCTGGGAAGAGGCGCAAGCGGCGGCGCGCGACGGCAAGGCCGACATGATTTTCGGCATCTACTACAATGATGAGCGCGCCAAGTATCTCGATTACGTCAAGCCCGCGTTCATGTTCGACGACGTGGCGGTCTTCGTGTTCAAGGGGAAGGAATTCCCCTTCAAGGGTCCGGACGACCTGGTTGGCAAGAAGGGCGTCACCAACCAAGGCGAGAGCTACGGCAACGATTTTGATGCTTTCATAAAAGACAGGCTCGACGTCGCCCGCACTGCCGGCATCGACGCCGCGTTCAAGGACTTGGTTGCCGGGAAGGCCGATTATTTGATCGCCGGCTATTATCCCGGTCTTGCCGA
>Ga0157375_10005721_pt1 | contig 10816 bp, 7 predicted proteins | sample M35metaG_FD_115311 | JGI IMG/M metagenome (GOLD analysis project Ga0157375, IMG submission 115311) | Miscanthus rhizosphere microbial communities from Kellogg Biological Station, Michigan, USA - M3-5 metaG | ecosystem: Host-associated > Plants > Roots > Rhizosphere > Soil | place: USA: Michigan...
ACTTGCTGAGAGCGAACTACACGTTCGTTAACGAACGGCTCGCTAAGCACTATGGAATCCCTGACGTCTACGGAAGCCGTTTTCGCCGTGTCACGTTCGAGAAGGGCGGCGAGCGCGGCGGATTGTTGCGCCAGGGTAGCATTCTGGCTGTGACATCCTACGCAACCCGCACCTCGCCGGTAATTCGCGGCAAGTGGATCCTGGCCAATATCCTGGGAACGCCGCCGCCACCGCCGCCGCCGTTTGTCCCCGCGCTAAAAGAAAGCAGCGGAGAGGGCAGAACTCTTTCGATGCGTGAACGCATGGCGGAGCATCGCGTCAATCCAGCCTGCGCCGGCTGCCATAAGCTCATGGACCCTATTGGCTTCTCACTGGAAAACTACGATGCGGTGGGACGTTACCGTGCCGCTGAAGACGGCAAACCCATCGATGCCAGCGGCGGCCTTCCGGATGGCAGCACTTTCGACGGTGTGACGGGACTCCAGCAGGCCTTGCTAACCAGGCCGGAGCTTTTTGTTGGTACTGTTACGGAGAAGATGCTGACCTACGCGTTAGGGCGTGGAGTCGAGTATTACGACGCCCCATCCGTACGAAAGATCTTGGCCGAAACTCGCACCAACGATTTCCGGTTTTCCTCATTGATCCTGGGTGTTGTGAACAGCACACCGTTCCAAATGAGGCGGTCTCAATCAGTAGCGATCGCCGCAAGATAGAATAAAGTTCCCCATACGCGGAGCTGCCGCATACTGGTCAAGTCAAGCCATCCGCGACTCGTCTTCTCGCTGCCGTCCACACCACGGCGCAGCGCAGTGCTAGAATCGGGCCACTATGCGCCCTAACACCGTGAGATTTGGTTTCCCATTGTTGCTGATGGTGTCGACGGGTTTTTGTGCTACCACCACATACACGAACCTGTCGAGTTTTGTTGCCAACACTGGCACGAACTCAGTTGCAACATTTGACGACGTTTCAGTAGGGACGATAAATCCTACTTCGAATGGAGTGGCGTTTACCGGTGCTAACTCAGCAACCAGCGTAGTAAACAATGTGGTCAACCAGCCGCACTCGTTTTGGTTCCCCGGCATAGGTTCCTCACCAAACTGGCTTTTCACCATCACCAATACACCAAACGTATTAACCGTGACGTTTCCATCCAACGTGACGGCGTTCGGATTTCTTTTTACTTGCTTCGCTTGCGAATCTCTAGCAAACGACGCCCAAATGCGCTGGACGCTGTTGTCTGACTCCGGCACACCAGTGGGCAGCGGGAGCAGTGTCTACAACTTCGGTGCCGGATTCACCTATGCGACGCCAAACTTCCTTGGGGTTCAATCCAGCGTGTCGTTCAAGTCCGTCCAGATTGTGCGCATGAATGTCAGCACTCAATTGGCGTCAGGCGGGGTGTGGTTTCTCGATGACCTCCGTTATGCACAAGGTCCACCTCCTTCAGTTCTGTCAACGTCGCTGTCGCAGATTGTCGACGGAGGGGGCTGGAACACGCGGTTCGTGATCATAAATACGGATCAGGTCCCAGTCACATTCACCTTCAAATTCTGGGACGCTTTTGGGAACGCCCTACAATTTCCGATTATCAACGGAACGCCGGGAGTCTTGTCCGGCACCCTGGCGCCGGGAGCTTCATACTTTGCTCAGAGTCCCGGAACCGCGATAACGCTGCAGGAGGGCTCGGCAGACGTGGTCAGCAGCGGAAAAATCGGGGTGACGGCGCTATATCAGTTTAGCGTCGGAGGTCCGCGGGATTCGCTAGCGTCTGCGATTGCGGCCCAGTCCAGCAGCAATATACTGATGCCGTTTGATAACACTCAGGGGAATGTAACGGCGATCGCGATCGCCAACACCAATCCTATACAGTCCCTGATGGTATCGATGCTGTTTGAGACGGTTGACGGTACGCTATCCACCAGTTCAATTCAGCTTTCGCCACACGCACACACCACGTTTGTAGCGCCAGTAATCAACCCAGCGGTCGCGGGTACTCGGGGGGCAGTGCGATTTGCCGCGACTTCGCCGGACATAGCGGTCATGGGATTCGAGTTCACTTCGGCCGGGGCGTTTACGTCTTTGGGGGCGTTTCAGTAGCCGGGCTTATAGCGCCCTCGATTTCTTGCGAGTTGAACCTAGCACCTTTCGTACCCTGCCAATCGTAATCACGCGCTTCCAGATGGAAGATGCTGAGCGCGTTTCGAATCTTTAGTGCCGCTGTTGTAGGAGGCATGAGAGCCGAGAGAACGACGCCTAGGATCGCTACCGGTGCGTGTCACTCCTGCGATACAAGCCGGAATCACTGGCCGCATTTGGGATTTTTGCGTGTTATCCCTGTGTTTGCGCCAGCTTGAGGAGATCGTTCTCCGGCCCGCTTGGTACATGATCGGCCGCTGCCCTCTTTTGCCCGGCTTCAGACTTGCTTTGGCGCTTCAGATGATACATTCGCTTGTCGGCTTTGGCGAGCAGGGTTTCCACATCGTGCCCATCCACCGGATAAATCGCCACTCCCACGCTCATGGATAGACAGGGCTCGTCGCTCACGATCTCGCCTGCCGCAACGGCTGCCCCCCGCAGTCTTTCGAGTTGCGTGGAGTAGTCTGCCGGGAAATCGGGAACCACAATCACGAACTCGTCGCCCCCCATTCGCGCCACATAATCATATTCGCGGCACGTCTCGCCCAACCCCTTGGCCACGCATTGCAGGACTTCGTTCCCCTTCAGATGCCCGAAGCGATCGTTGACTTGCTTGAAGCCGTCCAAGTCGCAAATCAGCACCCCGACTCTGGACTGATCCCGGCTGGCGCGTTGTAGTTCCTGGGTCAAGTGAAGCGCCAGCGCTCGCGCATTCGGAACGCCGGTCAGATGATCCGTAGCCGCCGATTCGCTCGCATCCTGGAAGCGCAGCGCGGCTTCAATCGCGGGTCCGATCTGCAGACTGGCAGACTCCAGAATGCGCAGATCTTCCTGAGTGAAAGCGTCTCGATCCAGGTGATACAACGTAATCACTCCGGCAGTTCCGCCTTTGCCTTCAAAAGGCACCGCCAGCGCGGTCTGCAGGTTGTTCAGGACCAGAGAGTCATTGGCGTAGCAGCATTCAATGGATAAGTTACCGTTTAGCACCGGGCGCACGTGCTGGGCAACCCAGCCTGAGAGTCCTTCGGTAATCGGAAAGGACTTCTTGTTGAATAAGGAGAGATGGGCACCAAGGAAATAGATCGGTTCCAGCTGTTCCTCGCGGCGGATATACAAGCCTAAGGTGTCGAAGCTAATCTTCTGGCTCAAACACTTATAAATAACCGAGGCGACTTCATCCAGGTGCGTGGACTGCGCCAGGTCGGCTGCCAAGGCCCGTAACAACTGAGTTTCCTGCCGGGCCGAAACAATCGGTTCCAGAATATCGCTCTTGCGTTTGGCTTTCGATTCAGCCTGCAGGCGATTGGCGAGGTTGGCGATGCCCTCCGCGGGAGAAGCAGGCACGGCGGCGTTCAAATGCTGCGGAGTTTCAGCGATGGTCCCCCGAGCCAGGCGGTCCAGTTCGAGATATTTTTGTTCCAGAATCGCGACGATCGCGGGATCGTAGCTCTTGCCCGACTGGCGGCGAACCATATCCATGGCTTCGTCCAGCGGCAGCGCGGCTCGGTAAGGCCGGTCGGATGCGAGAGCGTCCAGGCAGTCGACTGCCGAAAGAATGCGCGCCCCGATCGGGATATCCGTTTCTTTGATACCTCGCGGATAGCCGCTGCCGTCCCACTTCTCATGATGCGCTCTGACAATCTCCGCTACTAGTTCGGGGAAGTGCATGCGTGTCAGCATGTCGGCGCCGATCAGCGCGTGGGTCTTCATCTTTTCCCATTCCTGCGCGGTCAGCGAGCCTGGCTTGAGCAGAATGTGGTCCGGTATTCCCAGCTTGCCGATGTCGTGAAGCATGGCGGAGATGTTCAGCGCCTCCAGCTCCGGTTCGCTCAGCTTCAGTTCGCGTCCAACCGCGATCGCGGAAATCTGCACCCGCCGCAGGTGCATATGGGTGGTCTGGTCGCGGGCGTCGATGGCCAGGGCCAGAGTATCCAGGGTGTTGCGATGCAATTGAGCGAATTCCTCTTTGCGTTCAGCTATAGAGGCAGTCCAGGTCCGGTAACCGCGGTCAAGCGTAAACAACAACGGTAGCGCGATGAAGGCCGGATGGTAGCCGGTGCGAATACCCGCGCATTGGACTAGATACGCGAAATAGGCTGTGGCGATAAACCACGGCAACAACGGCCGGCATTCCGTGCGATAGGTATCGATGATCGGCTCCTTTGGCTTGGTTAAGAGCATCACGGAAAGGCCGCAGTTGATCATCAGGACGAACGCACTTGCGATAATCGGCGCGGGGAAGATGGCGTTATCCGTCAATTGCAGGATGGTTTTGTAAGTTGGCTGCGCCGCGGCCAGCCCGATAGTGACACTAGCGATGGCATATAGCAACTGGCGGATGTCCTGCGTGCCGCGCGGAGCCCACAGTGCGCGTTGCAGCGTGATGCTGAGCGCGATGTACAGCAGTTCGGGCAGACTCAGATCACCTATACCCAGCAGCAGGAACAGAAATCCAGCGGGCAACACGCTCTGGCTCGACGTCAGCCGCAGCCCGAACGCGGCCACATTGGCGCAGGCCATATAGATCAAAAACCGGCCGGGCTGGCCTCCATCCGCCAGCGCCAGAATAGCGATACAGGCGAGCACCCCTACCACACCGTACACGATGGCCCACACCCGCACGTTCTTTTCCTCGGCCGGCACGGGCGCTTCCTCGGCATGGTACTTCACATCGTCGTCCATCGAGACCCGGCGAACTTCCCAGTCGTTGGGGTACTGGGTCCTAAGAGGTTTTTTGGGTGGGCTGATTACCCTTGAAATGTTCATACCAATTCCTCTGAGAATTCGTCGCCGCGCCCGCATCGTAAGTTGGCGCATTCGTTCGGCTCAAATTCAATTGATTGGATTAAACCCTTTGCGCTCTCCATGCCCGCCAGGAGACTTGCCCCGGCATGACTTGTCCCGGCAATGATTCGGGTTTTTATCGGGATGGAAAACAACTGCATTGGATCCAGACTAGCTTGCGGTCTGGTATCCGTAATGAAACTAGCGGTTCAATATGGGTAAGTACCGACGCACTAGCCGCTTCTAATGGACTTAGGGCGGCTCTAAGTAAATGCTGGGCGCGAGACCTCAGTTGAATTGCGGAGAAAGCTTCAATCCCCTCCCGCAACACGCGGAGCCCACGGTAAAATAAGTGTCAAGACAGCGCCGCCAGTTCAACCAACAGCGCCGCGCCAACTAAGAGGGTGACTTATGCACGTTCGTAACGTTGGGATCGCCATCATTTTACTGAGTACCTCGCTATGCGCCACAGCCCAGTGGCTGGACTACCGCACGCCCGGAACTCCGCGGACTAAGGATGGCAAGCCGGTTCTATCTGCTCCAGCCCCGCGCCGCGGCGGGAAGCCCGATCTCGCTGGTGTCTGGCAAGTAGAAGGCTCCTCACGCAAGGAACTGGCGCCCTATTTGCTGCCCGGCGGTGTGAATGGTCTGGGAGAAGATGACCCAACCAAGTATTTCATCAATTTTTTCTCCGATTTTCCCTTCGGGCAGGAGCCTTTTCAGCCGGCCGCCGCGGCGGAATTCCGTCAGCGTATGCAGAGCGGGCGGAAGCCTCCCACCCTTTGTCCCCCGCCTAGTTTGCCGCTGGAGGATATCGTGCCCGGTCCATTCAAGATCGTCTCCACGCCCGGACTCGTCATGATGCTGTACGAGAGCGACAACCGTTTCCGCCAGATTTACACCGATGGAAGAAAATCTCCCAGCGATCCGCAACCCAGCTGGTTTGGTTATTCCACGGGCAAATGGGACGGCGACTGGTTTGTCATCGACACCGTGGGATTCAACGACAAAGGCGTGCTGGATGCCATGGGTCACTTTCACAGCGAAAGCATGCACTTGACCGAGCGCCTCCGGCGGAGGGATTTCGGGCACATGGACGTCGAAATTACGGTCGACGATCCCAAGACCTATACCAAGCCCGTTACGGTCAAGGTCAGTCATCGTCTGCTTCCCGATTCCGACCTTATTGAGTTGTTCTGCAATGAGGCCGAAAATGATCTGGCCCACATGCCCGGTAAGTAAGGGCGAAGCTTCGTCAGAACGTTTGAGCTACCTGGTCTGGCCCTATTCAGCGATCACTCGCGCAGAACGCAATCGGCGGATGGCTCCCGCTGGCTTCCCTTTTTCGGTAACCTCATCCTCTAGGCGTGCGAGTTGATCCATTAGTATCAGCAGAACAGAAGGGTACCTCGTTTTTTCGACAAGGGAAGCAGTGTAATACTCCGGCACGCTGATCTGTTTTGCCCTGCCGCTCGGATGAATGATTTGGATTTTTGAAGTTTCGAAGAAATCGACTGGGCGATGCGGTCGAGCGAAAGTCGTCGGCAGCTTCAGAACCGCTTTCGATGTCAGAAATTCTTCCAATTCCGACATCCGATAAAGGTCTTCCCGAGGCAACGAATACTCAAGATTAACCGTTGTCTCGGATCTGGTCTCTTTCCCTGCCTTGTCTACAATACTCGCGGCAGCCGTTGACCATTCCGACAGGGTAATTCGTCCATTGATGTAAACCCTCAAGCAAAGTGATCCACGTTGCCCGCCAAATGGTCCCGAAGATTTTTGATCAACTTTAATGATCAGTCGTTGCTGATTCTCCTGAGAATAACAATAGCCCGCCGACACTAATGCGCCGATAAGAATGGACACGACGCTGCACCTTCTCCACACATGCGGCAAGGTTTCCGATCTCATACGTGGCAGTTTCATTATGGAGCTGCCTAACTACCGCTTCGCCTTTACATCCGGTCGTGCGTCGGGAATAAACCCGTCGCGGTTCGGCATCTTGACCTTAGGCAAAGTGTCTTTGTCGATCACGTCGTTCTCGCCGACGATGCCGTTCAGGTTTAGCACGAAACCCACCAGCGAATAAATTTCGTCAGCGTGCAGTGTGCCCGGCTGATCGTAAGGCATTGCCCGGCGGATGTAGTCGAACACTGTGGTCGCGTAAGGCCAGTAGCTGCCGACGGTCTTCACGGGTTTGGGAGTATTCAGCGTTCCCTTGCCGCCCACCAGAGCAGGGTATTGGCCCTCGCGTCCTTGAGCCTGGTCGTTGTGACATACCGCACATTTCTCTTTGAAGATGTCCTTGCCCTTCGCGGCGGTGCCGCTGCCCGCTGGAAGTCCGCGGCCGTCGGGGAACACAGTGATGTCCATGGCCTTGATCTTGTCTTCGCTGGCCGGCTTGCCGATCCGCGCCTGCTGGCCGAAGGCTGCGACGCCGAGCAAAACCGCACTGCTAAACGCCCTGCGCAACATGCGACACGCTCCCATCGGCTCGCACATACCAGACCTTGATCTGATTGTTGTGATAGCTGTAATTACGGCCGCGCGCAGCCAGCATTTCGTCGCCGGTTGGCTGCCGATAACCGGTCTCATCAGTGGCTCTTGATTGTAGCGAAGCCGCGCTGCCGTCCCAGGTCCACGGCATCCGGAACCTCGTGAACGCTTTGGTAAAGCCGGCTTGCTGCAATTCGGCGTCCTTCCAAATCTTGCCGCCATCCACGGAAATCTCGACGCGTTGGATCTTCCCGCGTCCGGACCACGCGAGGCCCGTGATCTCATACGTTCCCGCTCCGCCCGGCATCTTCTGGCCGCCCGCCGGACGCGTGATCACCGATTTCGCTTCCAGCTCAAAACTGAACTGACGAGCCTTACCATCCGGCAGCAGGTCAGTATAAAAAGCCGTCTCGTGGGTAGTCATGGCGGGCCCGTCCGCCACGTTCAGACGCCGCAGCCACTTCGTATTGATATTGCCCTCCCAGCCGGGTAGCAGCAGACGCATCGGGTAGCCTTGCTCGGGTCGGATGGGCTCGCCGTTCTGTCCATAGACGATCAGAGCGTCGTCGAGCAGCTTCGCGATCGGGATGCTCCGCGTCAGCCGGCAAGCGTCGCCACCTTCGGCGATCACCCACTTGGCTTCGGGCTTCACCTTGGCCTCCGCTAGCAGAAGTTTCACCGGAACGCCGGTCCACTCACTGCAACTCGCCAGCCCATGACTCGTCGCCGGATCGGCGCCCAGATTGCCCGAATATTCGCTGCGGCCATTGCCGGAGCATTCTACGAAATGGATGCGCGTTACCGAAGGAAAGCGCTTCAGGTCTTCCAGCTTGTAGATCAGCGGCTGCTCGACCAAGCCATGTATTAGCAGTTCGTGATTCGCCGGATCGATATCTGGGACGCCCGAGTGATGCCGTTCAAAGTGCAATCCGGAAGGCGTAATGATTCCATAGGTATCCTGCAGCGGTGTGCGCGACGCACCCGTCGCGGGAGTCTTGCTATCCGGCGGCGGCGTGGCTCGCACCGAGGTCTCGTGCGGCGAGCGGCTGCCGAGCTTCGACAGCGGAGCGCCAAGCATGGAAGGAGTTTCCTGTTTGGCGCTGTTGCAGGCGCTGAGAGCCGCCAGACCGGCTCCAAGCGAAAGCATGTTCCGCCGGCTGAGGTCCTTTGTTTTCATGGACCTTAGCGTATCACAGCGATTTCGTGCCAGTTTCAATCATGGTTCTGCAACTGACGTCGATTACAATACAAAAATATGCTTCATAAAATCATCTCTTTGGTAATTGGGTTAGGTCTCCTTACAAGCGTGTCCTATGGACAGGGTCAAATAGCCGGAGCCATTCTGAACGGTGCGGTGTCCGATCCGTCGGGTTCACTGGTGGCCGGGGCAAAGGTCACCGTTACGGAAAACGCTACCGGATTCACGCGCTCTGTCGAAACCAGCAGCGGTGGCATCTATACTTTCACTTCCATTCCGCCCGGTGTTTATGATGTGGCGGTGGAAAAGCAAGGATTCAAGACCGCGAAACTCACATCCGCCACACTTACGGTTGGATCTGTGGCAACTCTCGACGTCCAGCTCGAAGTGGGAGCGTTGGCCGATACCGTCAGCGTCACTGCGGATGTTCCGGTAGTCGAAACCACTCGTTCCCAGACTTCGACAGTAGTGAACAGCGCAGCGGTCGCCGAGCTTCCGATTAATGGCCGGAATTTTTTGGATTTTACCCTGCTGACACCTGGCGTGGTGCGTGACCCGTCGCGCTTCGGGGATATATCGTTCGGCGGACAGCGCGGAACGTCCAATAGTTTACAAGTGGACGGCTCCGATGCGAATAATACCTTCTTCGGCCAAGCTACGGGACGTGCAGGAACGGGCCGCAGCCCTTATAGTTTTAGCCAGGACGCCGTTCAGGAGTTCCAGGTCTCGACCAATGCCTATGCCGCCGAAATCGGCCGCGCGGGCGGCGGAGTGATTAACGTCATCACCAAAAGCGGTACCAATCAGTTTCATGGAACCGGGTTCGAGTTTTTCCGCGATAAGGGTCTCAACGCGAATAGTTGGGAAAACAACCGGATCGGTGCTCCCAAACGCAACTATCACTACAATCAGTTCGGTGGCAACATTGGCGGTCCTATTAAGAAGGACAAAATCTTCTTCTTCTTCGATTACGACGGTCAGCGGAACAGCGAGCCCATTACTGTGATTCCGGGCGCGGTTGTCCCCAGCGACGCGCTCTCGCAACAGGGATTCCAGGCAATAAAGCAATACCTTACGCCGTATGGGCGCAATTTGAACAATGATGTATACCTCGGCAAAGTGGATTTCAATCTCACCGACAAACAGCGGCTTTCGGTACGCTACAATGCCAACCGCTTCACCGGCGTCAATTACGAAAACTCCGGTCAGACCAGCGCCGCCGGACACACCGGAAACGCTACCGTGACCACCGACAACGTCGCCGGCACCCACACGCTGGTGCTAACGCCCTCCACCGTGCTCGAATCCCGCTTCAGCTTTACCAGGGACAACGAGCCGGGCCAGGCTAATTCACCCGCTCCTGAGGTGGTTCTCAAGCAGGGCGGGAACACCGTGCTCAGTTTTGGGCGAAACAACTTCAGCCCGCGCTATACCAACGCCAGGACCTACCAGTGGGCCGAAAGCTTGTCGCATGTGCGCGGACGCCACAGCTACAAAATGGGCGCTGACATCATTTGGCAGCAGATCGACAATTTGTTCCCCGGCTTCTTTAGCGGCTCTTACACTTTCAATAGCTATGCGGACTTCGCTTCCAACAAGCCGTTTAGTTTTACGCAAGCGTTTGCGGGTTCGGGTACGCCCGGCCCCCTCGCCCAGCCGAACGTGAACGAGTACGCGTTTTATGCGCAGGATACCTGGCGCGTCTCCGATCGCCTGACCCTGAACTACGGCGTCCGCTACGATCTTTTTGCTTACGCCAATCCGATCGTGAAGAATCCGGACCCAGGTCTCGCCGCGGCGGGACTCGACACCAGCCGGATTAATCGCGACAACAATAATCTGGCGGGGCGTTTCGGCTTCGCCTACAAACTGAGCAATAGCGGCAATATGGTGATCCGCGGTGGCTACGGCAATTTCTATGGCCGCACGCCCACGATTTTGACCGGCACTGACTTTACTCAGAACGGGATTCAGGTCCAGACGTATACTCTGACCAATAACATTCCGGTTTATCCCGCGATCCTCTCCGCTCCCCCGGCTTTGAACCGCACCCCCGACATTCTGGTCTTCGCCAAGGATTATGTGCAGCCGGTCAGTCACCAATGGAGCCTGAACCTGGAACGCCAGTTTGGCCGGGACTACGCTCTAACCCTGGGCTACCTCGGCGTTCGCGGAGAACACCTCAGCCGTACCCGCGAT
>Ga0157375_10005722_pt1 | contig 10815 bp, 12 predicted proteins | sample M35metaG_FD_115311 | JGI IMG/M metagenome (GOLD analysis project Ga0157375, IMG submission 115311) | Miscanthus rhizosphere microbial communities from Kellogg Biological Station, Michigan, USA - M3-5 metaG | ecosystem: Host-associated > Plants > Roots > Rhizosphere > Soil | place: USA: Michigan...
ACCGCCTGCAGCCGGTCGGCGATCAGCCCGACATCGGGCTGGGCGTCGGTGCGCACAATATTGGCGGTGAAAGTCATCAGATTGCGGATATAGGCGTCGCGCAACACCGGCATGGAGCGGGTGACCTCTTCCCGGAGCTTGTCATCGGGCACGTCCAAGCCGGCGCCGATCATCAGCATCCCGGCCGGACGATTATCGGCCACAATGGTGGTGTAGATCGGGTCCACCATGATGTAGCTCTTGGATTGGGTGGTCTTGTGCTCTGGTGCTTTTTGGGCTTTGGGGGCATCTTCCGCATGCGCGGAGAAGCCGGCTTGGGCAGCCAGCATCACAACAAAAACAGTGGGGCGAAGGCGCATCCGGGCACCAATTGGCTAGGCGTGGGGGACAGTAAGCGCCGGATTGGTAAATCGATTTTTAACGGGAGCGGCAAATGACCAAATATGGGTTGAAGATATCGGGCTTGGGCTTCGCCTTGATGGCGGGAACCGCGGCTTTTTCGGCCGTTTGGGCGGCCGATCATCCGGGCCAAAAATTCCAGATCACGCCGTCCAGCCTGGCCAAGCCCTATGCCACTCCGGCGGCCGGGAATGAGCCCAGCAGCATCCCCCGCCCGGCGGGGACCATGCCGGAAGTTCCTCAAGGTTTTCAGGTTTCTGTCTTTGCCGACAATCTCAGCGATGCCCGTTGGATGGCGGTGGCGCCCAATGGCGATATTTTCCTGGCGGAACCGCCGGGGGACTACAAAGCCCGTAGCGGCGGCAAGATCACGGTGCTGCGCGACTCCAATGGCGACGGCAAGGCGGATCAGCGCTTCACCTTCCTTCCGGCCTCGGCGGGTTTTGTTTATCCGCATGGCTTGGCCTTCCACGACGGCTATCTCTATGTCGGCGATGTGCGAGGCATCTGGCGCTTCCCCTATACCGACGGCCAGACCAGCGCCGGCAAGCCAGAAAAAGTCACCACCAAAGTTGCGGACTTGCAGCCCAAAAATGGCCACATCACCCGCAACATCGCCTTTGGTCCGGATGGCGGGATCTATCTGGCGCTGGGCTCGCGGGACAATATCTCGGACTACAAGCCGGGTGCGCAGGTCTTCAAGATCAACGCCAATGGCAGCATGAGCGAATTTGCCAGCGGCATCAGAAATCCCGTCGGCATCGCCTTTGCGCCCGGCACCAGCAATTTGGTGGTGGTCACCAATGAGCGTGACGGCTTGGGCGACGAGTTGCCGCCCGACTATCTCACCACCGTCAAGCAAGGCGGCTTCTACGGCTATCCTTACGCCTATATCGGCAAGAATCCCGATCCGGTATGGGGCGCCAAGGATCCAGGCGGCAAGGTGGCGTCCACCATCACGCCCGACGTGCTGTTCCATGCCCATTCGGCGCCGACGGGACTGGTTTTCTACACCGGCTCGAACTTCCCCGCGGAATACAAGAACGACGCCTTTGTCTCGCTGCACGGTTCCTGGAATGCCGGCAATCCCAGCGGCTACAAGGTGGTGCGAGTGCATTTCGCGGGCGGCAAGCCGGTTAATGGCTATGAGAATTTCGCCACCGGTTTCTGGAACGGCATGGGCAATTCCGGCGAGCCGGCCAAGGTCTGGGGCCGCCCGGTCGGTCTGGCGGTGGCCAAGGACGGCAGCCTACTGATCGCCGACGACGTGGCCAATGTGGTGTGGCGGGTGACTTACACGGGGAAGTGAGGGTGAGGGCGATCAGCCAAAGGTCCGGGGGACCTTTGGCCGCCCGAACGCCGAGCAGACCTATTGGGTTTGCGAGGCCGGGGCAGAAACCCTGGAATTTCAGCGCCCGCTTGACGGCTTTGGGGGCCATCCCTAAAACCCGCGCTCGGTTCGGGGCTGTAGCTCAGTTGGGAGAGCGCCTCGTTCGCAATGAGGAGGCCAGCGGTTCGATTCCGCTCAGCTCCACCATCCCTTCGCGGGATAACCGAACCGAGATTTCCAAGTTTTCCGGCTTTTCCGGCGAAGTTCCTCCCGCTACAAGATGAGCCATGCTGAACCCCATCGCCGCCCTCATCATCACCGTTCTGGACATCTACAAGTGGATCGTGATCGCGGCTGTTATTGTCAGCTGGCTGACCGCCTTCAACGTCATCAACCAATACAACAATTTCGTGCGTGGCTTGCTGCGTGCGCTGTATGCCCTGACCGAGCCGGTGTTCCGCCCCATCCGCAAAATCATCCCGCCCATGGGAGGATTCGACCTCTCGCCCATCATCGTGTTCGTCATCATCTGGTTCCTGCAATACAGCATCCAGTGGGCGTCCTTCCGCTACGGACTGTGATCGATGGCCGCTACCATCATTGACGGCAAGGCCAGTGCCGCGAAGCTGCGCGAGAAGATTGCTGCCTACACCGCGGAATTGAAAAGCAAGCATGGCTTGCAGCCGGGACTCGCCACGGTGCTGGTGGGCAAGGACCCCGCCTCCGAGGTCTATGTCAAAAACAAGCGCAAGACGGCCGAGGCCATCGGCTTCAAGTCGGTGCATGTCGAATTGCCGGAAACCGTCGGCCAAGAAGAATTGCTATCGCGGGTGCGCGCCTTGTCGGCCGATGCGTCCGTGCATGGCATCCTGGTGCAACTGCCCTTGCCCAAGCATCTGGATGAAAATTCAGCGCTGGACGCGCTGGACCCCGCCAAGGATGTGGACGCGCTGACGCCTTACAATGCGGGCCTGTTGTTGTCGGGCCGCGCCCATTTGGTGAGCTGCACGCCGTCGGGCGTGATGCTGTTGCTCAAGGAATATGTCGGCGACATCACGGGCAAGGAAGCGTTGGTGATTGGCCGCTCGCTGTTGTTCGGCAAGCCGGCGGCGCAGTTGCTGCTTGCCGCCAATGCCACCGTCACCATGGCGCATTCGCGGTCGAAAGATTTGCCGGCCCTGGCGCGTCGCGCCGATATTCTGGTCGCCGCTATCGGCAAGCCGGAATTCGTCAAAGCCGATTGGGTCAAGCCTGGGGCCACAGTCATTGACGTGGGCATCAATCGCGTCGATGCCGGCGATGGCAAATATAAATTGGTCGGCGATGTGGACTATGAGGCTGCCAAAGAGGTCGCCGGTGCGATAACGCCCGTGCCCGGTGGCGTCGGAGCGATGACCATCGTCTGCTTGATGCACAACACGCTGATAGCAGCATGTGCCCAGAATGGCCTGCCGTTACCGCAGCAACTCTAACCATTTCCTCACATGTCATGGCCGGGCGTCGTTACGCTGTCGCTAACGACCCCAGGCCATCCATGTTTCCACCGCGCAGGATTTCGAAATGGATGGCGCCGATACGCTGTTGCTATCGGCCGGGGGCCGGCCATGACAGAGGAGTTTAAATCTTCTGTTTCAATTCCTTCGCCAAATCATCCGGCGATATCGCTTCATCATAGAAGCTGACCAACTTCCCATCCGGGCCCATCAGATACAGCACGGAAGAATGATCCATGCCGTAATTACCGCCTGCCAGCGGCTTCTTGACGGCATAAACGCGGTACTTCTTCTCCACCTCTTGGATTTGCGCCACGCTGCCGGTAAGGCCGACAAAATTGGGGCCAAAGGCTTTCATGTAATCGGCCAGCACTTTGGGCGAGTCGCGTTCTGGATCAATGGTGATGAAAATCGGCACCACCCGCCCCGCTTTATCGCCCGCCTTTTCTAGCGCCTGTGACATCACTCCCAAGGTGGTGGGGCAGACATCGGGACAAAAGCTGTAACCGAAATAGATCAGCATGTAGCGGCCGCGAAAATCGGCATCGCTGACAGTTTTGCCGGTGTGATCGGTCAGGCGGAACGGACCGCCGATATCGGCCTGGCCGGTGCTCACCACCCGGCCCAGGCCCGGCACCTTCTCGCTTTCATGCCACAGCACGCCGCCGGCCACGGCCGCGGCCAACAGCAGATAGGGGATCAGTATCTTGCGGTTCTTGAGCATGCTTTTTCCGGGTGCCGCCTCATGCTCTACTCATTTCCCAATAATCGGGGAAGTGACTTTGGCGCGCAAGGAAATGGTCAGGGGGTTTCCGGCGGGCACCGGCACGGGCGGGCGGGTGCGCCTGCGGACCCTGTCGAACTTGCGCTGGATGGCGGTGGCGGGCCAATCCGCCGCTTTGTTCCTGGTCTATTTCGCCTTGGGCTATTCCCTGCCCATTCTGTATTGCGCCATCGCCATCGCGGTCAGCGCCATGCTGAATGTGGTGCTGGCGCTGCGCTATCCCCCCGCGCACCGCCTCACCAATCGCGAGGCGACTTTCTATCTGGCCTTTGACGTCTTGCAGCTGGCGGCCTTGTTGTATCTGACCGGCGGCATTGCCAATCCTTTTTCCTTGATGTTCGTGGCGCCGGTGGTGATTGCCGCCTCTACCCTCAATCTGGGCAATGTGCTGATCCTGGCCGGTATCGCCTTCACTTCGGTCTCGTTGATCGCGGTGGTGCATCGCCCCTTGCCTTGGCCGGACGCGACTTTGCAGTTGCCGCAGCTTTATCAGGCTGGCATCTGGACGGCGCTGGTGATCGGCATCGGCTTTACCTCTGTTTATGCTTGGCGCATCGCCAGTGAATCGGCGCGCATGTCCGCAGGGTTGGCAGCGACACAACTGGCTCTAGCACGCGAGCATCGCCTGGCGGCTTTGGGGGCGCTGGCGACGGCGGCGGCACATGAATTGGGCACGCCCTTGGGCACCATCGCGGTGGTGGCGCGGGAATTGGAGCGGTCCTTGCCGGAACATTCTCCGGAAGCGGATGATGTGCGCCTGTTGCGCGAACAGGCCGAACGCTGCCGCGCCATCATCGCGCGGCTGGCCAATCCCGAAGCAACGCTTTTGGGCTCCACCGCCAGGCTTCCTCTGGGCGCCTTTCTGGATGACATCGCCGGCCCTCACCGCGGCGCCGACTTAGAAATCCGCGTGACCATTTCTCCCCATCCCACCGCCGACAATCCCGAGCCGCAAGTGTGGCGCGCGCCCGAGCTGCTGCATGGGCTGGGCAATATCATCGAGAACGCCGCCGACTTCGCCCAAACCCTGGTCGAGGTGAATGCTGGCTGGGATGAGCAGTTCCTCTACATCTCGGTGGCCGATGACGGCCCCGGCTTCGCTCCGGAGATTTTTGAGGCCCTGGGCGAGCCTTACATCACCTCCCGTCCCAGCCATCATGCCCTGGTCGAGACCGATATCGGGCCGCAGGGGCCCTTGGACGAGCATGAAGGCATGGGGCTGGGCTTTTTCATCGCCAAGATCCTGCTGGAACAGACCGGAGGCCTGGTTAATGCGGAAAATCCGCCAAATGGCGGGGCTTTGGTTTCGGTCCGCTGGCCCCGGGGCGTGATTGACGGGCCCCAGCCGCCAGCCCAGTCCGAGCCGGGTTAGGCGAATTATTTGACGCAATTATTTGACCCTTGGGCAAAAGGGTACTAAAGGCCCCCCCTCATGAGCGAAGACAAAACCCTGCTCCTGGTGGAAGACGACCGTCCGCTCCGCGAGCGCTTGGCCCGGGCCATGGAGGCGCGCGGCTTTGCCGTCGCCCAGGCGGAATCGGTAGCCGAAGGCAAGGCCCGCGCCAAGGAAGCGCCGCCCGCCTATGCCGTGGTCGACCTTAAGCTGGAAGACGGCAATGGCCTGGACGTGGTGGAAACCTTGCACACCGTGCGCCCGGAAAGCCGGGTGGTGGTGCTGACCGGTTTCGGCAATATCGCCACCGCCGTGGCGGCGGTGAAATACGGCGCCATCGATTATCTGCCCAAGCCGGCGGATGCCGACGATATTCTGGCGGCCTTGATGGCGACCCCGGGCTCCAAGCCCAAGCCGCCGGAAAATCCCATGTCGGCTGACCGGGTGCGTTGGGAACATATTCAGCGGGTCTATGAATTGTGCGGCCACAATGTGTCGGAGACCGCGCGCCGGTTGAACATGCACCGGCGAACATTGCAACGCATCTTGGCGAAGAGAAGCCCACGCTAGGCTGTTCACTGCAACAGCATTCACCGGAATGCCGGAATGCCGAAGATGTCAGTGACGCCCGAAGCCCGCCCTAGTCGATTGAGTCTTCTCGCACCGGCCGCTGTCCTGGTTGCGACCATCGCGACAATCTTTGTCGCTATCAAACTGGTCTTACGGTTGCCCGGGGTGCCGTACAATGTCGAGGAATTGTTTCTCGACAATGCCAGCGCGTCCGCACTGGTGATTTTTTCGTTAGCGCTTCTATGGGTCGGCTGCGGAGCAATGATGCTGGCGCATTGGCTCGCCCAAAGCAGGTATCCCTATTTCGTCCTTCCACTCGGCGCGTTCATCCTCGCCATGGTCAGCCGGACATTGCTGAAATACAGCGTTACCTACGAAAGCCTGAACGATATCCTCGGAAGCAGCACTCTTTTTCAGAAGATTACCGTTGATAAGATTTGGGGCGAATTTTGGAGCCAAGCGGTTTCGGCGATCAATCTGCCATCTCTCGTTGAGTTCTTTGAGCGGCGGGTTCGGTACACCGCCCTCTATTCTTTGCTCGCGGTGACGCTGACTCTGGTGCTTGTGCCCATTGTGGTCGCGAGGGAACACCGCAAAGCGAATTTGTTTTCCATGCTGGCCCTTGCTGCGAGCGCGGTCATTTGTCTGTGGCTCAGCAAGCTGGTGGTGATAGATGGCGCGAACACCGACAACCTAGTGGAACTTATCGCGGATCGGAGCTTGTTCGGACTTAATGGTGAGGTGTTTCTGTACGCGATTGCAGTGCTGATGGCCGCCCATGTGGCGCTGTTGCTATGCGCCCGTGATAGCCGGTTGGGATGGATCGGGGCGTTGGTTGGTTCGGTAGTTGCCGTCCCCGCCGGCTGGTGGCTGCTCAATGCCGGTCTGGAACAGCAGGTTCACAAATATGGTCAGGTATTTTCAGGCGCACAGTTTCTTCTGGGGCCTGACCGCCGGCACGCGCTCAGCGAGCATGTGCTCTTGCTGCGATGGGCGGCGGTGCAAACCGGCAGTGTCGGCGTGATGTTCATTGGCGCATGGATCGGGAATCGTTTTGTGGTGGTCAAACGTCACAGATCGATATTCGTGATTGCCGTCATCGGGGCGATCCTGGCCGAAGCTGTCTGGCGAACAATCTGGGACGTTCGCGGTGGCTTCTAGGCACGCACTGCAATGGCGTGCGTGGGGCGACTATCGCCGAACCTTCTTCGCCTTCTTCGGCGCAATCTTCTTTTTCGCACCGACTTTCTTCACATCTTTTTTGGGACGGCGCTTGATGGGTGGCATGGCCGCCAATTGCGCCGCGCGGCCAACCAGCATGTCTTTCAACGTCTTTGCGGTCAGTGCCGACAGCCGCACCAGGACGAAAGGGAATTTGCGGTAATGGTCGGTGATGTAGAAAAGCTTCGGCTCGGCTTCCAGCATCATGTCGCGCATCTCCATTGAGCCGACTTGCAAGGTCACCGCGTCTTCCTTGTGATGCGTCTTGGCGAGGAAACGATCGTGGAGGAAGACCGAGGGCTGGTTGAACCAGAGCCGTTCATCGGTGCCGGGGATCGCGAGCATTAGCTTGCGGGCTTCAGCTTTGGTCAACATCGGGCAGCACCAGGTTGGGGGTTTGACTGAGTGCGATACTCTCAAGTGTGCGTGACAGCCGTTCCGCCGCACAGCGCGCAAAGCTGATGGTAACCGCCTTGCGCCGGCTGGCATGCAGGCTTTGGGCTTCGGCCTCCTTGACGATGGAGCCACCATAGCGATCGGCCACGATCAGCCCGGTTTGCTGCGGCACATGTTCATCCGGAAAGTCCGGCGGGATAGCGAAATAGAACAAGTCGCAATAATCCAGATATTCGGGCCACTTGCCGTCGCCCTTGAGATCGGCCAGTGCCACTTTGATCTCGACCCCCAGCATTTCGCCGCCCGGGCCGATGGCGGCGACATCCAGCCGCCGCCCATTGGGCAAGGTAAATTCCAGGATGGGCGAGTAGCCCTCTTCCAACAGAAGGCGGCTCACCCCCCGCGCCACATCGACGGCGGTGGAAGAGGAGATCATCCCGAAACTGAAACATTCGTGAAATGGAATATCAACACCCCTAAAATAGGGTGAAGGCTGGTTTCATGGTGGTCGAGATGTTTCGCAAACTGATTTGTCTGCTCGTCCTGATGCCGTCCGTGGCGTTTGCACAGGGCTACCCCCAACCTGTCCTCAATCAAAGGACAGTGGCGGAAAGGACCAAGAAATTCGAAGGCGAGATGCAGCGCTTGGGCTTTTCCGGCCATATTCAATCCTGCAGTCACATGATGCTGGTGGCGGTTGGGGTACGCGGTGGGAATCTGAGCTATGGCGCGGTTTGCCAAATCGACGTCAACGGCAAAACGCAATCCGCGGTCGTCTGTGATGATGACCTAGTGGGTCATTTCGGTCTGAAAGCCGGCACCTTCGTCAGTTCCGACGATGCCATTGCAGAATTTACCGCGAAAAATTGTTACGGCGGCGGCTAAGGCCTAAAGACTGCCCTTGCTGGAAGGGGAGGCACCGTCCAGACGCTCATCGGGCGTGATTGCTTGGCGCAGAGACCGCGCCAATCCCTTAAAGCAGGTCTCGACAATGTGGTGGCTGTTGTCGGCATAAAGATTCTCGATATGCAGGCACACCCCGGCATTCTGGGCGAAAGCCTGGAACCATTCCTTGAACAGTTCGGTGTCCATCTCCCCCAGCTTTGGCTTGGGAATTTTCACATGCCAGATCAGGTAAGGCCGGTTGGAAATATCAATCGCCACCCGGGTCAGGGCTTCGTCCATGGGGATCAGGGCCGAGCCGAAGCGAGTGATGCCGGAAAAATCGCCCAGTGCCTGTTTCACCGCCTGGCCGATCACAATGGCGGTGTCTTCGGTGGTGTGGTGGTAGTCGACATGCAGGTCGCCGGTGGCGCGCACTTTCAGGTCGATCATGGAGTGGCGGGAAAAGCTCTCCAGCATATGGTCCAGAAAACCGATGCCGGTATCGATATCGGCATCGCCGGTACCGTCCAGGTCGAGGGACACCGAAATCTCGGTTTCCCGGGTCTTGCGTTCAACAGTCGCAGTGCGCATGCAATCTTTCTCGGTCAACTCAGGTCCGCCTCCCCATCGTGCGCGTCAGCGCACCGGAGGGGGAGGTGGTTTCAGCGTGCGAGGGTAGCGGAGCGACCGAGCGAAAGCTGAAACCGGAGGGGGTCATCAATAAACCGCTGTATAGCAGGGGGTTCCCTAAGGGTGAATCCCATTCCACCGCAAAGCATATGTCATATTTGACATATCCTGTTGACCCCCCCGCCAAACCCTGTAAAGAGGGGCGCTCTTTAAGGAATAGGACCTCCAGCATGGCGCGTTCCGACTATCTGTTCACTTCCGAAAGCGTTTCCGAAGGCCACCCCGACAAGGTGTGCGACCGCATCTCGGACGAGGTGGTGGACCTGTTCTTCCGCGAAGGTCCCAAGGAAGGCATGAGCCCCTGGGATATTCGCGCTGCCTGCGAAACGCTTTGCACCACCAATCGCGTGGTGATCGCGGGCGAGACTCGCGGCCCCAAGAAGGTGCAAGCGGGCGATGTGGAGGAAGTCGCGCGCAAGGCGATCAAGGATATCGGTTATGAGCAGGACGGTTTTCATTGGCGCAATGCCAATGTCGAAGTCCTGCTGCACGCCCAGTCGGCCCATATCGCGCAAGGCGTGGACGCGTCGGGCAACAAGGATGAAGGCGCGGGCGACCAGGGCATCATGTTCGGCTATGCCTGCCGCGAGACCCCGGCCTTGATGCCGGCGCCGATTTTCTACAGCCACAAGATTCTGGAATTGCTGGCCAAGGTGCGTAAGGAAGGCAAGGAAACCGCTTTGCTGCCCGACGCCAAATCGCAAGTCACTCTGCGTTATGCGAACGGAAAGCCGGTGGAAGCCACGCAAATCGTGCTTTCCACCCAGCACACCCATGAAAGCCAGACCAGCGCTGACATCCGCAAGATTGTCGAGCCCTATATCCGCCAAGTGCTTCCGGCGGCCTGGATCAATGAAAAGACCGTGTGGCACATCAATCCCACCGGCGCCTTCGTGATCGGCGGACCCGACGGCGACTGCGGTCTCACCGGCCGCAAAATCATCGTCGATACTTACGGCGGCGCGGCTCCGCATGGGGGCGGCGCGTTCAGCGGCAAGGACTCCACCAAGGTGGACCGTTCGGCGGCTTATGCCGCGCGCTATCTCGCCAAGAATGTGGTGGCCGCCGGCGTGGCCGACCGCTGCACCATTCAACTTGCTTATGCCATCGGCGTGGCCGAGCCGCTCAGCGTCTATGTCGATCTGCATGGCACCGGCCAGGTAGACGAAGCCAGACTGGAAAAGATTCTGCCCGAGATCATGAACCTGAAGCCGCGCGGCATTCGCCAGCATCTGGATCTCAACAAGCCGATCTTTGCCCGCACGTCTGCTTATGGTCATTTTGGCCGCGAACCGGATGCGGACGGCGGCTTTTCCTGGGAGAAGACGGATTTAGCTGATCAGATCAAAGCTGCGCTTAGCTAGACCTGTCATCCCCGGCGAGCATCGCGCAATATGCGCGATGTGAGGGAGTTCCTAGCGACAGCGTAGGAACGACCCAGGTTGAGGGCAAAATGATTGGATTTTTTCGCCGGCCGCTCGCTTTGGCTCGCGGCGTTCGTCGCTCGAAATGGTCCGCTGGACCATTTCGTTCGCCTATGGCGAACCGCTCCTTACCCCCTCGCGCAGCTTCGCTGTGCTCGGCCGGGAATGACAATTGTGTCCGACCATCCAGATCGTAACCGTCGCAAGCTCTATGGCCGGCGCAAGGGCCC
>Ga0157375_10005725_pt1 | contig 10810 bp, 9 predicted proteins | sample M35metaG_FD_115311 | JGI IMG/M metagenome (GOLD analysis project Ga0157375, IMG submission 115311) | Miscanthus rhizosphere microbial communities from Kellogg Biological Station, Michigan, USA - M3-5 metaG | ecosystem: Host-associated > Plants > Roots > Rhizosphere > Soil | place: USA: Michigan...
CAACGATTTTCTGGAAGAGGTGGCGAAGTTCCGCGCGGCGCGCAAGCTGTGGGCGCAGTTGATGCGCGAGCGCTACGCGCCGAAGGATCCGAAGTCGCTGGCGCTGCGGTTTCACGCGCAGACGGCCGGCTCGACTCTGACCGCACAACAGCCGGAGAACAACGTGGTCCGCGTGGCCTACCAGGCGATGGCGGCGGTGCTGGGCGGCTGCTCGTCGCTGCACACGAATTCGCGCGACGAGGCGCTGGCGCTGCCGACCGAGGAGTCGGCCAAGATCGCGCTGCGCACGCAGCAGGTGCTGGCGCACGAGACAGGCGTGCCGCGCTACGCCGATCCGCTGGCGGGCTCGTACGAGATCGAGTCGCTGACGCTCGACATCGAGCGCGAAGCGCGCGCGCTGATCGAGCGCATCGACGCGATGGGCGGTGCGCGCGAGGCGATCGAATCGGGATTCGTGCAACACGAGATCGGCGAGTCGGCCTACCTCGCGCAACGCGCGCTGGAGGAGAAGCGGGCGATCGTTGTCGGCGTGAACGAGTTCGTCGACGACGGCTCAGCGACGCTGCCGATCATGTCGATCGATGAATCGGTGGAGCGCGATCAGGTATCGCGTCTTCGCGCGTTTCGTTCTTCTCGAAAAGGAGACGTTCGCGGCGCGCTGTCGGTGCTCGACGCCGCTGCGCGGAGTGGCACGAACCTTATGCCTGGGATCGTGGAGTGTGTGCGTCAGGACTGCACGGTTGGCGAGATTGTGAATACCCTGAGAGAGACGTTTGGGGAGCACAAGGATCAGGGGTTTTAGCCGCGGAGCGGCTTGCAGAGGGTAGCGAGGGGTGAGAGCGAAGCGAACACCCCCCGAAAGAGGAGTAGCTCAGGATTCGTGCCGCGTCAGCGGCACTGGAAAAATGTGACACTCCATCCGGTGCCGCTGACGCGGCACAAACTCCTGGGCGCGTTCGTGGTCGAGGGGTGTTCGCTTCGCTCTCACCCCTCGCTACCCTCTTGATGCCGCTCCGCGGCTACGAAGTAGTCACGCGAGTCCCACCTTTTCCCGCACTTCCAACTCCAGCGCGTTCATCTCGCCCTCATCCGTTTCGTGGTCGTAGCCGAGGGCGTGCAACACGCCGTGGAGGATGAGGTAGCGGACTTCCGTGGCCAGGGAGTGCTTCTGATCGGTCGCCTGGCGGCGGGCCTGGTCGATGGAGATGACGATGTCGCCGAGGGGGCGGCCGGGAGCGTTGGGGTCGGCGTCGGAGTCGTCGGCGGGGAAGGTGAGGACGTCCGTCGTCTTGTTCTTTTTGCGGAACTGGCGGTTGAGATTGCGCATCGCGTCGTCGTCGACGATGGCGATGGAGACTTCGTGGATGTTGTCGTCGACGCGCAGGGCGATCAGGACGCGGCGGACGAATTCGGCGATCTCGCGGCGGCTGAAGCGGGGGACGGCCGCGCCCGTGACTTCGACGTTCGTCAAACGTTGTCCTGCTTTTCGCGCTCTTTGTCGGCACGGTCGTAGGCCATGACGATGCGCTGCACGACCGGGTGGCGGACGACGTCGCGGTCGGAGAAATCGAAGAACTTGATGCGATCGATGTCGCCGAGGATCTGGCGGACCACGCGCAGGCCGGACTTGCTGCCGGTGGGGAGATCGACCTGCGTCACGTCGCCTGTGACGACGGCTTTCGCGCCGAAGCCGAGGCGGGTCAGGAACATCTTCATCTGCTCGGGAGTGGTGTTCTGCGCTTCGTCGAGGATGATGAAGGCGTCGTTGAGCGTGCGGCCGCGCATGAACGCCAGCGGCGCGATCTCGATGATGCTGCGCTCCATCAGCTTCTCGACTTTCTCGAAGCCGATGATGTCGTAGAGCGAGTCGTAGAGCGGGCGCAGATAGGGATTGACCTTCTCCGCGATGTCGCCGGGGAGGAAGCCGAGGCGCTCGCCCGCTTCGACGGCGGGGCGGCAGAGGACGATGCGCTTCACCGACTTGTCGGCCAGCGCGCCGGCGGCGGCCGCGACCGCGAGGAAGGTCTTGCCCGTGCCGGCGGGGCCGATGCCGAAGGTGATGTCGTTGTCCTGGATCGACTGCAGGTACATCTTCTGGGCGACGTTGCGCGGCGTCACGACGCGGCGCACCGAGGCCTGGACCGCGTCGTCGGTGAAAAAGTCGACGATGCTCGCCTCGGGACGGTCGCGAAGCACGCGCATGCCGGTGTGAATGTCGGAGCGCTTGAGTGGATAGCCCTGCTCGATCAGCTCCTGCATCTGCGCCAGCAGCTTCTCGACGGGCGCGACGTTATCGGGTGCGCCGGTGACGAAGATCTCTCCGCCGCGAGAGGAGATCTTGACCTTGAACTCGTCCTCCAGCATGCGCAGGTTTTCGTCGTGATTGCCGAAGAGCGTATGTGTTCCTTCGTCGTCTAATGTCAGTTCCATTCAGACCTTTCGGTTCATAAAAACGAATGTTGAATGTTCAATGTCGAATGTTGAGTGTTGAATGGAAAGACGCTCCGCTCGACCGGAAGAAGTCCATTCAACATTCATCATTGAACATTCAACATTCAACATTTCGCTTTTGACTTTAATACCTAGCCATTTCCGGCTCGATCTCGATCGCCCAGCGGTCGATGCCGCCGGCCAGCGAGAGCGCGTCGAATCCCTGGTTCGACAGCCATTGGCCCACCATCAGAGAGCGCATTCCGCTGTGGCAGTAGAGGGCCACGGCGCGGTCGCGCGGAAGCTCCTGCAAGTGCTGTGGCAGTGTGTTCATCGGGATCAGCGTCGAGCCGTCGATCGAACAGATGGCGGCTTCGCCTTCTTCGCGGACGTCGATGAGGGACGGCGGATTGTCGCCGGCCAGGAGTTGCTGCAGTTCAGTTGGTGTGATTTCGCGAATGCTCATGATGTGAACAAGGTAATCCAGACTTCGCCGTATTCGGCGCGGCGCAGCGCTTTCAAATGGTTCGTTTCGATGGTGAACGGCTCGCTGCGGCGTTGATGCTCGATGGCAACGAGCGCGCCGTCGTTGAGAATGCTGGCGGTGTCGATAGCGGCGAGCAGGTCGTCGTAGCGGCCGAACGAGTATGGTGGATCGGCGTAGATGACATCGAAGAACCGGCCGCGCAGACGCGGGATTTCCGCGAAGACGTCTCCGGCGATCGCGGTGACCGGCGCATCCCACTCATCGGCCAGCTGTTTGATCGTGGCTACGCTCTTTCGGTCCTGCTCGATGGCGACGGCCGAGGCCGCGCCGCGCGAGACGGCTTCGAAGGAGAAAACGCCGCTGCCGGCGAAGAGATCGAGGAAGTTTGCGCCGTCGATGCGCGGACCGGCAATGTTGAAAAAAGCCATGCGCGCGCGTTCCGAGGTCGGGCGCGTCTCGCGGGGCGGGACGGGAACGCGGCGCCCGCGCAACGTGCCGGTGGTGACGCGCAGCGTGTTCAGCGGCTGGCCGCTCCCGGCGTTCCGATGAAGTAGTTGTTGAGGTCTTTGACGTCGACGTAGATCACGGTGGCCTGGCTGAGACAGCGCAACTCGACGATCTTGTCGCTCACCACGCGCACGACTTTGTAGATTTTCTTGTCGTCGCCGACGAGCTGGTCGCCGACTTGGGGCATGTAGCCGGCCACCGTGTTGGTCACGGCGCGGTCCTGATAGATCGCGCGCAGCAGATCCTGCAGCGGCATGACCTGATCGGAGAGCGCCTTCGGCATCGTGGCCATCGGATCGAACTGCCGCTCCACGAAATTCATCTGCGCGTCGTACGCGCGCAGCAGCGAACGGCGCGTGTCGCGCGGCTTGCTCAGTTCCGAATCATGCACCGTTGCCAGCGCGACCGGCGAGATCGAATGCGTGTAGTTGTGGAGCGCGTCGTCGGGGATGATGACCTTCTTCCGGATCGTGCCGCCGGCGCCGCGCATTTCCACGACCACCAGGCCGCCTTCGAAGATCGACAGCCGCTGGTAGAGGTCCGAGGTGGTGGAGCTGTAATCGACGAGCGGTTTCGGCAGGCGTCCATCGATGCGCTGCGGACCGACGGCCTGCCGCGCGCCGGCCAGTTCGGGGATGTCGTATTTCGAGAGCCGTTTCCGCTCGCGCTCCGGCAGCGGGATGGCGATGGCGCCGCCGAGCGGGGCGGTGTCGACCTGCGTGATGTCGTGCGGCGGAGTGGGCGGCGGCGTCGGCAGCGGCGATTGGGACTGGGCCGTTGCGAGGAGGAGTGCTGCGAATGGGACGATGCCGTGCATCAGTAGATTAGTGGATTAGTAGATTAGTCGATCAGGATGGGTTGAGGGCACTCCTAATCCACGAATCTACTAATCCACTGATCCCTGCGAATCAAGGTACTTGATCGCCATCGCGCGCGCAAACGTTCTGGCTTCCGTTTCCGGGATTTCGCCCGTGAAGACTGCCTCGCGCGTCCGTTCCAGCGCCTTGGCGACGTGCGGGCCGGGGGGGACTTCGAGATCGTTGCCGCGCAAGGGGAGTTTGAACGACTGAAACTCCTGAAAGCGCGTCACGTTCTCCTGCTCCTCCGGTACGGCCGCGGCGACGATGCTCAGCATCTCCGGCGAGGCATGCTTGAAGAGCCGGAAGCGCTGATGATCGGACTTCGACTCCGAGAGCGCGTCGGTGAAGCGCGGCAATTCGTTCGCGAGCTGCACGACGTTGCGGGCCCGCTTCAGCGAAAAGCCGGAGCCTTCCAGATCGACAGGCGAGGCATCGCCGTGCAGCAGCGCGGCGGTGTACATGACCTGTTTATCGAGCGCCGTGCCGGCCAGCGCTCGCGCGGTTCGCTGCAGGCGCGGATCGAGATCGCGATCGTACGGACGCTTTCCGAAGAGCACCTCCAACACGCCGGCGGCGCTCAACGCGGCGATGGCGTTCGGAGCGGATTCCTCCTCGAACGCGAAAAAGAGCTCGCGCCAGATCCGTTCGCGCGCGATCGATGTCAGCGCGCCCGAGGCCACGGCGCGGTCGAGCAGCCGCGCGGTATCCGCTTCGAGTGAGAAGCCGAGGCGCGTGGCCAGGCGGACGGCGCGAAAAATGCGCGTCGGATCGTCGAGAAAACTCTGGTCGTGCAGCACACGGACGGCCATCGCCGCCAGATCGCGCTCGCCGCCCGAGGGATCGTGCAACTCGCCGGTGGTGAGGTCCATGGCCATGGCGTTGATCGAAAAATCGCGGCGGAGAAGATCGTCCTTCAGCCGGCCGGCGGTGACGGTGGGCATCGCGCCGGGCGAGCGGTAGCGCTCCTTGCGGGCCGTGGCGATGTCGATCTCCGGCAGTCCGTCGGCGGTGATCTTGTACGTGAGGAACTGCGGGAAGGAGCGCAGGCGGCCGTTGATTTTCTTGGCGATGGCGCGCGCCAGCGTCGATGCGCCGTCTTCGAGCGTGAGGTCGATGTCGACGACGTCGTGCCTGCCGAGGAGGACGTCGCGCACGGGGCCGCCGACGAGGAAGGGGCGCACCGCCTTTTCGGCAGCGACTTCCCGGACGATTTCGAGGCCGCGCTTCTGCGCGTTAGGGAGGTTTTCGAGACGAATCATTGAATGATGGATTTGTACAACTCGATCAGCGCCCTGGCGCGGTGCCGCGGCCTGAATTTCGAAGCAGTCTGTTGGGCGGCGGCCATCTTACTTTGACGGAACTCCGTCTTAAACAGGGCGGCTAGTATCGCATGAGTCCATTCGTTCGGATCGCCGGGCGGAACGAGCACGCCGGTGCGCCCTTTTTCGAGTCGCTGCACGTTGATGGTCGTCCGCGAGGCGATGACCGCCGTTCCCGCAGCAACCGCCTCGGCGACGAAGCCGTCGAAGTCGTTTTCGCTCATGGCCGGATCGACCCAGACATCCACGGCCCGTAGATCGTCGGGCGAGGGGGCGGAGTCGAAGAGCAGCCAGTCGACGTCGTCGCGATATCGCTGAATGCGCGCGGCGGTCTGTTCGATGATGTTTTTGAGTTGCGGTCGCGCGAACGTGCCGACGGTTGGTTTGCCCGGCTGTTGTTTCTCCCCATCGAAGTATTTTTCCTCGACCGCCTCGGGGATGAAGGAGTCCAGCGTGTCCTTGACTGGCGTGATGACGCGTTCCGGTTGCGCGGTCCTGCGAAACCGGCGTCGTTTTGGATGGACGTTGCTGACGTAGGGCACGTCCAACTCGATGCGCATCTCTTCCGGCGCGTAAACGTGGACCAGATCCGCGCCGTTCGTTTTGCCGATGCGGATGTCGTGTTCCGCTGACAGCGACACGAAATCGATCCGCTGCGATTTGCGCTCGTACTCGGAAGCGTTGGGAAGAAGGAGCTGCGCGATGATCACAAGTGGACCTTAGCGTAGTGCGGACGTCTCGTCTGCATCCGCCGGGCGTCTCGCCCGGCGGTGGTTTCTGGGATTCAATCGCAGGTGGGAAATGAATTACGGACACCCCCGCCGGGCGAGACGCCACGGCGGATGCAGGCGAGACGCCACGGCGGATGCAGGCGAGACGCCCGCACTACGCTCATGTCATCCTTCGCGCGCTTCGAATGACCCTCATCCTCTATCTCCTCACCGCCGCCGTGCTCCTCGGCATCGTGCACGCGTGCGTCACGCCGCTGACGCGCTGGGTCGCGTTGGCGCTGCTGTTGATTCCGCTCGTCTTCACCGGACGTGCGCTTCTCACGGGACGCGTTTACGCGCCGGTGGAGATGGCGTACATGACGGAGCCGTTGAATGCGTGCCGGACCGAAATCGGGGCGCCGCTGCCGCAGAACGGGACGCTGTCCGACATCACGTTCCAGATGATTCCGTGGCGGCAGGCGTTGCGGCAGGCGGTGATCGAGCGCGAATGGCCGTTGTGGAATCGCTTCGAGGGATGCGGCGACGTGCTGGCCGGCGCGGCGCAGGCGGCGCCGTTCAGTCCATTCACACTGATCGCGTTGCTGCTTCCGGTTGCGGCGAGTTTCGGCTACACGGCGTCGATCGCATTTTTCATCGCCGCGCTCGGCGCGTTTCTCCTGGCGCGTGATTTTGAATGCAGCGAGCTGGCCTCGCTCATCGCGGCGGCCGTCTTCACCTTTTCCGCGCCGATGGCGTTGCAGATCCTCTGGCCGCTCGGATTTGCGTGGGCGTTTCTGCCGCTCGTGCTCCTGGCGGTGCGGCGAGTCGTGGTGACGCCATCGATCCGATCCGCATCGATGCTGACGATCGTGCTCGCGCTGGAAGTCCTGGCCGGACATCCCGAAACGCTGCTTCACGTCACCTTCCTCGGCGGAATCTACGGCGCGTATGAACTGCTGCGGCCGGGACGCGCGCGCCGAGGACGGGCGATCGCGTACGCGATCGCGGCCGGTATCGTCGCGCTCCTGCTCACCGCGATTGCGTTGCTGCCGTTTCTCGAAGCGAGTCCGCAGACCGGCGAGCATTTCGTGCGCACGGAGTTCTTCGCAAAGAGTCCGCTGCGCATTCCGGCTGGACGTCCGTCCGCGGCGCTGATCTCCGACTTGCTCCCGTTCGCGCGGCAGTCGTTCCGGCATTTCCTGCTCGCGCATGCCGACGCGGGGAGCATCGCGTTGGCGCTGGCAATTTTCGCGTTGTGGAAGTCGCGCGCACGCGAACGATGGTTCTTCGCGATCCTCGGCGTGATCTGCCTGATGGCGAGCGCTGAAGTGTGGCCGGTCGCGCAGTTTCTCCATCGGCTTCCACTGCTTCAACTGGCGATGAACGATCGGCTCGCGTCCGCGGTCCCGCTCTGCCTCGGCATTCTGGCCGCGTTCGCGATCGATGCGCTTTCCGATCGCGCCGGCGCAGTCATGGCCGGGCTGCTGATCCTGCTCGCCGCGGGAGCCGCGGGGATGCGGACCGGATCGATCGACATCCCGCGATTCATCGCCGAGCTCGCGCCGCTGGCGATTGCCGCGGTGATTGTTCTGTTCGTGCGACAGCGATCGCTCATCGCGCCGTCACTGCTCGCGTTGATCCTGTTGCAACGGACGATTTCGGACGGCGCGCTCGTCCCCGCCAACGATCCGCGCATCGCCTTTCCGCCAGTCGCGCTCTTCAAGCCGATGCGGTCGATTCGCGAACCGTTCCGCGTCGCTGCCATCGGACCGGCGCTCTTTCCGAATACCGCGACGATGTACGGCCTCGAAGACGCGCGCGTGATGACGGCGATGTCCCTCGGCGAGATGATCGAGACGTTTCCGGTCTGGTGCCGCCGCGGAGGCTATGGATTCAACCAGATCGACGACCTCACGCGGCCGATGCTGTCGATGCTGAACATCCGCTTTGCCGTCGTTCCGGAAAACGATCCAATTCCGGACGGTTGGCGCAATGTCGTTACCAATCGCGGCTCGCGGCTGATCGAGAACACGCACGTTCTTCCGCGCGCGTTCGTGCCGCGCAACGTGCGCATCGGCGTTTCGAACGAGGTCGAGGACATGGTCGCCGCGACCGATTTCGCCGACATCGCCTGGCTCGATGTCTATGACATTGCGCACGATGCCGCGAACGGACCTGGGACGTTGACGATCCGTCGCCGCAAACTCGGATTTCACATCGATGCGGCGATGGAACACGACGGATACGTGGTGATCTCCGAGGAAGCATGGAAGGGTTGGCGCGCGTATGTCGATGGGCGTCCCGCGAAGATCGTACGCGCGAACCACGCCTTCCTCGGCGTCTTCGTTCCGGCGGGCAAGCACGCGATCCGTCTGACGTATCTGCCGCAGTCGTTCGTCATCGGCCGCGCGATCACGTTCGCGACGCTGGCGATGATCGCGCTCTTGATGGTGGCAAGACTGTGGTTGAAAGCTTCTCAAAATGCCTGGCCGCTTGAGAACGCGACCAGCCAGCCTTTGCGGCCGAGGGGATCGCGGTTCAGGGCGTAGGCGAGGTCGACGCGCAACAGGTTCTTCGGCGTTCTCGGGAGGCCCATACGCAGGCCGATGCCGATGTCGCTTTTGATGTGCATCAGGTTTGTGAAGCCGCCGCTGGTGGCGTTGCCTGCGTCAGCGAAGACGACGATGCCGGGCGAGGCCAGTTGCAGAATTTCGCGGCCGAGGTAGAGGCGCTCCTCGACGTTGAGGACGAAGGCGCGGCTGCCTGTGAACGCGTGCGCGCGATAGCCGCGGAGGCCGGTCAGGCCGTCGGCGAAGAATTGCTGCTCGCCGTCCAGCCGCCAGCCGCTGGACATCGATAGCCTGCTCAAAAACGCGGTCGGATGCGACGCGCGTCCGCCGCGGCGGACGTAGAGCACGGACGTGCCGGCGATCGTGTTCTGCAGTCCGCCGTCGAGACGCGACGACAGCGCGACCGCCGGCTGGATGAAGCCGTTGCCGAGCCACTTGCCGTCGCCGGCGGCGACGCGGAAGTACGACGTCGTCCGCGGGAGGCCGAACGATTTCGGCGAGATGGCCGCTTCGATCGAATATTGGCGTCCGAGGTCGAAGTCCTCGTAGCGGATGTCCTTGTTGACGAAGTTCAGCTTCACGAATTCGTTTTCGCTGCTGTCGTAGCGGACGAAGAGATAGCGGAAATCGCGGTCGGTGGGCAGCAGTTGCGGCGTGCCGCTCTTCATCAGAAAAAACGAGTCCTGCACCGCGCGGACGCCGGCGGTGAGGCGATTCGCGTTGGCGTCATTCGGATCGAGCGCGACGCCGAAACTCGCGGCGATCTCGCGATGCTTCTGGCGGAATCGATCATTCTCGACGCCGTTCGCGTAGAGATGGTCGGCCTGGCGGAAACCGGTGAACGACATGTCCACCGCCCACGGCGTGGCGAAGGAGTAGAACGGCCGCGTGACCTGGAATCGGTGATCGTAGCCGTCGGAATTCACGTCGTAGGCGAAGTTGGACTTCCAGTAGGGCGCGAAGAACGCCGGATCGCTGTAGACGACGCCCATGCGGGAACGGTCGACGCCGTTCTGCCATCCGATCTCGAGGTCTTTGCCCAGCCCGAGGAGGTTGGTTTCAGAAAGCGTTGCGCCGACGGTGCTCTTGCCGCCTTTGCTGCCGGCCTGCGTCTCGGGCGCGATCGACCAGGAGTCCTGCGTGGTCACGGTGACGTCGACGACGCCGTCGTGAGGCTCGGACGGGACGACGGAGGCCAACTTGAGAAAGCCGAGCGCGCGCAGATTGCGTTCGGTCTCGGCCAGGCGCGACGGACTGTACGGATCGCCTTCGCGGAAGAGGAGAAACTTCTCGATGACGGACTTGCGCGTCTCGATGTGCAGCCGGTCGGCGAGCTTGTAGAGCGCTCCGTGGCCGGCTTCAGTGTCCGAGTAGACATCGAGCGGATGGATGGTGATTTTGCCGATACGGAGGGGCGGCTCCGTTTGCGCGCTGAGCGCGGCGGCGACTGCGAACCCGAATAGCGCGAGGAGGACGGATTTCACCGGATGCGTTTTTGAGGGTAACAGAAGTGGTCAGCGGCCAGCGGCCAGCGGTCAGGGAGCTGTCATCCTGAGGCTGCCGGAGGCGCGTAGCCGAAGGCGAAGACGCCGGAGGACGCCGAAGGATCTCAAGATGCGCAACTCCGGCTGAAACCCACTGGGATTCAACGCAGGTTGGGAAGCTTGAGATCCTTCGGCGTCCTCCGCCGTTCCGCTGCTTCGCAGCTCCCGACGGAGCCTGCCCTGAGCGTCGCCGAAGGGGCAGCCTCAGGATGACAATCGCTTCTTCTTGCTGGCCACTGACCACTGACCACTGGCCACTTCCTTTTGCTATCCTGCGGACCACACCAATCCCCGGAGGAAATCCTTGGACAGTTACAGAGGCGGCTGGATCGAAATCATCGCCGGAGGCATGTTCTCCGGAAAATCGGAGGAGTTGATCAGGC
>Ga0157375_10005729_pt1 | contig 10809 bp, 12 predicted proteins | sample M35metaG_FD_115311 | JGI IMG/M metagenome (GOLD analysis project Ga0157375, IMG submission 115311) | Miscanthus rhizosphere microbial communities from Kellogg Biological Station, Michigan, USA - M3-5 metaG | ecosystem: Host-associated > Plants > Roots > Rhizosphere > Soil | place: USA: Michigan...
ATCCGCCGCGGTGGCCCAGCCGGCTCCGAAGGCGACGTTCTCGGCGGTCGTCCCCTTGACGTGCGGCACCCCCCACCGGTCGCGGGTGATCGTGACGCCCTTGCGCGGACGCTCGACCTTCACCGCCTTGTCCCCCGGCGCGAGCCCCAGCGTCTCGCGCTTGAAGAACCGGCCCAGATCGGCCTCCTTCACGCTGTCGCGCAGTCGCGTGAGGCCCTCGTAGAGCGCGATCTGGTCGGTCGAGTTCTTCGTGAAGACGACACCGCCCGCCTGGCCCGGAGGCAGGACGTTCCACGCCTGGGCCGCGTGGTCGGCGGGCGCCTTGGCGGCGACGGCGCCGGCGGCCACCGCGGCGCACGCGACGGCTGCCGCGAGGAGAGCTCGGATGAGGCGGCGGTTCATTCGGACCCTTTCGGCGCGCGGTTCGAAGGTGACCGGGAAGCGTACGTGCGACGCCGTACATTTGTCGTTCGATGGACGTGCTCGTTCCCTTCGCGGCGGCGTTGCTCTCGCTGCGCCTCGCCGCTCTCGTCCTGCGCCGCCACCGGTTGCGCCACGCCCCCGAGCTCGTCGCCTGGGCCGCGTCGCTCGCGTGCTTCGCCCTCGGCTCGGCGGCGCTCGCATGGGGGGCCGCGGCCGGCTGGGACGACCGCTCCTTCCGCGCCTACTACCTGTTCGGAGGGCTGCTGACCGCGGCGCTGCTCGGCGCCGGGTCGCTCCTGCGGATCGGGCGCCGGTGGGCGGCTCCCCTCGTGTTGTTCTACGCGGGTGTCGCTGTCGGTGTCGCGTTGGGGGTGCCGATCGACCCGCCCATTGCCGGCAGCTCGATCCCCGACGCGTCGGCCCACCTCGACTTCTTTCCCGCGCGCGCCCTCGCGCTCGTGGGCAACGTCGCGGGGACGGTCGCCGCCGTCGGGATCGCGCTCGCGGGCATTCGGCGACGACCTGTCGGGAACGGCCTGATCGTGGCCGGTGTCGCCGTCGCGGCAGCCGGCAGCGCGCTCGCCGGCCTCGGTCAGGGCGGCGGGTCGCTGTTCACCGCCGTCGCGGCAGCGCTGCTCTACGGCGGGTTCGTGAGCCGCCGGTGACGGTCGAGCCTCTAGTCCCGCATCTCCGGAACGCGCCGCGTGTCGTCGACCCGGCGGCGGCGTTCGCGAAGCCAGATCCACCCGAAGAACACCACGAGGGCGAGCAGGATCGCGCCCTCCACGGCGAGCGACAGCGGGCTCGTGTGATGGGCGATCAGCCCCGCGACAACACCCACAGGCCACCCACCGTGTAGACGACCATCAGCGCGAGCAGCGCGTACTGCGAGCGCAGTGCATCGCGCCTCGCCGGGAAGATCGTGATCGCCCGGTCGTGCGCGACCGCGAGACCCGCGACGTGCCCCGCTACGAGCGCGCCGACCTGGACGTACCACGTCGTGTTCGGCGAGATCACCGTGAGGTCGGGCGTCACGTGCGCGGTCCCGAAGAGGTTCCAGCCCCTACCCAACGGGTCGGAGAGCAGCGGGATCGCAAACTGGCCCTGCAACACGAACAGCGTGAAGTAATGGGCGACCATGTACACGAACGCGATCGGCACGAGGGAGAAGAGGAAGTCGCCGGTGAGCGAGCGGGGCGCGTTCACCGTCCACCGGGCCGCGGCGCAGGCGGCCTGGTACGCGAGGGCGACGAGCAGGACGCCCGTGAGCAGCCCCCCGATGTTGAGAAGCGTCACGAGGAGCTCGCCGAAGGTCGGGTCGTCGACGATGTACGGGCCTTCGACGCGCGCGACGAGGTCTTGCCACGTCGTCGTCCGGCTGTATCCGTCGAACAGCACGGATCCGAGCATCACGGCGACGAAGGCGACCGATCCGGGCACGCGCTCTGGCCCGACGAGGCCGGTGAGCGGCCAGCGCACGCGGATCCGGCCGTCCTCGACGTGCAGAGGGGCGATCCGCGAGAGGTAGCGGTACATGACGGCGAAGCCCTCGCCGCTCGCCTCCCAGGTGTCACGGCCGAAGGCCGCCATGCCGAAGAGCGCGACATAGCTGTAGAGAGCAATCGCGAACGCCAGCGCCCGGGGGCTCGCGGGGTCGGAGTAGGCGAGCTCCATGGCGACGAAGGCGAGGAGCGCAACAGCGGCGGGCCAGCGCCCGAGCCGGGCGGGGTACTCCGCCAGCGCTCGCGCCTCGCTGCCACCGGCCTCGCGCACCCAGACGAATGCGTCCGCAATCGCGCGCCAGGGCGACAGCCCGCGCCAGACGTTGCCGAACACGACGGTCAGCGCGGGCAGCCCGAGCCAGAAGATCACGTAGATCCACGTCGGCGCAAGGTTCCGGAACGGATCCGTGTCCCCGAACACCGCGGACAGCCAGACGACCACGAAGAGAGCCACCGAGACGACCTGCGCGAGGATGCGGCCCGGCCCGAGGACGATGCGCGAGAGCGCCGACGGGATTTCCCTGCCACGCTCGCGTGCGGCGAGCAGTGGTGTGCGCCAGAGCACGCCGAGCAGGACGAACGAGACGACGAGGACGATCGCCGCACCCCAGTAGAAGAGCCACGTCGGCACGGGGAGGTCCTGGACCCCCCCGATGCCGTGCGCGACGAAGCCGGGAGAGATCAGGGCTTGACCTCGACCACGGCGAGCAGCGCGTCGGTCGGGTGCAGCTCGACCTCGAACCGCCCGGCGATGTTCGCCGTGAAGGGCATCCGCACCGCCTGGCCGGGGACGACGTCCTTCTCGATGTTGTAGCCGTGGAGGTGTACGGCCTCGCCCGAGTCAGTTCGGACAACGAGCACGACCTTGTCGCCCTTGCGGACGGTCGGACGCTGGATCCCTCCCTTGGGGACGCCCTTGACGACGTTCACCATGATCACCTTCGCCTCGGACGCAGGGGTCGTCTGTGTCGTCTCTGTCGTCGTCGTGGTGTCCGCCGTGGTCGTCGTGGTCGTCGGCGCGGTCGCCGTCGTCTCGGTGGTGGTCACCGCGTCGTTCGTGCTGTCGCCGCCGCACCCGGCGAGGGCGATCGCGCCCGCCGTCACGGCAGCGAGCATCAGTGCGACTCTCATCGAGCTCTCCTCTGGTCGGCCGCGCGCGGGCTGCGCCGCGGCGTTGGCTCAGGCCACGAGGAGTGCAGGCGGGCCGCGTCCCCGCGGCGGGGTGCGCCAGACGGAGCGCACGAGCGCAGGAGCGTGGGTCAGAGGAAGCCAGGCGCCGTCCGGCCTCGCGAGCGACCGCAACCGCGCGCCCGGGAGCGTCCCGACGACGCGACGCACGAGGACGACGCAGACGGCCGCGACCGGCAACTGGAGCGCGAGCCCCACGAGGAAGGTCGGCGACGTGAGGAGGAACGGCAGCTGCCCCGTATGGACGAGGCGCTCGATGTGCTCCTGGCAGACGAACCCGAGCGGGGCGAGCGGTGCGACCCACCGAGGCGAGAAGCGGCTCAGGCTGCGCTCCTGGAGCGCGAGCCCAACGAGGGCGAGCGATGCAAGGAGCCCGGCCACCTGAGGCGCATGCTCGAGGTACCCGTGCTCCTCCCCGAGGCTCGCCCCGGTGACGGCGTACGCCGCCGCGTGCGCCGCCAGGACTCCGACTGCCGCGAGCGGAGTGACGAGCAGCCATGCGAGCATCCGCCGCGCCATCGGCAGGATCATGCCTGCGCGCCCTGCGCCGCCACGCCGGTTGCCGACGACGTGCGGTGTCAGACACCGATCTCTGTCAAGGGGCAGACCGCACCGACTCTGTGACAACTCGTCCACAGGGCTCCCACGCCCATCAACGGCGTTCGGAGCGCCGTGCTCTGTCCACGGCGATCCGTGCCGATCTTTTCCCAGCACGGATCCGGCTCAACCATGGGCTTTGTCGCCTGTTGAGCGACTGGCACGAACACGGCACGGTTAGCTCTTGACAGAGAACGGTGTCTGACACCGTTTGCCGCCCCGGCACGTCGGCCGACTCGAATGCGCATCAGCGTGCTAGCGCGTCCGCCGACGGGCAGGCGTCAGCGGACGATGATCGGGACGCGCTGGACGGCGTTGTTCTCGTACCCGCCGAGGTTCCACGGCGGCTCGAGCGGCTGCGTCTCCCCCGTCTCGTCCGTGGCGCGGCAGCAGAGCGTGAAGGAGCCCGCCGCCGCCGCGTCCCACGTGAACGTCCAGCCGGCCCACGCCCAACGGTGAACCGGGTCGGGCTCGAGAGCGGCGTCGGCCCAGGTGCCGCCGTCGTCGACGCTCACCTCGACGCGCACAATCGGCGCCCGCCCCGACCAGGCACGCCCCTCCAGCTCGACCTCGCCCCGGTCGACGATGCGCTCACGGGTCATGAACTCGGGCATCCCGGGAGGCACCATCAGCGACCGCGGCCGCATCCGTGTCACCGGCCTCCCCTCCTCGTCCTCGCTCTGCCGGACCCGGTAGCCGTTGGCCACCTGATAGCCCTCGAACGGCTCCTCGACGACCGTGATCTGCGAGAGCCACTTCACATTCGTCATTCCGTACCACCCGGGGACTACGAGCCGGAGCGGGAAGCCGTGCTGAGGCGGGAGTGGCGCCCCGTTGAGCTCGTAGGCGAGAACGCACCCGGCGCTCGTCGCCTCGTCGAGCGAGAGGCTCCGCTCGTAGCGCTGCTCGACCTCGCCCTCCACGCCCCGATCGAGCCCGGCGAAGACGACCTCAACCGCAGAGCCCGCCGGAACCGCCTCCGCGAGCAACGGCGCGAGCTCGGCTCCCCGCCACAGCCCCGTCCCGACCGCCCCGGTCAGCCACGGCTGGCTGATCGGCCGCGGCTCGAGGAGCGCTCGGCCGTTCCCGGCGCACTCCATCGTCGCCGCGAGCTCGACTGCGGGCCGCGCACGGAGCTCGTCCAGCGTGAATGAGAGCGGCCGCTCGACGGCGCCGACCAGATCGAGTCGCCAGGACGTGGGATCGACCAGCGGGACGTCGTAGTGGGTCAGGAGATAGTGGAGGCCGACCGGTGTGATCGGCCAGCGGAGCGCCTCGAGCAGCATCGCGTGGTTGCGCGCAGCAAGACGGAGCTCCTCGACGCTGATCCCGGTCTCCGGCGCGACGGACACAGCGCCGACCGTAGCGTTCCCGCCGACCGGTTGTCTACGCCGAGAGCTTCGCCCGGACGAGCTCGCTGACCACGCGAGCGTCCGCCTGGCCCTTCGTCTCCTTCATCACCTGACCGACGAAGAAGCCGAGCAGCCCCTCCTTGCCGGCCCGGTACTGCTCGACCTGCGCCGGGTTCGCGGCGAGGATCGCGTCGACGATCGGGTCGAGCGCAGCCGTGTCCGAGACGGCGTCCTGCGCGAGGTACGGCTCGGCAGTGAAGCCCGGCTCGGCCACGTGGGCGATCGCCTCGTCGAAGGCCTTCCGCGGGATCCGCTCCCGCGCGTCTACGAGCTTCGCCAGCTGTTCCGCGTCGACCGAGCCGGGCTGGACGCCGGCCCCCACGAGCTGATTGGCGATGACGTTGCTCGCCGCGACCGCATCGGCGCCGGCCGCCACGGTCTCACCCCAGAGCGAGTCGAGCCCACCCGTGACGAGGACGAGCGCCCGCTCGTGATCGAGCCTCTCCCCCACCCGCCGGATCCGGTCGGCGGGCAGCTCGGGCAGCTCGGCGCGGAGTCGCTCGACGAGATCGGCAGACGGCTCGACTGGGACGAGATCGGGCTCCGGGAAGTAGCGGTAGTCGTCCGCCTCCTCCTTGGCGCGCCGGGGCGTCAGCGTCCCGGTCGCCACGTCGAAGTCGTAGGTGTGCTGCTCGACCTGGCCGCCGGACTCCCAGACCTCGATCTGCCGCGCGATCTCGGCGTCGATGCCGCGGGCGATGTGGCTGAACGAGTTCATGTTCTTGATCTCGCAGCGCGTCCGCAGCTCGTCCGAGCCCGCGGGACGGACCGACACGTTGGCGTCGACGCGAAGCGTCCCTTTCTCCATTTCCGCATCCGCGATGTCGAGCTCGACGATCGTCTGCCGGAGGAGCTGCAGGAACCGCTTGGCCTCCTCCGAGGAGTGGATGTCCGGCGCGGTGACGATCTCGACGAGCGGCGTGCCGCCGCGGTTGTAGTCGACGAGCGTGTAGTCGGCGCCGCCGATGCGCCCCGTGCGGCCACCCACGTGGACGTTCTTCGCCGCGTCCTCCTCCAGATGCGCTCGTACGATTCCGACAGCATGTTCACCATCTGGCAATGGAACGATCATGTTGCCGTTTGTGCAAGACGGAAGATCGTACTGGGAGATCTGATAGCCCTTCGGGAGGTCGGGGTAGAAGTAGTTCTTCCGCGCGAACACGGCCCGCGGCGCGATTTCGCAGCCGAGCGCAAGGCCGAGCTTGACCACCCACTCGATCGCGACGCGGTTCGGAACCGGCAGCGCCCCCGGGAAGCCGAGGCAGACGGGGCACGTCTGGGTGTTCTCGGCGGCCCCGAACCCGACGCGGCAGCGGCAGAACATCTTCGTCCGCGTCTTCAGCTGGACGTGGATCTCCAGCCCGATCACCGGCTCCCACGTCACGATTGCAGCCTCGCGGGGACGAGATCGAGCCCGAGCGCGCGCTCGACGGCGTAACCCGCGCGGAACAGCCCGTTCTCGCTGAACTGCGGCCCGATCAGCTGCAGGCCGACGGGGAGCTCGTCGGAGAAGCCGCACGGGACGTTGAGCCCGGGGAGCCCCGCCAGGCAGGACGGAATCGTGAGCAGGTCGCACGCGTACATCGCGAGCGGGTCGGCCGCGCGGTCGCCGATCGGGAAGGCGACCGTGGGCGAGGTCGGTGTGGCGAGCACGTCGAAATGCTCGAACGCGGAGGCGTGCTCCCGCACGATGAGCGTGCGCACCCGCTGCGCCTGCCCGTAGTACGCGTCGTAGTAGCCGGCCGAGAGCGCGTACGTGCCGAGCATGATCCGCCGCTTCGGCTCGTCGCCGAACCCCGCGTCGCGCGTTCGCTCGACCATGTCGCGATACGTGTCCCCTTCGCCGCGCACCCCGTAGCGAACGCCGTCGTAGCGGGCGAGGTTCGACGACGCCTCCGCTGGCGCGATCAGGTAGTAGCACGGCAGCCCGTAGTCGAACGAGAGCGGGAGGTCGCACTCGCCGACCTCGGCGCCGAGCCCCTCGGCGAGCGCCAGCGTCGCCTCGAACGCCGCGCGCACTCCGGGCTCGATCGCCTCGAGCGCGACAGCCTGCCGCGGGACGCCGATCCGCAGGCCGTCGAGCCGCTCGTTGGAAGGAAGCTCGACCGGCTCGGGCAGCTCCACCGTGGTCGAGTCCGCGGCGTCGCGTCCGGCGATGATCCGGTAGAGCAGCGCGACGTCCCGGACGGTCTTCGCGACCGGACCGACCTGATCGAGGCTCGACGCGAAGGCGACGACGCCGTAGCGCGACACCGTGCCGTAGGTCGGCCGCAGGCCGACGTTTCCGCAGAGCGCCGATGGCTGCTTGATCGAGCCGCCGGTGTCGGATCCGAGGCCCCAGGGCGCGAGCCCGGCGGACACAGCGGCGGCTGTGCCGCCGCCCGACCCACCCGGGACGAGATCCGGGTTCCAGGGATTGCGGGACGGGCCGTAGGCGGAGTTCTCCGTCGACGAACCCATGGCGAACTCGTCGGTGTTCGTCTTCCCGAGGAGCGTCAGCCCGGCCACCTTGCAGCGCGCGGCGACCGTCGCGTCGAAGACCGGAACGTAGCCCGAGAGGATCCGCGACCCCGCCGTCGTCTCGACCCCGCGAGTCGAGATGACGTCCTTGAGCGCGATCGGGATTCCGGCGCCGTTCGCCTCGTCGACCGTCCGCAGGTAGCAGTGCAGCTCCTCGTCGTGCTCGCCGATCGCTTCGAGGTAGGCGGCGTGGAGCTCGGCGGCCGAGATCTCGTCGCGCTCGACGAGCGCGATGGCGTCCTCGGCGGTGAGCGTCAGCGTGTCGACGATCGGGCTCATGCCCGCTCCCGGCGCCGGCAAAGCCGGCGCCTCCGCTCATTGGAGCCTCCGTCAAGCCTACGGCTCATGCGGTCGGCGGCACGCGGAAGAGGTTCCGCTCGGCGGCCGGGGCGTTCCGCAGGACGTCCTCGATCGACAGCGACTCGTGGGGCTCGTCCTCCGCCCAGGCGTTGACGAGGTCGAGTGGGTGCGACGTCGGCGGCACGTCGGAAAGATCGAGCTCCGCCACCTTCGAGACGGCGTCGAGGATCGCGTCCAGCTCGCCGGTCAGGCGCTCGACCTCGTCGTCGCCGAGGTCGAGCCGTGCGAGCCGTGCGACGTGGAGCACCTGGTCTCGTGTGATCGCCATCTCGCGCCCCATCCGTCAGAGTGTCGGGTACGGGAGGAGGCCGCGCCGGTAGCGGGCCGCCTTGACCGCGCTCTCGAGCAGCAGCGCGATCGTCATCGGCCCGGTCCCGCCCGGCATGGGGGTCAGGAGCCCTGCGACGTCGGCAACGGCAGGGTCGACGTCGCCGCGGATCTTCCCGTCCTCACCACGCGTGAGGCCGACGTCGATCACCGTCGCGCCGGGCTTGACCATGTCCGGGGACACGATTCCGGGAACGCCCACCGCCGCGACGACGATGTCGGCCCGTCTGACCTCGCCTCCGAGATCGACCGTCCGCGAGTGACAGATCGTCACCGTCGCGTGCGCCTGGAGAAGCAGCATCGCCGCCGGACGCCCGACGATCTCGCTGCGTCCGATCACAACCGCGTTCTTCCCCTTCGGGTCGACGCCGTACTCCTCGAGCAGCGCCATGCAGCCGGCCGGCGTTGCCGGGATGTGCAGCGGCGTCCCGAGGTACAGGTTCCCGGCGTTGACGGGGTGGAAGCCGTCCACGTCCTTGTGCGGCGCGACCGCGTACGTGACCCTCGTCTCGTCGATGTGGGAGGGCAGCGGCAGCTGCACGAGGATCCCGTCGACCTCGTCGTCCGCGTTGAGGTCGTCGACGAGCGCGAGAACGTCGGCCTCGGACGTCGACGCGTCCAGCCGCACGTCGCGCGCGTCGATCCCTGCCTCCTTCGCCGCGCCGTGCTTGAGCCGGATGTAGACCTCCGACGCCGGATCCTCGCCCACGAGCACCGTCGCGAGCCCGACGTGGCCGAGCTCCGAGATCTCGCGGGCGACATCGCCGCGGATCCGCTCCGCGAGCGCCTTCCCGTCCATGAGCGTCGCCGGCACGGGCGCGACTCTACCCTGCGCCCATGTGGGAGAACGCCGACCGCGCGACGGTGCAAGCGGCCTTCCGCGCCGCGGCGCTGGTCGTCGTCCTGGCCTGGCTCTTCAGCGACGACGTCCGTGCCTGGGTACCGATCTGGGTGCCGATCGTCCTCCTGCTCGCGGCGGAGCTCGAGTTCGTCTTCCGCGGCCGCCGCGAGGCTCCGCGTCTTGCCCCGTCCCGCATTCCGCCAGGGCCGGAGGACGCCGACCTCGGGTTCGGAGAGGTCGTCGAGGACGACGACGGGATCCGGTTCCTGCCGCCACCCGCCCGCCCCGAGCGGCGTGGCCGCCGGCTCGGCTGGGTCGTGGGCGCCGGGATCGCGGCGATCATCGTCCTCCTGGCGGTCCGGAGCGACCGCGGCGCGACGTGGGCCGTCCTTTCGGAGGAGGCACGCACGACGGCGGAGACTCGCTTCACGGCCGAGGCGTCCCGCATCGCAGGCAAACCCGTGCGGATCCGCTGCGACGAGGGCTACTCCTTCACCGGCGCCGGCAGCGACACCCTGGGCATCGCGTTCCCCGGGTCCGGGCTCGCCTATCTGGACCCGACGATCTGCCGCGCTCTCTACGACCTGGCGTTCGCGGGAGACCATCGCGGCGACCAGCGCGCGGCGGACGCGCTCGTCGTGCTCGCCCACGAGGCCGTCCATCTCGCCGGGGAGCGCCGCGAGGGCGTGACCGAGTGCCTTGCCCTCCAGGAAGCGGGGCCGCTGGCGCTACGACTCGGGATGCCGGAGGGAACCACGCGCAGGATCCTGCGCACCGCGTTCGCCGAGCGGCTCTCTGAGCGGACCATCATCCGCGCCGCGTACGCGCTGCCCTCGAGCTGTCGCGACGGCGGCGCGCTCGACCGGCGTCCGGACGATCCACGCTTCCCGTTCTAGCGAGCGGCCGCTTCGAGCCGCCGGCGGACGATTGCGACGCTCGTCGCCCCGAGCTCTTCGCCGAGGACGGATGTCCCGAGCACGTTGGCCTCGACGACCACTCGCTCGCGCTCCGCCTCCAACGTGCCGCGCACGACGAAGAGCGCCGAGCGGACTCGGCTCCCCCAGTCGTCGAGCTCCGCCAGGGACGTTCCCGGTGCGCGGCCGGCGGACTCGGTTACCCGGCCGACATCGCGCACGCCCTCGGCGACGAGCTCGGCGGCCTTGGCCAACGCCTCGCCTTCGGCGACAAGCGCGCGCTCGTCCTCCACGAGCGCGGACGCCCGCTCGTCGATCCGTCCGCGCACCGCGAGGGCGTCCGCGAGCGTGTCGCGTGAGGTCGCGGCTTCCTTGCGCGCCCGGTCGAGCTCGTCGTCGCGTCTCCTGCGACCGGACTCGAGCGACGCGACCCTCGATTGCGTCCGCTCGACCTCCTCCCGCGCGGCCGTGACTGCTTCGTCCGCCTCGACGCGGCGCCGCGCGAGATCCTCGCGCTCGAGCGGCACCCGCTCGAGCGCCTCACCCACGATCCCCGCCCGCCCGCGGATCGCGGCGACCCGCTCCTCGAGGTCGCGCACGACCGCGAGCTCGTTCGCGATCTCCGTGTCCCGCTGCTCGAGCTCTGCGGCGTGGGCGAGCGCATCGGCTGGGGCAGCCATGGACGCATTCTCTCAGTCGACCTACGTCGCGACCGCGGTTCGTAC